>OGIE01001308.1_pt1 | contig 35172 bp, 28 predicted proteins | sample 1571581 | NCBI WGS metagenome assembly OGIE01 (sample SAMEA2582021, study PRJEB24529) | metagenome | biome: Human gut stool | place: China | collected 2011 | reverse complement strand
CATCGCCGTCCGCATCGTAGCGGATGACGCCGTTCGCGTCACGGTGAATGGCGGTGCGCTCGATGATATGTGCGAGCAGACCGTTTTCGTCTGCGGTGCATACGCCGCGGGAGACCGTGCCGTTTTCGGTGAGCGTGTTCTCGACCTGATAGCCGACCATGCAGTAACGGAATTTGTCGTCATCCTGTGCGGAAGCGAGATAATCATACATTTTGCGGAATGCATCTGCGCCGTAGAAGTCGTCCGCGTTGATAACGGCGATCGGACAGCCGGCGGTCAGCTCCTTTGCACACCACACTGCATGCGCGGTGCCGAGCGGCTTCTCACGGCCCTCCGGTGCGGTCAGACCGTCCGGCAGATTGTCGAGCGTTTGATAAGCGTAGTCCACCTGTATGAAGCGGCGCGCCTTTTTGCCGATGGCGTCCTCAAACGCCTCGTGCAGCTCGGGACGGATGATGAATACCACGCGGTCAAAGCCTGCACGGTGTGCATCGTAGATGGAATAATCGAGCAGAATCTGTCCGTTCGGACCGATCGGGTCGATCTGCTTGAGTCCGCCGTAGCGCGAGCCCATACCTGCCGCCATGATCACCAAAACCGGATTTGCCATAGTCTATATCCTCCTAAAGAACCTTATCTATTTATACAAATAAAGCATTTCATTCATGTTTTTCATACTCTCAAACGGGAATACTCCTTTATTATACAAGAGCGTATCATAAAACACAAGATGTTTGCGGTGCGGGTCTGCTTTTTTGTCGAAAAGCATGAAAATCCAAATGGGGTTCGGGTGATGATTGCAAAGTGCCGGGAAAACTGCTAAAATAAAAAACGTATACGTATAGAGAATTTTATTATTAAAACCATATTGTTATAGAGAGGAATATGTTTCGATGCGCAAAACGAAGATTATCTGCACGCTTGGTCCCGCAACTGATGCTGTACTGCCCGAGATGATCAAGGCAGGCATGAATGTTGCCCGTATGAACTTCAGCCACGGCTCTCATGAGGAGCACAAGGCTCGCATGGACGCCGTTAAGGCAGCCCGCAAGGAGCTTGGCATGCCGGTCGGCATTATGCTGGATACCAAGGGTCCGGAGATCCGTACCAAGACCTATAAGGACGGCAAGATCGAGATTGTTGAGGGTCAGGAGTTTACGCTGACCACCCGCGATATCGAGGGTGACAACACCATCGTTTCCATTACCTACGAAGGCCTGCCGAACGACGTTCAGCCGGGCACCCGCATCCTGATCGACGACGGTCTGGTTGCATTCGAGGTCGAGGAGATTAAGAACGGCACCGACATTGTGTGCAAGGCGCTCAACGGCGGCCCGCTCTCCAACCGCAAGTCCATCAACGTACCGGGCATCAAGCTGAACATGAAGTTCGTTTCCGATAAGGACCGTGAGGATATTGAGTTCGGTCTGTCTCAGGACATCGACTTTATCGCTGCTTCCTTCACCCGTTCCGCACAGGACGTCCGCGACATCAAGGAGATCCTCAAGGCAAACGGCAAGGAAGATGTTGAGATCATCTGCAAGATCGAGAACATGGAAGGCGTAAACAACGTACAGGAGATTCTCGACGAGGCAAACGGCATCATGGTAGCCCGCGGCGACCTTGGCGTTGAGGTTCCGTTTGAGGAGCTGCCGGAGATCCAGAAGTCATCAAGACCTGCATTTCCCGCGGCAAGCGCGTTGTAACCGCTACCCAGATGCTCGAGTCCATGGCTAAGAACCCGCGCCCGACCCGTGCAGAGGTTTCCGACGTTGCAAACGCTGTTTACGACGGCACCTCCGCTATCATGCTGTCCGGTGAGACCTCTGTCGGCAAGTATCCGGTAGAGACCGTTCGCACCATGAGCCGCATCGCAGAGAATGCAGAGAAGACCATCCACTATGACCGCCGCCGTGTAACCCGTCTTGAGTTCCAGAACATGAATGTAGACGGCGACATGAAGACGCTGGCAATCTCGCACGCAACCTGCTCTACCTCCGCTGATCTGGGCGTTAAGGGCATTGTAGCGTTCACCGAGTCCGGTTCTACCGCTCGCGCTGTATCCACCTACCGTCCGGGCGCGCCGATCATCGCCGCTACCCCGAGCGAAAAAACCTTTAACCGCCTGACCATGTCCTGGGGCGTAAAGCCGATTCTGGTTGAAAAGCGCCCGCAGTCCGGCACTGAGCTGTACCATCTGTCCGAGAAGGCAGCGGTAACTGCGCTCGATCTGCGCGTTGGCGACGTTATCACCATCACCGCAGGTATGCCGGTAGGCGAGGTTTACTATACCAATACCCTGCGTGTACACGAACTGACCGAGAAGTCTTTCGAGGACTAACACTATGTCTTTCAAACGCTTGCAGCGTGCATTGTTCCGCACGATGGCCGCTGTTGTGGCGCTGGCGATCCTGTTCTGCATCGGATTGTACGGCTACCGCACGATGTTCGGCTATACCTATGACTCCTCGCTGTCCGATGAAGATCTGGCGGCGAGCGTCACAGCGGACGAAAATATTACGAATATTGCATTGTTCGGTCTGGATACCCGCGAGGGCGACAAGCAGAGTCATTCGGACTGCATGATGATCGTCACCGTGGACAACACGCGCGGCAAGATCAAGCTCATCAGCCTGATGCGCGATTCTCTGGTAGATATCGACGGCTACGGTGAGGACAAGCTGAATGCGGCGTATTTCCGCGGCGGTCCCAGTCTGGCTATCCGCACCATCAACGAGAATTTCGGCACGGATATCAAGGATTACGTTGCCGTAGACTTCGAGCAGCTGGTGCAGATCGTAGACGCGATCGGCGGCGTGGACATCGACGTGCAGAACGATAACGAGCTGAAGGAGCTCAACCGTGTCATCAAGGACTACGGCGCAGAGCGGGGCAAGGAGTTCTCCGGCGTGGAGAAGACCGGCCTGCAGACGCTGGACGGCGTGCAGGCGCTGTGCTACGGTCGTATCCGCAAGGGCGACACCGGCGATGACTGGGCACGCGTGGAGCGTCAGAGCGTTGTGCTGAACGCCATCTTCACCAAGCTGCAGAGCGCAAGCGCCACCGAGCTGATCGGCAGCATGCGCAAGCTGGTTCCGTATGTTACGACCTCGCTTTCGCCGACTGATATGGCGTCGCTGATCGTCGGCGCGGTCAAGAACGGCATTCCGACACTTGAGCACACCCGTATTCCGGTGGATGGCGAGTGGAGCTATTCCGGTAATTCCAGCGAGTTTATCACCTACGATCTGGACGTTGCAGCCGACCATATCCACGCATACATCTATGATGACGCGGATATCAGCAGCGGCACGACCGATGATGATACCGGTACGGACAGCAAGTCCGATACGGATACCGGAACGGATACGACCGATTCGTCCAAGAGCACGGATACCAAGTCGAATACCACTGCGGTGGACCCGGAATCCCTTGTGGAGGAAGGCGGCTGGTACGATTCTGACACCGGTGACTATTATGATTGCGATGGTGACCGATACAGTCTGGACGAAAACGGGAATAAGGTGTATTATTAAACTTGTGATCGTTAGAGAACGAAACAGGGGACATGACGACGATCATGTCCCCTGTTCTTATACGGAAAAAAGTGCTATAAGAAATAGAGAGAAAGAGTACAAACAGAAAGCAGGTAAAAACCGATGTATGTAAAACGAATTCTCCCGAACGGTGTGCGTCTGATTACCGAACGGATCGACAACATGCGCACGGTGTCGGTCGGCATCTGGGTCGGCAACGGCAGCCGATACGAACCCGCAGAGCTCGGCGGCGTATCGCATTTCATCGAGCACATGATCTTCAAGGGCACGGAAAAACGCTCTGCCCGCCATATTGCAATCGCAATCGATGCATTAGGCGGGCAGGCGAATGCATTCACAGATAAGGAATGCACATGCTACTATATGAAGGTTCTGGACAGCCGGCTGAAAAACGCGGTGGCTCTGCTGGCGGATATGTTCCTGCATTCCCGCTTTGCACAGGAGGATCTGGAGCTGGAGCGCGGTGTCGTTCTCGAGGAGATCGACATGTACGAGGACTCTCCGGAGGATGTTGCCATCGACAAGCTGTTCGAGAGCTGCTACGACGGTTCGGCACTCGGCCGCCCGATTCTCGGCACGGCGGAAACGCTCGAGCCGATGACCTCGGAAACACTGCACAAGTATATGCGCGAATATTACCGTCCGCAGGATACAGTTGTTGCGGTTTCCGGCCATTTTACCGATGAGGATCTCGACTTTATCGAGGAGCTGTTCTCCGAGATGCAGGGCGAGGGCAAAAACGTTATCACACCGGCAGCCTACCAGCCGAGCCTGTTCCTGAGGGACAAGGAGATCGAGCAGAACCACCTGTGCCTGTCCTTCCCGGGCGTATCGCTTGTCAGCGAGGACCGCTTTGCAATGAACCTGCTCAGCTCCATTCTCGGCGGCGGCATGTCGTCCCGCCTGTTCCAGAGCGTGCGCGAGCAGAACGGCTTGTGCTACTCGGTGTACACGTTTACCACACCGCATCTGGATACCGGTCTGCTGTCCATCTACACCGGTCTGGGACAGGAAACCGAGCGCAAGGCGCTCGATCTCATTCTGCGTGAACTCGATGAATTCTGCCAGAACGGACCGGAGCCGGACGAACTGTCTCGCTGCCGTGAGCAGGCCAAGACCACGCTGCTGATGGGGCTGGAGAATACAGGCAACCGCATGATGACCATCGGCCGCAGTGAGCTGCTGCGCGGCGAGGTATCCAAGATCGAGGAAGTGCTCGATTCCTACGACCGCGTGACCGCAGATGATATCCTGAATCTTGCCCGCCGTGTGTTCGACCGCTCGAAGGCTTCTCTGGCCGTTGTCGGACAGCCGGACAGCGAGGATACATACCGCGAACTGCTTCGTTGAATCAGCTCTGCACTTGCTTGCAGAGGTAGGTGATCACATCCCGACGGGTGACAATACCGCAGAAGATACCGCGTCCGTCCACTACAGGTACAAAATTCTGCGCTGTGACCAGATCGACCATATCCTCCATGCGTGCATCAATGCTTACCGAGCGGTGGTGTACCCGCAGCTCAACCTGACCGACGGTCAGCTGTTCGAGGGTTTCCTTCGGATAATGCAGCACCAGCCGCAGAAAATCACCTTCGGTGATCGTTCCGGCGTATTTACCCTTGGCATCTACCACAGGAATCGCTGTGAAGCCGCTGTGGAGCATGTCGTCAATGGCCTTCTGCACCGGGCAGCTTTCGGTTAAGTAGGAAACCTCTACCTTGGGTTTCAGGAAGAACGAAATATTCATAGTATCGCTCCTTAAAAATTGTAATATAAATCGTAGCAGAGCAGCACCGTGAAGCTGATTCACCGGTGCTGCTTTTGTTACCTCTATTGTACGATAGACAGGAGCGGTGGTCAACTGAAATTTGACATTCCTTACAGATTGTTAACAAATTGCAAAGTTGATATTGTAAAAAATGACGGATAGATAATTCTTATCGTAAGAAATTTAAACGGTATACTTGACTTGCACTCTTTTAACTGCTAAAATGATGAAGTAACAGAAGTGCAAAAGTTCTGTGAAAAGTAAAATTTGAACAAAGAAGGGTTTCCCATGAAGAAGAGATTACTCGCAGCGCTGATGGCTGGCGCCATGGCACTCACGATGACTGCCTGCGGCGGCAGCAGCTCCGGCAGCGATGACAGCAATGCAGCCTCCGGCAGCGATTCCGGTTCGGCTGGCAGCTACAAGGTAGGCATCGTTCAGCTGGTTCAGCATGAGGCGCTGGATGCGGCTACGCAGGGTTTCCAGGATAAGCTGAAGGAGCTGGTCGAGGCTGACGGCGGTTCGGTTGAATTTGATCCGCAGAATGCTTCCGGCGAGTCCGCAAACTGCACCACGATTGTAAACGGCTTTGTTTCCGAAGGTGTTGACCTGATCATGGCCAATGCTACCGCAGCACTGCAGGCAGCACAGGCCGGCACCTCTGATATTCCGATCCTCGGCACTTCGGTAACCGACTACGGCACCGCACTCGGCGTATCCGACTGGACCGGCAAGACCGGTACCAACATCTCCGGTACTACCGATCTTGCACCGCTCGACGGTCAGGCAGACATGCTCAAGGAGCTGTTCCCGGATGCCAAGAACGTAGGTCTGCTGTACTGCTCTGCTGAGCCGAACTCCAAGTACCAGATCGATACCATCAAGCCGCTGCTTGAGAAGCTGGGTTACACCTGCACTGAGTATGCGTTCACCGACTCCAACGACGTTGCTTCCGTAACGCAGAAGGCTGCTGCGGCAAGCGATGTTATGTATATCCCGACCGATAACACCGCTGCTTCCTGCACCGAGGCAATTGCAAACGTTGTTATCCCGGCAAAAGTTCCGGTTATCGCAGGCGAGCAGGGCATCTGCAATGGCTGCGGCGTAGCTACTCTGTCGATCGACTACTACGAACTGGGTCAGGCTACCGGTGAGATGGCTTACGAGATCCTCGCCAACGGCGCAAACCCGGGTGATATGGAAGTACAGCCTGCACCGAACTTCACGAAGATGTACAACAAGACTAACTGCGAGAAGCTGGGCATCACCGTTCCGGATGATTATACGGCAATCGAAGGCTAAAAGCTGAAACTTAAAGCACCGTACTTTATGTACGGTGCTTTTTCATCTGCAGGAGAAATTTTGCGCACGGACGTGCGGTTTTACAGCGAAAATATACGTCAAATTGCCGAAAAATGAGGAAAAGAGTAAATAAAACTTACAATTTGCAGGGAAATGTGCTATAATGATATCAGAAAAAGTGGATGACGGAAACAGAATGAAACGCGATGTGTGAGGAGGCATCTTGATGTATCAGGCAGGAGAGTTCATTGTGTACGGAACCAACAGTGTGTGCCGGGTAGAGTCAATCGGCAAGCCGCCGTTCGAGACCGAGGAGGATAAGCTGTATTATACTCTGGTACCGGTAACGGGCACGGAGACCATCTATATTCCGACGGATTCGCCGGTGTTTACCCGTCCGGTGATCTCCCGCGAAAAAGCAGAGGAACTCATCAACTCTATTCCTGACATCGAAGAGGACCACTTTGTCTGCCACAGCGTCCGCATGGCGAATGAGCATTATCAGGCGGCGCTGCAGAGCCACGACTGCGAGGAGCTTGTGCAGCTGATCAAGACGGTTTACGCCAAGTCGCGCCGGCACGGACGCCGTGTCAGTCAGGTCGATCAGCGCTACCGCAAACGTGCCGAGGAACTGCTTAACAGCGAGCTTTCGGTTGCACTCGGTATTCCGCTCAAGGAAGTTCCGGCGTATATCAATCAGAGGATTGGCAAGCTGGGAAAAAAGACGGCAAAGAAAACTGCAGAATAAATGGAAAAAGAGAGGCTTTGTAGCCTCTCTTTTTCAGTCTGTCAGGAAAACGAAGTTTTCGACAGTCCATTTGTTTAGGAACCAGAGAACCATTTTCGGATCTTCTCGAGGAAACCCGGATGCGGCGCAGGCTGTGCGGCCTGCTTGCGGGCGTTCTCAATGGCCTGCTGCATAAGCAGATCCTGTGCGCAGATGGGGTCCTGCACGGCAGGCTTTTTGCAGTAGGTGCCATCCGGCTGCAGAACACGCGCCTTGACAGTATCGTGCTGCATGGCATAGAGAATATCATGCAGGCGGGTACGGACGGCAGGATCGTCGATCGGACAGGCAATTTCAACGCGGCGTTCGGTGTTGCGTGTCATCAGATCGGCGGAGGAGATATACATTTTTTCCTCGTCACCGCGGCCGAACACATAAATGCGGGAATGCTCAAGAAAACGTCCGACAATGCTCGTCACTGTGATGTTCTCGGTGTGGCCCGGCACACCGGGCAGCAGGCAGCAGATGCCGCGCACGATCATCTCGACTGTGACGCCTGCGCAGGATGCCTCCTGCAGCTTGGCGATTACGTCGATATCGGTCAGCGAATTGAACTTGAGCAGGATGTAGCCGTCCTTGCCTTTGGCAATCTGCTCGTCCATCAGCGCCAGAATGTTGTTTTTCAGGCTGGTCGGCGCGACGAACAGGCGGCTGTAGTGTCCGGACAGGTTGCCGAGCGCCATGTTGTTGAAGAACGCGCCTGCGTCCTGACCGATGCGTTCATCCGCCGTGATGAGCGACACGTCCGTGTACTGCTTGGCGGTTTTCTCGTTGTAGTTGCCGGTGCCGACCTGCGTAATATGGCGGACGGCTCCGCGTTCTCTGCGGGTGATCAGGCAGATTTTGGAGTGTACCTTGTAATCCTCAAAGCCGTAAATGATCTTGCAGCCGGCTTCTTCCATGCGTTCGGACCAGTCGATGTTGTTCTGCTCGTCAAAGCGCGCGCGCAGCTCGATGAGTGCGGTAACGTCCTTGCCGTTTTCGGCGGCAGCACACAGGTATTCGACCAGCTTTGCCTTGCTTGCCAGCCGGTAAATCGTGATGCGGATCGCCAGTACAGCTGGGTCGTTTGCCGCCTCACGAATCATCTGCAGGAACGGCTCCATGCTCTCATACGGATAGGACAGCAGAATATCCCGCTGCAGGGCGGCCTTGAGCAGACTCTGACCGGCAGACAGCATGGCCGGCTGCTGCGGCGTGAAGGGCGCGTCGCTGAGAAACGCACGCTTTTTTTCCGGCAGGTGTTCGCCGAGCGAGAACGCATACCCGAGCTTGAGCGGTGCTGTGCGCGACAGGAAAATCTGTGCATCGCTGACCTCAAAGCGGCTGCGGAAGTGCTCTTTGAAATGGTCGCTGATGGGACGGTTGATCTCCACGCGCACGACAGCCATGCGGCGGCGCTGCCGCAGCAGCTTTTCCATCTTTTTGCGAAAATCTCCGCCTTCTACGCCGAAGGTCTCGTCATCCACCTGAATATCCGCATTGCGGGTAACGCAGAGCACGGTCTTTTCAAGTACATCGTACATTTCAAACACATGGTCAGCGTAGGAGAGCAGAATATCCTCGGTGAGAATATAGCGCGACGGTGTCTCCGGCAGGAACACAACCGGAGGCAGCGATGCGGGTACGGGCAGAAGACCGAGCCGTTCGGTCTTTTTGTGGCTGAGCAGCGCGGCAATATGCAGCACCTTGCCCTCAAGGTGCGGGAATGGATGGTGCGAGTCCACAATCTGCGGCGAGAGAACCGGCGCAATGATATCCTTGAAATACCGCTTGATGTATTTCTGTTCGTCCGGCGCAAGCGAATCCATTGTCAGTCGGCGCAGACCAATCGCACTCAGTTTGCTGTCCACATCGGAGAACGCCGCGTCACGACGTGCATAGAGCGGCTCAACCGCCTTGTAGATCAGATGCAGCTGCTCTTTGGCGGTCAGACCGGATTTGCTGTCGGTATGCTCCTTGTCCACGGCGGCCATGTCGCACAGGCTGCCGACGCGGATCATGAAAAACTCATCCAGATTACTGGTAAAGATTGCGAGGAATTTGAAGCGCTCGAGCAGAGGCACGTTCTCATCCTCCGCCTCGGCGAGCACGCGGGCGTTGAACTGCAGCCACGAAAGCTCACGGTTCTGGGTGTAGCCTTGCTCCCAAATCTTCTGTGTCATATCATATCCCCCTTCGTGCTGGCATATGCCGTCATTTTATAGTTACTATTATACTGCGCTTTTGTAAAGGAACAATGTGTTTCATGTAAAATGTATAAAAGTTTCTTTCGTCCGCAGGTCTTGCGGGAAATGAAAAGCTCTGTTATACTGGATATAAAATAAGAAGAAAGAGAGAGAAAATCAGATATGATCAACATCTGGCATGACATTGATCCGAGTCGCGTAACGCCGGAGAGCTTTACGGCAGTCATTGAAATTCCGGCAGGCAGCAAGAAAAAGTATGAGCTGGACAAGCAGACCGGTCTGCTGCGGCTGGATCGTATTCTGTATACTTCAACGCATTATCCGGCCAATTACGGCTTTATTCCGCGCACTTATGCGGGTGACGGCGATCCGCTGGATGTGCTCGTGCTGTGCAGTGAAACGCTTGACCCGATGGTCGAGGTGGACTGCTATCCGATCGGCGTGATCCGCATGATTGATGATGATGAGATCGACGATAAGATCATCGCCATTCCGTTCGAGGACCCGAACTGGAACTATTATCATGATATCGACCAGCTGCCGCCGCATCACGGCAACGAGATCGCGCATTTCTTCGAGATTTACAAGAGTCTGGAGCACAAGTACACCGCAACGTCGGACGCGCTGACGCGCTCGGTAGCGGTCAAGGTGATCAAGGAATGTATCGAGCGATATGAAGTTCATTACTGCGGCAAGCGTCCGAGTAAGGAGTATGAGTCGGAGAAAAAGCGCCTCAAGGAAGAAAAGAAGGAAGCCAAGGAGAAGGAAAAGCTCATTAAGGATATCCGCAAAGGCTAAGTACATAGAGCCGAGGATAGCTTTCGCATCAACGAGCGGCGTGACACGGGTTTCTCCGAGGAGCTTCTCTTGCTCTTCGGGCGAAACCGTGCGTTTGATTCGGCACCCGTTATATGAAAAAACACAGCCATCCATTTGGATGGCTGTGTTTTTTGGAGCAGGGTACGGGAATCGAACCCGCCTCTGTGGCTTGGGAAGCGACCGTTCTACCGATGAACTAACCCTGCAGACAACAGTATTATTGTAAAGGTCTGACGGGCTTTTGTCAAGTGCCCGGACGGGGAATCCGTGGTGTTTTCACCGCCCAAACCGGAAAAAAGACCGCTGTACAATCATACAGCGGTCTTTCTATTGTTTATCTCACTTGCGGGTCTTAGAGAAATCGCGGCAAGCCGTGCTGCCTCTCCAGGAGTAGCCGGGGTTTTGCATAAACATGGATTCAGCGATCATACCGAGCGTGCGGATGTAATTCTTCTTAGTCATGATAATGAGCCTCCTTTAATCCGTCTTCTGACGGTGCTGCTAACATTTTTTCTGTTCTTTCTGATTACGATATTAGTATAGCGCATTTCAGAAAAAACGCAAGACACAATTTCGTTATATTGCATTAAAACTGCGAAAAGAATTTGTGCAATATCTATAAAAGAAAAGGCGTATGTCTCAAACATACGCCTTGTGCATTGTTACTTTTTGCCGGTATACGGACGAAGGTCCAGCAGAGCACGTTCTACGCTCCAGTAGAAGCCCTGTTCACCGACCATATCATAAATACCGGAGCGGTGCATCATATTCATGGCACTGCTCGGCAGGCCGCACAGTACGATATCCACGCCGTTTTCGTGCAGCGAACGAAGAATATCCATCAGCGCCTGTGCCGCCGAAATATCAATATACGGCACGCCGCGCATAGACAGCAGCAGCGTATCACAGGTGCCGACACGCTCGGTCAGCTGCTCGATGGTGTCGATGTTGGCGAAGATCAGCGGACCGGTGATGTAAGCGACCATTGCGTTGCGGTAACGCTCGTTCAGCGCCTCGTCGTTGTTCTTGATGCGGGACATGTCAACACGCTCGTAGTTGATCTGCAGCTTGGACAGACGGGCAACCATCAGGATCAGACCGAGACCGACACCGACTACGATCGCAACCGTCAGGTCGAATACGATGGTGCAGATCATGGTGACGATAAATTTCGCCATGGCACCCTTGAAACGGTGGCTGAACATGTACTTGATGGCGTGCCACTCGTTCATGCGCCATGCAGTGACCATCAGCACGCCTGCCAGACCGGCTAGCGGCACATTCTGAATGACCGGCGCGAGCAGAAACATCATGATCAGCAGACCGACTGCATGGAAGATGCCGGTCAGACGGGTCTGCGCACCCGAGCGAACTGCTACCGAGGTACGCGCCAGAGCAGCAGTCGCCGGAATGCCGCCGAACATCGGCAGCACCATGTTGCCGACGCCCTGTGCGAACAGCTCCTGATCGTTGTTGAGCTTGACGCCGGTCGCGCGGCCGGCGGACGCACCGCACAACAGGCTCTCGAGCATGTTCAGCACCGCGATGGAGAACGCCGGCGCCAGCAGAGCAGGAACTGTGTTCCAGTCGATCTGTGCCGGAGACAGACGATCCGGCAGCATGAGCGTTTTCGGAATCTCGCCGACGGTTGCGATATCGAGCTTCAGAATCATCGTTGCCGCAGTTGCGATGATAATGCCGATGAGCGAGGCCGGTACGACCGCGTTCCACTTTTTCGGGAAGAACACCATCAGCAGAACGACAAAAAGCGCGATCAGCATGGTAGCAATATCCGGATGAAAGCCGAGATCCTTATACGAGATGATCTTCGCAATCGCACTGGCCCCTTCCGAGTGCGTGCCGAAGAAGTTGTCGATCTGACCCATCGCGATGATGACCGCAATACCTGAGGTAAAACCGGTGATAACCGGCGCGGGTACGAAGGCGGTCAGGTTGCCGAGATGCAGCACAGCCGCAAGGATGAGCAGCGCACCGGCGAGAAAGGTTGCCACGAACATGCCCTGCATGCCGTAGGTCGCAATCAGCGAGCCGAGAATGGCTGCCATCGCACCGGTCGGACCGGAAATCTGATAATAGCCGCCGGTCAGCGCCGAGATGATAAGACCGGCAACAATCGCCGTAACCAGGCCGCAGGCCGCCGTCGCACCGGCCGAAACGCCGAACGCCAGTGCCAGAGGCAGCGCCACTGCCGCAACGGTCAGACCGGCCATCAGGTCCTTGGCCAGCTTTTGCCCGTTGTAGCCCTTGAATTCCTGCTGAAGCTGCCGCAAAAATGCAGTTCCCATGATGTTTTCATTCCCCTTTTTGTGATTCTCCCGTACACAGCAAAAAAGCAGGGCGGCCAACGGAAAACGTCAGCACCCTGCTTTGTGGTGTACAGGCGTATAGCAACAGTATATCATATAGAAAACAATACAGCAAATAAAAAAGGCAGAAAAATAGAAAATTGTGCAAATTGTTGAACATTCTGCGCGGTTATTACGCGAATTTAACCATGCGGAAATTTGACGGGAGGACAGGCGTTGCAAAATTCCGTCAAACAGCATATAATCTAAGGCATGAGCATGGAAGCATGAAAGGAAATGAAAAGCTATGCATGACGATCTGACCGCACAGGACATTGAAATGATGCAGAAGGAGCTGGACCATCGCAAGCTGGAGCTGATGCCCGAGCTGATCGAGGAGGTCAAGCGCACACGCGCGTTCGGCGACCTGAGTGAAAATTTTGAATACAAAGCCGCCAAGCAGGCGCAGAACCGCAACCGCAGCCGCATTCGCTATCTGGAGCGCATGATTAAATCCGCGCATGTGATTGAGGATAAGGCAGGCGCGGATGAGGTCGGTCTGTTCGATAAGGTGGAACTGCTGTTTGAGGACGATGATGACACGGATACCATTCAGGTGGTAACGACCGTGCGGTGTGATCCGCTGAACGGCAGAATCAGCTGCAAGGCACCGCTCGGTAAGGCGGTGCTCGGCAAAAAGGTCGGTGACCAGGTGGATGTCACCACTGAGGAGGGCGACAGCTATACCGTTGTGATCAAGTCCATCACCAAGGCGAAGGATGATGGGTCGGGACCTATTTTGTAATTGAAAATGGAGAATGGAAAATGAATGTGCGCACCGAAGGCGCAGATTAAATAATCGTGCTATGCACGATACCTTCATTCTCCATCCTCAATTCTCCATTTTCCATTATTCAACATGATAAATAAAAACTGCTGCATAAACTTCGGTGCAGCAGTTTTTTCATGTACTCACAGCCCAAACAGCAGCAGGGCGGCGGTGAGCAGAAACTGTTCCCAGTCCACCGCGCCGTCATCGTCCATCAGCAGGAACCACACGATGAGCAGGGCGATCATAGTATCCATATCCAGCCGGACACCCTGCAGACGCGCATTCAGCGTGCGTCCGAGACCGGAAAAGGTGCTGCTCTGCGGCGGCTCGCTTGTTTCCGGTGCGGTCTGCTCTGCGGCGGCAAGATAGCGGTTATACATGGGTCAGCACCTCCTATAAGGCTCGCGGCGCGGTATCGTCTGCAGAGAGGTTCACCTGTCCGAGTGCCGCGCGCGCCATCCGAGCCATGCTGACCAGACGGAGGGCACGGTCGAACTGGCCGGAGACCTCCTCGGCAACGAACGGCTTGAGCGCACCGAGCAGTGCGCGTTTTTCCGGTTTTACGGCATTCTGCCCGCTCTGCGCGATCGCGCCGATGACCGGAAGTGCCTTCTGCATCATTTCGGAAGCAGGGTCATAGGCGTTCTGCGGCTCTGTCTGTGCGGACGGCTGACCGCCGAGCAGGTCGGACACGGTTTTCATCGCGTTCTGCAGTGCTTCCGGGTCGCTCAGCAGCGAGGAAAGCATATCGTTTTCCATGCAAAAGCCTCCTTATTTGCCGAAAATGTGCCGCAGCTGAGCGGCAAGCCGCGCACCCTCGGGTGTCTGCATGAGTTTTTGCGCTGCCTGTGCTGCGCTGCGCATGTCACCTCTTTGAGCGGCTTTTGCGGCCTGTTCCAGCTCATCGGCATGCTGTGCAGACAGCTGCTCGACCGCACGCCTGCCGTCTGCGGTGCCGAGCGCACCGGAAAGCCGTTCGAGTGCTGCATCTCCACCGGCCTGTGCCGCAAGTCTGCGGAGCAGTTCGTTCTGATCCATTCGCGTCCCGTCCTCTCTCATAAGAAGTTGTTTCATGACAGTATATGCCGCCGGGAGGAGAAGTGTGTGCACAGGGGAATAAATTGTGGCTGATCGCAAGAAAATTACTTTACATCGCGGGATACTCGGTGTAAAATACAGCTATATGTGCGGCGCAGAGAGAGGGAACAACATGAAAGTGCTGATATTTGCAGATTCCCACGGCTATAACATGGCAATGGCCTTTGCGGTAGACAGGGAAGAACCGGATGCGGTCATTCACTTAGGCGATCACGCCGAGGATGCTCGCGAGATCGAGCGCGTGTTCCCGGCCATGCCGATCTGCCGTGTGCGGGGCAACAACGATTTTGATCCCGAAGTGCCGCTGAATGCGGTTGTGACACCGGGCGGCGTGCGGATTTATATCACGCACGGTCACCGTGAGCGTGTCGGCATGCTGTCGAGCGGCATTGTGCCGCAGCGGGCTTACGAGGAGCACTGCGCGCTTGCCTTTTTCGGGCATACGCACCGCATGATGCTCGAGCGGGAGAACGGCGTGTGGGTATGCAATCCGGGCAGCATCAGTCTGCCGCGCGGCGGCCCGGCCAGCTATGCTCGGCTGACTGTCGAGAACGGACGGGCTGCGCTGCTTGAGCTGGTCGATGAGGACGGCAGTCTGCTGCGAAAAGAGAGTCTGTAAGAGAAATAGAAAATTAGGAGAACATTATGCTTTTAGCAATCGACGTAGGCAACACCATGTTGGTGTTGCCTACGTCGATTGCTAAAAGCATAATGTTCTCCTAATTTTCTATTTCTCTTACAGACTCTTCTCCTACGCATACCAATACGGCGTCCGCACGTGTGGCTGCACTTACGGCTTTGGAGATATTGCCTGTGTTCTTGTCGCGGCTGTATCCCAATCCGGGTTCGTAGATAAACTGTACCTTGTCGCCATACATTCCTTTCAAGGCTGTCAGTACGGTTTGAGTATGTGCTTTTTCTCCGTCGAACACCCAGGTACCCATTTGGTCGTGAGGGGCATCCGCCAACGGACCTACGACCGCAATGGTATGGATCTTATCGGTGAAAGGTAAGGTTTCCCGGTCGTTCTTTAACAGGATAACCGATTGTTCTACTGCTTCTTTGGCTTTGGCGAGGTGTTCAGGTGCATATTTTACATGTTGGTCTGTGTTTACATAGGGATTATCGAATAGTCCCAGACGGAACTTAAGACGAAGGATGTTGCGTACTGCATTGTTAATGGCTGCTTCCGATATTTTCCCTTCTTTTACAAGCTCTTCCAGGTGGCGGATAAAGGTACCACTGACCATTTCCATATCGATACCGGCATCAACCGATTTCAAGGCCGCTTCCTTCTCGTCTTTACAGAAGCCGTGGGAAATCATTTCGGCTGTCGAAGCCCAGTCGGTAACTACCATGCCGTCGTATTTCCATTCGTTGCGCAACACCTCTTTCAGAATAAAGGAATTTCCGGTGGAAGGGATGCCGTCGTTATCATTAAAGGAGGTCATAAAGGTAGCGCATCCGGCTTTTGCTGCTGCTTCGAACGGAGGAAAATAGACATTACGCAGCAGGCGTTCCGGGATGAACGTCGAATTATAATCGCGTCCTCCTTCTGCTGCTCCGTAGCCGATAAAATGTTTGGCACAGGCTGCGATGGAGGTCGGATCGTTCAGGGAATCGCCCTGAAAACCTTTCACCATAGCTACACCCATAATGGAACTTAGGTACGGATCTTCACCACAGCTTTCTGCGATTCGTCCCCAGCGGGGATCGCGTGAGATATCGATCATCGGGGCAAACGTCCAGCGGATACCGTCGGCTGATGCTTCTATTGCAGCTATACGCGCACCGTCTTCCACAATTTGAGGATTGAAAGTAGCGGCCTGTCCCAGGGGTATTGGGAATATTGTTTTATATCCGTGAATGACATCACGCGATATTAACAGGGGGATACCCAGCCGGGATTCTTCCACCGCTACTTTCTGTATCTCATTGACTTTTTCAGGGTCCGTCACATTCAGTAACGACCCGATCTCTCCTTGGCGAACCTGCTCTGCGATTTCATCCATGCTGCCAAACGGACTCAACAGGTTCATCTGACCGATCTTTTCGGGTAAGGTCATTTTGCCGAGTAGTTCTTCTACCTGTTTTTCGATAAGAGAATCTTTACCAGTTCCGGAAGGCTGGCTGCACGCCGTCAGAATAAGAGCCATCAGACCGGTGTAGAATATCGTTGATCTTACTGTTTTCATGGTTGTTATATTATTGTTGTAAAGGGCGGATAAACGCCGCCCCTACATGGTAACTGTTAATACGGATTTTGAACGATAGTCCCTTTGGCCGCTTCTATTTCACTCTGCGGGATGGGAAGATATTTCTTGTTTATCGTCCATTGAACGCGTTCGGGGATACCGTCTTTCACGTACGATCCGCCTTTCTTATCCAGTACTTTTCCGCCTTTGGGCTTCAAAACTTCTTCCGCTTTGCCGAAACGTACCAGGTCGAAATAGCGTTTGCCTTCACCGACGAACTCGCGGCGGCGTTCCTGTAGGATATTATCCAGTGTCGGATCGATCGAAGCTACTCCGGCACGTTCGCGGACCTGGTTCAGGTAGCTTTTGGCAGAACCTGTATCGTTGGTGCGTGCTGCCAGTTCGGCTGCATTCAGCAATGTTTCCGCGTAACGGTAGATACGGAGATTGTTATCCCAGTTCAGGTCGGGATCACCTACACAACCGGCATTGCCCCCAATGCGTCCCAGGTATTTACGAAGGAACAATCCCGTGTTCTGATAACGGCCTCCGTAAGTAACTGTTATCCCTTTTGCCGCATTGTCTGCTATATATTTATCCATATTCAGAATACCGGTGTCACGGCGTTTGTCATTTTCCTCATAGGCATCGTAAGCCTCTTTGGCCACCGCTTCAAATCCCCAGCCGCTAACATAGTCGGGACTGCCGCTCAGTCCGTCGATACCGATCATGGCAGGAACTACGGTGCCTCCGGTAAAGTTGGCATCGCCCCAGGTTCTTTTACCGCCTTTGGCTATATAATTGATGTCGAAGATCGTCTCGTTATTCCATTCGAACTCTGTTTCCCAGAGATTTTCGAACGGCTGCAGAGAATATTCGCCGGAAGAAATGATATCTTTCATATATCCCAATGTTTTTGCATACTTACTTTCATCCTGCTGGTACATCACATATTCTGCATATACCATCGAAGCCATAGCCTGTGTGACACGTCCTGCCCATTCGGCCGGTTGTTTCATCGGAAGCACTTTGCTGTCGAGTACTTCAGCCAGATCTGCTTCCACCAGGTCGTACACCTCTTTCGCTGTTTTCTGCTCTGCGATATACGGGAAAATCAGGTTCACATCATAATAAGGAACATTTCCCCATAACTTCCACAGGACGGAATAATACCAGGCACGTAGTACGCGGGCTTCAGCGATCAGTTTTTTCTTATCCGTATCGGACATATCCGAAGTTTCGACATTGGCAATTACAAGGTTTGAACGGTTGATACCCGAATAGCTGGTAGTCCATGCACCGCTGATCGTCTTGATCGGGTCCGACAGGTATTGCGAGATCAGGTGGATCTCCCCCTGGTCGCTGGTGCTGCCGCCACCTACGTAAACATCGTCGCTCATGCAATCGTATACCAGGCTTAGAGGTGCCCAGCCTGAGAAGTAGTCATACCATTGCAACGGATCGTAAGCAGCGGTCACTGCCTCCATGATACGGCCTTCCGTATTGTAATATCCGTCGATAGGTACACTGCTGGAAGGATCAACAGATAAGAAATCATCTCCGCATGAGGTAGCTCCGAACAGGGTGAGAGCTACACAAGAAATCGTTATTATCTTTTTCATTTGTCTTGTCTTTTTAATGTTAGAAATTAAGGTTCAAACCAACGGTGAATGTACGTGCCTGCGGGTAGATTCCACGGTCGATACCGGCAGAAGCATCGTAGGAAATTTCAGGATCGAATCCCTTGTATCCCGTCAGTGTAAGCAGGTTCTCTGCCGCTACATAAATGCGCAGGCTGGATATGAATGCCTTTGAAGTCAGGTCTTTCGGTAAGGTATAACCTAACTGGATATTTTTCAGACGCATGTATGAACCGTTCTTGATATACAGGTCCGATACACGGTAGTTGTCATTGTTGTTTGCCCAGGTGAAGCGGGGAACTGTATTGGAAGTTCCTTCTCCATGCCAGCGATCCATCATCTCGCCAGACAGGTTGACATATCTCAAGTCGATACGGCGGGTAGCATCGAATATATCGTTACCGATAGAACCGGCGATCAGCATGCTGAAATCGATGTCTTTCCAGGAAGCCTGGAAGTTGAGGCCGTATGTCCAGTCGGGAGTACCTTTACCTATCTTCGTACGGTCCGTATCGCTGATCGCACCGTCTTTGTTCGTATCTATGAAAATTACATCGCCGGGTTCGGCATTCGGTTGCAGTTTCTCACCTTTGTTGTTCACGTAGGCATCGATCTGTGCCTGGTTCTGGAAGATTCCGGCTGTTTTGTAACCGTAGAAGAACGGATAGACTTCCCCGTTTTCTGCGCGGCTGACATTACCCAACTGGTGTACGTTGTCTTTCATTTCGAAACCGTCGGAGTTTCCTAAGTTGATCAGTTTGTTTTTCAGGTAACTGATATTACCACCTACTTTGAAGTTCCAATCGCCTGTATTGAATTTATATCCCAGGTCCACTTCAACGCCCGAATTTTCCATAGAACCTACGTTACCCCAGGGTTTGGATTCACCCAGGTAAGAAGGGATACTCATTTCCTTCAACATGCCGTTTGTTCTCTTATTGAAATAATCGGCACTGATTGTCAGTGAATTATTCAGGAATCCGAAGTCAAGACCTGCATCGTATTGTTCTGACTCTTCCCATCTCAGGTCGGCATTCGGAGTGCCCGACGGTTTGCTACCCATAATGATCTGCTGGCCTGATCCGCCACCGAATACATAGTTGTTGCCGGTTGCCACGTTCGCTGTATAGCGGAATGCTCCGATATTCTCGTTACCGTTCTTACCCCATGACAGGCGGAGTTTCGTACTGGTCAACCAGTCCGGGCGTTCTGCCATGAAAGATTCGTTGGTGATATTCCAACCCAGGGAAACGGAAGGGAAAGTAGCCCATTTATTGTTCGGTCCGAAATTGGACGAACCGTCACGGCGTACCGTGAATTGCAGCATATAGCGTTCATTGTAATTGTAGCTGATACGGCCGAAGTAAGAAGCCAGTGTGGAAGGATCGAACATACCGCCGTATACATCGCGTTTACCGTCGGAAGCCAGGCCGCTTGTAAAGTCGAGATTCGCTTTATCTTCCAGTTCCGCAATCATGTCGTATGCGCTACCACCTATTTTACGACCGGTATATTTCTTTGCCGATTGTCCCAGTACGACTGAGAATGAATGAGCTCCGAATGTCTTGTCGTACGTCAGGATATTTTCCAGCTGCCAGGTGCAGCCGCGGTTCATTTCCGACCATACTTTCGATTTGTCGTTATGGCTGTTTACTGCCAGGTAATACGGTTTGCTCCATCCGTCGGTTCCCCAGAATGCCAGGTCGGTCCCGTAGGATGTTTTGAATTTCAGATTATCCCAAAGTGTCAGTTCGGCGAAGAAATTGGCTACGAACTTGTCTGAATTGAATTTTTCTCCCGGCAGGGACAGATATCCGAGCGGATTGCTTATCTCATTGAAATCTTTACTTGGAATGGTTACCAGGCGTCCGGTTTTCTTATCTCTCACCAGGTCACCATATTGTTTGATTTCGTCAGCATACTGATTATACAGTGCACTCTCGTCATCGGCATATACCCCCATGATAGGAGAAAGGAACATCGCGTTACCCAATGCGGAACCTGTCAGCGAGTTCGTCTCGATGGTCGTATTGTTGATACGGGAATAAGCGGCATTCACACCGATCACTATTTTATTCAGCCAGCTGCGTGTCTTGCTTTCGTCGAATAAGGTGTAGGTCGAATTGGTACGCATGGTCATACGTTTGTAGTTGGAACGGTCGTAATCGCCGCCTACGATACCTTCCTGGTTATAATAACCGAGTGAAAGAAAATAATTGACCTTTTCACTGGCACCGCTTACGCTTACCTGGTGGTTCTGTACCGGAGCGTTGTAGTTGAACGTTTCTTTCTGCCAGTTGGTTCCGATACCGTATTGCGACGGATTCTGATACATATCGCCTTCGCCTGCATAGTTGCTGGCTTCGTTCATCAGGGTCGCATATTGAGTGGCATTCAGCATATCGCGTTCTTTCCAGGGACGTTGCCAACCGAAAGAAAAGTCATAAGTGACTCTTACCTTCCCTTCTTTACCACTTTTTGTCGTTACAAGAACGACACCGTTGGCGGCACGTGCACCATACACAGCACCTGAAGCTGCGTCTTTCAATACTTCGATAGAGGCGATATCATTCGGGTTCAGATAATCGATCCCGCCGTCGATAGCCATCCCGTCTACGATATAGAGCGGATCGGAATTGTTGATAGTACCTGTACCGCGGATGCGTATCTTGGCTGCTGCTCCCGGTTGACCATTGGTAGTCGTTACCTGTACCCCCGAAGCCAGACCTTTCAGTGCATTATCCACACGTACAGGAGCTGTTGAACTCAGGTCGTCGGCAGAAACGCGGGCGATGGAAGCCGTTACCACACTCTTCTTCTGAACCCCGTAGCCGATAACGACCACTTCGTCCAGTGCCTGGTTGTCTTCTGCCAATGTAATGAATATAGGAGCATTTCCCGACACCTTTACAGACTGGGATAAATAACCGATAAAAGAGATATCCACCGTGGCACCTACTTCTACATCAGGAATACTGAACATACCGTCCAGATCCGTTATGGCTCCGGTCGTAGTACCTTTTATCGCGATATTCGCACCGATGACCGGTTCTCCCAGGTGATCTTTTACCTGTCCGTTGACAGTCACTTTCTGGGCAAACACAAATACTGGGAATAATAACAGGCATAGGAATAAAGGAATGATCCCTTTATAATGCCTCCTTTTTGCTAAAATGTCTTTCATACGATACATACATTTTTAAAGTTAACATACTAATTGTTTTTACACTTTTTGTACTTGCAAAAGTAAAGTGCAATCTGCAAGGCTCAATAGCCTGGTAAGCGGGAGAAGTAAACTCGGTTAAATTGTATATTGTTTATTATTAACTGGTTATATATGTGTGGCTATTCGAAAAAAGTAAGTTTCAATAGTAGGTAAAGGAGGCTTTCTGAGCCGTTTTCAGCGTTCTATTTTTCCCAAAGATTTTACAATATCTGCAAAATGCTCCTTAGGAACGACAGCTTTGCTGCGTGTTTTCAGCCGGTTGTTGTAAACGGTCTGTGGGGAACAATGCAGGAACTCGGCAATTTTTACGCTGTCGCTGATACCCAGGCGCACGAGGGCATAGATGCGGAGTTCAGTGTTCAGCAATTCTCCTTCCCGGGGGATAATCTGTTTGTCCGGTTGTAGCAAAGCATTGAAATCAGAGACAAAATCCGGATAGATATGCAGGAAGATGGCATCGAAGTTACTGTAAAACTCTTTCAGTTCGTTAGCTGCCAGGGTCGAGGTATCCGTCATCTTCTTGACTTCTTCTACCATGCCCGTTTTGATTTTCCGGTTGATATTCTTCCGGTATTCGTCCAGTTTGCTGATATAGCTGGAACAGATGTTGAATACGTAACCTATATATTCTTCCTTGACATAATTGGATTCCGTCAGTTTGTTGTTGGCATCCAGTAACTGTTCATTAAGCGACTGAAGCTGGTTGTTCACTTCCGCCAGCTGTTTATGAGCTTGTTCGAGTTCTTCTACATGCCTGTTCAGGTCCAGGTTGGCGCTGTTCAGCTTCTTGCGTGATTCTTTCAGCCGTTTCATCTGTGATCCGATAAGAAATACGGCTGCAAGCAGGACTAATAGTAATGTGCTGACAATGAACAGATACCGGCGCAGGTCGGCTTCCTGTTTCCTGTTCCTTTGTTCGTATGTTTTGTGGATGGCATCCAAAGCGGAGGAAATGCCGATCATGCGTATCCTGTTCTTATATAATTGTGCGCATCCCAGACAATAGTTGAGATATGAATAGGCACGGTCTATGGATCCTTTTTCGTAAAGGATCTTTCCCAGTTCTTCCAGGGAAGCGATATCATGGTTCGCCGAGCGGATATCAGCCATGGCTGATAAAATGAGGTAACGAAAATATTCATCTTCGTTACCTTCGTCTCTATACATGATTGCCAGGATATAAGCATTCATGGCATCTTTCCTGGAGTCGAAAGAAGCAGAAGCAAGTACTTGTGTCAATTGTTCTTTTACTTCAGCAGCCTGTGGGGTTTTGTTATATTGCCATCCTTTGTACCATAAGCCATAGGGATGGTTGTCGGGAATACTGGCGAAGATAGAATCCCGATAATTCCTTTCTTTTGCATAATAAAGAGTACTCTGTTCTGAATTTTCACCGGAATATTGTCCGTAATGGGAATAGAGATACATCATTTGTCCGTAATAGTCCGTTCTGGAATAGGGCGACAGGTTTTCCGGTTTTATTTCGTTCAGTGCATCCAGCCCCTCTTTCAGAAAACCGGTGGCTGTCAGGATGAACGATTGTTCGATCTTCCACTGTGCAGCCCATTGGGGATTGTTCAGCCGCTGTGCTATTTCCAGATTTTTATGGATATAACTAAATGCGGAGTCGCTGTCATAAACCATGTATTCTTCATAAAACAGTTTGTTCATCCAGTATTGCTCTTCCTCTGTCGCAACTTTCATCTCCATTTTCCTCAGATCCTCGATTCTCTTTTCTTTGGCAATGACAAAAGCCTCTTTTTTAGCTAATAACGAATCCAGGCTGTTCAACATTTTTTCAGTTCCGGCAGATAGAGTTTCTCCGGAGATATTCCCGGATAGGGTGAGAAGTGGTAGCAGACAGAGAATTACTCGGATGTACATTTTACTCGATTGAAGGTTTACAGGGCCAAAGATAAAAAATAAATCTGATTATTAAGAAAGTACTTCAATCTGTTCTTTTCGCAGTGATATTCACTGTGAAATATTCGAGTGCGGAAGCTAGAATGGGATTAATTAAAAACCGAAAAAGAGATTGTTTGTACTCTTTTCATATGAAACAGCTGGATACGCTATTTTAGTTTTGATAAAAACTTGTATCCTCCGGAAATTTCATCTTTCACAATCTTTCCCGGCTGTGGAACCGGAACATGCATCCCTATTACGGCGATGTCCTTGTCGGCTAGGTATTCCAGCACTTTCAGGCGCGTTTCTCGTGCTATGTCGGGATCGACGTCATAGGTTATAGATATCTCGGGGTGTGGCATCTGTATAGCCATGGCATGTGTCAGGTCTCCCCATACCAACAGCTTTTCGCCGCCATCGGAGATGAGGTACATTATGTGTCCCGGGGTATGTCCGTAGGCCTCTATCGGGAAGATGCCGTCGCCGTAATCCCCGTCGAGCGCAAGAGCTTGTACTGTTTTGACTTTTGTACCGTATTGTTCCTTTATCTTCTGCACTGTATGGAAATTTCCGCGCTGGTCGGGCGGGAATTTGTTCATTTCTACTTCACTGCTCCAATAAGCCAGTTCTTTGTCGCTTACGGCTATCGATGAGTTTACGAAAACTGGATTTCCATCCAACAGCATTCCTCCGACATGGTCTCCGTGCATATGTGTCAACAGTATTTGGTCTACATCCTGGCATTCAACACCCAGGTTCTTCATATGCTCGAAAATTTTCCATCCGTAGCCGGTATCTATGAGCCATACTTTGCCTTTCCCTTTTATCAATACAACGTTTGTTGCGATCGGGAAGGTTCCGTTTGGAGCATATTTAGCTGTTATATCTGCTGACGCGTCTATCAATAAGCCCGTCTCGGCATCTCCTGAACCTTCGGCAAATACAAACACTTCATAATCTCCCACTTTATAACCAGTGTTTAGTTCGGTTGTCAATTCTTGCGAATATCCATTAAAGCTGATACACAAAAAGACAATAAGGATAGAAAATAAGTAAGATAAAGCTCTCATATTCGTGGTTTTATATTATTTGAATATCTCTACATGTTTTTTTAAGATATAGATCCGTCCACATTTTCCACCTGTAATCTCTTTTAAAACGTTGGTTGATCGATTTCCTAATTATTTTATGTACTCGTTATTTTAGTTTTCACTACAAAAGTAAAATAAGGAGAACGATATTCCAATAAAATCGCCAAATTTAAAATATGACAGAACTCGTATGAGATACTATCTTATTTTAAATTTGGCGAAGATGTTATTATAGTCTTACGGCTCCATCACCACCTCGATACTATTTCCCTGGCCAAGTAGTTTCTTAGCGAAGGCCTGTATTTTGGCAGGAGTGATACTGTTGACCGTTTCGACGTATTTTGTTTCCCCGTCGAATCCTTTGTAATAATAATTATCCAGCGTATTCAGCCAGTAACCATTTTCCTGCAGGTTTTCAGCATGACGTTTCAGGATGTTATCCTGTGTCTTCTTGAAATATTCAGGAGTCGGGCCGATGTCGGAAATACGTTTCAGCTCGTTGCGGACGATCGTGTTCATCTTTTCGCGTTTGTCCGGGTCGGTATCGAAATAAGCCTGCAGGAATGTCTGTCCTTTGGGAAGGAAGAGATGCGGGCGGAAGTCTGCACACCGTAAGTACCACCTTCGTCTTCACGTACTTTTTCTGTATATACCAAGTCGAGAACCTGTTTCAACATGGTTGCCGTAAGGATATTTTCCAGATTGTAATCCATCTGTCCGGAATAGAGATTCACGACGGATGCTTTCGGGGTTTCCATCGGGCGTTTGAAATGGTTTACGTAATCGCCTTTGCGGATGGGAGGTACTTCTTTCGGGTTACCCTGTTCGATCTTTCCGTTTGCCGGAAGGGTTGCCAAATATTGTTCAGCCAACGGGCGGATGCTGTCTATGTTGATATTCCCTACAAAAGTGAAAACGAAACCGGAAGCATCGCCGAAACGTTCTTTATACATCTCCATGATACGCGGATAACTGATATTCTTGAAATCATCAGCGTCGATACGCATGGCACGCGGATTATTATCGTAAATCGCTTTAGTCAACGAATCACTGAAAGCAACCATTGGGTTCAGTTCCAGATTCTTCAACTGTGCCTTCATGCGGTTTTCAAAAGAAGCATATGCCTCTTCATCCATGCGTGGAGCCGTGAAGTTGAGATAAATCAGTTCGAATAACGTTTTCAGGTCGGCAGGAGTGGACGAACCGTTTACGTTCTCACTATCCATTCCCAACGAAGTGGAACAGGATACTTTCTTACCTGCCAGCATCTTGCTCAGGTCGGTCGCAGAGAAGTTACCCAGACCACCCAGGCCGATCACGTCGTTGAACACTTTCAGGTTGTCGATGTCCTTATTCCCGAACAAAGTACTTCCTCCCGGGCTGGTTGCCGTCATTTGGATCTCATCCTTCTTGAAGTCAGTGTGTTTCAATACCACTTTGATACCGTTACCCAATGTCAGGATCGTGGCACCGAACAGTGGGTCTTCCTTTGTCTCCGTGATCTTACCCGGAGCAGGGAGTTCAGCGATCAGCGGTTCGTTGGAGACTGTTTCCTTATAGGCTTCTACAGGAATGCGTTGCGCCTTCATAAAATCGCGGAGCAATTCTTCATCTGTAGGAAGGGTGATACCTTCTTTTTCCGGACCGGTCAGGCTGATAACGATATTTCTGTCACCGATCATATCCTGTATATATTTGTTGATCTGTTCGACCGGAACAGCCTGTGCAACCTGGTTGATCAATGCATATTCGGCTTCGATGCCGGGAATATATCCTCCTTCGGTAAAGTGGCGGACATATTCATTGGTGAAAGTGCTGTTACGCTGTTTGTCGCGGTCATTGTAGAGCGATTCGTAGTCTTTCAGTACGTTGATACGGGCGCGGTCATACTCTGAAGGAGTGAAGCCGAAACGTTTTACCCGCTCTGTCTCTGTTACCAAGGCATTCATGGCCGAGTCGACCTCGTTATCTTTTACCAGGGCAGCAACTGTCCAGGCTCCTTTTGTCTTGGAAACCATGAAATCACCGTCTGAAGCCTGGGCCGCAACAAACGGCGGATTGGCTTTCTGCACCATTTCGTTGAAGCGTTCGTTCATTATCGTTGCCGCTATGTTCTGGATATAATCTTTCACCAGTCCGGCAATCGTTCCGTACATATCCTGCGGCATTTTTTCATGTTTATATGAAATAGAGAGGATCGTGTTCGATGCCTCTTTGTCTGTCGCAACGGAGATCAGCGGCATATCGTTGTCCGGAACCTCGAACATGGTACGCGGAGCGGGGTTTACAGGAGCGGGGACATCGGCAAATATTCTTTTTACAGCGGCTTCTACCTTGTCGACATCTATATCTCCTACAATGATGATACCCTGCAGGTCGGGACGGTACCATTTATGGTAATAGGCGCGCAATTCGTCCGGCTTGAAATTGTTGATCACGTCGATCGTACCGATCGGCATGCGGTTGGCATAACGGCTGTTCGGATAAATTTTCGGCAACTGCTGTTCCCAGATACGCATTTGTGCATCCTGACGGGTACGCCATTCTTCGCGGATCACACCACGTTCCTTTTCGATGGCCGAATCGGCAAGCGTGATGAAGCCGGACCAGTCATGCAGGATCAGCAGGCAGGAATCCACTACACTCTCGCGAGTCACTGGGGCATTCATAATCATATAAACCGTTTCATCGAAGCTGGTATAAGCATTGAAATTTTCACCCATACGCATACCGATACTTTCAGTAAATTCGTCCATTCCCTTATTCGGGAAGTTTTTGGAACCGTCGAATGCCATATGTTCCAGGAAATGTGCCAGCCCGCGCTGATTTTCTTCTTCGAGAATGGAACCGACGTTTTGGGCGATATAGAAATCGGCCCGTTCTTTTGGTAATTCATTATGACGGATATAATACGTCAAACCGTTCGGAAGTTTACCGTAGCGAACCTGCGGATCGATAGGTAACGGTTGCAGTTCCTGTTGTGCCGCCAGTTGGAAAAGGCAGAAGAAGCTCAGCAGGAAAAAGATAAAAGATCGTTTTTGTTTCATGTATATATCGTATTAATTGTTTATTTCTTCTCATCAGTTCCGGGCGGGGCAAATATGGCATGTATTCCTCCTCCCTGCCTGTTCACGATTGTTGGCCACTAAACGGTTCAGCGACAAATGTACAAAACATAAAGATAAATTGTTCTGACAATAAGGATATTTTTCATTAATTGTTTAAAGGTATTTCTAACAGCATACTTGTTTGCTGTATTCGTTAAATAAACAGAAACAATATCCAGTCATGTATAATTCGTTTTTTGTCCTTTTTACAAGTAAATGTGTGGCATATTATTTAATATAATAACGAATAAAATGGGAAGACTATAACTTTAACTTTTGGAGAGCTTGTTTTTAACAGTAAAGGTGATTTTCTGAGAAACAAATCTCCTTTTTCCTATGTTCTATATTCAAATTAAAGAAATATACTCCCTCTGTTATTTTTCTATATAATGACTCTGGTTTGTATTTTCTAGGCGTTGAGTTGATCACATGAATAATTTGTTCTTTTATGGGAAGAATTGTGTATTTTCTTCATGTAGTAGGTATGCTTTTTTTATTTTCATCTTGTATAAAAGAAGATATGGAAAAATGTCCTATATATATTGTAAAAGTATATGTAAAGGATAAGAATTATTCCAATATAGATAATGTTTTACAATTGAAAAAAAGAGAAGAAAACTTACCTTATAGTGAATATATAGGTACAATATATTATCAGCTTAATGATATAAAAACAGGACGTGTAGTTGCTGAAAAGTTTGAAGAAATGATGATCAACAATGAGCAGTTTTATACTATTTCTTTCGATAATATATCCCAAGGTGATTACAACCTTACTGTGTGGGGAAATATATCCTCTAAAACAGCTACGGGAACCTTACATAATAGTGGAAATGAGTTGACGGATCTTTATGTAGTGAGTAAAAATCTTTCTTTTACTTCCGGATATTCTTCCGATCAGTTAATGTTGGAGCGGGCTAAAGGGGATTTACTGCTGGTTTGTTCGAATTTTCCACCCGGAATCACCCGGGTAGAAGAGAAAATCAGTTCTTTGTATGATTCGGTCGATCCTTATTTGAAGTATGCAGGTAATACAACTGTTATTAAAACTGGATCTGTAAAATCCTTGATTGAGGCATCTTTGGCTCCTTCTGTTACGAACGGGAATTCGAAACTTAATCTTCGTTTCTCATCTGATACAGTTTCAAAGCCGTCTGATGATCTGATTATACCGGAAATTCCTCTTATTATGAACCGTAATCAGATTACGGTTGTAGAGGTTAATTATAATAAAATTACCGGAGGTTTGGAGATATGGACTTATGTGAATGATGAATGGACAATGATCCATCATTTAGATATCTTAAATGCTAAATAATATATTCTTTTTTCTATTTATTTACTTAATAATTTCGGCTTATGAAAAATGTTGTTTTTTTGTCGGTAATGTCTTTACTGATGTTTGCCGCATGCTCAGAGGATGACAGCAAAGCACCTGTTGAAAACGAATATGGCGCAGTCACTTTTGAATTGTCGGCAGTGAATGAGATAGAAGGTGGTGCGGTAACGCGTAGTCCGATTTATAGTCAGGAGGCTGTCCAGCATGTCACGCAGGTAAATGTGTATGCTTTTAAGAGTAACGGTACCGATTACCTGTTTGAAAAGTCGTATAACATTACCGGCTGGACAGATGGTACTACTTTTAAACGTTATGCCGTACCTGATGAAAACAAGCTGGCTTTAGGCGACTATAAATTCCTTGCAGTGGGAGTTGGTGCAGATAACACATTTACGGTTATAACACCTGCAGCTTCGACAAAATTTGAAGATATGGCAGCTACTATTGCTACGTCGGGAAATGAAACGGAAATATTTGCAGGTTTTGCTCCTTATACGATCATTGCCCAGGGAAGCCGTGTAAGTATCCAGATGATCCGTAAAGTGGCGGGTGTCCTGGGGTATTTTAAAAATGTACCGACGACGATAGACGGGAGTCCGGTGAAGTATTTGCGGCTTACAGTGTCGGCGAGCAATCTTCAGGTAAATCTGTCTACAGCTGCCGGAAGTACGGCAGGAGTGACTCCGTTCAATATTATCAATGTCGATCTGTCTACACAAGGAACTGCAAATGATGTCTTTACCGGAAATACGGTAGAAGCTGGTGTGGTTAAGGTTCCCAATTCGCAGTTGAACGGCAGTTACCTGGTCCCGGTTAATAATATAACATTGACTCTGGGCTTGTATGGCGCGGATGGAACGACGGCTCTCCGGACATGGGCGGTTTCTTCTCCCGGTGTAGGAACGACTTTCGATATCCTGGCCAACCATTTCTATACATTGGGTAGAAAGGAGGTGGCAAGCGGCACAGGGGGTACCGATCCGAATGATCCGAATGATGATGATGCTCCCATCGATTTGTTGACAGACCAGACTATCACTGTTACTATTTCTCCGAACTGGACTGTTATTCACGATTTGGTATTACAGACTCCTTAAACTGACTGTCGTATGAATATTGTGCGTAGAACAACAGATTTCTCTTTTTGGGCAGTTTTCCTGGTTTCTCTCTGGCTGGGCGGGTGTTCAACGGATGATATTCCTATCGATCAGGAAGTTGAACGGATTTCTGTCCCTCTGACAATCACGGAAGAAGGGCTGAGTATCACCCGCGCTGTAGGAGATGCTACCCCTTCTGTGAATCGGGTATTGATCCTGCCGTTTAAAAAGACGAATGAAGCATTGGCAAATGATCCGGTCAATTTTGTGCCGGATTATATTGCTGCCAAACAGATCGATGTAAACACATTTCCTTTAAATACGGCAATGTTTCGTTTATCTGTCGGCTCTACCTATCAGTTGATGATGATCGGTTATAACCGGAATGAGTATGATTTTGCTGATCCGGGTAATTCCTCCCGACGTTTCGATATAGGCTTATCTGGTCGTCCGGGGAGCCTGGCGGATATGAACCTGAAACTGGTCAGTGCGGTAAATATTCCCGAATTGTTTTCCTGTATGGGAAATGGTTATAATCAATCGGCACTGGTTGGAGGAATGTTCAGGCCTGAGCAGATAAATAATATAAAAGGTGTACTGAACCGGATTTCCAGTGGCCTGACGTTGAATATATCCAATATTCCGGCGTATGTGACTTCTGTTCAGTTAAGTGCCGAACAACTGGTTACAGCCGTGAAAGCAACAGACGGTACTCCTGTTCAATGGCAAACGGCAGGTGATTCGGGTATAAAGGTGCTGGGAACGATGACTCCCGTTTCGGGTAGGGTGACATTCAGTACCTTTATGTTACCTACTCTGGATACACGTAAGACTCTTTTGTTTTTAGACGTGACTTATGCTGCCATTACGGAACGGTATACTGTGAAGATCGCGGATACAGCGGGTGTTATCACTGGCAACCGGATCATTTTTTCTCCGAACCACTGGATACGGATTGATGGCGATTATTCCCGGATTAACATTGGGTTTACTTTGTCCTACAATATAAACCTGGATGATAATGCCTGGGATGGAATTCAAAACTATTGAATAAGTAATGAAGATGAAGACATTTATTCTTGCTTGGGCGAGTTTGCTGCCCGCCATGTTTTTTGCTGCCTGTGAAAAGGAAGATCCGGTGCCGGTTGAAACTGAAAAACCGGTAGAGACACCTGATGGCGGAGAATCCGGAGTTGTCCCGGAAGGATATTTTGTTGTGACATTCTTGTCGGATGCCAGTGAAACGCGGACGCCTGTAAGTGGATCGGATGCACGCGTTCGTCATCTTCGTTACATTCTTTATAATGAGGCGGGGACGTTTGTAAAGGAGAAAGAGGTGTTGCCTTTGACTTCCGGGACAACAACCTGGCCGCTGCCTGCTATCCGGGATACTTTGCCCAGAGGAGTCTATACGGCTGTTTTTCTGGCAAACACAGATAAGACTCTTTTTCCTTATCCGGTGACCGGAGGAGGACAGGGGGTTACGAATGTATTGCTTAATTATAAAGGCCAGATGTCTGATGCTCGTTTGGTATTGCCTAATGGCCCTTTTTCTGATACATCGGAATATTATGAGGCAAAGGTGAGCTTTTCTCCTGCTGCACCGAATCCGTCTATTGTATTGCAGCGGATTATCGGAATGTTTAAGGTTCATCGTAATTTTGTGGATGCACAGACTGCCCTGAATCAACTTGTTAATAATATTGTGACTCAGATCCAGTATAAAAATTATATACAGACTACTGTAGGAGGCTCGATAACAACTCCCGGCTCATTACGGTATTTGTTAAAGCAAATAACAGTTACTCCCCTTGTCCCTCTAGCTGATAATATTGTAAATGCTGTAGCTGATGCTTTGCTGATCCCCGTAACAAATGCTCTTTATGATATTTTACTGCAACAGTTGGTGAATCAGATAGGATTGGCACTGACCGGAAATGCCAATCAACAAGGAGCACTTAGCGGGCTTGGTGTTTTGCTAAACCCCTGGGTCGGTGATTCGGCACGTACGGCTATTGTAAGTATCAATAATTTCCCAAAGTCAATCGATTTGAGTAATAATGTGATAGATTATTATACGGGAGTGAACCGTTTCAGGTTTAATTTTACCGGAGGAAGTATTTACAATGAAAAAGATATACTTATCCGGGGTTTTCACGGTAGTTTCGATGTGCGTCGTATTAGTGCGATTCGTGATGGCCTCATATCTGGTTTTTTGATTGAAAATACGATAGACGGACCTCTGTTACTGAATGGTGCTTTTATAGATATTACAGATCCGGTAATAGCAAATGTGGAGACGAACAGACGTTATAAGGCTGATTATTCTTTTGTCGATTTACGCCTTAAATCATATACTCAACAAACGGACGGAAATCATTTTTTGACGTTGAGCGTAAAGCTAGCCAATATTGCCAATATTGACGGTATATTGGGAGGGATACCTTTGTTGGGCAGTATTTTGAATTTAGTGTTATCTCCCATAAAGAATATAACTGTTTCTGTTCCTATTAATTTTCCATTATTAGGAGTTGATAATTTAGAACTTTCGGGAAGCTGGAGTACGGTTACTTCCTATTGATTTGTTGGATAGAAGGTTTTAGGGTAGTGATATTTGTGAAATATATATGTAATTGATAAATAAAAACAATAAAAATCAACTGGTATTATGAAATAGTTAATATCTTAGAGGCATTGAAAGTAACAATCTGTAAAAGATGAGGAATACTTTTTATCTGATACTGTGCTTATCTTTTTTAGTGATGTGTAATGATCATCCGAAAGAGTTATTGCCGGAATTGTCTCGTGCAGAGTCGCTTATACAACATAATACCGATAGTGCCCTGATGATTTTGGATTCAATGGAAGTACCCTCTCCGTCAGACAAATTTCAATATGCTACATGGTGTCTGTTGATCACTCAGGCACGTGATAAGAACTATATCAAACATATTTCTGATTCACTCATCAATATGGCATTAGATTATTTTGAAAAACAGGATGATCCGGTGAGGAAAGCGACTGCCTTATATTATGAAGGGCGGGTTAACCATGATCTGAATAATGCGGAGGAAGCTGCTGACTATTATTTACGAGCGAGGGATGCGGCAAAGAATACGACGGATTATAGGTTGCTTTGTTTGATAAATATTCACTTAGGTACATTATATGCTTATCGTGGTTTGGCAGACTTGGCATTGAAAGCTTATGAGAATGCATATGATTATTCAATTCAATTGAAAGATAGTACATTGATTTCCAACTCATATTCTTGTTTGGGACGTGTATCTATGCTTAACAATGATTGGACTAAAGGATTGGGTTATTATAAAAAAGCAATAGGGATTGCAGAACAGACAGGAAGTTTGAAAGCTTTAACATTGGCTTATGGGGAAATCGTGACTGTGTACAGATCTTTATCCATGCTTGATTCATGTATGTATTATCTTGATAAATCAAAGAAGATAGAAGAAAAACATGACATTTCTGCTTTGCCACAAACTTATTTAGGAATCGGAGAAACTTATTATTGCATGGGACAATCTGATTCAGCTTATTTTTATTTAGAAAAAGCATTGAATACTACTAATCCTTATACAAAACAAGATGCAACACAAACTTTATATTATTTATGTAGAGACTTGGGGAAATATGAAGATGCAATTCAGTATAATGAGCAATATTGGGTTTATAAAGATTCTGTTGATAATATCAATCGCAGTTCAGAGATTGCGGAAATTCAAGTAAAATATGAACAGGAAAAGTTATTGAATATCAATAATAAGTTAGAAAACAAGTTGTTATGGGGATCGATAATATTATTAATAATAATATCTATATTAATATGTTTTTATCAACATAAGTTGGTCAAGAAGGAACGTACAATTCAAGAAAATAGAAAACAGTTGGAGGTACGTATAAACCATTTACATGAAAATGAAAATATAATTCATGAAAATGAAACTCTTATAAAAGCCTTATCTTTCCAGATTGAGGAACATGTAGGCTCACAGGAACATATAAATGATCAGGTGAAGGAAATTGAACAAATCCGCCAAGACAATGTTTCATTGCAGTCTCAAAATGGAATATTACAGAGAGATATAGAGAAATATGTATCCCGTTTAAAAGAAAAAGGGGAGGAACTAAAAACGTATGAACGCTTGGTTGCAGAAAACACTTATTTGTCTGAGCGGCAGAGATACCTATGTTCCCAATTGATTAGGTACATAGATATACTCAATTGTTTAAAATCCAATCCGGAATATATCAATGAACTCCGATGTTCTGAAATTTTTAATTCAATGAATATCGTTTATCCGAATCTGATTGACCGGTTGAGGAAAGACTTTTCATTAACGGATGATGATCTCCTGATTTGTTGCCTGATCAAATTACAATTGAATAATTCTATTATGGCTGAATTACTAGCTATTTCTCCTTCATCTGTAACCAAGCGCAAGCAACGTTTGAAAGAACGTATCAATCAGCATTTGGAAACCCCGTTAGAGGGAGAAAGATCCATTGATGCTTACCTTTGGAAGTACTAGGAAACGCCTTGTCCACATTTTATGATTGATTAATATTGATAAACGCCTTAATTTTAACGTTCTAGCTGCTCATGTATGTCCACTTGCTGTCCGTTTATTTTTATCTGTTTCTGTTATAAACCGCATACCTTTGTAGAGTAAAAAATTAATAAAATTATCGTTATGGCAAAGAACCTCAAAAAGCCTGTTTGGGCAATGTGTGTATTTCTTTTTTTCAGTTGTTTACTACTACAGAGTGTATCAGCGGAAGGGAGCAAGAGGGTTTCATTTTGGGGAGAATGGAGAGAAGATACTCGTTCCATTTCTCCTTCAATTCCAATCTCCGCTTTTATTAATGATGGTGTTTTATCCATTCATAGTAGTA
>OGIE01001305.1_pt1 | contig 35231 bp, 27 predicted proteins | sample 1571581 | NCBI WGS metagenome assembly OGIE01 (sample SAMEA2582021, study PRJEB24529) | metagenome | biome: Human gut stool | place: China | collected 2011 | reverse complement strand
ATAAAGCGATAATAAAAGTTAAAACGATCAAAATAGTTGCTGAAAATATCAAATAGCACGGAGTTAATCTCTCAAAGAGTGGTGTTTGTGTCTTGTGTGGCTTTAAATGAAACAAAATAAGTTTGATGAGTAAATCTTTTGATGATACAAATACCTCCTATGTGATATGAATACATGCTCTTGTGTCGTTGGTTAATACACCGTTGGCGGATGACAAGGAATAGTTGACAGTTAAGCTTTGCAGTCGAACATGGAAAAAAGAGTCTATCGGCTATCTGTTATCAATGCTATCTGTCATCAATAAGACATGCTTTGTTACAGGTTTATTTGCCGTCAGTTTTAACTGACGGATTAGTAAATGATCTATCTCTTTGGACTTTAGTCCCATTTTTAAACAGTCTTTCTATTTAAGAGAAATGTGGCTGAAGCCAAAAAAGAGAGACAACTTGCAGACCGTCAGTTTTAACTGACGGCAAATAAACCTGTAATGGCGAAGTCTCTTTAATAAGAGGATAGCTCAAACTGACAATCTTTGAAATATTCAAATCTGATAAATATTGAACTTATAGTTGTCTCCATGGTTGATAGGCTTATTATTGATAAATGCTAAACCTTTTTTTAATCACGATGGTGGGTAAAAGTATCGCTTGTGATTTGAATACCTATGTGTTGATTCAATGCTTTGTGAATCAATGCTTATGATATATAAATTAACATATGTGTGTCTATCATTAAGAGTGGTATTCCTATCACGGAGAATCGCGTATATGAAAAAAAACGGCGCACACGCGGAACAATCCGGATGTACGCCTTTATGCATATAAAAAATTGAGGGTCAAATTTTAACCAATAGTAACATGTTGAATAACTGAACCCCAGTCTGCTACAACAATATTACCACTGTTTCTTGAAAGGTCAAAAGTCAATTCAGACAATTCTCCTTCGTTTATAGACACTTTCTCCAAATTTTTGACATTTTCGGAAGAAAGAATCATTTTATTGTCTTTGTAAAGCTCTATAGTGATATCGGAGGCCGGTAAAATGGTAGTGTTGTCAGCAACAACATTTCCTTTATCGTTCATTGTAGCCGGAATAATATATTCGATATCTTCTCCGGTCAATTCTCCGTTATGATTAAAAGAGCTTTTTGTTTTCTTTATTTTGTAGTAAAAATTACCGTCTCTTGAATCCAGCACCTTAATAACACCTTTAGTGATCAAAGAAACTGAAGAAACTTTACGTGCTATCTTTAATGTTTCAGTACTAGCTTTTGTAGAAGTACTTTTCAAAGTAACCTGTCCGTAGAATAAATCTCCCGGTAAGCTTGCTGCAACGCCATTGTTTTGTTTGAGGCTTACCTGTAGGTCTGAAATAATATTGGCTTGGTTCAAAGCACTGATATTTTCGTTGTCTCCTGAGAGTCCGGCCCATGCCACCACTGTGATCTGATCAGATCCGGGACATGCGATCTCTATCGGTTTAGCCTGAAGCAAATAAGTTCTGTCCACAGTCATTTGTTTGTAGAAATCTCCGCTCTGGTCAAAAATGAACAGTGTCGTCTGGTCTACATCACCTTTCACCGTGATATCTTTATTGTCCGAGTATGCTTTAAGAACCACTGAGAAAGGAACTTCTGTTTTAGAAGTAGCGTCTTTGATAACGCTGTCGTCAATGCCATACGAAGAATCACTGTCTGCAGAACAACTAGCGAAAGCGACCATAGCGATCAGTGTGCAAACAGCAACAATACAATTTGTAAAAATTCTACCCTTTTTCATGACCTTAATTTTTTATATGCTTAAAATTACCCTATACTCAGTAGAGAACATTTATCCGGTTAAGACCCTCATCAAAACCTATTGTCTCTTGCTGACATTGCAAATATAGATACAAAAACAATGTGAGTATCAAATAAAGCGATAATAAAAGTTAAAACGATCAAAATAGTTGCTGAAAATATCAAATAATACGATGTGATTCTCTCAAAACGTGTGTATGTCTCTCATATTATACCTGTGGAAACAACAGGGATGAAATCTCTTTATGTTCTTATTTGATAGAAATACATAGTTTTTGTGATATGAATACGCCTGTGTGAAATAGTATGTATGGAGGTTCAGGTGTAGTGGCGATTTGCGTAAAGAATGCGAAAAAAATATGATAATCATGTCTTATTTCGTAAATAAACTGTTTTTGATGTTCTGTAAACGAAAATTTATTAGCATCTTTGCATAGATGATTATGTGCAATACCGGGAGAACACTTGATTGTTGATTGACAGTATATTCGGGAGAAAAATTATCTTAAGAACTAAAATATATATCATTATGTGTACTAAAGCTCTGTTCAGGAAATGGTTCGTCTTTCTTGTTTGCTTTGTTTTTTGCGGTCGACAGGCTTTTGCTGCAGGGGATTCTGTCAATCCTTTGGAAATAACCGTTCTTATTGTTGTCCTTATTCTTGTTCTACTATTCGTTCCTGCTGCTTTCTATTTAAGAAAGATGTATACCGGATTTACAGGTCAGTCTCAGAAAATCGTAAAGGAAAATGAGTTGCTGGCACTCAAACAAAATGAGGCGGACCGGAAATATAATGAGTTGGAAGCCGCGAAGAGAGAATTGGAAGAGCAAAAAGAAGCTGTAGAGTCAAAAGCCATCGAGCTCGAATCCCAAAAGAATGAGTTAGAATCCCAATATGATGCACTGGCGGCGGCCAATGAAGAATTAGCTAAGAAATGTGCTACCCAGGAAACAGCAATTTCCACTCTGAACAGTAATAAAAAGGATCTGGAGCAATTGCTCGTTACCAAGATAAAAGAAAGTGATGCCTTGCAGCGCGAGGTTGCCGATAAACTTTCAGAAGCCGAATCCCGATTGAAAGATGCCGAATTGATCCATGATAATTTCTTTATCGAGACAATCCATGAGATGCGTACTCCTCTTTCCCTTGTATTAGGTTCGCTGTCATTAGTCGTACAGAATAAAGACGATAGCCGTGACATGTCTACCCAGTTACTTTCGGCCTATCGTAACACATTGGCTTTGCAGGACCTTGCCGACCAGCTGATCGGGACACGCCGCGCCAACGATGTCGCCAACTATTTGCGTATAGCCCGTTATGACCTGATAGAGATATCCCGTCAGATTTGCGACCTGTTCGTCGACTGGGTGGCCATGAACAATGTCGATTTCCAGGTGAATACCCAGACCTCTATGTTATGGATCTGGCTGGATCGTCGCAAAATGGAATATGCATTACGTACATTATTATCTAATGCATTCAAAAATACATTTGTTTACGGCAAGGTTACGCTGGATATTTCGGTAGTCAGGAAAGACGGCAAAGCCTATTGTGCCATATCGGTACAGGATGAAGGGTTGAATGAAAACGAAAGTACCCGCCGTGGTTTGCGACAGGTACACGATATGATGGACGATATTGGCGGATTCTATAGTAATGAAACGACAACATCGGGTACTACCTATACATTATTAATACCGCTAGGCAAACAGCACTTGTTGGAGCGTCGTGTGGAATTTGTAGAACCGGAAGCCGACCTTGTCAAGCTGAATGATCGTCAGAAGGAAGAAATTGCTGAATTTATCCAGATCGTTCCGCAAAAAAGGACAACCGGCAAGAAAATCTTGGTCATCGACGATAGCGACCAGATCCGTTGGTTCCTGAAGCATGTCTTTGCAAAAGAATATGAAATACTGGAGGCACGTAATGGCGAGGAAGGTCTGAATGTCGCTTTTGCAACCAATCCCGACCTGATCCTTTGCGATGTGATGATGCCGGTCAAAGACGGTTTCGAGACCTGTAAGGAATTGAAGGCCGATCCGCGAACATCCCAGACTCCGGTCGTTATGCTGACAGCAAAGGTGGAGAGCGAAGATATTATTGTCGGTCTCGAAGCGGGTGCGGACGATTATATCACCAAGCCGTTCGATATTGAAATTTTGCGTAGCAAATTGAACAACCTGGTAAAGCGTCGTGAGCAATTGAAGCAATACTTTACCAAGACGCTTGCCGGAACAGTTTCGCAGGAAACGGATGAAAATGAATCGAACATACCGAGCAATCCGTTCATGGATCTGGTAGTGAAGAATATCGAAATGCATTTGGATGATTCTACTTTTGAGGCGAAAGTGCTTGCAGACTCACTGAATATGAGTTTGCCGACGTTGTATCGTAAAATCAAGCAGTTCTCCGATTGTAGTATCCTGGAACTGACCCGTACGATTCGTTTGAAAAAGGCTGCCGAATTGATCCAAACGCAGCAGTATTCGGTACAGGAGGTGGCCGAAATGGTTGGTTTCAACGATACCGCTACATTCCGTAAACGTTTCACGGAGCAATATGGTACGACGCCTTCGCAGTATGGGCAACCATAAGTTTATGTATCATATGGAATGATGTATTAGTCAAAATGATCTGCTTTGTTTGATATTGGTGATAAAAAGCCGGAAATAATGCTTTTTCGGTGACCATTGAATCTTCCGGGACTTTTGTTTCGGAAGATTTTTTGTTACAATAATTAACAAAACAAGGGGTTTATACATTCCAAATAACTTGTTTAAGAGAAATTGTCACTTCGTTTAAAACGAATTTTTTTTCATTTTAAATGAAATGGCTGTATATTTAAGGTGAGAGATATATTAAATAGTGTTAATAACAGGTTTTTTGGTGGTGTTTTTTGATCCAAATTAGCTGTTTTCGAGCAGAAATCTTTTCTGGAAGGCCAGAGAGGGGAGAAGAATATGAAGTGTTATAAATATTCCGGATACGTATTTTATAGAAGAATTAGTTGTAATAAAGATATTGTTCTTATTCCTTTGTTATGTATTTTCTTTAATGTCTGTCAATTTGATACTATTGAAGTTTCGGAGAATGTCCTATAATGTGTCCGTCTCGTCCCGGTTCTCGAATAGTTGTCTTAAGAGGTGGTTAAAATAGCATTTTGATAATCGGCAAATCGCTTGGTTGTTCGCTAACCGATCGATATGAGCTGCCGTTTACCGGAGGGCGACGGTAACCGGTAGCTTATGTAAATGACATTCAGATGTCCTTGTTATTTTTGTTTTTTACCATTGATGGCTTCCAGCAAATATTTTCCGGGTTTGAATTTTACGGTTGTCCTTGCCTTGATTTCAACAGGATCACCTGTTTTAGGGTTGCGTGCCATTCTGGTTGATTGTGCTCTGGGCGTCAATGTCCCGAAGCCCACAATAACGATTTCTTCCTTCTGGCACATCTTTTCTGTAACGATCTCCATGTAGGATTCCAGCACTTTCTTCGTTTTTTGCTTATTCAATCCTGATCTCTCTGCTAATGCTTCAATGAGCTCTGCTCTGTTCATAGGTATTTTGTTTTAATGATTAATAATTATGCAAAGCTAATGAAAACAAGCCGTATAATTAAAATGTTTGGCTTATTTCTTTCAAAAGAATATGTCTCTACCTTCTGCTGTCTGAATAAATAGTTCCACAAGAATATTTTTTTTATGGGGTATGTTTTCTAAAAAAGAGCATAGAATCCCCTTAAAGATATTTTTACCCCTTTTTTGAGAGCATTACAATTATTGAAAATCGTATTAAAAGACCCCTTGAAAAACATTTAGAGTTTTACCGCTATTTATTGACACTGATACCTATTTAGATTTTTTGGGAACCACTATACCTTTGCAATGTCATCAGGAAGTAAAATTATCGTATAGGGTAAAAATGATAATCCTCTTATGGCTTAAACTAGTATTTATTAAACGTATATTATATAACTTCTAAATTTAAAGAATATGAAACTAAGAAATTTATTATTCGGTACAATGATCGCTTGTGCGTTCGTTGCTTGTTCAAACGATGACGATCCTATTAATAACGGACCGGATGAAATAAACGGTACTGTTTTAAGAGCTCAAGCTGATGCTCCGCTTGCAACAAGAGCAGCAGGAGATGATGAAGCTATTAATTCATTGACAATGCTTGTTTTTAGTAATAATGCCTTAGAGGTTGTAGGTGACTTAAAAAGTGCAAATGTTACAGAGGCTTCTAATTTAGTGGCAGGAACAAAAGATGTTCTTGTGATGGCAAATCTTCCTGCAGCAACAATAACTGAATTAAAAGGACAGGTAGGTAAAGCAGAAACTACAGTTTTAGCTAGTTTGGAAAAAACTTTGAATGCAGAAAATGCTGAAGAAGCTGCTAGCAGCTTAACAATGAATAGTAAACTATATAAAGGTATAACATTAACTCCTAATGTTATAAACTATTTGGGTTGGAAGGAGCTTCCTGGAGATGGAAAACTCGTAGGTGGTATTACTGATGCTACAGCAAAAGTTCAGTTGTATCGTAATGCGGCAAAAGTCGTTTTGTCTAGTTTGAAAGTAAAAGCCAATATGGAAGAGGGTGATCGTTTTCCTAATCCTGCATTGCAAGTTAAGAGTATCTTTATTTTGCAAGGTAGTGCTAAAACATATTTAGTAGGTTATGAAGGCACTGATACTAAAACATTTGGTAAAGAGTATGGCTCAACAGAAGTATCTAATGGAGGATATTTAGCAGGTACAACTCATGTTTCAGCTGATAATGATGATTTTACAGTTGTTGGCGGTGCTGATATTTATGATAAATATAAGGTTGAGAATAAATCTCTAATTAGTTATACCACTCCAGATGCTTATATAGCTAATGAGTCATTCTACGTTTATGAGAATACCGATGCAACAAATCAAACATTATTGGTTGTAGAAGGCGATTTTTCATATGATACTTATGTTGATGGGAAAGTTGTAAGAAATGAAGATAATAAAGGTAGATATTACACAGTGGCTTTGGGTGTGACAGATGCAAATTTTAATAATGATCAAGCTAAGGCTTTGCTGGCACTTCGTGGTGTAACAGCTGATGCTGCTAATGGCGTTTATCGTAACTTGCAATATAATGTGAAACTTACAGTTGCAGGCCCTGGTTATCAGACTCCGACGCATAAAGGTGATCCTACTGTATTGGATGCTCAAGTTGAAGTTGTTGCTTATGGATATGTAGATCAAGATGTAACAATTGAATAATAATCTTAGTTGTTCAGAATAAATAAAAAAGCCTTTGGTAACTCCAAGGGCTTTTTGTCTTTGTAGCATGTAACGTTTGATAAAAGGTATTGGTTAAGGTCTATTCATGGATCGAGTGTTTTATAAGGAATTTAATCACATAAACCTATGCAAAACTATCATTTTTAAGTGTGATAGTTTTGTCTATTAATATAGAGAGAACCACCTATTCGAATGTTGGGGTAGAGAACTTATTTTTGTATTGTCAATAAAGAAAAAACGAAAAAATCTATAAATATGAAGTTCTATAGTTCTTTTTTAACAATTTTATCTGTATTCATTTTGTGCACATCATGTTCTGAGCATGATGTCATTGATGATAATACAGAACCGGAAATCGTGTATGATGCTACATTCTCATTGGCTGTCAACCGAAATGAAGAGGTTAAATCGAAAGCTGCTGACAATAAGGCTTTGACTATTATGAATAATAATCCTAATTTTATTGGAAAATTGGCTTTAGCAGTTTTTCAAAATGATAAATTGGTAGCTTTTAAAGAGGAAAAAGATACAGAGAATGGGGTTTATAAAATAGAAGAGGTAGAAGTTCCATCTGGAAATGTAAAGGTGGTCCTTTTAGCAAATGTGAATGTAGACATTGAATATCAGAAAAAAGGAACAGAGCTTTCTAAGTATCAGGAAATGTCTGTTCATTTGGAAAATGAGATAAACGGCTCTTTGTCTATGAGCAGCGGATTTCTGAATTATAGTTTTAGTCCGGGGCATAATTATATCGGTTATTCTGATAGCCGTGGAGAAATATCAGTAGATCATGACGGTACTCTGATTGTCGGGTCTGAATTAGCTGGTGAAAAGATAAAGATGATAAGAAATGTATCTCGCGTTTCAATTAATGTATTGTATTTGAAGCCTAAAAAAGAGTATGAAGGGGTCGATAAGGTAACTTTCCAAATAAAGGATTTTTTTGCGGCTAATGTAAAAAGTGAATCTAAATTGATACTGGATAAGAACGGTTCTGTTGAAATGGATAAAACAGGTTCTGATTTTTGGTGGTGTGGTAATTTTCATGATGCAATGGGAGCTTTAAAGACAGAAGAAGCCTCGAAGGTCGATATGTTGAATTATGATATTACTAATCCTCCTGTTAATCATGGTGAGATGAATGAGCATTATCCATTTTTGAATAATGATATACTTGTATGTTCTGGTAATATATTGGGTCGTGATGAAAAGAATAATATGATAATTCCTAAAATGATTACTTATGATCCAACTGTAGATTATACAGATATAGGATATCCTCATATAGAAGCATATGGGCCAACGATTCCTTTGGGTACCTATTTTCATATTTACGAAAATAAAGATTTAGGAAATAATCGTACGCTTTTTGTCGTGAAAGGTGATTATACTTATTATTCAGAAGAAGGACAAAAGAAAGTTTGGAAGGATAGATATTATACTGTAATTGTGAATAAGGATAATTTGGGTAAAGCGGATCATGAATATATAAAACATAACTATATATATGATATAAACTTGACTATTGCCGGACCAGGTTCTGAAACACCTTATGATCCTCAAAGTTCAGCCGATATTTCGGTTAAGATCAATGTGAAAGATTGGGATGTAGTAGATCAAAATGCATCTTTGGAATAAAGACAAATCATATAGGGTAAACAAAAATTAATTTATTATGAAACATATATTATCTACAAAACAATTTTTGGGGCTGTTTTTATCAGCAATTTTTATGCTGTCGACCAGCTGTATCAAAGATGACTTGGACGAATGTTCAAACCTGACCTTGAAAGTCGTGAACTATAAGAATGACGATATCACACCGTCCGGTGTCGTGAAGGATGTGTCGTTATATGTATTTGACGAGAATAAAACATTGTTGGAGACTGTTCAGTTAGATAAAGATTTTATAGTGAATAGGAAGGATATTGTTTTGAACTATCCGGAGGGAAAAAAGCTGACCTTAGTAGCTTATGGTAACTTATCCGGCGGAAATCAGATTGTGAAAGCCGGTACAAAAGCGGAAGAGCTGTTTGTTTCTGTAAAAACCGGCAGTGATGGACTGGCTTCGTCTCCTGACTCTATTTTTTATGGAAATAAAGTTGTTGAAACATACGGAGCCGGCGGGTATGTCGGAGGTAATCAGGAAATTGTGATCCAGCCGCGAACGGGTACTCTTACTATGCAGACGGTCAATTTGTCGAAGGCTCCTAAAAGACGTGGCTTGCTGAAGTCGGATGAAGGAGAAACCTATCAGTTTCAGGTGGATCGTACGGTTGAGAGTCTAAATTATAATGGAGAGGAAGCCGGTGATACGGTTTATTATAAACCGGACGGAGCCCTGATGAACCAGGAATGGGTCACTCCTGAAAAAACGAATATGTATGACAACAAGAATCTGGAAGGAACGATCTATTATAATGGTGCGGTGCTGCAAAGTGTGAGCGTTGGAACCTATGCTGACGGAACTGTCGGTCCTATTACCGTCCAGCCACAGCAAAACACCCTTGTTCAATTTGAATGGGATGAAAACGGCGCTTTTTTAGGTGCTAAAATTAAAGTAACTCCCTGGGGAGTCGTTGATGACGATATTGACTGGTAACCGGTTGTATGAATATGAATAAAATAAATATAAGAATATGAAATTGAAAAGCATATTACTCTCAACATTGGCAGTGCTTATATGTACCGCTTGCTCTAATGATGAAAATACTTCCTGGAAAGATAAGCCGGATGCTTCCTTGAATATATCAGTAAAGGCAGCCGGGGCAGCAACGAAAGCTTTTCATCCCAACGATGAGAATGAGTTGAGTGGCGAAGCCAAAGTAAATTCATTGGCAGTCCTTGTCTTTGATGAAGGTGGTACGGAGTTGATCGGTTACGGATGGCAGAATACTTCCCCGGCAGAAGGCGAAGCCTCTATCATAAATGTCCAGACGAAGGCGGTAAAATCGCAAATCGTTATAATCTCGAATATATCGGAGACAGCTCTTTCCGATGTGGCCAACTATAGCGAACTGGAAACCCGCCTGGCAAAACTGAATGACCAGTCGCAAAACAGCCTGACTATGAGTAGCCAGGTTATTTCGACTGAAAAATCTCTTGTTGCAGGTGACAACTATTTGGGATATACTTCCATGGGAACAGAAAATATCAACGGCATAAGTCAGCCGTTGGAAATTACCCGTCTGGTTGCACGCCTCGACCTGGTGGATGCGAAAACTAAATTTACGAAAGAATTCCTGCGTAACCGTTCGGTGAAAATAGAAGAAGTACGTATTCTCAATCAAAATACAGCTTCACATTATTTTAGCCGTGAGTACTGGGGGGCGGTGATGGCTACCGGAAATCTTAGTAGCAGCGAACCGACGGCATTAAATCGGGTTATCTCGAATGATACCGGATTCGATGATACCCCATATACACATTATGTAATGGAAAACGATGCTACCGAGGCTCCAACTACCTTGCAGGTAAAGGCTACCTTATCAGCTACGGATATTTATCCGGCACAAACCAGAATATTTACAGCTGTGATTAATAAGAATGGGTTAGAAAATAATTATAATCATAATTTTATCAAAAGGAATTATGTTTATAAACTTCATATTTCTTTTGGAGACAATAGTTTTGAAGAAGAAGAAATCCCTGAACCAGAAGATACTGTTTTGGATGTTCAGGTAGAAGTTGTAAGCTGGGGACCTGTATCCCAGGATGTCGAAATATAATAGAGTTTAGAGGACAAAAGCAATAAAAAATTACGATTATGAAACTGAGAAATTTATTTTTAGCCTCTTTGGCTGTGTGTACAATGGCTTCTTGCTCAAAAGACGATAATGTCCCTTCTGAACCCCAGGAGATGGATGCATATCTGTCTATCGCGGCTACTTCAGACCTGACGACCAGAGCGTCTGAGAAAGGTACTTCAGAAAAAGGAGAATTGAAGGAACGAGTTGTAAATTCCTTAACTGCTTATGTGTTTACGAATGATGATGCAAGCAAATATGTGATTCATAAAACGGTAAACGCTTCTGATGCTGATGCTATTACGGAAATGGTTGGTGATAATAGATCTCTTACCGCCATACAAGGCATCCACGTAAAGGTTGAAGCTCCGAAGGTAACAGGAGGGGTTTCTGCTACCTCTTTTAAAGTGGTATTGTTAGCAAATGTGAATCCGGGTGCTGTTGCAGATTTGAAAGCATTGAAGGCAAAAGAAATTGATGATATCAAAGGCTTTACAACTATAGGTGGACATTTTTTACCAATGCATAGTGATAAGGATGGATTAGTTGTAACAGGATTAAAACCTTATGATAAAGCAGCAACAGATCCAAAACATCTTCAGAATTGGTATAAAGCAGGAGGATGTGTTGAGCAGATAGCATCTGATGCTGCGACAACCATACCTGCCGGTGCTGGAGAATTTTTATTGTATCGCTCCATTACACGCGTCCAGATTGAAAGTCTGGTAACTGCTTTTACCGGTCAATATGCAAAAGCCACCTTTAAGGTTCAGTCAATTTATCTGGCAAATATTCGTAAAACGGCAACAGTAATGGGAGAAGAAAACAGCAGTGCTGCATATTATAGAGGTGCTCCGGAGAGTTTTGATATTATTCAAAAATTAATTGATCCAAATGCGACTGTTGAAATATCTTATTTGAAAGTCTATGACACCCCTCTTCCATTAACTTCTGTTGAAACAGAAGCTGCAACAATTGGATTTTCCAAATATATTTATGCAAATAAGCAAGCCTCTGCATATCAAACTCGTTTGATTCTTGAGGGTGATATTGTGGTGGAAGGAGCTGCGACAAAGCATAAATATTTTCATATCCCATTAGCCGATGAAAATGGGGAAAATGTTGTAAGCAACAAAATCTATAAGATTACGGCTACAATTACAGGTGAAGGAAACGATAATCCGGATGAAATTCAGGATAATGCTTGTATTAACTTTAAAATCAAAGTTGAAGATTGGGATGTTGTTAATCAAAATGAAAGTGATTTGAATTGATTTGAATCATAAATAAAAGAAAAGACCGAAGTAGTATCTACCTACTCCGGTCTTTTTCTTTTTATATCACGTGACTGTTTTTCAGTCCTTAAAAGGCATTCCTATCGTTACAAAAGGGTATCTCTATCAATCTTGCCTTCTGGTACATTTACCCCTTAAAGATGAAATTTGCGCCTATCTTCCTATACTTATATATGATCTACTTTTGTACCATAAGTTAAACGAAAAAATACTTAAGTTATGAAACTCAAAAATATATTATCGGTTTTAGGCCTTTTGGTAATGATGGTTTCCTGTTCTATGGAAGATGAAACTGTTTTGAACGATATAGATAAAGAAATACAGGATAATGTGGAAGCTTATGCTTATTTCGATTTGAATCTGGTAGGTGAGGGAAGTATGACAAAATCATCATCAATTGGTGAAGGTGAAAATCCAAATTCTACGGAAAGTGTCGTACATAATTGTTATCTTGCCATTTTCGATACTAACTCAAAACAATTACTTAATTCTTTCTATTATGTGGACGGAACGATAGAGCCGGTAAGTGGTGAAGACTATACTTATTCTTTGGGCTCACATTTTCAGATAAAAGTTTCTAAAGATGAAAGTAAACGTCCGGATCTTACCTTTGTGGCGATTGCAAATATAAATCACAGTGAAGAGTCTATAAACGCAGGTGTCAGTAGTTTGGCTGCTTTAAAGGCTTGCAAAACTTATGGTGATCTGATGGCTGAAACAATTCTTGAAAACCCGACTGTTCTAGTAAAAAAAGGAGAGAAGACTATTTCAAAAAGTGATTATCTGACATCTTCTTCAACTTCTAATCATAATGATTATTGTACATCAGTTACTATTCCGGTATATCAGCGGTCTGCTGCTGTTGAGTTATCCGAATTTACAGTTAAGGCAAAAAAATCAGATGGTACATTTGAGGAATTGAAGGCAACAGATGTAACATTTAATTTATATAATGTCAATTTATATACAAAGGTGGATGCGGGAGCTACTGATGTGGATAATATAGAAGAAAAGCCTTATTCTGATGATAAAGCCATGGGAAGTCGTTTTTATACTTACGAAAATACGACTACAACAAAAACATATATGAAAGTATCTTATACATTGAACGGGATTGAGGAAACGACAAGAGCTTTATATATCCAGACTCCGGTAAATGGAACAGATGTGGAAAAGGTTTTGGCAAATCATTTATATAAGTTGAATGTAACGGTTATTAACGGAGTTGCTAAAGCCGAATGTACGGTTAATGATTGGATTCCGAATACGATAAATGGAGAATGGAAGGAAGAATAAGAGTAGGAAGTATAATGGGTAAAAAAACAAATAGATTATGAAACTGAAAACAATATTATTAACAGTAACAGTTCTGTCGAGTGTTCTCTTTTCCTGTTCGGAAGAGAACATAATAAATGGACCGATTGTAAGCGGAGAAGATGCGATTTTGTCAGTCAATTTGTCTATAAAAGAAGATGCTGTAAGTAAAAGTGGTATCGAATATGAAAATCCGGTTTCCGATAATGAGCAATTGATGAAAAATTATGTGATTGCCATATTCGATGCTGGAGGTACAACGAGAGTCGGTTTTAAACAAGATAAATTTACAGAAGCACAGAAGTCTTTTACTGTGGATGTCGTAGCTAAAGGAGGAAATAATCGGCAAGTCCTTACAATTGCGAACCTGACAGATGCACAGTATACGGCTTGTGCAAATTATACATCATTAGGTGAGTTTAAAGCGTTGGAAGCTTCTCAAACAACCGCTTTTAAGTCTGATAACCTGATGAAGGTGAAACTTCAAAATGCAAATCTGACTGCTGGTCAGGTTACTCCTTTGTCTATTGAGTTGGTACAGCTTCCTGCTCGTGTAGATGTGGCGATTGCTTTTAATGATGCTGATGCTAAAGCAGGTGCTTCATTTGAAATAAGAGGGTTTGAAGTGACCGGAATCAATACTGCTTCAGACGTTGTGTTGACAAATACCGTTTTGGTGGAAAATACAAAAAATACGACTTCTTCCGTAACCTGGACGGGAGATGCCAGAAAGACGTTTTCGTTTTATACCTATGAGAAAGAAACAGCAAATGAAACTGTCAATATTAAAATCACTGGTCTTTTGAAAGAAAATGCAGGTGATGCAGGTGTTCAGAAAACATATACCTATGCTTTGAATCCGGTTCAAGGAGGGGAGTGTAAAACAACAGGTATCGTTCATGGGAATGTCTATGAGCTGAAGGGATTGATGAACCTGACATCAAAGACCGTCACATTTAGTGTGACTACAAAAGATTGGACTCCCGTCGAGGTTGGAGCGGATATAAAAGATGTGCATTATTTGTTTGTGAAGGAACATTTGGTTTATATGGCAAATGTGAGTTCTTATGAAATTGAGTTTGCTGCTGATTTGACAGTTAGTAAGCAGGGAATATTATCTGCGACATACGAAGATTATTATTTGGATGGCAATAAAATAAAGAAGAGAACTTCAAATTGTAAAGGTGACCAAATTCCAGAGGTAGTTGTTGATAATGAGAATAAGTTGTTGAAGGTTATATCAGTAATTCCTAATAATTATTTTCCGAAAACGATAACATTTACTGTGACAAATGGACAAGGGTTATCTGAAGATGTTAAGATAATTCAATATCCTCCACAATATCTTGAAGGGACAGTGTCAGCTAATGCTGGACCTCGTGTTGCAGGAGATGGTGATACTAATCCAAATATATTTACTATTACAACAATTTCTTCTACTAAATTCCCTATTGGAGATCCGAAAGATGGAAGTACTACCAAACAAGACTTAGAATCTAATGAAATAGTATCTCCTAAATTTATAGTAGCATCCAGATATGGAACTGTTTATGCGACTAGTTTTTCTAGTACAACATCTGTGAAGAGATGCTCTGAGTATTGGGAAACTTTGGATAAAAATAAAACGGGAAAGCAGGCTACTTATCCTACTGGTACATGGAGGGTTCCTACTTTAGCAGAGTTAGAATTTATGAACATGATACAGGATAATAGTTCTTCTGTTAATTACTTGTTTAATAGTAGTGGTTCGTATTGGAGTGCACGTTTGAAGTGGTATTATGATTTTGGAGAAAATAGACGAGGGGAATATTCAGATGCAACATCTACTCGGAGTGATACTTATATCCGTTGTGTTCATGATGTCTATTAATTGATAACCGTAAAAACTAAACAGTTATGCTGAAAAAAATATATAGCTTATTAGCAAGTATCCTGTTCTTGTCTGCTTGTACGGCAGATGAGGTAATGCAGGAAAAGAATCCGGCTGATGATTCGAAGGTTACAGTATCTTTTCAGGTAGATGTGCCATCGGCTGCGGTTATTACAAAATCAACTGGTGTACCAAACGAAGAAACAGGGGTTTCCAACCTGCAGTTGATTACTTTTAATGAAAGTGGCATTTTTTTAGGAACGGTTTCGGCTACTAATGTAGATGGCAATTCATATAGCGCAACTATCTCAAAAGAGACCCGTAAAGTACAATTTGTCGCTAATTATGATGATTATGCCTCTATCACAACTCCTACTGCCGCAGCTACTGCTGCTACAAATGAATTTGCTTTTTTTGCTGAACAAACACTGACTGCAGGTTTTACTTCTCTGTCAAATGTGGAGTTGTTGCGCAACTGGTCGAAAATATCGTTGATAAACAATGTGTCGGATATATTGACAGATGTTGAATTTATGGTATACAACGCTTCTGGAAAAGCGACTGTTGCTCCGGGAGCCGGGAATATCAATCTTCCTGCTAAAATTGAGTTGAAAAATACCTCGTTTACCCCTGCAGGAACAGATATTCATACATTCGAACAAAAGACCGATGGTGATTCTCCTGCATTTGTGATTGTAAAAGCAAAATATAATGGTGGCGACTTTACTTATTATAAGTTAGACTTGGCTGCTACAAATTCTTCAACCGGAGTTGTTACCAACTACGATATTATCCGTAACTACTGGTATAAGATTACGATTTCTTCCGTGCAACGCAAAGGTGTGACGTGGGATGAGGTGATTAAGTCAGGAAAGATTGCCGATAACAATATTACGGCTTCTGCTGAATTGGACAAATATCCATCTATCTCTTTTGGTGGAGAAACTCTGGAAGTGACAAAAACAACTTTTGTATTCACGAAAGCATCCGAAACATTAGATATGTTGGCCACTTATACGAATACAAATACTGGAGGAACTACCGGATATAATGGTTTGCAGTTAATTCAGGAATCAGACCTTTTATCGAATGTAGTGCAAGGTGATATTAAAATGACGAATGAGAATGGCTCCGGTCGTATAAAAGCATCTATTAAGAATCCGTCATCTACGGAACAGGTATCTTATTTCTATGTAAAAGGTGGTAACTTGCAGAGGAAAATTACCTTAATCCTTCGTAACCCGTATGAATTTAAAGATGTTCATTTTTATAAAACGTCTAATGTGAATGCTTCTTATACAGAAGGTTCGACTAATAAGATAACAGAAGGGCCGGATAATCCTGTTTGGTTAGGTTTTACAATTCCGGATGACGTGGATGCTTCTATCTTCCCATTGGAATGTAAAATCAAATCAACAACACTTTATGCAGTAACAGACGGTGTTCGTATCGAAACAGATCCAGCCGATGATAAAGTTTATTATTATGTCTATACTGCTAAAAATGCCGGACGTCATTCTGTTGAATTTAAAACAAATGCGACAGTTTCGGGTGAAACAGCTAATTTGACTGCTGAGTATTTTAAGGATGACGAAGCTAAATATGTGACGGATGCTCCCAGAAAGATCAGTGGAAAGGTTCAGTATGCAAGAAATAATGAATCTGGAATAAATATTCCGGCAGATAGTAAAGTCTCTTATACGTTTGATGGAGTAACAAAAACATTCATAGTTGGTTCGAATGGTAGTTATAGCTTGAATTTGCCGAAAGAGACACCGGATAATGCAAAAATATCATTCTCTTATACCGATGCAAACGGTATAGTAAATGTTCTGGATGATACCACGGTTGGTAGTTTGAATGGCCAAACAATTGTATTACGTCGTAATGTAACTGTGATTTCCGGAACGGCACGCTACTCGTCAAGTTCTAGTAAAAAAGGAAATGCTATTTCTTCTAGCACTATTAATTATGCAATAAATGGTGTTCAAAATACTACAGATACTGATTATTGGGGTTCTTATTCAATAGAATTGCCTATCGAACTGTCGGATGAAACGATGGTTAAATTCTCTTACAGATATTATTCTGATTATACGTTGGAGATAACTGTTGGTTCATTGAAGAAAAACTCAGATATAAAACTTCTGAAAAGGTAGCAGTAAATACAAAGGTATATTTTTATAATAATTAAATATACTACTTCAGTAACAATAGGAGAGTTGTTGAAATCTATTAATACATATGTAATTAATATAGATTATGATAATAAACCAGTAAAATAACGATTTTGTGTTTTTATGAAAAATGCTTTCTTTTTATAGGGAAGCATTTTTTGTTTAGTCCAAATTTTTATAAGATATAGAACTGCTTTTACTAGAAGCTTTCTGAAGTATCTATGCCTTCGGGTTGTTTCTTTTATCGCACATTTGTCATCCTATCTTTGTTTCATAATCGAGAAACAAAGGTAGGATGCTTTTGTTAGATAATTATTGTATAAAAGTATATCGTTCAGTTTTTACGATCAGCTAACTTTAATAAAAAGTGCCCGAATGTTCCCGAATAGTTCCGTATCCTTCCATAGGGTTCCTCGCCCCCTGATCTGTATCCTATCTTTGCAACATAATCAAGAAACAAAGATCTGACGGAGTTCGGATGAAAACAGTTACAAATAGAATATGAGGTCTTAAACCTACTTATTCCTATTTAAACCGTGTTATTCCCTGTTAAACCGTGCTATTCCGTTTCTGCCGGTTTTACCCGCTGTATCTTTGTTGTGTAATCATAAAAAAATCAGTATGGACATTGAAGTATATAGCAAAGAGGTAGCCGGATTGGGTATAGCAGTGCCTCGTAGTGTGGTAAGAATGGTTTTAAAAGTTGTTAAATATTGCCGTTTTTGAAAAGCACTGAGAGCAGCGAAAACAGACTCTTTTATGAATTATTTCAGAATTAATATTCTGTTTATAAGAATATTACCTGATTTGAGTGTTCTGCTCTCACTGCTTTTTGCGCCTTGGGGCATGCCATATCTTTGCAATGTCCTTAAAAATAAGACGAATGAAAATAAAAGGTATCGTAATCATAAAAACAAAATGTTATGGCTTTAAAGTATGTAGTAAAGAAGACTGTATTTGGTTTTGATCGAACAAAGACAGTGAAGTATGTAGCCCGCCCGTTGCTGGCAGGTAGTGTGAGTTGTTCTGACTTTTACGACCAGGTGGCCAGGCGCGGGACAGTGTCGCGTGGGGTGGTGAAGATGGTGATATCTAATATGGTCGATGTGATCGAGCAGAATTTATCCGAGCATCGGTCGGTGAAGTTGGAAGAGTTCGGTAGTTTTCGCCCTGCCTTTAACAGCAAGAGCCAGAATGAGAGGGAGGATGTCACTAACAATGTATTACGCCACCGTAAGATTATTTTTACTCCCGATCCGCGTTTGAAAAGGATGCTGAACGGCATGAGTATCCAAAAGGTGACGTTGCCGGGTAAAGACATGGATTAAGAGATTGTAAACTTATCGTTTTTTTTAATCATTTAATAACAAAGTATTATGGCATTAAAGTATGTAGTAAAGAAAACAGTCTTCGGGTTTGATAAAACCAAGACAGTGAAGTATGTTGCCCGTCCATTGTTGGCTGGAACAGTTGGTTATTCTGCTCTTTGCGATCAGGTAACTAAAGTAGGAATGGCGCCGCGTGGCGTAGTGAAAATGGTGACCGATGGCCTGATCGATGCGATCATGTGGAATCTGGAAAATCATTTGTCGGTGAAGCTGGGTGATTTCGGGACATTCCGTCCTGCTTTCGGTAGCAAGAGCCAGGATAGTGAGGAAGCCGTGAATGCGGAAGCTTTGCGCCACCGCAAGATCATCTTTACCCCGGGGGCTTATTTCAAGGATATGCTCAGCGAAGTAAGTATTCAGAAGTTCGAAATTCCCAAAACTGATGAAACAGGCAGTGGTTCAGAAGGTGGTGGCGGTTCCGATCGCCCGGAAATCGAATAGGTTCCGTTGGAGTAAGTAACAAGAATGTGTCAAAACCGGAGAATGGGTTTTTGACACATTCTTTTTTATGTGAAGTATTTACAATGCTTGTATCTCGGCTTCGGTCAGGCCTGTTGCATGGGTGATGGATGGCAGGTCCATTCCCAGGCGTTTGAGACGGACGGCTACGCTTTTGATACCTTCGGCAAGTCCTTCGGCTTTCCCTTTCTCAATTCCTTTTTCCAATCCTTCTTCATATTTGGTCTCCATGCAGGCATATAAATCCCTTTCAGTTGATAAGCTGAGTTCGTAAGCCAGTCGTTCGTCGGGGGTCATGCGTTCGATTTCCACAATGCTTTTCAGCTTCTGGAAAATCTGCTCGTTCAGTTCCTTGGGTAATCGTTCCATGATCTCAATGTTATTTAGTACAAATAAAAACTTCTTATATAATGTATCACATTCGGAGAGTCTCAGGTTAAACTTAGGCATCTCCAGATAAATTTCCATCAGTGTATCGCTGAAAGGCTCCTTCAGTTCCCGGTCCATCCGAATGATGTCCCATCGGTATTTCGCCGGATGTTTACGGTCCATGAACCTGATGATCATGTCTTTGTTGATTTCATTCTCGAAAATTCTTTTAAAGCCCTCATCTGTAAAGGGATTGATAAACTTCTCCTTCGGAGGGAAAAACTCTTCGTTCATAGCTAAGAAATTTAAATTGGTTTACGCCTGCTACCGCCTTGATAGCATGACGATGCAACAAATGTATGAATTATCCGTGAAACGGATGCCATGCCGTGCGTGATTTATTCCTTTTTCTAATCAGGTAATCGAGGTTGAGATGGAAGCATCTGTCAGATTTTTAGTAAAATAAATGATTGTAATAACTCGTTTTGCAGTAGAATGTTTATCTTTGTAGAGTAACTTATAAAAAAATTAACTATGAAGTATTTAAATCCTAGAGCAGACCTTACGTTTAAACGTATATTTGGCGAACATCCCGATCTGGTAACCAGTTTTCTTAATGCCTTATTGCCCTTGAAAGCGGGTGAAGAGATCGATGAGATAGAATACCTTCCTTCCGAGATGGTACCGGAAAATCCTTTGCGTAAATTCAGTATTGTCGATGTGCGTTGTCGCGATAAGAAAGGCCGTCAGTTTTTGGTGGAGATGCAGATGCTTTGGTCACCGGAGTTTCGTGAACGTGTATTGTTTAATGCTTCCAAGGCTTATGTGCGCCAACTGGATGCAGGGAAAGGGTATGATCTGTTGCAGCCGGTTTATTCGCTCAATCTGGTGAATGAGGTGTTCGAACCTACCTTGGAAGGGTATTATCACCATTACGCGATGGTGCATGTGGAGCATACTGAACGTATCATCGACGGCCTGCAGCTTATTTTTGTGGAACTGCCCAAATTTACTCCTCACACCTATAGTGAGAAGCGTATGCATATCCTGTGGCTTCGTTTCCTGACGGAGATAAACGAATCGACACGCGTCGTGCCAAGCGAACTGCTCGAAGCTCCGGAAATCAGTAAAGCTCTTACCGTACTGGAAGAGTCGGCTTTCTCTGACGAAGAACTGGCGGGTTATGAACATTTCTGGGATGGCATCAGTGTCGAAAAAACTCTTTACGACAGCGCAATACGTAAAGGTTTGGCGGAAGGTAAAGCGGAAGGTAAAGCTGAAGGTAAAGCTGAAGGATTGGCGGAAGCTGCCCGCGGCATGAAATCGCTTGGACTTACCCTTGCTGATATATCCAAAGCTACAGGTCTCACGACAGAGGAAATAGAGCGATTGTAATTACACACTATTTCTTATCGATAATCAAGATAGGCATGGACCGTTAATGGTTCGTGCCTATTTTGATTTATATTTATAACAGTACGACATTATTAGAGTGTGATCTGTAAAAGCATATCTTTTATCGGATTTGTGACGAATGGAAGTCGGTATTTCTATCCGCAGTCGGTATTTCTATCAAAAACGGTAAATATGGTAGATTTACCCTATTAACTTGAAAGACTTGCCTATTATTGAAGATAATCGGAATAACTACTTTTGTAAACGTTGAAAATCTTTCTTTTTATGTAGATTTGCAGGGTAGAAAAAATAATAATAATAATGTATATGAAAAAAGTACTTTTCCTCTTTTTGCTTTTGGCAGGTATGACGAATGTCTATGGACAGAAGTTTGCGGTGAAGTCAAATTTACTTTATGATGCGACTGCTACCATAAACCTGGGAGTGGAAGTAGGGTTGGCTCAGAAATGGTCGTTAGACCTGTCGGGTAATTATAACGGTTGGATGCTCGGTGACGAAGCCCGTTTTAAACATTGGTTGGTTCAGCCGGAAGTGCGCTACTGGCTATGCGAAAAGTTTAACGGACATTTCTTCGGACTGCACGCACATTATGCTGATTATAATGTAGGCGGTATGAAAATTCTGGGTAGTAATATGGAAAATCATCGTTATCAGGGAAATCTCTACGGGGCCGGTTTATCTTATGGTTACCAGTGGCTGTTGAGTAGCCGGTGGAGTATGGAAGCTGTGATCGGTGTGGGTTGGGCTCATCTGGATAATGATAAATATCCATGTGCAGTATGTGGTACGATCGAAAAAAGTGGAACCAGAGACTACTTCGGTGTGACGAAAGCTGCTCTTTCTTTTATCTATTTCTTTAAATAAGCAGGACGATGAATAAGAAAATGAAAAATATATATATACTGGCAGCAGTACTGGTAGTGCTTTCTCCGGCTGCAATGGCACAGAACGGTGTACTATCGAATGCGGTGAAAGTAGTTTGTAATGATGCGGTGCAACGGGGAGATTCGCTTTACCTGGATGCGGTCATTACTTTGAATAACAGTTCCGTTAAAACATGTAAGTCGCTCGAATTGACGCCGGTGGTGGAAGTCGGTGACAAGAAAGAAGGTTTTCTCTCCGTATTGCGTAACGGCCGTATCCGTCATAAAGTATATACCCGCGAGATCAAATTGAATAACCTGGTGGAAATACCGCATTATAGTGTGGCAAAGGTGAACAAAGACCAAACGGAAGAGGTGATTCGTTACCAGGCCGCTATCGGTTGGGAAGACTGGATGAAGGATGCGAAGATTTCACTGGCAGCCGATCTTTGCGGTTGCGGACAGGAAGATGCTAATAAATTGTTGGTAACGGATCATATCCGCCGCCGTCCGGATGCACGCTATGAGGTACAACCTACGCTGGCGTATATAACACCGGTAGCAGAAACGGAAAAACACCGTGCAGAAGTGGGTACGGCTTATCTGGACTTCCAGGTGGGCAAGTCACAGATACTTCCCGATTTCCGGAATAATGCTGCAGAATTGGATAAGATCAATAGTACGATCCGTTCGGTGACGTCGGATAAAAATATTACTCCGAAAGGTATTATGCTGAAAGGATATGCTTCTCCGGAAGGCTCCTATGCTTCGAACGACCGCTTGTCTGATAACCGTGTGAAAGCGTTGCGGGATTATATTCGTTCAAAAAATGATTTCCCGCAGAGTTTCTTTACATTAGAAAATGAGCCGGAAGATTGGGCTGGTTTCAAGGCACAGGTTGTGGCTGATTCGGAGGTGCCTGCACGTGATGAGGTACTCGGTATTATAGCTAGTGATCTGCAGCCTGACCAGAAAGAGGCCAAATTACGCGCTTTGAAAGGTGGATCGGCTTTCAGTTATGTATTGAAAAATATTTTCCCGTCATTGCGCCGTTCGGAATACCGTATCGACTATACGGTCCGCGAGTTCACAGTGGAAGAAGGCCGTGAGATTATCAAAACACGTCCGCAGCAGTTGAGCCTGAGCGAAATGTTTGCCGTAGCCAATAGCTATGAAACAGGAAGCAAAGAGTATAATAATGTATTTGAAATAGCTGTACGTATGTATAGCTCTGATCCGGTGGCGAATCTGAATGCTGCTAATATCTCTATAGGAAAAGGCGATTATGCCGCTGCAAAAAATTATCTGTCGAAAGCCGGTGATTCAGCGGAAGCGATCCATGCCCGTGGTGTTTTGAAATTAATTGAAGGTGATCTCGATGGAGCTGAAGTGTTGTTGAAAAAGGCAAATGATGCCGGTGTGATAGGAGCAGCTAATAATTTGAGAGAATTGCAGAAGAAAAGAGATGACAATGCTCTGTTTGATAGTTTCAACGCACATAATTGATACATACACCGTGTGAGATTGTTATAAATAGAGTCTATTTTTGCATTGGAATGATTTATGAAAAAGCATAAAAGTAATAATATGGAACATGCTGCACAAGTCGAGAACGTTTTAGTGAACGAGATCAACAACCGGAACGGAGTACATCTCTATCTGGAAGGAAACAAATGGTGCGCCTATGAACGTTCCGCTTATTATCTGGCTCAGCTGAAAGTGCCGGTTGTAATAAAGAAGGAAGTAGTTCGTGACGGATATGACGTGATTTTGTTGAAAGCTTTTTTTGAAGTGGACGACATGCGTTTGCCTCTTGCTCCGAAAACTATTTTGAAACAAGTGGCTGATGATAAACTATTATTTCAGCTGAACGATCAGATAGACGGCTTCCCGGAATGGAAAGCTTGTCAATTGAATAAATTACCAGCATAAAAGGTGAAGCCGTGAGGCTTTGGTTAAGTATACTAAGTTGTAAAATTGAGGGTGTATTAAGTCCCCGGAAGTGAGTGGTTATCCTTCCGGGGCATTTTTTTTAATTGAGAATTGAAAATTAGAGAGGGGTTTGGAAATAAACGATCAGCCGGGCATCCGGAGAAAGGGTGAGGATAAATTCCGTTCCGGTCGCTTCGTTGAGGCTGCCTTGCCACCAGGATGTCAAACGACGGTGGGTGATGGGCCAGCGGAGACCTTCGGTTGTTATTTCTCCGCAGGGATACATGGAAAAGATAGAGATTTGTTGGCCGGGTGTGCATGGCAGTGTTGCTGTTTGTAGCACGGGAACAAAACGGCCGTAATCGGAAATCATTTCTACCTGATCGAATAAAGGTGCGTAATCTGTCAGCAACGATATATTTCCCAGTGTATGGTCTTCGCGCAGCCCGGTAGCTCCCAGGATCAGTAGGTTCCGGAAGCCTGAAGAGTGGGCGAAACGTACGGCTTTAGTGAGGTCGTTTATTTCCTGGTCTTCTACCGTATGGATGCGGTCGTCATATAGTTGCAACATTGCGGGGGGGATGCTGTCGAGGTCGCCGACGATAGCTGTAGGGATCAGTCCCCGTTCATGCAGGTTCTGCACTGCCCCGTCGCATGCAATGATGGCCGGTGCGGATTTTAAAAGTTCCAACGGCCCGGCTGTTTGCGGAAAACTACCGTTAGCAACCACTATACAATCATAAGATGTTGTCATTTGTATTTATTCCTTTCTTTTTCCACGTATAATATCCGACAATAGCTAAAATGCCGTAGCAAATGTACAAAAACATAGTAGGATATAAGCCACGCAGATAATAAAGATAGACGGATACGAAATTGACGATAACCCAGAATATCCAGTGTTCGATAATACGGCGCGCCAACATCCAGGTGGCAACGATTCCGACGGAGGTGGTGAATGCATCGCCCATAGGGATCGGAGAGTCTGTGAAATTGTGGAGTATGTAATAAAGCAGAGTGTATATGGCGAGGATAGCTGATGCTATCCCCGCGAATAATGACCAGGTGATATGACGGTAGAAAATTGTGTCATCCGGGACTTTTTCTTCGGTAATATTTTTTTCTGCGCAGGTCCATTTTCTGAAACCGTAAATGCTGATGGCAACATAGTAGATATTCAGTCCCATATCGGCATATATTTTAGAGAAGAAGAAAACAAAAACGTAGACCAGTGAGGTCATAAAACCGACAATCCACATTGCTTTATGCTGTCTGATCTCCAGTAACAGGTAAAGAAAACCTGTTATGACACCAAAATATTCCAGTAGTTGCTCCATTTTTTCAGAATTTGAATGTTACTCTTGCCATGACATTTGTACCTGCCTGGGTGAAATAGCCGTCGTATTTGTGGACTTTACCTCCGCTGATGTAGGTGGAAACCCAGGCATTTGTTTCATATTGTTCGTTAAAGAGGTTGTTGATTGTAACATCTACTCCAAGCTCTTTGATGAATTTCGGTTTGAAGACATATCCAACACGCAGGCTGTTCACAAAGTAAGGATCGATCGAACGGTCTTTGGTGGAAGTGTTGTCGATGTACTGACGGCCTACGAACTGTGAGTTGAAACTCGCGGAGAATCCTTTCAGATTGAAGTCGAACATACTGTTGGCAATGATACCGGGGGAGAAGGCTATATCTGTTGTTCCCAGGTATTCGCTAGCCTGGCCGCCGTTATCATAATCGTCCATAAAATGAGTATAGTCTTTTATTTTGTTACGGCTCAGGGTAACGTTTCCATTCCATTCCAGCCAGTGGGTGATACTTACACCTCCGGTCAGTTCGATACCCATACGATAACTGTCTTTGATATTGCTGGTCAAAGCCTCACCAATTTCGCTGATTTTGCCACTAAGGATCAACTGATTGTTATAATCCATAAAATAGAGATTGGCACCGACCCGGAAACGCTCGTTACCGAAGCTATAACCGGCTTCATAATCGTACAGGGTTTCGTGTGCGGGACGTTCATGGGGTTTGGCTTCCGTGAAATTGTCACGGTTGGGTTCCCGGTTGGCAACGGAGAAGGAGATGAAAGCATTATGGCCGTCTTTCTGGAAATTGATGCCCGCTTTCGGGTTGAAAAAATTCCAGTGCTTGTCTACATCGACGTCACCGCGGGCTTTGTCGTCACTTCCTTTAATGGTATAATAAATACCGCGGTATTGCAGGTCGAGATATCCGTTCAGATACGGGTGAAACCGGTAGTTGCCTTTTACATAAAAGTTATAGTCCAATTTGTTTCCTCTGTTACGGTAATATTCGTAGTCTGGCTGTGGAAGTGCTTCTCCGCTCTTTACCCACATGACACGGCCGAAATGGTCGCCTACATATTTGTTTACAGCCGAACCGAAACTCATCTGAAGACGTTCGGAACGGTAGTTTGCACTGTAGACAACGCCATAGAAATCATTATCCAGCCATTTACGGCGGACGAGGTCTGATTTGCGGATGGTATCGCCTTTTCCGTTTATGTATTCGGGTAATTGGTATTTTTCGAAATCTGAATCTGCTTTATAATCTTCGTAATACCCTTCCCCATGTGTATAATGGAGAGTCAGGTTCATGTTCCACAAGTCACCCAGGCGTTGGCTGGCCATCAGATGATAGTTCTGTTGCCAGTAATTGTCAGTCTGGTTGTTGTAAAACTTTTTGATTCCGTTTTCTTCGTATTCTCCGCACGGATTGTAGGTTCGGTCGCTGTTCAGAAGAGAGGAGGGAACGCCGTTCCATGCCTGATACGTCTTCTCTATATTTCCGAAAGTCTGGAAACGGACCAGCGTGTTATCTCCGTAATAAGTACCGGAACCGAAGTAAGAATGCATATTGGCTGTTGCCCGGTCGATATATCCGTCACTTTGTACATTGGAATAACGGGCATCGAACACGAAATGGTCATGGAGCAATCCGGTTCCCAGCTTCACTGAGTTTTTAACGGTTCCGAACGAACCTGCCGAAAGGGAATATTCAGCATAAGATTTCAGGTCCGGCTTCTGTGTCTGCATGGCTACGGTAGCCCCGAAGGCTGCGGCTCCGTTAGTGGATGTTCCGGCTCCGCGTTGTATCTGTATGTTGTCGACAGATGAGGCAAAGTCGGACATGTTCGCCCAAAAGACCGTATGTGATTCGGAGTCGTTGACCGGCACGCCATTTACTGTGATGTTGATACGGTTGGCGTCTGTTCCGCGGATACGGAAACCGGAATAACCGATCCCTGTCCCTGCATCCGAAGTCATGATGACAGACGGAGATTGAGAGATCAGATAGGGAATACCCTGGCCGTCGTTTTTGCGGGTGAGTTCGTTTCTGGATACTTCGCTGTAGGCTACCGGAGTCCCTTTGGCTACCCGGATGGCTGTGACGACTACTTCGTCCAGCGACAGATCGCGTGAAATTTTTAAAGAATCGACAGGATCCGGTTGATTTTCCGCTGTGGCCCATGTGGCCAGCGAACCGGCAATAAATAATAATACACTTTTCATCCTTTTTACCTTATTGTTTAAAAACTGATAAATGAATAGGAGAGGAGTGTTGTGTGAAGAAGTATACCATGTTTTACAATTCCCTTCGGCGGCATTATCCGTATCAGGTAATATGGGTATAATCTCAGCCTGCGGTACGTACGATATTCGGTACGCTGCAAGCACCCCTTTGTATTCGGATGGCAAAGGTAAGGAAAGTTAGGGGATTGTACAAATGGTAAAACCGCCGCGAATCACTTCGGGGCGGTTTCTGTTCCACAATCTACCATCAATTATGTTGTAATTATTTACTGTGGATATTTTCTGTATGCTATTCAATCGTTGTATACCATGTACTCTTCATCCAGTTCAGCGGAGTGTACCAGGAATCTTCCTTACCTCCCAGGTGGGCATTCAGATTATCCGAGTTATAGTCTTTTTCGTCAGACGGATACTGGATGCGGTCGAGAGGCAGGGGAGTGGCAACGGACTGGTTATCACGTTTGAAATAAATTTCCGGATAACCGGTACGGCGAACGACGTTCCAGGCTTCATATTCCTGGATTGCGCCATGATGTATCCAGCGTTGTGTCAGAATACTCTTCTGAGGATTGCTGGCATCCCACTGTGTTTCGGCATACGCTTCTACGACAGAAGCGGACGGAGCTGTCAGTGCATCGCGGAAAGTTCCTGTAGAATTCAGGTCGAAATAAAACTCGGTAGAGAGTTTCATAGCATTTATGAATTCACTTTTGGCATTGCCGCTGGCCCAGTTGTTGGCATAAGCTTCCGCCTTCATAAAAGAAACTTCGGCAGCTGTCATCCAGAGACCAGGGAATCCCGGGTTACGGGTGAAGGTCGATGTATCCAGTGCGGCGTAATATTTAGCAGTACCGTGTGTCGAGATACTCAGGTTCGTTTCCTGGTCCGTAATGGTTTCTTTTGGGTCGAGGCCGATATACTCGTTGTTCCAGTTACTGTCGTATAACACTTCCAGACGGGGGTCTTCATTGTTTGTGTTTGCATTTAAGGCACGTTGCATAGCACCTGACATGCGGTTGTAGCGGGTGTTTTCGATTGCATTCTGCAGGTCACGGTCGAAGTCGAACTGATCGTCGTCGGTCTGTGGTACAGTAATATTATCTGAATTGACATCTACCATAGGATAAGTTCCCGGGTTTTCCAACATCGTCTTGATCGCTGTACGGGCTTCGTTGACCAGATCGCCGTTGGAGGCAAGATGGGTAGCAACACGTAAACGCAATGAGTTTACATATTTCCGCCATAAGGAAACATCTCCGTTGTTTACGTAATCTTCTGCGCTCAGGAAAGTACTGGCATTAGATGGAAGCGAACGGCCGTTAAGATATGTATTGACTTCGTCCAGGTCGGTCAGGATCATCCGGTACAAATCGATGTCCGAATCGTATTTGGGTTTGGAGGTCGCAACATTCCCGGTTGCCCATAATGTACCGGCTTCAGAGAATGGAACTCCTCCCCAGGCAGAACACACTTCATACAATTGTTCTTCCATCACAGTACGTCCCAGCAGAAAGAAGATACGGTAATCTTCTTTTTCTTCTTCCGGGAGATTATTGAATTCGCTTTCCAATACTCTGAACTGAGTCAGTGTATTGTAGAAGTTTCTCCAACGTTCGTTGAAATAACCCTGTCCGGCACCGGCAAAGCGGTCCTTGCTGTTTGTATGGCCGATAACGCCGGAGAACAGGCCGGAAGTGGTGGAAGATACATAGTATCTGTAATAAACCGGATTCATCCATGTATTGGAGGCTTGCCAGACACCGACCATTAAAGCCGGACATGTCACCTTTTGCGTTTTCGACGGATCCTGGTATTGGTCCGTAAATTTGTCGTCACTGCAGGAAGACGTTGCCAGTAAGGCTGCGCATCCAAGTGCGAGTGCATATATTTTTTTCATAAATCTTTCAATTTTATTATTCTATATTTATTTCGTCGATTAGAAGCTTGCACGTACTGAGAAGCCGAATGAACGTGTTGTGGCTGTAGAACCGCCAATCTGTGCCTGGCTGATCCAGGTCGTTCCGTCAGTACATTCCGCATCGAATTCTTTCAAGCTCTTATAGAAGTAGAAGAGGTTACGACCGTATACGGAAACCATCAGGTTTTTGCAGCCGAATTTGCTGGTGATGTTTTTAGGTAATCTGTAACCAAGGCTCAATTCGCGCATTTTTACATAAGAGTTTTTCTGTATCGCATTTTCGTAAGTGATATTACCGGAATATCCCCATCCATATTGGTTGTAATAGACTTCACCGGCTGTAATAATCGTATTGTTTTGACTGCCGTCCTGTTTAACACCCGGCTGGATCACACCATTATCGTAAACCATATTGCCGTTCACTGTTGTTCCGGCAGCCTGGTCGGTCAGGTGACGTTTGGAGGGGTCTGACAAGTCGTTGCCGTCTGCATACCAGGTAAGACCGCCACGGGATGCGTCACGGTTGTCCAGCGTACAATCCAGGATACCCAGTTCTGTCATGTACTGGTAAGGCAAGTTCATTACATCACCGCCAATACGGAAGTCGATTGTTGCATCCAGATAGAAGTCTTTGTAGTTCAATGATGTACTGAATCCTCCGACTACTTTCGGCATGGCATTTCCTGCTTTTTGGCGCTCTGTATAGTCTACGATATACAAACCGTTGTCGTCAACGATTTTATTACCGTTTTCATCTTTTACCGTTCCATATACATACCAGTCACCCATCGGGCGGCCTACGGATGATTGAAGCACTGCTGCTCCGTTATCCACTGTAGAATGGTCGATAGAGCTGACGCCGTCGATCAGTTTGGTTACTTCGTTCTTATTCCATGCCCAGTTTGCACGGACATCCCATGTCCAGTCTTTGGTTTGAATAGGAGTACCGTACAGAGACATTTCAACACCGCGGTTTTTCAACTCGCCGACGTTCATCAGGATGGAAGTACCTCCCGAGGAAGCAGACGTCGTAGTCTGAAGGATCTGATCTTTCACCACATTACTGTAGAAAGAAAGTTCGAAACCTAAACGGTTGCCGAGGAATTTGTTTTCCCAACCTAATTCGAATTCATACTTTTGTTCCGGCTGTATCTCGTTGTTTCCAAGAGATTGTGGAACTTGGTTGTAAATATAGCTTCCGACTGCACTCTGATTGTAACCGGTAGCGGCTCTGTAAAGTTCAGGTGCGTTACCTACCACACCGTAGCTGAGACGTATTTTACCATAATCCAGCCAGCTGGGGTTGAGGTCTTTCAGCAAGGATGAATAAATGATACTACCGTTGACTGAAGGATAAACGAATGTGTTGGAGCCGGGAGCCAGCGTGGATGATTTTTCCTGGCGAACCGTACCTTCCACATAAGCCCAGCTGTCATAACCGAATGATGCTGTGGCGAAGAAGGCTTGTTTTAACAGGGATGCTTTTTTCATGCCGGGGTTTGCCGGTGTTAAACCTGAAGAGTTCAGGTGAAACCAGTTTTCAACGCTCAGGCCACCGCGGGTACCCACGGATGTGTCGTACTGATTTTCCTGGCGGGCAGACCAACCGGCATTTGCGCTAACATTGTATTTTTCGGCAAATGTACGGTCAAACATCAACATAAGGTCGCCGTAGTAGATTTCATACTTGGAGTTTTTTAACCCATAGTATCCGGTGTAATTGCCCGGCTGTCTGAATACGTTCGGGGTTTCTGTCGAGTTTTTGCTTTCAATCACGTTGTATGTCAAGTCGGTTGACAAACGTCCGCGTGCGGTCAGACCCGGAATTATTTCCCATGATGGCGTCACACTGGCGATGAAACGGTTGTTGTCTTCCAACTGTTCTTTGCCGAAGATATTCCAGAAATATTCGGTTGCCATCTGATAGCCTGCCGGATTCCAATCCCATGCTTCATCTGGAGTCAATGTGTTGCTGTTGTAGTTTGTGTTCATGTAGCCGAGACTGGTTACTGTGCTGTTCTTTAAAGCTGCGATATCATCGTAACCGGTGAACATACCCTGATAGTTTGTCAGCAGTCGGCTGATACGGTAAGCACGGTTCTTTACATGCTGGCGCATATAGTTGGCCGAATAATCTACTTTTAAGTTTTTCAGGATATTGGCGCTACCAGATAATGCAAAGTTGTGCTTGTTGTTATGTGAGTTCAACTGCGTAGGGGTATTGTCTACATAGGTGTAGGAGAAACGCAGATTTCCTTTTTCCGTACCGTTGGTAATAGCCAGGTTATAAGTCTGGTTGATACCTGTCTGGAAAACATCGTTCCACTGGTTGTGGTCGATAGGTGCATGGGTACGGGTTACTCCGTTCCAGTTGTATAACTGTGTCGTATAGTCGTACGGACGTCCCCATGAGTAATACGTGTTACGCGGACTGATCACCTGGTTACCGTTCCGGTCGGTACGGGTGTTCTGGAATCCGGTCTGTTTCTCAAAATCACTGGCGGTGGACAATAGCGCATTATCATAGCCCGGCCCGAATTCTTTCTGGATATTGGGCATGTAGGCTACTTTATCAAAGCTTAAGTTTGCACTGAAGTCTACACCCAGACCACTTTGTCCTTTACCACTTTTGGAGGTGATCATTACAACACCGTTAGCAGCTTCCGAACCGTACAGGGCTGAGGCGGCAGCCCCTTTCAGGATGGAGATACTTTCGATATCTTCGGGGTTGATATCGACCATACCGTTCGATTCTACACGCTGGTTGGTCCAGTATCCGTCTTTGTTGGCGTCGCCGTTGTGAATGGGCACACCGTCCATTACGATCAATGGCTGTGTTGTACCGGTGATAGACGATAGACCGCGCACTGAGATGGATACAGAAGAGGTTCCACCACCCGGAGCAGCCTGTATGCGCACACCGGAAGCCTTACCATACAATGATGTGGCGAAGTCGGGAGTTCCGGTTTTGATCAACTCTCCGGCATCGATTGTACTGACTGCATACCCCAGCTTTTTGGCATCTTTCCTGATACCCATGGCGGTAACGACTACTTCGTCCAGCTTCTGAGTATCTTCAGAAAGTTTGATAGAAAGAGAAGATTGGCCGGTATATGGCATCTCTCTTGTGGCATACCCGATGAAAGATATCTGGATGATATCTCCATTCTTTACTCCGTTCAATGTAAAATTACCATCATTGTCGGTAATAGTTCCATTTGTGGTTCCTTTCACAACTACAGATGCTCCGGCAATCGGGCCGAAATCATCTTCTACAGTACCGATGACTTTCCCACTCTGCTGGGAAACTGCGGTTTCATGTTTCTCTGGCGCTAAGTCAGCATATGCACTTACGGGAAGTGTCATCGCTCCTGCGACAAGAATCAAACTGACAGGTTTGAAGTTTTTCAACATAATAATTGATTTTATTAATAAATGAGGCTCTCTCTTGGTCCCCTTCTTTTGGTTTTTTACTCTATTTTGTTTAAAATGTGTATAGAATGCTTTAGATTCTGACGTTTAAATCTGGCGTGTTCATAGTTCTAAAAGAACTAATGTATTCTTGTTTTATTAACCATTGAAGACTAATGTCTATATATTCAGTTAGTTATGTTATTGTTTAAATGTATTGTATATTTGATATACCGGATGTAGGATCCTAGTAGATATTACCAATCCGGTCAATTTATATATATTGATCTGTTTTTTTTGAAAAAATACCGGTTTTTGATAGTGAATTGTTTATTAAGAAGAAGAGAACAGACAATTTGTCGTATTCTGTTGCCTGGTTTTTCTACAGCTCTTAAATCTTAATTAATGAGCTGTTGTTATAAGGTTATAATGTATGTATACAGATGATTATCAAAGGTATTTATGCTACCTGATGATAAGGTATGAGCTCGTATCTTCTTTTTTAACAATATGTGCCTCCTTATTGTTTATTTTATGTTATGATAAATAAATCTTCGCGTTTTTTTTACTTTGGAATATAGGAAAGGATTATTTACGATTAGTCATGAACCTTATAGCCGATTGAATGTTAAAAAAGAGTCTGCCGGCCATCTTTTTTTAAATAAATGCAATATAATAAAACAATTATTCTATATATTTGCACCGTGACAATAGTATAGAGTTCTTTTAGAACTAAGTCATTTTTCTTATCTTTTCTTCATTTCCCCCTTTTGTTTTTCATCTTTTCATTTTGTATCTGCTTTTATATGGCAAAATAGTTTTGATATCTCCCTGGCAGAATTAAAAAAAGAACCTGTTGCCTTGTATGTAAAAGAACTTTTCTGATAAAAAGATTGTATTTGTTTGAAAACTCACTGATTATTTGTATATTTGCGGGCGATTAAGCGAAGATGAGGAGGGGGCGGGTAGTCCCCTTCTTTTGTTCTTAACAGTATGTTTATGATTGAAAAGGGAGTAATAACTCAGTTGGTTGAAGAAAAATTGGCTTCTTCCGATAATTATTTGGTTGACGTAGTCGTTAAACCTGGAAACCTTATCATTATTGAGATAGATAATGATGAGGGTGTTTGTATTGATGATTGTGCGGAGTTGAGCCGGTATGTGGAAGAACATCTGGACCGTGAGGTGGAAGACTTCGAACTGGAAGTCGGCTCGGCAGGTGTCACTTCTCCTTTTAAAGTACTTCGTCAATACGTGAAAAATATAGGGAACGAAGTGGAAATGCTGCTGAAAAGCGGGGTGAAACTGACCGGAGTATTGAAATCGGCAGATGAGAACGGAGTGGTAGTAACAGTTGAAAAGCAAGTGAAACCCGAAGGTTCCAAACGAAAAGTTACTGTCCAGGAAGATCAATCCTATACATTCGATGAAATAAAATATACAAAATACCTAATAAGATTCAAGTAAAGAAAGATTATGGCCAAGAAAGAGGAAACAATCAGTATGATTGACACACTTGCGGAGTTCAAGGAGTTGAAGAATATAGATAAGGATACGATGATCAGCGTGCTGGAAGATTCCTTCCGTAACGTAATCGCTAAAATGTTCGGTACGGATGAGAACTATGACGTAATTATCAACCCTGAAAAAGGTGACTTCGAAATCTGGAGAAACCGTACGGTTGTGGCTGACGACGAACTGGAAGACCCGAATCTGCAACTTACGTTGACCGAGGCTCGTAAAATCGATGCTGACTGCGAAGTGGGTGAAGAAGTGACAGATGAAGTTCATTTCGCCGATTTCGGACGTCGTGCCATTCTGAACCTTCGTCAGACACTGGCTTCGAAGATTCTTGAATTGCAGAAGGATAGTTTGTATGCTAAATATAAAGATAAAATAGGTACAATTGTCGCAGCTGATGTCTATCAGGTGTGGAAGAAAGAGATTTTGCTGCTGGATGACGAGGGTAATGAGTTGCTGCTCCCGAAATCAGAACAGATTCCTTCCGATTTTTACCGGAAAGGTGAAACTGTCCGTGCAGTTGTACAGAAAGTGGATAATTATAATAATAATCCGAAGATTATTCTGTCGCGTACAGATAAAATTTTCCTGCAGCGTTTGTTCGAACTGGAAGTTCCCGAAATCAATGATGGCCTGATCACGATCAAAGCTATCGCACGTATCCCGGGAGAAAGAGCAAAAGTGGCTGTTGAGTCATACGATGATCGTATCGATCCGGTTGGTGCCTGCGTAGGAATGAAAGGTTCCCGTATCCACGGTATTGTCCGTGAGTTGAGAAACGAGAACATCGATGTAATTAATTATACATCCAATGTATCGCTGTTTATCCAGCGTGCATTAAGCCCGGCTAAAATTTCCTCTATACGAGTGAACGAAGAAGAACATAAGGCAGAGGTTTATCTTC
>OGIE01001301.1_pt1 | contig 35295 bp, 30 predicted proteins | sample 1571581 | NCBI WGS metagenome assembly OGIE01 (sample SAMEA2582021, study PRJEB24529) | metagenome | biome: Human gut stool | place: China | collected 2011 | reverse complement strand
AATCTGAATGAGTGGGGACTGAGCGCAGAGACAGTATTCGATACGGCGCTTCTGAATACCTATTTCATTTCTCCTCCTCGTATTTACTTATGGGAAGAAATGTTATCCAATCCAGATTACAGCGGTGAATGCTTTATGGATTTGAATAATGATTTTCAAATAGATAATTATGAGGTTGGAAATTGTCTTAGCACCGTAAGAAAAACAAATGGAGGAGTCGCAATATTTTTACCAGGCGTAGCTCAAAGATTAGCCTATTTGCTTAATGGAGACTTTTATGTAGTATTCACAAGCATCCATGAAGCAATGATACATGGCGTGGATAGTTTATATCCTCCGGAAGATTTGGAGCGAATCTTAAAAGAAACTATCATGGAGGCGACACCAGAGGAGGATTTTCTCACTGACAAGATATATAAATATAGTAGGAAAACCGGTACTTTTTGGATTTATAAAGATGATACTTTCTTTAAAGAGCTGGTTAAATATCATATTAGTGGACAGCTTAAGGTAGCTCCTGAGCATATTTCTGATAAGGTTTTGTCTTATATGGGAAAACCTCAGAATTGTGTTTATGAAAGTTTTATCACTAAATATAAGAAACTTAACGAAAAAGAAGGAAAGAACCAGTTTGTTGTGCCATATCTTATGAGTTCCCATCCGGGCTCTGATATGACAGAGGCAGTGAAGTTGGCTGAGTACCTTAGAGATATTGGCTACAATCCTCAGCAGGTTCAGGATTTTTACCCTACACCGTCAACAATGTCAACTGTAATGTACTATACGGGAGTTGATCCGCGAACAATGAAGCCGGTGTATGTTCCAAAAAATCCGCACGAAAAGGCAATGCAAAGAGCCCTTATGCAGTACAGAAATCCTGCAAACTACGATTTAGTTAAAGAAGCACTTCATATAGCAGGAAGAGAAGACCTTATAGGTTTTGGCAAGGAATGCCTTATTAAACCCAGACAGTTTAAATATGAGAAAAACTATGGTGGAAACGGTAACGGAAAGTCTAAGGATTCACGTAAGGATGCGCCAGGTAAGAATTTTGCAGGCAAAGATAACCGTGGAGGAAAAAATTCAGTAAATAATAAAAATGCCCGCGACGCTAAGGGACAGACAGGTAACGCACGTAATGGCAAAGTGCAATCCGGCAATTCACGTAATGGTAAAGTGCAATCCGGTAATGTGCATAACGGAAAGTCCGGCAGGAAATCTAGCAAGAGACGTTAAAGTTTCTATTTGAATCCTAAATTTAGAGTGGTATACTATGTTAGGTAGAAGATAGTTAATTAATAATTAAAATATAGGAGGCAAACAATGGACATTAAAGTATTACAGAAAGATATGATAGCTGCAATGAAAGCTAGAGACAAAGCTAGAAAGGAATCAATTTCAGCATTGATTCAGGCAGTAAAGAAAGCAGGAATTGATGCAGGCTGCAGAGATGATATTCCTGAAGAAATGGTAAACAAAGTAATTCTTAAAGAATTAAAAACTGTAAAGGAACAGATTGATTCATGTCCTGCTGACAGAACAGACTTAATAGAAGAATACCAGGCAAGATATGATGTGTTCAACGAATATGCACCAAAGCTTATGAGTGCAGAAGAAGTTGAAGCAGAATTAAAAGAAAAATTTGCAGACGTAATTGCAACAAAGAACAAAGGTCAGATAATGAAAACAGTAATGCCTGCATTTAAAGGCAGAGCAGATGGCAAAGTAATCAACCAGATAGTTGCAAAAATGTGCCAGTAAATAATAGAAATAAATGAGAAGAAATGCAAGATATGTGTTTCTTCTTTATTTTTTTGCCTGTAGGCAAGGATATATGTTTACAAATAGATTGATTTTGTTATTTTGCTGCGTTCGTTATTGATCGTGGCGAGGGTGTTTTGCACCAGTACCCCGATATTTTAAATCATCCAAATTTCGGGGTACATTCTCCAAATTCTTCTTGATTTTATATACAGTCAGAGATGGGAATGATCAACGTGTTTGCCATTCCCATCTCTGTCTGTATACAACTTTCGACATTTTTACATTTTCCCTGAATATTTTAAATAGATTTAACAAAAATGCGCTATTGCATTTAACGAAATTTAAATAGTATATATGTGTACCCTGAAGGAAACAAAAAATAAGTTCCTTCAAAACATATTAAAAATTTACTTGAAAACGAGGAGAAAATTGAAAATGAGAAAGAAAGTTTTAGCAGTAGTATCTGCATTGGTTATTACAACATTAGCATTCACAGGATGCGGCGGCAACAAGAGTGCAAGCAGTGACAATGGTTCTGATTCAGGAGCTAAGTCACAGGCAATCACAGTAGTTTCAAGAGAAGAAGGTTCAGGAACTAGAGGAGCTTTCGTAGAACTTCTTGGAGTTGTAGATGAAAACGAAAATGACATTACAGTAAGTTCAGCACAGATTACAAACAGCACATCAGTAATGCTCCAGAAGGTAGCACAGACAAAGAGTGCAATCGGTTATGTTTCACTTGGCTCTTTATCAACAGACGTTAAGGCAGTTCAGGTTGACGGTGCTGACGCAACAGCAGAAAACGTTAAATCAGGTAATTACAAAGTATCAAGACCATTTAACATTTGTTACAAAGAAGATAAGTTATCAGACATTGACAAAGACTTCATCTCATTTATTATGAGCAAAGAAGGACAGCAGATTGTAAACGACAACGGTTACATCGGAGTTGAAGCAACAGAATCATACAAGGCAAGTGGTAAGAAAGGGAAAATCACTTTAGCAGGTTCAACATCAGTTGCGCCATTAATGGATAAGTTAAAAGATGAATATGTAAAACTAAACGCAGACGCTTCAATTGAAATTCAGGAATCAGGTTCATCAGCAGGTATCCAGTCAGCAATTGAAGGTGCAACAGAAATCGGAATGTCATCAAGAGAATTAAAAGATGAAGAAGTTTCTAAGTTAGTATCAAAGCAAATCGCAATGGACGGTATCGCAGTAATCATAAATAAAGCAAACAAATTAGATAACATCACAAGCGACCAGGTTAAGTCAATCTACACAGGTGAAACAACAACTTGGGATAAACTTAAATAGTAAATGAGCCGAAGATAAAATAAACTCCAGGATATTAAAAAGTTAGTATCCTGGATTATTTAAAAGTTAGATTAGTCAAAATCAATAGAATATATTGTTAATATTTTAAAGGAGAAAACTTTGAATAAAGCATCAGAAGTAATAATGAAGATAGTATTTTTGCTATGTGCATGTATTTCAATTGCGGCAGTAATTATGATTTGCGTGTTCATGTTTGCCAATGGTGTTCCTGCAATAAAGGAGATAGGTTTCTTTAAATTCATATTTGGTACAGAATGGAGACCAACTCAGGGAATTTTTGGAATTGGTCCTATGATTATAGGTAGTATCTATGTTACAGCAGGAGCAATGGTAGTAGGAGTTCCAATTGGCTTACTTACAGCAGTTTTTTTAGCAAAATATTGTCCTGAAAAAATTTATAAATTAGTAAAACCAATTATAAATCTTATGGCTGGGATCCCATCAATTATCTACGGATTCTTTGGTTTAGTAGTAATTATACCAGCCATTCAAGATATATTTGGCACCTCTGGCAAGGGGATTCTGGCAGCATCACTTCTTCTTGGAATGATGATTCTTCCTACAATTATTAATACAGCAGAATCTTCAATTACTGCAGTGCCAGAGAGTTATTATGAAGGCGCTCTGGCACTAGGTGCTACAAAAGAAAGAAGTATTTTTAAGACTGTTATTCCGGCAGCAAAGTCTGGTGTAATGTCAGGAATTATCCTTGGCATGGGAAGAGCCATAGGTGAAACAATGGCGGTAGTTATGGTTGCAGGTAACCAGGCAATGATACCGGATAGTATTTTAAGTGGTACAAGAACATTAACATCTAACATTGTTTTGGAAATGGCTTATGCACCACAGGGAATTCATAGAAACGCATTAATAGCAACAGCAGTTGTGTTGTTTGTATTTATTTTGATAATAAATGTATGCTTTTCACTTATAAATAGAAGGGGGACTGAATAATGAATAATAATGATTTCAGAGAAAAATTAAGAAAATCAAAGTCCTACATAATGAAAGCATTGGTTTATTTGGCAACAGCAATTACTTTAGTATCCATGTTATACCTGATAATTTATATATTAATTAATGGTATACCATACATTAATGGAGACTTGTTTGCATGGAAATATAATTCCCAGAATGTGTCAATGACACCGGCAATAATAAATACAATAATTGTAGTTGCATTAACATTAGGTATAGCAGTGCCGGTAGGAATTGCAGCAGCAATTTACTTAGTAGAGTATGCAAAAAGAGGTTCTAAACTTGTAAAAGTAATTAGGGTAACTACAGAAACTTTGGCGGGAATTCCATCAATTGTTTTTGGTTTGTTTGGATTTTTATCATTTGTAATTGCTTTTAAATGGGGCTACTCAATGCTTGCGGGAATTTTAACTTTGGCAATGATGGTTCTTCCAACAATTATAAGAACAACAGAAGAATCACTAATAGCAGTACCTGATTTATTTAGAGAAGGAAGCTATGGATTAGGTGCCGGAAAATTAAGAACAATATTCTTAATTGTTTTGCCGTCAGCTGTACCGGGAATTTTGTCAGGTGTAATTTTGGCAATAGGTAGAATTGTAGGCGAAAGTGCAGCTTTAATATTTACTGCAGGTTCAATGGCAGCAGTGCCTGACAGTTTATTTGCATCAACAAGAACTTTGGCAGTTCATATGTATTGTTTATTGTCAGAAGGTTTGTACATAAATCAGGCTTATGCAACAGCAGTAATATTACTTTTAATAATTTTAATAATCAACGGATTATCACAAATTGCGGCTAAAAAAGTTAGCAAGGGAAAACAGTAGAAATTAAAGTGAAAAATAATACGTGAAACAGGTAACTTTAGTTTTATGCATGAAAAGTTACTTAGTATAATCCGGAAAGGAAAAAAGATGGGAAAATTTGATATAGAAAATATGGATCTCTATTACGGAGATTTCCATGCAATTAAAAATGTAAATTTAAGTGTTCCACCTAATGAAATTACAGCGTTTATCGGACCTTCAGGTTGTGGAAAATCTACAGTGCTTAAATCTTTAAACAGAATGAATGATTTAGTACCTGAATGTAAAATAACAGGTAACATTACATTAGATGGTGTGAATATTTACAAGGATATAGATGTAAATAAATTAAGAAAAAGAGTTGGTATGGTTTTCCAGAAACCAAATCTTTTTCCAATGAGTATTTACGATAACATTGCTTATGGACCAAGAACTCATGGGATTCACTCAAAAGCAAAGCTTGATGAGATAGTTGAGAGAACCTTAAAGCAGGCTGCAATTTGGGATGAAACAAAGGATAAATTAAAGAAAAGTGCTTTGGCAATGTCAGGTGGTCAGCAGCAGAGACTTTGTATTGCAAGAGCTTTGGCAGTTAATCCGGAAGTAATATTAATGGATGAACCTACATCAGCCCTTGATCCTATTTCAACCTCAAAAATAGAAGACCTGGCAGTAGAGTTAAAGAAAGATTATACAGTAATTATGGTTACACATAATATGCAGCAGGCAGCAAGAATTTCTGACAAAACAGCATTTTTCCTTTTGGGAGAAATTATCGAGTTCAGTGATACAGAGCAGATGTTCTCTATGCCTAAGGATAAGAGAACTGAGGATTATATTACAGGGAGGTTTGGTTAAAGTATGAGAAATAAATTTGATGAACAATTAGATTATCTAAATAAAGAAATGGTAGAAATGGGTAACCTTTGTGAAAAAGTAATCAGCGGAGCAATTGAAGTTACCATGTCAGATAAAGATGGAAAACTTGCCCATGAAGTTTTGGAAATTGATTCAGAAATTGACAGAAAAGAAAGAGAAATTGAAAATATCTGTATGAAACTTTTGCTTAGACAACAGCCGGTTGCAAGAGACTTAAGAGTAATATCATCAGCTCTTAAAATGATTTCCGACATGGAAAGAATAGGCGACCAGGCAGCAGATATAGTTGAATTATCTAAATATGTGGAAGGTAGCAAAATTAAACACGAAATTCATTTAGATGAAATGTCCAAGGAAGTTATCAAAATGGTAACAGGTAGTGTTGACTCTTTTGTAAGCAAAGACCTTTATTTAGCAAGGACTGTGATAATATCTGACGATATTGTTGATAACTATTTTGATGATATTAAGAAAAAGTTAATAGCTTTAATAGCCAAAACAGATGGTGAAGGTGAAGAGTTTATTGACTTACTTATGATTGCAAAATACTTAGAAAGAATTGGCGACCATGCCACAAATATTGCCGAGTGGGTTGAATATTCAATTCTTGGAAAGCACGATGAAGAAATCCACAAAGATTTAGATGAGAATAAGTAGTAAATAGTATTTCTATTATAAGATTTTTATTATTCTAATGAATAGTAAATTTATTATTTAGATAAATAAGATTTGTGAGTTAAACATTCAGATTCTATTTATAGGAAATACTATGTGATTAACACCATAACAATTATAGAAGACTTAAACAAATTAGTTTTTTAAAAACAGTTTGTTTAAGTTCTTTTTTTGTTTTAAAATATAATTCGTAATAAGAAGTAATAAATAAATGAAAATAATTAAAAGTAAAAAAAATTAAGATTAGTAAGAATTAAAATAATTGAAGATAGCAGGGATAAAGAAAAAATTAAAAGTATTAAAAATAAAAAATAATTAAGAATAGCAGGAATTAAAAGGAAAAATAATGGAGTGTAATAAGTTTAGTATTAATAATGAAAAAATAAATATTAAGGCTAAAGAATTAATAGACAGACTGGCAGCAACACATAATTTGTCAGTTTCAGAATATAAGTTTCTAATAGAAAATCAAAATCAGGAGCTTGCAGATTATGTAGCAGAGCTTGCTGATAAGGTAAGACGTGAAATATATGGCAATGAAATTTATGTAAGAGGTTTAATTGAGATTGGTAATTATTGTACTAATGACTGCTATTACTGTGGAATAAGAAAGTCGAACAATAATTGTGACAGATACCAGCTTACAAAGAAACAGATTATGGAATGTTGTCAGGAAGGCTATGAACTGGGCTTTAGGACTTTTGTATTGCAAGGGGGCGAGGGCATTGTAAAGGTAGATGATGTGTGTCAGCTTGTGAAAGAAATAAAAGAAAAACACAGTGATGTAGCTGTAACCTTATCTTTAGGCGAATGCTCGAAAGAAGATTATTTGAAAATGTATGAGGCGGGTGCAGACAGATATTTGCTTCGCCACGAAACAGCTAATAGGGAACATTATGAAAAACTTCATCCCAAGGAAATGTCTTTTGATAACAGAATGGAATGTTTACAGAATTTAAAAGAAATTGGCTATCAGGTTGGTTGCGGCTTTATGGTTGGTTCCCCTTATCAAACGTCAGAATGTCTTGCAGAAGATTTGAAATTCATTGAAGAATTCAGCCCCCACATGTGTGGAATTGGTCCTTTTATTTCTCAAAAAGATACGGAGTTTAAAGACCAGCCATCAGGAACAATGGAACAGACGGTGTATTTATTATCACTTATCCGTTTGATAAAAAACAATATTTTATTGCCGGCAACAACGGCACTTGGCACAATTCATCCGTTAGGAAGAGAAATGGGAATTAAGGCAGGGGCTAATGTGGTAATGCCTAATTTGTCTCCGGTTTCTGAAAGAAAAAAATATGCCTTGTATGATAATAAAATTTGCACAGGGGACGAATCAGCGCAATGCAAACAATGTTTAAGTGGACGAATGGCGTCAATCGGGTATAAAATTGTTACTGACCCAGGAGACATGAAATCGCTTTAGTAAGAAGATTAATATACAGCATTTAAGAAAGAAGGTAGAAAATGGCTATTTATAACAAAGAGTCAATGATTGCAGATGAATTTATTAATCATCAGGAAATATTAGATACAATAAAGTATGCAGAAGAGAACAAGAGAAATGTGGAGTTAATTGACAGTATTTTAGAAAAGGCAAAGCCGGTTAAGTCTGCAGATGGAAAGCAGACTCACTGCAAAGGTCTTACACACCGAGAGGCATCGGTTTTGCTTGCTTGTGACATACCGGAAAAAAATAAGGAAATGTACAGGTTGGCAGAAGAAATTAAGCAGGCTTTTTATGGCAATAGAATTGTAATGTTTGCTCCACTTTATTTATCAAATTATTGTGTAAACGGATGTGTTTATTGTCCTTATCACATGAAGAACAAACATATTTCAAGAATTAAACTTTCTCAGGAGGACATTAAGAGAGAGGTTATTGCACTTCAGGACATGGGACATAAACGTCTTGCCATTGAAGCAGGAGAAGACCCGGTAAATAATCCAATTGAGTATATTTTGGATTCAATCAAAACTATATATTCAGTGCATCACAAAAATGGAGATATACGTCGTGTTAATGTAAACATTGCGGCAACTACAGTTGAAAATTACAGAAAGTTAAAAGATGCAGGAATTGGAACTTATATTCTTTTTCAGGAAACATACAACAAAAAAAGTTATTTAGAACTTCATCCAACAGGGCCAAAGCATGACTACAATTATCACACAGAAGCTATGGATAGAGCAATGGAAGGTGGAATTGATGACGTTGGACTTGGCGTTTTGTTTGGACTTGAAGGCTATCAATATGAGTTTGCAGGACTGCTTATGCATGCAGAACATTTGGAGGCAGTGCATGGTGTAGGTCCGCATACAATCAGTGTTCCAAGAGTAAAAAAAGCCGATGACATTGATCCGGATGAATTTGATAACGGCTTGGAAGATGAAATATTTGAAAAAATTGCTGCATGTATTCGAATTGCAGTTCCATACACAGGCATGATAATTTCTACAAGAGAAAATCAGAAAGTTAGAGAAAAAATGTTATCTCTTGGAGTATCACAGATTAGTGGTGGCTCAAGAACTTCTGTTGGTGGATATTGCGAAGAAGAACGTCCACACGATTCAGAGCAGTTTGACGTTTCAGACCAGCGAACTTTGGACGAAGTAGTTAAATGGCTGATGGAAAAAGGTTTTATACCATCATTTTGTACTGCCTGTTACAGAGAAGGCAGAACAGGAGACAGATTTATGTCACTTTGCAAAAACGGACAAATCTTAAACTGTTGTCATCCAAATGCATTAATGACATTAGCAGAATATCTTGTAGACTATGCATCAGAGGAAACAAAAGAAATAGGTTTCAAATTAATAGAAGATGAACTTAAAAAGATTCCAAACGAAAAGGTTCACAGCATAGCAGTAGAAAATATTAAGAATATCAAAGAGTCAAACAGACGAGACTTTAGATTTTAGTTTTTTAAATAGGAAAGTTAGTTTAACACAGACAGATTAAAAAGGCAGTCAAAAAACAGTAAGGCATCAAAAAAGACAGAGAGGTAGATAATTAATATGGGATTAAATGACAGACCGGCAAGTGAGAGAGTTCATATAGGATTTTTCGGGTTAAGGAATGCAGGAAAATCCAGCGTTGTAAACAGAGTGACAGGTCAGGAATTATCTTTGGTTTCAGACAACAAGGGAACTACAACAGATCCTGTGAAAAAAACAATGGAGCTTCTTCCAATTGGTCCTGTAGTAATTATTGACACACCGGGAATTGACGACGAAGGAGAACTTGGCAAAATGCGTGTTGAAAGGGCAAAAGATGTTTTAGGCGAAACGGACATTGCCGTTTTAGTTGTTGATGCAACATCCGGTTTAAAAGGAAAGGACAATGAGCTAATAGCTTCATTTAAAGAAAAAAGTATCCCATATATTATTGCCTATAACAAAAGCGATTTGATTGATGAAACAGACAAAGAAGTAATAAGAAACAGCCAGTTGAATGATGAATCCTTTAAGGACAGTAAAAAGAATAGCCAGCCGCTTAATGAAGCTTTTAATAATGGCGAAAGATGCAAAAATGGCACAGACGAATTGGCTAATGAAATATTCGTTAGTGCATTAACAGATAAGGGCATTTATGAATTAAAAGAATTAATTGGCAAAGTCTCTAAAGCCACACTAAACAAAGACAAAAAAATTCTTGAAGGTTTAGTTGAGGAAGGCGACATGGTTGTTCTAGTTGTGCCAATTGATTCTGCAGCTCCAAAGGGAAGATTAATTTTACCACAACAGATGGTAATAAGAGAAATTCTTGATACACAAGCAATTTCAATTGTAACTCAGGTTGAGCAGTTGGAGGCAACATTGAATTCAATTAATCAAAAGCCTAAGCTTGTAATTACAGATTCTCAGGCATTCAATCAGGTTGCAAAAATTGTGCCTGAAAATATTTCCCTCACGTCTTTTTCGATTTTGCTTGCCAGATACAAAGGCACATTGCAAGATGCTCTTGAAGGTGCAAGTATGCTTGAAAAATTGAAGGATGGTGACAAGGTTTTAATCTCAGAAGGTTGTACCCATCATAGACAATGTGACGACATAGGAACTGTTAAACTTCCTAATTGGATATTAAAGTACACCGGCAGGAAAATTGACTTTCAATTTACGTCAGGGGGCGAATTCCCCAAAGATTTGTTAAAATACAAATTGATAATTCATTGTGGAGGTTGCATGTTAAATGAAAAGACAATGCAATCAAGACTTGCTCAGGCAAAAGCTCAGGGTATCCCAATGACAAACTACGGAATCATTATTTCACATCTAAACGGCATACTTGAACGCTGCACAGAAATGCTGTAGTTAAATACTGTAGTAAATTGCTGTGTGATAAATTTAGAGTAGAAATAAATAATGTAAGCAAGATAAAAATTAAATGGTGGTAGGGCATCCAAATCAAACTTAATCTTATCAAAAGGGATGCCCCAAAAGTAAATTCCCACAAGAACAAATCTCCCACAAACAATTAAAACTCAGCGAATCTTTTACCCATATTTTACCCGAATTTTACTTTAGGATAACTTGAATATTACATTGTGAAATTATTATGAAGATGTAGGAGGGATAATCATGATTTATGTAGTAGAAGATGATAGCGGTATTAGAGAGTTAATTGTATATACTCTAAACAGCATGAATCTGAAAACTGTAGGCTTTGAGAAACCATCTGACTTTTGGGATCAGTTAGATAGTGAAATACCTACATTGGTTATGCTGGACATAATGCTTCCTGAAGAAAATGGAATTGATATTCTAAAAAAATTAAGGAAAAGAGTAGATACAAAAGCATTACCTATAATAATGGTAACAGCAAAAACAAGTGAATATGACAGAATTGCAGGATTGGATAATGGTGCAGATGATTATATTCCAAAGCCATTTAGTATGCTTGAAATGGTGGCAAGAGTCAAAGCACTATTAAGACGTACTGAACATACTAAAAATCAGGAAGATTATTCTTTGGAACATTTGTATGTTTGTCCAGCCAAACATGTTGTAAAAGTTGATGGAGAAGATGTGACATTAACATTAAAGGAATTCGAAATGTTATGTATTCTTTTACAAAATCAGGGCATTGTTCTAACAAGAGACCAGCTATTAAATAAAGTATGGGGATACTCATTTGATGGCGAAAGCAGAACAGTAGATGTTCACATTAGAACTTTACGACAGAAATTAGGCGTAGCAGCAGAGGCAATTAGAACAATTCGAGGCGTGGGCTACAAGATTTAATATTATACGAGGAGGAACTGCAATGAGCATATTCAATGTTTTATCATTAATAGGGGGCTTAGCATTATTCCTATTTGGAATGAATGTTATGGGAGAAGCCCTAGAGAAAAGAGCAGGCAGTAGTTTAAAAGGAATACTGGAAAAATTAACAGCAAGTAGATTTAAAGGATTTTTGTTAGGCGCAGCAGTAACAGCGGTAATTCAAAGTTCTTCAGCAACAACAGTAATGGTTGTAGGTTTTGTAAATTCAGGCATTATGAATTTAAAACAGGCAATTGGAATCATAATGGGTGCCAATGTAGGAACAACAATTACATCATGGATACTTAGTTTAACAGGAATTCAAAGTTCAAATATTTTAGTAAGTTTATTAAAGCCATCATCTTTCACACCAATATTAGCCTTAATAGGAATTATTTTATTGATGAGAAAGAAAAGTGGAAAAAGTGTTGATACAGGAATGATTTTATTAGGTTTCGCAGTATTGATGTTTGGAATGGAAGCAATGTCAGACGCTGTGTCACCACTTAGAGACGTACCTGAATTTCAGCACATTTTAACAATGTTTAGCAACCCTATTTTAGGTGTTTTGGCAGGAGCATTTTTAACAGCAGTAATTCAAAGTTCATCAGCATCTGTAGGTATTTTACAGGCATTAGCTTCAACAGGCGTGGTTACTTATGGCAGTGCAATTCCAATTATTATGGGACAGAACATTGGTACATGTGTAACAGCAATTATTTCTTCATTTGGAGCAAACAAAAACGCAAAGAGAACAGCGGTAGTACATTTAACATTTAACATTATCGGTACAGCAGTATGGCTTACAGTATTCTGTGTTGTAAATGGATTGGTACATTTACCATTTATAAATGACAGTGCAAGTTTAATGGGAATTGCAATTGTACATTCAGCATTCAATATTCTTTGCACAATAATCTTATTCCCATTTGCAAATCAGTTGGAAAAATTAGCATGCTTCATTATAAGAGATGCAAAAGTTGGAGATGCAGAAGAAGTTTTGGATACAAGACTTATGGCAACACCTTCAATTGCATTGGAACAGTGTAAGAAGGTTGTAAAATCCATGTTTGAAAAAACAGAGTTAGGAGTAGTTGAAGCCTGCAATATGCTTATCAATTATTCAGATAAGACAATGGAAGAAGTTGTTTCATTAGAAAAGAAAGTAGATAAGTACGAGGACCAGCTTGGAACATATTTAGTACAGATTAGTAAGCAGAATTTAAGCGAACAGGACAGTAGAGAAGTAAGTGAAATTCTCCATATAATTGGTGACGTGGAAAGAATTTCCGACCACTCAGTGGCTATTGCAAAGTCAGCCCAGGAGATTAGCGGGAAGAAGTTAAAGTTTTCTAATCAGGCAGAGGGGGAAATTACAGTTATGATTAAAGCTGTAAAAGAAATCCTTCAGGAATCAAAAAATGCTTTCTTAGAAGACGATGCAAATCTGGCAATGGATGTTGAGGCAATGGAACGTGTTATTGATAAATTGAAACATCAGTTGAAGAAGCGCCATGTTGACAGATTGAAAAAAGGCGAGTGTACAATCGAGCATGGCTTTGTGATGACAGACATTATAACTTCATTGGAAAGAATTTCCGACCACTGTTCTAACATAGCAAGTTGTGTGGAAGAAATCGGGCATGGAAGCTTGGACATTCACGCATACAATAGAGACATTCGTAGAGACGAAACTAATGAATTTAGAAGTATTTATGAAAAATACAAAGAGAAATATAGTTTGGAAAAAAGAATAATCTAGTTTGAATTTTAACTTACAAAAGAAGGTGAGAATATGCATGAAGTATATAAAAAAATTTGGAATGTGGCAGACAAAACAGATAGAGTTTTTCCATTTACAAACAGATCATGGTTCCTGTTTTACAGCACAGCATTGTGGGCAGTTATAGGGCTGATAGCAGGTGGTGTTATTTCGGGAATCCTCTGTTTGGTTAACAGTGGCATGAGCCTTGTTAAGTGGCAGATTGTTATTGCAGCCTATATTGCAATGATAATGGGTTTTGCAGGCGGCATAATGTATATTCTTAGGAATACAGAACCTAAAGATATAAAATAGTTCTCCACGTTAATAATTACATTTTTTTAGGACACAATACTAAAAATGGAGGACTTAACATGGAAAAAAATATTTTAAGAAAAATGTCTTATGGAATTTATATTGTGTCAACAATGGACAGTGGGAGAGCGACAGGTTGTGCTGTAAATTCGGCAATGCAAATAAATGTATCGCCGGAAACAGTGGCAATTAGTATTAATAGAAAAAATTTCACACACCAGTGCATAGCAGAGTGTGGTTTGTTTGCAATAAATTTAATTGCAGAGGACTCAAATCCAATATTGATTGGTAGATTTGGATTCTGTTCAGGAAGAGATGCAAATAAATTTCAGGATGTGGATTTTAAAATTGTAAAAGAGATTCCTGTATTGACAGATACTTGTGGATACGCAGTTTGCAAAGTAATAAACAAATTTGAAACAGAAACCCATACAGTATTTTTAGGCGAAGTAATAGAAAGTAAAATGTTTGGGAACAACAGAATCCCGATGACATATAGTTACTATCAAAAGGTAGTAAAAGGTGTTTAAAATAATAAATTTTGAGAAATCATTCTTTAGAAAGAAAATGCGCTAAATATTATCAATGCATTTGAAATCTGAAGGATGATTTTTTTCTTCATGTAATAAAATAGGAAAATTTAACGTTATACATATATAACAACAATTAGGTAGAGAGAAAGGCAGGAAGAAAGTCCATACAAAATGGGGCAAGAGGGTAAACATTATACGTTTTGATTTGCTCTAATAAAATAAAGAAATGTTTTAAAAATTGAGTCTGTGAAATAATGTAGGTAAATAGAAATTATTTCACAGACTCACAGCTTTTACTTTTTAAATAAGTTATTACGTTGTTGAAGGAAGATATGGCATCAACGCACCTGCCATATTTGAAATAGGCATAGTCTGTAACCACACTCTACCAGGTCCTGTAACCACTGTATTAAATACGCCTTCGCCACTGAAAAATATATTCTTAACGCCGGGAACAGTTTTGACATCCATTTGGCATGTTCCTGACATGGCAGCTAAATGACCTGTATCAATGACAATCTGCTGTCCGGGTTGTAAATTGTATTCAATTACGTGACCGTCAAACTCTGCAAAAGCTATACCGTTGCCTGAAAGTTTTTGCATAATAAAACCTTCTCCACCAAATAGCCCTGAACCAAGTTTTTTTCTAAAATGCATTGAAAGTTCAACGCTGGCCTCAGATGCAAGAAAAGCAGATTTCTGCAAAATAATTTCATTTTCCGGTGAAATTTCGAAAGCTTTAATTGACCCTGGAAAACATGAAGCAATTGAAATCATGCCGTTTGTATGTTCAGCAGTATAAATATTTTGAAAAACTGTATCGCCTGATAAAGCTCTGCCAAACATTTTTCCAATGCCACCACCAGTTGTTTCCATTTTCATATTTGGTGACATCCATGCCATGCCACCACCTTCAGTAATAATTTTTTCACCCTCATCAAGCTCACAAATTACTACAGGTAAAGTATCACCTTTAATCGAGTATCTCATAAATTTTCTCCTTATAAATAAATAGTAGTCCTTATATCATTATGTTGATAAACAGTTACATATGCAGTATAACATACAATGGTGTATAATAGGTGCATAAGAAGTAATAAAATACAAAAGGAAAAACTAAAATGAAAACAAAAAGAAATAATAAAAGGATGACAGCAAAAGCCAGAAGAAGAAAACAGATAAGAAATAGAATTTTACTTGCAATATTAATTGTAGCTGTAATTATATTAGGGGCATTAGGGTGGCAGTACCTTGCTAATCAACGACAGATTTCTAATTTGAAAAATGCCAAGAAGCCGCACTGGATTAGTAAGCAGATAATTCCTGTAGACGGGGTTTCCAGAAACGGTGAGAAAATAATCAAAGTAAACGATATAGTAATACATTATGTTGGCAATCCGGGAAGCACTGCACAACAAAATAGGGATTTTTATGCAGGAAGTCAGTCAAATGTAAGTTCTCATTTTGTTGTGGGAATAGAGGGAGAAATTATTCAGTGCATTCCTTTAAATGAAATGTCTGCTGCAAGTAACTGGAGAAACAATGACACTATCTCAATAGAAACATGCCATCCTGATTCAACAGGTAAATTTACAAACAAAACTTACAAGTCTTTAGTTAGATTAGTGGCGTGGCTTGAGGATAAATGTGGTTTAACAGAGAAACATGTTATTAGGCATTATGATATTACAGGAAAAGAATGTCCAAGATATTTTGTGAAAAATAATGATGCATGGGAAACATTTAAGAAGAAAGTAAAGAAACAAAGATTGAAAATACAGGAGGAGTAAAATGATTACAAAAATAGGTGTACCATTTAAAGGTTTAGCAGGAGACGGTTTTTCAGGAAGTTATAAGGGAATGAGATTTTTCATGAAGACCTATGACAAGGAAAATATAACTGTGTATGTTTATCCGGAACCTTACAGTTTTGAACATACTAAGGAAGAATTGAAAGAAACAATTACCTTTCCATATACTGAGGAAGGGGTAGATCAATGTATTAATTGGCTTAACGAAAAATATGAAAAAGACAAAGAAAAATGGGATGAAGCACTAAATTCCTCATGGGAATAAAAATAATAGAGTGTATAAAGCGTCATTGTAATTAGAAAAATTGTACTAACTGTACTAACAAACAATTTCAATGATGCTTTTTTGATGACATTTTGATGTAATATACAGGTGAAGGATACTAAGTTAAACGATAATTAAACAGGGTTAATTATATATAAGAAAAAACAGACTATAGAACATAGAGTAGACGGAATATAAATTAGAGAAGATATGTAAGACACATTGGAGGAGACAAATTGATAAACATATTAATTGTTGAAGATGACAAGGCAATTTCAAATTTAATTAAATTGACAGTTAAGAGAACAGGATTTTTTTGTGACACAGCATACGATGGAGAAGCTGCACTTGAAAAAATAAATGAGAAAAAATTTGATTTAATACTATTGGATATAATGCTTCCAAAAGTTAATGGCTTTGAAATTTTAGAGTATATAGAACCATTGAAAATACCGGTAATATTTTTAACAGCAAAAAATTCAGTTGAAGATAAGGTAAAAGGGCTTCGAATGGGAGCAGAAGACTATATTGTAAAACCTTTTGAACCTACGGAGTTGTTGGCACGTATTGATGTGGTTCTTAGAAGATATAAGAAAACAGAAGAAGTCATTACTATTGGCGGACTGACAATTAATCAGGTTTCAATGCAGGTGACAAGGGACAATAAAGAGATACTTTTAACACCAAAAGAATACAATATTTTACTTTTATTTGTACATAACCCAAATGTGGCTTTGTATAGAGAAACAATTTATGAGCGTGTGTGGGGTGAGGAATTTGAATACGGAACCAAAACAGTTGACCTGCACATACAGCGTCTTAGAAAAAAGGTTGGCTGGGAAAAAATATTGAAAGCCGTAAATAAAGTTGGTTACAGGTTGGAAGTATAAGAATTTTTCGAAGTTTGAAATTCTTAAAATAAAATTAAGGAAAGTTGAGAAAATATGAAATTTAGAACCAAGGTAGTAGTTTATATGGTAAGTATGCTTGCAATTATATTTGGAGCGGGCTCAAGTGTATTAATTTATAATTCATATAGTAGTGCATTGGATCGGGAAAAAATAAGTGCCAAGCAGTCTTATGATATGATGCTAAGCACACTAAAGGTTGTTAATAAAGCTAAAACATGGACAGATAGTGAAGATTTATCAACGGTAATTAAGGAAATGACAAGGCAGAAAAATGCTTCCTGGGTTGCCATTAGAGTAAGTAAAAAAAACAGGATATTATATAAGTCAGGAGAAAAAAAAGACTATCTTGTAAATATGCGGAAAAGTGTAAATGAGAAAACATGCAAGATAAAAGTATTATCACCGGACGAAACAAGTAGATATTTACAAATTTCAGGATCGTTGCAGGTAGGAGAAGAAGTTGCATATTTGGATATCCTATATGACGTTTCTTCTATATACAAAGAGAGAGAAGAATTAGTGCATATTTATTATGAAATATTTGCGTTATTGGTTGTTATATGCGGAATTGTGTCATATAGTAATTCGTTTTTAATGACAAGACCTTTAACAAAACTGGCAAGAACTTCAAAATTAATTGCAGCAGGTAGTTTGTCATCACGTTCGAAAGTAAAAACAAATGATGAAATTGGACAGTTATCAAAAGAATTTGATTGCATGGCTGATCAGTTAGAAAAAAATATTAATGACTTAAAAGAAACAATGGAGAGCCAAAATCAGTTTATTGGAAATTTTACCCATGAATTAAAAACACCGATGACATCAATTATTGGCTATGCTGACTTAATTAGAACTCAGTCTTTAGATGAACAGGAGCAGATTGAGGCGATAAATTATATTTATTCAGAGGGAAAAAGATTAGAAAGATTGTCTTTAAAATTGTTGGATATATTTGTTACAGATAATGCAGAAATTAACCTTACAGTAGCATCGCCAAAGAAAATCGTAGAAAGTGTTATTTCAAATTTACAAAATAATTATTTAAAAAAAGGAATTTCATTAAGTTGCAAATGTGAAGAAGGAACATGCATGTTAGAACCGGATTTAGTACGTTCCCTTGTTATTAATTTAATAGATAATGGACGAAAGGCAATGACAAACGGTGGACATATTTATGTTCAGACAACAATGACAGATAAGGGCTGTATTATACAGGTAAAAGATAATGGAAGAGGAATGCCCAAAGATGCCATTGCCCATATAACAGAGGCATTCTATCGCGTGGATAAATCCCGCTCAAGACAGCAGGGAGGAGCAGGATTAGGACTTGCCTTATGCGAAAACATTATAAAACTTCATAATGGAAATATTAATTTCAAAAGTAAAGAAAATGTAGGAACAATAGTTAATGTAGAGTTGAAAGGAGGAAGAGAATAGATGAAAAACAAAATAGCGGTTATTGCGTTGTTAATGGTATCTGTTACAATTGGGACTCTTTTTCCAAAAATAGTATTAACATATCAGGATAAAAATTTACAAAATAAAACTTTTACATATGATATTGACCAAAAGGATTTTAAAACAGAAAATAAAATTTTAAATACTTTAGATGCATATACAAGTGGTAATTTTTATAAGGCAAAGGACTCCATTAAGGATACAAAATTAAGTAGGGATGAGGTATTAAAATCCATTAAGAAATTTTACAGTATTTTAAATAAATATGCAGAGTATCAGGTGGACTACGAAAAAATTATAAATTACAAGGAATCTGCAAGTTTGTATTTATCAGAAAGTATTATAAGTTCTATGAGTACGGTGGCGGATGATGAATCTCTGGCAAAAAAATATAAAATTTGGACCTGCTCTTTTGAAACAGAAAGTGGTTTTAAAATTGAATTAAAATTAGATGATGAAAGTGGAAAAGTAATATCGTTCTATATGTATAAACAAAAATTAAGAGTGAGCTTGTTTGATTTTGAAAAAGTAAATAAAATGAAAAAATTTTTTGAAGAATATTACGAAGTAAGTGCACAAATTGAAACTGTAGATAAACAGAATTTTGACATAACTTTGTACGACAAAGATTCTAAAGAAAAAGCAAAGGGGAGCATTGTTGTGGGAGAGGCTACCAATAGCGGAACGTATTTCAATAATTATCTGGTGGATTAAAATGATGCCAAAATGATGCCAAAATGTAGCAGTTTATGTGAAACACCTTGCTATTATTACAATAGTTAAGTTAAAGAAATTTAACTAATGACTTTTTGTGATTATAGGGAGGTGTTTTTTATGTACCAAAGTGAAGGAACAGGCAGAGAAAGGAAAGGTGAAATTTCTCAGAGGCGCAAACAAAATGAGATAATAATTATAACAATATTAGCCGTAATTATGACTGCCGTTATGTTTGCAAATATTTTGGAGAATCCTAAAATAAGCGACCAAAGTGCTAACGAAAAAGGAAAAATGGAAAAAATAAGTAATAAAACAAAAACAGACGGAATAAATAATAAAAAAAATAAAGAGAAAAGAATGATTAATAAAAACGACTGGAAGCTTGTTTTAGTGAATGGAAAACATAAAATAAAGAAAAACTATGATATTACCGTAACACCTGTTGAGTATACTCAGGCAATTGATGAGAGATGCTATGACAATCTTAAGAATATGATTAATGATTGCAGGAATGCAGGGTATAATCCGGTAATATGCTCCTCCTACAGAAGTCATGAAAAGCAGGTTCTTTTGTTTGAAAACAAAATCAAAGATTTTATCGGGCAAGGCTATACAAGAAAAGAGGCAAAGAAAAAAGCAGGAACAGTTGTGGCGCTTCCCGGAACAAGTGAGCATGAAATAGGTCTTGCAGTTGATATTGTAGATGTGAAGTATCAGCTACTTGAAGAGAATCAGGAGAAAACTGAAACACAAAAATGGTTAATGAAAAACTGTTGGAAATACGGCTTTATTCTCAGATATCCAAAAGATAAACAGGAAATAACCGGGGTAATTTACGAACCATGGCATTACAGGTTTGTAGGAAAAGAAAATGCCAAAATGATAATGAAAAACAATCTGTGTCTGGAGGAATATTTGGAATAAAAAAATGGGCTGTTACTTTTACAATTTGTAATCGTTAAAGTAATAGCCCATTATCAGCTTGCAATCTATTTCTTATCACTTACCTGACTGCCGTCATGTTCTATATGGAAATTATCTTTATAAATCAACTTGGAAATAGGTACGATTTCGTAGCCTTTTTCTTTTAGCCCTTCAATAACCTTCGGTAGTGCCTGGGCGGTATATTTGGCACCATTATGCATCAGGATAATAGAGCCATTCTTTAAGTCCTTGTGATTTAGGACAGTGTTTACAATAGAGTCTACACCGTAATTTTTCCAGTCAAGGCTGTCAACATTCCATTGAATTGTATAGTAGCCACAGTTTTTTGCCTGAATAATCAAATTGTTGTCATAGTCTCCATAAGGTGGACGGAAAAGGCACATAGTAGTACCTGTAAGTTCTTTTACTTTATCAGTTACTTTGGTTAATTCATTACACATTTCGGAAGTGCTAAGTGTAGGCATGTGTTTATGGTTTTCACTGTGATTACCCAAATCATGCCCGGCTTTCTTTATGGCCTTTACGTCATCAGGATAGCTTTCAACCCAACCACCGGTCATAAAGAAAGTTACATTGATTTTGTACTTTTTTAGAATATCAAGTATTTTTCGTGTGTCTTCATTTCCCCAAGCTGCATCAAATGAAAGCGCAACCTGCTTTTTATTAGTTTGGACATTATAGATTGGAAGCTCTTTGGTTGTATTAGAGGCGGTTATTGCATCAAAGCCGTCCTTAAACAGATTTTCCTGATAGTAGTATGTAAGACCAACGACTGCAATTAGAACGCAAAGCCATAAAATACTTCGCTTTAATAAGGAAACTTGTTGTGAATTAGACATAACAATTCTCCAAAAAACTTATTACTACAGTTTATGCATAAATCAAGGGAATATGAGTGCCTCTTGACAGGGATGCTATAATGTTATAGGAAAAATTAGCATAGAGAAAAATGAGGTTTAGAATGAATAGAAGAGTAAAACAAAAGAAGTCAAAGCAGGTGGATATGTTACGCGGTTCCCTTGCAGATAAAATTATATTATTTGCACTTCCTTTGGCGGCAAGTAGTATTTTGCAACAGTTGTTTAACTCAGCAGATGTTGCTGTTGCAGGAAGATTTGCAGGTAGCGAGGCTTTGGCAGCCGTTGGTGGCAACAGTCCGGTTATTAACCTAATAGTTAATTTGTTTGTAGGATTTTCCATTGGGGCCAATGTTGTTATTGCCAATGCAATAGGACAGGGTAATAAGAAAAAAGCAAACAGAGCAGCACATACGGTAATTTCCTTAGCAGTTATTTGTGGTATAGCTTTAATATTCATAGGGAATGCAGTGGCAGCACCAATATTAAGTATGATGGACACTCCTGATAATGTATTACCTTTGGCGGTGGAATATCTTAGAATTTATTTTTGTGGCATGCCGTTTTTTATGGTTTATAATTTTGGTTCTGCTGTGCTTCGAAGTATTGGTGATACAAAAAAGCCATTATATTGTCTTTTAGTATCAGGTGTTATAAATGTTGCCCTTAATTTGTTTTTGGTAATTGTGTGCAACCTTGGAGTTGCAGGTGTGGCAATTGCCACAGTTACGGCAAATGCAATAAGTGCATCAATGATTATTTTCTTCTTAATTCATGCAGATGAAACAATCAGACTGGATATAAAGAAATTATCACTTAACAAAGATGAGGTAATCAATATAGTAAAAATTGGGGCACCGGCAGGGCTTCAGGGAATGGTATTCTCATTGTCAAATGTTTGTATTCAGGCTGGAATTAACAGTTTTGGGACAGCAGGAATTGCAGGTTCTGCGGCTGCAGTAAATTATGAATTTTTTACTTATTTTGTGACGAGTGCTTTCACACAGGCGTGTATAACATTTACAAGTCAGAATTATGGGGCAAAGCAATATGACAGATGCAAAAAAATATTGAGAGTAAGCCTTGTACTTGCTATGGTATGCACAGCCTGCATGAGTATTGTCTTTGTTCTCGGAAAAGAATTTTTCATTGGCATATACACAACAGATAAAGATGCAATGGTGTATGGTGTGGCGAGATTAATAAGAGTAGGTCTTTTAACAGCTTTGCCACCATTATATGAGGTGACAGGTGGCGCTTTAAGAGGTATAGGTCACTCCATGACACCAGCTGTGCTTACAGTTTTTGGCTCATGTGTGTTAAGAATTGTGTGGATAAATACAATATTCAAAATGTTTAGTTCATTTGAAATATTAATGGCAGTTTATCCGTTTACATGGGTAGTGACAAGCCTGTTGGTAATAGGAACGTATTTTATTATTCGGAAAAAAGAGTATGTGTAAAAATAGGGTTTTAATATGTACAGAGCAATTTTAGTGTGTTATACTTGTACAGGTTTTGAGTATAGGAAAAGGAGTAAGAGTAACCAATGAAAAAAGAAGGTTTATTATCTATTATTTTACCTGCGTTTAACGAGGAAAAAATAATAAAAAAAGCTGCAAATGTTATAGGTTCTATTTTAAATGGAGCATCTATTCCATACGAAATTATTTTTGTGGACGATGGTTCAAAGGATGATACATGGAATCAGATTGAAGCAGTATCAAAAGAAGATGAGCATATTATTGGAATTCATTTTTCAAGAAATTTTGGAAAGGAATCAGCGCTTTTTGCAGGACTTGCTAATGCTAATGGCGACTGTTGTGCGGTTATGGATTGTGATTTACAGCATCCACCAGAGGTTTTAGTGGAGATGTATAGACTTTGGCAGCAGGGCTACGAAGTTGTTGAAGGTGTTAAGCATAGCAGAGGTAAGGAAAGTTTCTTACATAAGATGAGCGCAGGCTTGTTCTACAAATTAATTTCTAAGGCTGTTAAGATTGATATGTCAAGAGCCTCTGATTTTAAATTGATGGATAGACAAGCAGTAGAATCACTTCTGAATATGCCTGAAAAAAATGCTTTCTTTAGAGCATTGTCATCATGGATTGGGTACAAGACAACAAGTGTTGAATTTGATGTAAGAGAGCGTGAAGAAGGCGAGTCAAAATGGTCAACATGGTCATTGGTAAAGTATGCAATTACAAATATAGTTGCATTTTCAGCAGCACCAATGCAGATTGTAACAATTCTTGGAGTGATAGTTTTTATTTTGGCAGTTATTTTGGGAATACAGACAATTGTAAAATTCTGTATGGGACATGCAGTTGCAGGTTTCACAACAGTTATACTTTTGGTATTGATGATAGGTAGTATCATAATGATGAGTTTAGGAATCATCGGCTACTATATTGCAAAGATTTACGAGGAAGTAAAGGGAAGACCTCGTTATTTAATATCAAAAAAAGTTGGAAAATAGTTAGTGGGGGTGTAATAAACTATATACTTGGGAGAAATTTAATGGAATCATTAATAAAATTATTTAATAAATACAAAGAGATAATAATGTATCTTATAATGGGCGGTGCTACAACAGTAGTCAACTGGGTTACATATAGCGTAATGATTACGATTTGCCATCCGGGACAAAGCCTGTCAGGACTTTTGAAAATATCAGCAAACACAATAGATGTATTTATTGCAAATATTGTAGCGTGGACAGTTGCTGTAATATTTGCTTATATTACAAATAAAATATGGGTATTTAGAAGTTATTCCTGGAAGTTTAAATTTGTTATGAAAGAACTTGGTTTGTTTTTATCAGCCAGAATCTTAACAGGTTTAATAGAAATTTTCGGTGTTCCATTTCTCGTGGACCATGGATTTGATCAGGCAATCTTCGGCTTACGAGGCAGTGTTTGTAAGATAGCAATGTCATTCTTGGTAGTTTTACTAAACTATGTATTTAGCAAGCTGGTTATTTTCAAAAAAGACAAAAACGAAGAAGAATAGAATATTAAAATAACATCCGCTCTGTCAGTTGGCAGAGCGGTTTTTGAAAGGAAGAAAAATGAGTGAAAAACGAATAGTTGGTAACGAAGTTAAAAATAGAATGGTATTTTATATTGTAATGGTATTAACTTTGGTTTTGACATTAGGTTTTAGTAATGCTGTTTCAGCAAAAACAAAGGTCAAAACCTACAAGATTACATATGTTTTAAAAGGCGGAACCAATAATAAGAAGAATACTAAAAAATATAAATCAACTAAAAATACAAAATTATATTCGCCTAAAAGAAAGGGCTATACTTTTAAGGGATGGTATAAGGACAAAAATTATACAAAGCGTATTAGAAAAATAAAAAAAGGTTCTAAGGGAAACAAACGGATTTATGCTTTATGGAAGGCTGTTAAATACAAACTTTCATACACTTCTAATGGTGGTGTAAATGATTATAGAAATACGAAGAAATATACTTGTGTGAGGAGTGTAAAATTATATCCGGCAACAAAGGAGAATTATACTTTTGTAGGCTGGTACAAGGATAAAAAGTTAACTAAAAAAGTTACAAAGCTAAAAAAAGGCACAAGAGGTAACATAAGACTATATGCTAAGTGGCAATTAGAATCTTTGAATATTAACAGAGAAGGCACTGGTGACATGATTTGGAGCTGGTGGTATTATCCGCAAGTTATATCCTATGACAATTTGCAAGACAATGTATATTGGGGCTTTACTACAAGCGAAGGCTATAGCGGAGTAGCTGAATATAATAATGTAAGTCATAAAACCACAAAAACTTTACTTAAAAAAGTTTCGGAAGTTGATGACCATAATGGAGTGGCGGTTACTGTTATGAATGACGGTCGAATTATGTGCGTCTATTCCGGCGGTCATAATGATGATAATGAGATACATGTGAGAATATCAAATGAGCAGGAGAATATACATAGGTTTGACACAGATGTGGTTCTTAGATCATCAGGAAAAACATGTTACAGCCAAATTATTGAATATCAGAATAAATATTATATTTTTTATAGAGTAAGTAATAAAAGCTGGGCATATCGTTATTCAGAAGACGGAATAAATTGGAGCAACGAAGAAATATTAATAACTGCGCAGTTACAATATTATTGCAAGTTTGTACCTACAAATACAGATGGGGTAATCAGAATTTGTATGACCTCCAACCCTGATGCAGAAGATGCAAATATCAGAATGGGATTTATGAATTTGAAAACAAATGAAATATATAATTCTGATAACAAAACATTGTTAGGAAAAGCAAATATTCCTTCAAACCAATTTGATATTATAGTAAGTAAGCCTTTAGATCAGTCTCAACGTTTATTAGATGTTGCAGTAACAGAACCTGAAAAGCCTATGATATTGTATGCTACTTTTAAATATGACTTTGCAACAAAGAATTCGGTCTATAATCTATATGACACAGATAAATCAATAGAAATTTGTAATGGAGGTAATCCTTTATGGAATCCTAAGTATCAGTTGGGGGCATCCTTTATAGGAGATAACAGGATAGTTTTAGGCAGGGAAGAAAATGGATTTGATAAAATAGAAATTTACAATTATGATGAGGAAGAAATTCAGTTAAACAAGGAATTTTTTTCTGAATTAACAGGAAATTCATTTGTTAGAAATGCCAGACCAATTGTAGATATAAACCAAGAAGTATTCTTATGGCATAGAGGATTTTACAATCCAAACATGTACACAAATTTCTTTACGGAAGCAAAAATATACGATTTACAATAAAAATAATTCTAAAAAATCAACGTTTGTGTCATTTTTTTCAACGTTTGTGCATAAACTATTGACATTTTAAAATTAAAAAAATGAACCAGTATTGAAATGTTTTTTTTTCAAATATTGGTTCATTTTTATTACATTATTACGTGCAATGCCAGTGAACTTAACAAGAATATATTCACATAAAGTTTGTGGATAAAAATATTTTCAAAAATGATTTTAGAAAAAAGAGTACCCAATAAAATAAGCCTACGTTTTCTTAAAAATGTTTTTAGTCTAGAATTTTTAGTGGAGGAGAAGCTTTAGATTTATGAAAAAATGGGAGGGTACAATGAATTTCAAAAAATCTATATCAAAAAAAAGTTTGCTTCGTAGAATTAGCGGAATAGCTTTAACATTAGTAATGGTAATAAACCTTATGTATGGTTATAGCGCAGCTAAAGCACAAGTTACTGAGGAAGCCAGAAAGGCATCACAGGTAGCAGCACAAAAAGCCGAAGCAAATAAGGCACCATACCGTAACGTAATGTATTACGGTGACTGGTCAATTTATTCAGGTCAGAAAAATTTCACACCTGATAAGATTGACGGTAGTTTAATAACACATTTGAATTTTGCATTTATGGATGCAGATGAAAATGGTGATTTAATCACAACAGACACATGGGCTGACTATGAAAATCCAAATGTAGGATATTCAGTTGGCACAGACAACAAATACGCAGGCGTGTTAGGAGGTATGCTTTTATTAAGACAAAAATATCCTAAAATGAAGATTGGTATTTCTGTTGGTGGTTGGACAAGATCAGGGGATTTCCCAAAACTTGCAGCGTCAGAAAAGACAAGAAAGAACTTTGCAAATAATGTTGCAAAATTTGTTCATTACTATGGATATGATTTTGTAGACATTGACTGGGAATATCCAACAGCGGACAGAGATCCTGATCCTGAAGGCAATGGCGTTGCCATTGATAAGGGATGCAAGGGCTCAGCAGCAGACACACAGAATTATACACTGTTATTACAGGCAATTAGAGATGCATTAGACAGCTATGGAGAAGCTGATGGAAAGTATTATGAATTATCAGTGGCAATGTCAGCATCACCAAAGATGATGGCTGCAATAGAATACGAAAAGGTATTAAAAATTGTAGACTTTGCAAATATGATGACATATGACTTAAATGGTGCATGGGGAGGATTTACTGCTCACCAGACAGCGCTTTACACAAATCCTGCATATGATGAAGGGGACGCAGGTCTTTCAGTTGATTCATGCATTAAGTATCTTGAAAATAAATACGGTGACAGCATTGATTATTCAAAGATTGTAGTTGGTATTGCACCTTACACAAGAGGTTGGAAAGAAGTTAAAAAGGAAACAGGAAGAGATCCTAAGAATCCGGGCTTATATGCAGACGCAACAGGAGAAAATGGCGTAACTTATGCATACGGAGACATTAACTCTTTAATAAGCAAGTATAACTTAAAGAAATATTGGGATGATACAGCAAAGGCAAACTATTTTTATAGTGAGTCAACAGGTATGTTCTTTACATGTGATACTGAAGAATCAGTAGCTGAAAAAGGAAAATATGTAAAGAGTAAACATTTAGGCGGACTTATTTCATGGATGGCATCACTGGATAGTACAAATTCAGTTACTAAGGCAATGAAGGAATCTTTATATGGTTCAGAGGCACTTCCAACTAATGAAATTACTACACCAAAAATGGATGGCATTAAATTAGATGTGCAGGCTTCAGGAGAGTCATATACTTTGAATTTGCAGAATACAAATGCAAAAGTAACACTTCCAAGTGGAGCAAAAGATATTTCGGTTATGCCATGGGCAGAAAAGTTTGGCAAGACTTTAAGCTATCCTTCATTAGAAATTAAAACAATTAACGGTGAAACTTTAACAGGAGACTGGAGTGCAGGTGGAACAATTACAACTGAAAATGGAAATACAGTAATTACACCACCTGAATGGAGTTCAAAAGCAGTGGCACCTGGTGATACATTAACATTTACACTTAAGTCAGGTAAAGGAACTGCAAGCTTATCCAATATTCAGTCAGTTACACTTAGACAGAAAGCTGTTTCAAGTGGTAGCATTATTTCAAGAAATGTTTTATATGAAAATAATAAAAGCGGTGTTGTAGAAACAACAACAGAAAAAGTTACTACAACAAAAGCACCTGAAACAACAAGTAAAACAGAGCAGGTAACAACAGTGCCTGAAGTACCGGTAACAACTGCACCGGAACAGACAACAACAAAGAAGGCTTCAACAGGTGCATATCCTGAATGGTCACCAAACAGTGTTCTTTACAACATAGGAGACCTTGTTCAGTATCAGGGAAATGTATATGAATGTACATTTGCACATACTTCAAATTCAGGTTGGACACCAACAGAAGCATTTACATTGTGGAAACTTAGAAGTGATTTAGTAGCAGGAGAAATCGAAACAACAACTAAGGGAGGAAGTTCTGTAGAAGAAACAACAACTGTTGAAAATAATTACACAGTTAATTCAAAACTTCCACAGCACATGGTAACAGGCTATTGGCATAACTTCCTTAATGGTTCAACAGCATTAAAGATTTCAGATGTTCCAAGTTACTATGACATGATTTGTGTATCTTTTGCAAACTCATCAACAACACCTGGTAAGGTTACTTTTGAGCTTGATAAGGATTTAAGCAATGCCTTAGGTGGCTATACAAAAGCACAGTTTATTCAGGACATCAAAGATGCAAAAGCAAAAGGACAGCATGTAATTATTTCAGTAGGTGGCGCTGAAGGAACTACTTATATTACAAATCAGGCAGCAGCAGATGAATTTGCAAAGAGCCTTATTTCAATGATTGAGGAATATGGATTTGAAGGTGTTGATATTGACTTTGAAGGTAGTGCAGTATCAGGAACAGATTATATTGCTGAAGCATTAAGAACAGTACATAATCATTTCGGAGATGATTTTATTATAACAATGGCACCGGAAACATATTATTTCCAGGATACAAATCCAAATGGAACAGCAGCAACATCAGCATACTACAGACTTGCATACAAGATTAAGGATATTCTTACAATCTGTTATCCACAGTTCTATAACTCAGGTGGTATGATTGGTTATAACGGATTTAATGCACAGGTTGGAACTGCAGATTTCTTAACATCACTTGCAACTTTATTATTAGAGAACGGATTAAGAGCTGATCAGGTAGCATTGGGCTTACCATCAACTGCTAAAGCAGCAGGAAGTGGCTATGTATCAACTGATGTAATTAATACTGCTGTAAAAGCACTTGTGAACGGAACATCATCAGGAAGTTTTACTGCACCAAGAGCGTACCAGTCATTTAGGGGTGTAATGACATGGTCAATTAACTGGGATGCAACTAACAACTATGCGTGGGCTAAGGCTATGGATAAGACAATGGACGAACTACCAACAACAGAGCAGCCTACAACAACACAGGAAACAACAACTTCCAAGAAGGCAGAAGAAGTTACAACAGTTGACGGAAAACAGCCAATTGAAGTTATTGGTTTAACAAAGATTTCCCAGAACAAGGGAGATGTAACATTTGCCTGGGGACAGACTAATGAACAGATGGCTTTGGGTCAGACATATAACGTATATGTAGACGGCCAGTTATTTGGAACATACAATACTGCAACTCAGCTTAATTATACATTTGCAACTAACGGAAATCATATAATTAAGGTTACAGCTGTTTATAACGGAAAAGAAACAGCAGGTCAGAAACTTGAAGTAGTAGTAACAGGTCTTGAAAATACAACAACACAGGTAACTACAGAGCCTGTTGTGGAACCAACAACTACAGCAAAGGTAACAGAACCTGTAGTAGAACCTACAACAAAGGCAGAAGTTACAACAAAGAAACCTGAGCAGACAACAACAAAGAAGGAAGAAACTACAACTAAACCGGAACAGTCAACAGGTACAGATGTAAAACCATCAACAGGACTTTCATCAAAATTATTAATTGGTTATTATCATACATGGAATAACGGTGGAAATCCATTTATTAAACTAAGAGATGTTGATAAAAACTGGGATGTAATTAATATCTCATTTGCAGAACCTGTAAGTGCAGGTAGCACAGACGGAAAAATGCAGTTCAATATTTCAGGTTTAACAGCTGATTATACAAAAGCAGATTTCAAGAAAGATGTTAAGGAACTTCAGGCACAGGGCAAGAAGATTGTATTATCAATTGGTGGTTATGAAGGCTACTTCTCATTAACATCACAGAGTGCGGTAAATCAGTTTGTAAGTGACATTAAATCTATTGTAGATGAATATGGATTTGATGGAATTGATATTGATTTAGAACAGTCTTCAGTACAGTTTGAAAGTGGAAATGATAGGGACATTAACAATCCTACATCTCCAAAGATTGTAAATATGATTAAAGCAATTAGAACTATTTGTAGTAGCTATGGTGATGATTTCATTTTATCATGGGCACCTGAAACATTTTATGTACAGTTAGGTTACTCATTCTATGGTGGAATTAATCAATACTGTGATAGCAGAGCAGGGGTATATTTACCTATGATTAATGCATTAAGAAACGAAACATCATATGTACATGTACAGTTATATAATTCAGCACCTATTACAGGACTTGATGGAACTTCTTATAGCATGGGTACAAAGGAAAGCACAGTTGCAATGTGTGAAATGCTATTAAAGGGATTCCATGTAGGTGCATATTATACAAATTCAACAGATGCTTCAACATACTTTGCTCCACTTAGACCAGATCAGGTTGTCATTGGTGTTCCATCATCAGTAAGTGCGGCAGGTAGTGGACAGATTGCAAATAAGGATCTTCAAAATGCATTTACAGAACTTAATAATAAGTATCAGGGCTTAAGAGGAATTATGACATGGTCAATTAACTGGGATTCAAGTCAGAACAATAACTCTTTTGCAAAAGAAAATGGAGCATTCCTTGCATCATTAAGAAATAATCAGGAAGAAACAAAGAAACCTGAAACATCAACAGAGCAGCCTACAACTAAAGCACCTGAAACAACAACAGAGCAGCCTACAACAAAGGCACCTGAAACAACAACAGAGAAACCTAGTCAGTATCCAACTTGGGATGCATCAACTATATATGTAAGAAACGATTATGTTTCATGTAACGGACACGTATATAGAGCAAAATGGTGGACAAAGGGAGAAAATCCTGAAAAGTCAGGTCAGTGGGATGTATGGCAGAAGATAAAATAGTTAATATTAAATAATGTAAGCCATATAAAAGAAAATCACAGGGATTTCGCAAAAGTGAAATTACCTGTGATTTTTGTGTAATAAGAAATTCCACTGGAATTTCTATTAGATAAAAAGCGTTCCACCAGGGAAGCACCTTGGTGCGAAAAGAAATCAGTTGTGAATAGGCACGTGCTCGGTGCGTAGAATGTCACAAGCGACATGCTTTACATACAATAGAAAATTTAAAAATATATTTTATTGATTTAGAAATTTTTTCATTGCATCAATATGTTCAAGCCCTTCTTTGTAGCCTACATTGTAAAGAAGTCTAAGCTTGTTGGGATCACGTTCAGTTCGTTTAATTGTAATTGGATTTTTAGGTCTGATAACATAAATAGAACCTTCTTTTTCAAGTTCTTTAATATAGTCCAATGTTTTATTATATTCATTGTGTCTGATTTCCATATCGTGAATAAGGTTGGGATATTTTTTACCCATTTTCATTTTTAATAATGGAAGAATACTGCTTTTGGTTTTGCGATAGCCGTTATGCTGGGTTAGTATCAATATGTTTTTTTCGTAGCCCATTTCCTTAAATTTCTTTATAGGTATGGAATCTGAAATACCACCATCTAAAAGTTCAAGACCATCAATTTTTACAATACGTGAAACTAAGGGCATTGATGCTGAAGCTCTATACCATTCAATATCATCAGCTTCTCCTGTAGGGCAAAGGTGATATACCGGTTTTCCTGTATTTACATCTGTTGCAACAACATAAAAAGCCATTGGATTTTCCTGATAGGTTTTGGTATCAAAGACATCCAGCTTTTCGGGGATTTCTCTGTAACAAAAATCGGCTCCATATAAATCTCCTGTTTTAATTAAAGAACGAATTCCAACATAGCGTGGATCTTTAGAATATTTCATATTGTATCTTATTGAACGACCAATTTGTTTAGATTTGAAATTGCAACCAAAAGTTGCTCCGGCTGAAACACCAATTGTTCCATCTACTGTAATATTGTTATTCATCATGGCGTCTAAAACACCGGCAGTGAACATGCCACGCATGGCACCGCCTTCTAGTACAAGTCCTGTTTTCATAACACAATCCTTTCTAAAGTCATATCCCCATCATAGTTAGGGCACAGATGTGGAATGACTTTTTGACGTTGAAGTATAGATTACCCGGATTGCTTCGTGCATTGCACTCCCGCAATCCTCCCCAAGTATTCGCATATCGTGAAGCTACCGCTTCACTTTTATGCTCATACTGGGGCGTGTCTCAAAGTCATATCCCCATCATTGTGCAAGCACAGATGTGGAATGACTTTGATACACTGTAATCAAGAGTATCTTAACACAAATAGGGAAGAATGTTAAAATGAAAAAGAAAAATAAGTATGCTATTTTGATGATTTTGCAGTTTAGAATATGAAAGGAAGGTAAAAATGGAAATAAAATTAGTTAGAAAACATATTATTTTTAAGGGCAGAGTACAGGGAGTAGGTTTTAGATATTTTTGTTATACAGAGGCAAATAAGATGAACTTAACAGGTTATGTCCGAAATTTATACGATGGCAACGTGGAAATGGAAGTACAGGGAGATTATCGTGATGTTGAAATGTATGTTTTTAGAATAAAGCAGGGGGATTATTTTATTAGAGTGGATGAGGCGGAAGTGACGGATATGAAAGTTAAGGAAGAGAGTGGCTTCCAGATAAAATAGGCAAATAGAAAGAAAAAGTGAAAAGCACAAAAATGAAAAGAACATAGAAAATAAAAATATACAATAACATTTAAAATAAAAACGTTACAGATATTGACAATAAAGAGTGGGGTGCTATTATGATAGTACATCACAATTACATCAAAATTCAAAGGCTCACAGTAAGGTGTAATTTGATAATAAATGGTTAATTGAAATTAAAGGAAGCAATTAGCCAAATAAAACTGAAAGGAATAAAAATATGAGAAGGGAAAAAGTAGTAAAAGCGGTGGCAATATTAATGTCTGTTTGTATGGTCGCACCTGCTACAGTGTTTAGCAATGTAACCACAAAAGCAGACGTTAATGGCAATGTAACAGCCACAGACAAAAAGGATGAACTAAAAATTGAGGGTGATTACTTCAGACAGTATATGTCAGTGCTGTTAGATCAGGGAAAACTTAAAAATAATAATAATACAAAAGATGCGCCTACCAGACCTAATTCCTCACATATGATAGAAAAAATCATATCATTCTGGGCTTCCGGCACAAATCCCAATTTCTGAATACTGCTTCCAAATCCTTTTCCAAACAATCCTCCCGAACCAATTGCATACAGACCTTGCAATGTCTGATAACCCTTTTCATAATTTTCCGGATGCCGCCATATCTGCAGACGTTCCAGACGATAACTTTCCATTGCAAGAAATATTCCCATAAATGCACAGCCAAGAAATATCATCCATGCAAACTGACCATATTTTGGGCTTGCAACAAATACCAATACTACGGCTATTCCAAGAATAATGATTGCTGTACTTAGATTACTTGCCCCTACCAGTCCTACAACCGGCAGAACACTTACAACTATTTTACAGACCGTTGTAAATTTCCCCATGCTTTTTACATTTCGCATAATCACGTACGTCAAAAACAATATAACCGCAACTTTTGCAAATTCCGACGGTTGAAAAGAAAACGGACCCAAAGATAACCATCTTTTGGATCCGTTATATTCATCACCAATCAGAAGAACCGCAATACCCAGCAGAACAGATACCAGATACCCCGGTACTGACCATTTTTTCCAGACATGATAATCCACTCTGGCGATGATCCACATACCTGCTATTCCAAGAAGCGTTGCAAATATCTGTTTTTTCAGATAGTAAAACGAATCCTGAAATTTGAGTTTCCCATTATATGCACTTGTGCTGTAAAGAATCACAAGCCCTGTTACAATAATAATCCCCAGTACGATGACCAGAGCATAATCATACGCTCTTTGTTTCGATCGTTCCAAGCCATCCACTCCTTATAAGGAATTTACAATCTCTTTGAACTTCTCTCCGCGTACTTCGTAACTTGGGAACATATCCCAGCTTGCACATGCCGGTGAAAGCAGAACCGCTTCTCCCTCTTTTGCAATCTTCGCTGCCGTGAGCACTGCTTCTTCAAATGAATCTACAAACATATAGTCTTTAAATCCACATTTTTCTGCATCTGCTGCTATCTTCTCTTTTGTATCCCCAAGAAGGATCAGTTTTTTTACTTTACCGTCAAAACTGTTAATCCATTCTGTATACTCAGATCCTTTATCATATCCTCCACCGATCAATACTGTCGGGTGCTTCATTGCCTGAATTCCCTTGATCGCCGCATCCGGATTTGTTCCCTTTGAATCATTGTAATATGTAACACCTTTTTTCTCTGTTACATATTCAATACGATGCTCTACTCCTTTAAATGCCTTGACGCTTTCACGTATCACATCTACCGGCACTCCATAAACTGCTGCCATTGCACATGCTGCCATAACATTCTCATGATTATGCGTTCCCAGGATCTGCAATTCATCCACATGACAGATTGTTTCTTTTACTCCGCCATAATTGTAAATAATATTGCCTTCCTCGAGATAGATTCCCTCTTCTAGTTTACGCTGACTGCTGAAATATAGAACATTTGCTTTGATTTCTTCTCCAAATTCTCTTGTAAGCCTGTCCTCATAATTTAAAATGCAATAATCATCTTCTGTCTGATTCTTTGCAATATTTTTCTTTGCATTGACATATGCTTCCATCGTATGATGGCGATTCAGATGATCCGGTGTGAAATTCAGGATTGCACTTACTCTCGGTCTGAAATCCACAATGCTCTCCAGCTGGAAACTGCTCATCTCGGCAACTGTGATTGTATTGTCTGTCATCTTCTCAACTGCTGTTGTATATGGTGTTCCAATATTTCCCACAACAA
>OGIE01001299.1_pt1 | contig 35374 bp, 20 predicted proteins | sample 1571581 | NCBI WGS metagenome assembly OGIE01 (sample SAMEA2582021, study PRJEB24529) | metagenome | biome: Human gut stool | place: China | collected 2011 | reverse complement strand
TTAAACCACATGTTCCTCCGCTTGTGCGGGCCCCCGTCAATTCCTTTGAGTTTCATTCTTGCGAACGTACTCCCCAGGTGGATAACTTATCGCTTTCGCTTAGTCACCGACTGTGTATCGCCGACAACGAGTTATCATCGTTTACTGCGTGGACTACCAGGGTATCTAATCCTGTTTGCTCCCCACGCTTTCGTGCCTCAACGTCAGATATAGTTTGGTAAGCTGCCTTCGCAATCGGTGTTCTGTATGATCTCTAAGCATTTCACCGCTACACCATACATTCCGCCTACCGCAACTACTCTCTAGCTCAACAGTATTAGAGGCACGTTCAGGGTTGAGCCCCGAAATTTCACCTCTAACTTATCAAACCGCCTACGCACCCTTTAAACCCAATAAATCCGGATAACGCTTGAATCCTCCGTATTACCGCGGCTGCTGGCACGGAGTTAGCCGATCCTTATTCGTACGATACTTTCAGACAGATACACGTATCTGCGTTTACCCTCGTACAAAAGCAGTTTACAACTCATAGAGCCGTCATCCTGCACGCGGCATGGCTGGTTCAGACTTGCGTCCATTGACCAATATTCCTCACTGCTGCCTCCCGTAGGAGTCTGGTCCGTGTCTCAGTACCAGTGTGGGGGGTTAACCTCTCAGTCCCCCTATGTATCGTTGCCTTGGTGAGCCGTTACCTCACCAACTAGCTAATACAACGCATGTCCATCTATAACCACCGGAGTTTTCAACCCGGAGAGATGCCTCTCCGAATATTATGGGGAATTAGTACCAATTTCTCAGTGTTATGCCCCTGTTATAGGTAGGTTACATACGCGTTACGCACCCGTGCGCCGGTCGCCACCAAAGTATTGCTACCTCGTGATGCCCCTCGACTTGCATGTGTTAGGCCTGCCGCTAGCGTTCATCCTGAGCCAGGATCAAACTCTCCATTGTAAAAAAATAATGTATTGTTAGAGTCCTGACTATTCGTTTATCCTTTAAAAGGAAATTGACAGATAAATACTACAATTTTTCTCTCAAAATATAACCAGTAATTCAAAGAACCAGTTTAAAAAAGCTTCGCATTTTGGTTGCGAAAGGGATTGCAAAGATAAGTGTTATTTTTGAATCCACCAAATCTTTTTTAAAGATTTTTTTCCGCGGCCTCTTGCGAGACATTTGCGAAAGGGACTGCAAAGATAAGTAATCTTTTTCAAATCTCCAAAAACTTTTTCAAGAACTTTGCATCTTATTGAAATTCAGCACACAAAACCATCTCAAGCTCCTTTATTGTAAACCCTCGACTTATTTGTAAGAACCGGTATTTCTCAAACGCGGATGCAAAGGTAGCGACTTTTTCCGAACCTGCAAATATTTGCGCATCTTTTTTTGAAAAATCTTCAATTTTACCCGATAAAGCCGATACTACCTATATATATTAATAGAGGCAGAAAAACGGCGGCTCCGCACGGAACCGCCGCAGGACATACCGGGGAGGAAAGCCGGTCAAAGCCATCCGCCGTTGGCGGCCAGTCCGGCACGGGAAACGACGGCGAATTCGCGCACGAACTCCGTATCGCCCGACACCGCGCTTATCCGAAGCATGGAAGTTCCCGGTTCGGGACAGTCGAAAGTGATCTTCGTACCGTCGAACACCGCCTTCGAAGAGGAGAGCCCCAGGTTGCCCGGCGATGCGAACGACGCGGCAGTCAGCGCAACCCGGCTCCGGTCGCCCCCGAAATAACGCGCGAAGTCCACGGTCACCGGCTCTCCGGTCCTCACATAGACGGCGGGAGTCCCCTTGACGGCAAACAGCAGTTTCAGGGCGTCGATACAGCCTCCGCCCATTTTATTCTTATAGACGGCCATATCGGCAATAGGACCCAGCTCCCCGTCCTTCGAACCGGTGAAGCAGTCGTCGATGCCGTAAACGGAACTCAATAGCAGGGCCTTGAATTCGGCAGGCGTATATTTCTTTCCGTTCTGCGCCGCGTAAGCAAGCCCCAGGGCCGCAACGCCCGAAACGTGCGGGCACGCCATCGAAGTCCCCTGCATAAAACCGTAGCCGTACATCCCGCCATCCTTGCGGCCGTCCTGATAGGCGATCGCATCGTCGCAGAGGATCGTACTCAAAATCTGCGCATTGCTATAAAAGACCGTCCTCCCGTCGGAAGCGGTCCACGTCGTCTTTCCGGAATAGCGGTCGCCTCCCGGAGCCGCGATGTCGACCCACGGTCCGTAGTCGGTATAATAGGCCGGGCGGAAACTCCAGTCCATCGCCCCGACGGCGATCACCGGATCGTAGGCGGCCGGATAGATCCGGACGTCGCCGTAAACGTCGCCCTCGTTGCCGGCGGCGAAAATCACAAGCCCGCCCTGCAACGGGGAGTTCGGGTTCCGGGTCCCCGCCCCGCGGACAAAGGTGTCGATGGCGTCGCGCATGATGCCATAATTGCTCTTCCACTCCCGTTCGAACTCCTCGGGGGTGATCTTCGTGCCGTCCGCCGTTTCGAGATTGTATCCCCAACTGTTCTGGGCGATGATCGCACCGTTGGTCCAGGCATATTCGAAGGCCTTGACCGTCGGGTTTCCCTTGCCGCCGGTCGTGCTGTTGCCCATGATCTGGCACGACATGATCCGCACGCCGCCGCTGTTGCTCCTCCCGCCGGCAATGCCGCAAACGCCCCGGCCGTTGTTGTTCACGGCGGCGATGACGCCTGCGACATGCGTTCCGTGGTCCGCGTATTCCGGATTGCGGTCATCCCCGCCGACCGACTTCCAGTCGAGTTCGGGGGAGTCGTCCCAGAAATTATAGCCGTGTTCCTGCGAATTCTTCGGATTCGACCAGATGTTCGCTCGCAGGTCGGGATGGGTGGTCTGCACGGGTTCGTCGATCACCGCGACGATAACCTCCTCGCTGCCCGTGCAGAGCTGCCAGGCATCCAGCAGGTTGATGTCAGCCCCCGCCTCCGGCTTGACGGCGACATCCGGAAAGAGGCCTCCGCCCGGGTTGTCGTAATTCCACTGAAAAGGCAGCATCGGATCGTTCATCGCCTTCGCGGCGCGGGTCTCGCCCGCACGGGAAAACATGCCCTCGGAAGCCGGAACGGCAGGGCCTTCGCTCATCGGACGGATATAGCGGGGATCAATCCCGTACTCCACGACCGCAACGCCGGGCAACGCCGCCAGCCGTTCGCCGACCTCGGCGAGTTGAATTTCGTCGTCGAACGCGATCGTATACCAGCGGTTGATGCCCGTCTCCTCGTAAACGTCCTCCCACTCGGGATTGTATGCGACGACACGTTCGAAACGCCCGGCGTCGATTTCATGCAGGATTGCGTCGATGCCGCCGACACCCGAACGGGTCGCGACACCGCTGCGTGTCGCAGGCAGCTGCGCCTGCGCAGCGGCAACCGCCTGCGCCGTTTCGGGCGACAGCTTTACGGAAAGACTCCCCCGCAACGCCAGCCGCGAAGTCGGGGAACCCAGCACCCGGGCCTTCCGTCCGCCATTGCCGCCGGCAGAGTCCGCAGGCTCTTCCGTACAGGCAAATACCGCCAACAGCCCGCAGAGGAGTAGCAATTTTTTCATAGATCGTCAAACATTTCGATTTTCCAAAGATATGATTTTTCCGCCAAAGTGCATGACCCGGGAGGTAAAATCGCCCCGGAGTTCCGAAAAAGGAGATTTTTTTACTATTTTTGCAACCGAATACCACTACGATTATGAATTTCAAGAAAATATCGCTGCTCATCGTGCTGCTGCTCATCGCAGACCAGGCGCTCAAAATCTGGATCAAGACCCATATGCACCTCGACGAGTCGATCGTCGTCTTCCCCGACTGGTTCCAGCTGCGGTTCATCGAGAACAACGGCGCGGCCTTTGGCATGCACATCGCCTCGCGCGGAGGCTTCGACTGGGGCAAGCTGCTGCTGGGCGTCTTCCGGATCGTCATGGTCGGATTCATCGGCTGGCTGATGCACCACCTCTGCACCAAACGCCAAGACACGCCCAAGGGAGTGATCGTCGGCCTCGCGCTGATCTTCGCCGGCGCCATGGGCAACATCCTCGACAGCGCATTCTACGGATTGATCTTCTCCGAATCGACGCCCTACACGGTGGCTCAATTCGGGGGGCACTACGCCGGGTTTATGATGGGCAAAGTGGTCGACATGTTCTATTTCCCGCTGTTCCAATGGAACGGCGTACCCCGCCTGCTGCGGTTTCTGGTCGACAGCAACAACTATTTCTTCGGCGCGATCTTCAATCTGGCCGATGCCTACATCTCGGTGGCAGTCGTCTATCTGCTTCTGTTTCAACACAAGTTCTTCAGCAAGTAGATTTTTTTTGAAAAAAGAGTTGGTGTTTCAGAAAAAAGTATTACTTTTGCACACCGCAATTCCAGAAATGCCCAGGTGGCGGAATAGGTAGACGCGCACGTTTCAGGTGCGTGTGCCGCAAGGCGTGCAGGTTCGATTCCTGTCCTGGGCACTCAAAACCCCGTTGAACGAAATTCGACGGGGTTTTGCTTTTTCCGTGTCCGCACCGTGTCCGCATTTTGCTATAATATAAATGGAAGTCACACCAACACAATATTACCTTTTCGTTTAGGAATGTCAAGCTAGAAACGGTTCATTTATTTATCTATGTCAAGAATATGTCGTACTTTTGGAAAGACCTATCTGTCAAACATGATCAGTCAAACGCTATTTTCCTCCCGACTATCAAGCTATTTTAGGCCTATGCCAAAGACTATAAAATCCAGTCAGAATGCTTAGCGTAAACTGTAAAGTTTTTCAGGACAAGTTCACGCCGTGACAAGTTGCTCTTATTTGTCTTTTTAACCTTCAATCGGAAATATAATTTCCAATCCGGATCTCTCAAGAGACCAGGCTCTGGTACTTTCCTTATCCATAGCCGTTATACCATCAAAATCGCCTCCTCATTGGGCATAACTCCACACATGCAGGTTGCCCATCGAAAATCCTTCTGCAACCACTCGATCCAGTTCATCGCGTAGATCTTCGACTGAATCCTTTCCTCGTAGTCCTGATTGGAGAAATAGGACTTGCAGGCTGGATCTTACGTACGCCCCTTTCACACAATACTCCAAGCATCTCGCCCTAGCCCAAGGCACTTAGGTCAACTTATGTGTTCGCTACGATTGTCTCTAGAATTTCCATGCCGCCTATGCTCTTCGGCATAGGCTCCAGGTAACATCCCGAATTTTTTCCGGAAAAGACGGGTAAAATAATTCGGAGAAGAAAAACCTGTCGAATAGGCTGCTTCCGAAACCCGATAACCCGCCTGTAACAACACAAGCGATTCCTTCAATCGAAGATGGTTGATGTATTCGGTGGTAGACATCCCGACAATACTCTTAAGTTTAAGATGCAATTGCGTACGACTGATCCCGGCTGTCGACGTCAGATCATTGATCGAAAACTGCTCATTGGCAAGATTCTTTTTGATAATGGAATCAATACGAGCAAGGAATTTTGCATCAAGATTATTGCTCACGATCTCGGCTGCTTCAACCTGCCCCGCAATATAGCGATGGATCAACTTCTCGCGCGACTGAAGCAAATTCTTAACCTGCTCATACAAGGCCGCCGGATGAAATGGCTTTTCGAGATAAAAATCGGCTCCGGCCTGATAACTTTCTATCTGTGTTTCATCTCCGGACTTTGCCGTAAGCAGAATAACTTGAATATGCGAAGTTGCGATATGACTTTTAAGCCGTTGCACCAATTCGTAACCATTCATCTCTGGCATCATTACATCGCTGATAATCACATCTGGGAGCTGTTTGAGCGCCACGCCCCATCCTTCCAGGCCATTATGGGCCTGCAAAACCCGAAATTCCCCACTGAAAAGTTCCTGATAGAAATGCAGCAATTCGGGTTCATCCTCAACAACCAGAATCGTATGTTTCCGGGATGGATTCACATGTCGGTTCTCTTTGGTATCGGGTACTTCGAATTTTCGCTCCGGTTCCACCGAAAGGAATTTGTATTCCCGGATGTCGACTTTATCGATCCGTTTCCGAGAGAGTTGATCCTCAGAAAAGAGTGATTTGTCGACCCCCAAAGTCAAGGAAAAACAACTTCCTTTTCCCGGAGAACTTGTCGCTTGAATCGAACCTTTGTGAAGTTCGACCAATTCGCGGGTGAGAGCCAAACCGATTCCAAAACCGGTTTGGCCCGTACGTTCCCACTCGTTGGCCTGATAATAGGCTTCGAAGATATGGTTCAGTTTGTCGGCGTCGATCCCAATTCCCGTATCCTCAACCGACAGATGCAATATGGTCGGTCCGGAAGATATATCCAGGCTCGATGTAATGGAGATTCGACCTTCCGGGGTATACTTGAAGGCATTGGACAACAAATTGAAGATGATTTTCTCGACATCCTGCGGCGAGAACCAGACGGAAGGCCCACTCTGCGGTACATGTACCTGAAAGTCGATGTGACGCTCCTCGGCCAACAATAGAAATCCGTCCGTTATGTCATGAATAAAACTTTGAATATCACCTTCACGCAGACGTATCTTCTTTTGCAGGGTTTTGATCTGGGTGAAATGTAACAACTCGTCGATCAGATATTTCATCTTGACCGCATTGCGGGCCAGTAACCGCATCCGCCGTTCTGTTTCTCCCGAAAAGCTTCCCCGATCGATCATCGATTCCAAAGGACCGATAATCAAACTCAAGGGAATCCGCAATTGATGTGAAATGTTGGTAAAGAAATTCAATTGCATACGATGTAGCTCACTGTCCTTTTTACGTTCAAGATCACTGGCAAGCTGCTCGGCGTGACGTCGTTGTCGAATCCGGAAAGTGCGCCACCCGAGGAACAACAAGCACAGAAAAATCACCAAATAGCAACAACACATGACCGTTGAGCGCCAGAAAGGCGGCTCGACCTCAATATGAATGGTTGTAACCGGTTCGTTCTCATCCCAACGATTGTTAAACGACGCCTTCAACTGCAACCGATATTCACCGGGGGCCAAATTGGCAAAGTTGATCTGTTTCTGCATTCCCACATAGTCCCATTGAGTATCGGTTCCGAAACTTGAGGCAAAAAAGAGACTCGAAGCGTGACTGATGGTCGGGACCGTATAACTGATGGAAAACGACTGGGCTTGTGCGCTGCTTAAACGAATACGGCTGCCGTCCGCGAGATCGCACTCTTCGGAAGGATAGACAACAACATTCTTGCCTAAAACGCGTAGTTCGGTCAATTCGACCTGGGCGCGACTCAGGGAGAGTCGCAAGGAATCGGGATGAAACGTAATCATACCGTTGATTGTCCCGAAATAGAGATAACCGTCCGGGTCGCAGTAGACCGAATTGTTACTGAACTGTTTGTTGGGCAGGCCGTCGCTCACGGAGTAATTGACGAACGTATCGGATGACTGGTCGTAACAACTCAATCCATTGTCTGTACTGGCCCAGATATTTCCGTTGCCATCTTCGATAATCGAGTAAACGGTATTCGAGAGCAAATGGTTTTGAGTGGTATAGGTCGTATAACGGGACTGTTCAGGAGCATAACAGATCAAACCGTCATAGTTGGTCGAGATCCACAGATGATGACGGGAGTCCTGATATATATAGTTGATGTGTTTGTTGGATCGAATGGTCTGCCCATCGGCATTACGAAGTGTAAACTCCCGAATTCGTTTTTGTTCCCTATTGTAATAAAACAAACCCTGAGCATGAGTGGCAATCCAGACATTGCCCGCATCATCCATCATCAGATGGTTGATACTCTGTTTACGAAACCGATAAGGCTCGAATTGAATAAAGAGATCCTTTGTTTCGTCATATATGACCAACCCGCTGGTAGTACCGACCCACAGACGGCCCTCGCTGTCCTCCAGCAAGGCCAGGATATGATTTGTGGAAAGGGCCGGATAATGCTCGACGGTAAATTGGTCGAATCGACCCGTTTGCGGCGTATAACAATAGAGTCCATTCGAAGTCGTACCGATCCATAAACGCCCTTTCCGGTCTTTCAGCAGCGCATAGGGATTCGAATTTTCTTTACCCGGAATGAGGAGTTTCTGGATGGTATTGTTCGATTGGACCAATCGATTCAGATTGCCGTCTTCGGTAGCAATCCAAATATCACCGTTTCCGTCCGGAAGTATTTGACGCACGGTTCTTCCCGACAGATAGGATTCTCCTTCACCCCAATCGTAGAATGAAAACTGCCGGAACATATAAGGCTGGATATTGATTCCTCCATATCTGGTCCCGACCAACATGTTGTGTTCCCGATCTCGAAAAATCACAGTAATAAGGTTGTCGCTCAACAGGTTGTAATTTGAAGGATCTTTGACCTGATGAGCCACGATGGAACCCAAATGCGGATTGTAGATATAGAGCCCCTGATTCGTTCCAATCCAAAGGTTTTGATCCGCATCTTCACAGAAAGCGGTAATACTTGCGTCGGACAACTCCGGCAGCACATAGAATCGTTGTTTGTCGATATGATAATAACAGGCTCCGCGATTGTTTGTGCCAATCCACAGTACTCCGCTCGGACTGTAATAGAGCGTATTGATTTGGTTCGAGGCCAGCCAGTCCCGGGTGTCATCATTAGCCCGAAAATGCGTGATAACGGTATGTCCCCGGTTTATATGAATCAATCCGTCGGTTTTCGTCCCGGCCCATACGTCTCCGGCCGCGTCAACGGCAAGAGACGTAAAGCGATTGCGCACCTCCCGGCCATGAACCAAAATCGGTTCGAAACGATCTTCCCGTTCATTATAGGAATGCAAAATGTCGTTGATCCCCAGGTAAAGCCCTTGCTGCGACTCTGCAATGGCACAAAGCGACAGTGTGGCAATATCATTTTTAGGTGCTGAAAAGCTGTTTTTGCGATAATCAAAGTAACGCAATCCACGAGAAGTAATCACCCATAATCGATCCTGACTGTCGGCAAAAACCTTGAGAATGGACTTCGAGGGCAGATTGCCCGGATTCTCCAAGGATGGTTCATAAGTGACCATCGTATACCCATCCCATCGGCAAAGTCCGTTTTCGGTACCAATCCAGATAAAACCCTTATGATCCTGGCAAATCGTATGAATCGTATTGCTGGGCAACTGATTGATATTCGAGAGATGGCTAAAACGCATATTGCCGGCATAAAGGCCTGGGGCTGCAATTAGGAGCATCGGAATGAGCCACCAAACGAACAATTTACAACGGGATGTCATATAGAAAAGAAAAGTAAAAAATTCGGATTCAAATCTGTTTTCAGCAATCAAACCTTCACATCGTGTCTGGGATCATTCGATAAGCAGGCGCGTGCCATTGAACGTCACATTGCGGATAAGCGGCCGAGAAGGCGCTCGATTGGGCGCATGATAGGAGATTCTCAAAACTCCCGAGTGATCCCGGAAGAGCATGGCATGTCCGCCGTTATCCCTGTTGATCGGTTGTTTCAGATGTTGCCATGGTCCGTATATATTGCCCTCAGAAATGGCCTGACCGATCGCATAATGCCCGGTATGTCGCTGGAAACTCGACCAAAGCATCAGTAACCGGCCATCTTCCAATCGGTAAACAAAGGGGGCATCGGTAACTTTGCCCTGTACCGGAGGTGTGGTTTTGTTGGATCTCAATGAACCGACCCAGGGAGCTGCCGATGCACGGAACAGGACCTGGGGCGTGTCTTCGATGTGGGTCAGGTCCTCGGAGAGCCGTGCAACACAAATCTCGCCATCGCCGACTTCCAGCCATTCGTGGCAATAGAGTAGCCAGGGCTTCCCCGCTTCATCAATAAAAAGAGTTCCGTCCAGACACATCTGATCGGCCGGTGTAACGGGTCCGTTCGTCAACGGCTCGAACGGACCGGCGGGCTGATCGGAGACTAAAATCGAGGTGCCTCGTTTTCGGTCGGGCGCACTGAAAGTTACAAACAGATAATAGCGGTTGCGGTAAAAGAAGAGGTCCGGAGCCCAGAAATCTTCCCGCCCCCAGAAATCCTTGTCCGGGACGAACGATTTGCCGCAATAGCGCCAATGGATCAGGTCCTGGCTTTCGTAGCAAATGAGGCGATAGGTATCGTTGACGTGCAAATAATAGTTACCGCTCTGAGGGTCCGTCAGAATAAACGGATCACGAACATGGAGATCATCAATATGGATGGAGTATCGGACAGCCTTTTGTTTCGCCTTCTTGCGAACCTGGGCCTCGCACTCTGGAGGCACGAGAACCATGAGCAGGGAGATGATGAGACAAATAAACGGTTTCATGACGGATTCAATTTAAAAAAATAACCTTCTCCTGCTGGATGCGAACCGGACGCAAAACCACTTGCACGGGAGGTTCATTAGTATGATACGAAATGAGCAAAGAACCCTGAAAATCACGAAAGATCATGGCATGGCCGCCATCGTCGTTGAGAGCTCCGCTCTGTTGAAGCCAAGGTCCTCGCAACTCTCCCGAACGAGATACAGCTACACCTATGGCATATTCGCCATTGGTACAAAAACTGCTCCATATCAGCAGGAGTTTCCCACTGTCGGTCGTGTAGATAAAAGGTGCGTTGGTAATTATACCGGTTTGAGCGCCCGTCATAATCAACCCAGGCCAGTCCGCATCGGAACCTTTGAATAAAAAGACCGGTTCTCCAATCGTATGCGAGAGGTCATCGCTGAGGCGTTGGGCATAGATCTCACCGATCTGCACTTCGATCCACTCTCGGGCATAAATCAGCCAAGGTTGTCCATCCTTGTCCACATAAAGCGTACCATCCAGGCACATCCAACCTTTGGGTGTGATCGGTGCATTGACCAATGGTCGGAATCCACAATCCGGCCTATCCGAGATAAAAATGGAGATTCCCCGCCGATAACGTTCGGAGAAAAAACTGGCAAAAAGATAATAATGCCCCCGATATCGGTAGACTTTTGGGGCCCAAAAATCGTGTTCACCCCAAAAATCGGGATCCGGACGAAACGATTCTCCGCATAATTTCCATCTTCGCAAGTCCTTGCTGGCATAGCATAGAAACGATTTCTTTCCGCTGTTTGCGTGCATGTAGTAGGTACTGTCGGCAACATTGGCCAGAATGAACGGATCTCGAATGTGCATGTCACTCAAATTAAGCGGATAGCTTTCCTCTTGCCGAGATGTCTCCGAAGTTTGTGTCCGAGAATTACAAGCGGTGTTACTGATCACCAGACACCCAAGCACGACCACGCGAAAAAGGAATCGTTTCATAAAGCATCTAAAATTTAGACGATGAAGCTCCCGAGGAGTTTATCCTTATTTGCATACGATCATTCCACCAATGGATAACTCGCTCGCTCAGCTCCTTGACCAAAGCTGGATATTTTTCCACCAAATTCCGTTGTTCGTAAGGATCTTTCCTCAAATCATAAAGTTCGATACGATCATCTAATGAATGCAGCAGCAACTTCATATTTCCACGCCGGATTACCAAATGCGGACTTTTGTTTTCGGGTTTCTTGTGCTGATAAAAAAACTCATTGCGTCCAAACACCCACATCAGATCCGTCGTGCGGATCTTTGAGTTCCCGAAAAAGACCGAGCTCATATCTTCTCCGATATAAACGAATCCTTCCGGTAATTTTGCTCCCGTCTCGCGCATAACGAAGGGAAAAGACCCATACTGCAACCTACCGACCGACGATCCACCTTACCTGCGGGAATATGTTCCGGCCAGCATACCACAAATGGCATACGGATTCCTCCTTCATAAAGGCTGCATTTCATATTCCGCAATCCATTGGTACGTTGCTTTTCATAGTAAGGCTTGGGGCCATTGTCACTCGTAAAAATAACAATCGTATTTTTATCCAAGCCAAGTTATTTCACACCATCGAGTAAGCGTCCTATCTGTTTATCGTATTCGGCCAGCACGGCTTTGAAATTCCGAGGCATACTCCAGGTCTTTTCTTGAGCCCATATCAACATCTTAACTTAAGACACTAAAAGTCAATATATTTGCTAATACATTTACAGAGGTTGATACCAAATAGTTCCCTAAGCATTTCTACTTTTATTGTTCTTTTATATCTTTCTTACTCGTATATATGACATCCAATAGCTCATTTGCGAGTTTAACATCTGTTATCTTTATAATATTGTCCTCCTCAGTTGTGTACTACTACCGTTTTTTAGACAGGTATCGTAGTTTTGTTAGTTAATCAAGCAGCCGGACGAATGTAGAGCTTGCTTGGTACTTGACGGTAGCTTCCTTGATGCTTTCGATGATAATTGTAGTTATCAATGAATCTCTTAATTCCGCAGTAGAGCGCGGTCGCGTTTTCCTCAAGTATGATGTAAATATACTCGTATTTTATCGTTTTCCAAAATCTTTCGATCCAAATTAGGCCTCTTAGCAAGTATGACTTGATATAGGATGCGCTTCTGAGATTGCTCAAATGCTTCCGATGTAGCACTGGCATTATGCCCATCAGACGCATCAGGCGGCGAACTCTTCTAACCCCGACTTTGTATCCTCCTTCCAAGAGAAAATCTGTCATGCCTACTACGTCCTTGGCTGGATGATCCATATGCTCTGCATCTATCTTCTGCATCATCTCCAGATTCTCCTTAATCTCTCCTTTGAGAGTGTAGTAGATGCTGGTCCTATTCAGTCCTAAGATAGCACACTGCTTGCTGAGACTCAGATTGTGTTTCGGGAAGACTAGTCCTTTGCGGGTATCTCTATCCCCAATCTTTTGGATACCCGCTTTACAAAATCCAGCTGCATCTGCAGATCTCCTATCACTCAAAGATATCTGTCTTTTTCCTTTTCTATGGCTGTATCGTCAACTTTGGGTGCTTCAAATGCGGCTGATGAATTTCCAATGAACTCTTTTTCCCAAGGCTAATCATAACCGGTGACACCTCATACTTCACTGCAAGTTCATTAAGAGTCTCGCACTCTTTGATGGCTTCCATGGCGACCTTTGCCTTGAACTTCGCATCGTACTTTTTCTTGTGCCTTTCATAAATGCTAAGATAGTTAAAATTTAACTTAGGCCCTGTCTGAAAAAGGGGAAGTACTATAAGGGGAGGGGTACGGAAATTCCGAAGATCCAAAAGATCCATGAAACACGCCCGGCTGGTTGCCGGGCGTGTTTCATGGATCGAGTTCCCTACTTGCTCACCTTGTAGGTGCCGCTTGTGTAGCGCTTAGATTCGCTCTCTCCGGGAAGGGTGACGGTGGCTGTCGCGCCCTCGGGAATCGTGAACACCCAGTGCCAGGTATCGCCCTCATAGTGCCAGGCACTCTGGATGAGGCCGGCAGCCGATTGATACTCGGCCGTCAGGTATCCCAGCCGCTTGTCAGGCAGGGGTTTCATGATGATGTTCCGGAATCCGGGGGCCGCAGGGTCAGCGGCGATTCCGGCAGCCGTCTCCCAAATCCACTCGCAGACGCATCCGTAGGCGTAGTGGTTGAAGCTGTTCATCCCCTTCGGCCCCATGCCTTTGTCGGCCATGTAGCTATTCCAGCGCTCCCAGATGGTCGTGGCGCCGTTGTCCACCGAATAGAGCCAACTGGGATTCCGCCGCTGGAAGAGCAGCTCGTAGGCGATATCCGCCATGCCGTTCTCCGTCAGCGTGCCCATCAGGATGGAGGTTCCGAGGAATCCCGTCTGCAGACAGTTACCGTGGGTGGCAAAGTTCTCGCGCAAGCGGGCAATCATCCTCGTTTTGGCCTCGCCCTCCACCACGCGGGCCTTCAGCGCAAAGAGCGCAGGGGTCTGCATGGTATTGAGGATTCCGGTCTTGAACGTGCCATCCGTGTGGAAGAATTTTTTGCGAATGTAGCCCCGCGCCTCGTCGGCCATCCGCCGGTATTTCGCAGCATCACGGCCGCTGGCGGCGGCCATGTCGGCCATCATCTCGGCATCGGTCACCCAGTAGCAGGCCGAGAGATAATTCCAGTAGTCTATCGCTTCGGGAAGCGGGCCTTGGGGCGAGAAGGCTCCTCTGCCGTTGCTTTCCAGAGGCTCGTAGCTCAGCCAGTCGGCCCACTGGTAGTTGTTGTTCTCTTTGCAAAGGGCCTTGTGGTCGTATCTGGTGTCGGCGACATGGTCCATGAACCGTTCCATGGCAGCCCAGTTCTCCCCGATAATCTCCGTGTCGCCAAATTGTTTCCACACCGTCCACGGCACGATGACCCCTGCATCGGCCCACCCCACGCGCATCATGTTGCGCTCGTTGCAGCCATATTGGGCAAAGGGCGCTACGCCGGGAAATCCGCCCAGCGGGCTCTGCGTGTCGCGCATGTCGCGCATCCACTTATGCATGAACTGCCGGGTGTCGGCAAAGAAGGTGCCGGTCTCGGCAAACACCTGCGTGTCGGCTGTCCAGCCCAGCCGCTCGTTGCGCTGCGGGCAGTCGGTCGGCACCGACAAGTAGTTGGAAAGCTGGCCCCAATAGGTGTTTGATATGAGCTTGTTCACCAATTCGTTGCCTGTGGTGAGCGAACCGGTCTCCAGCTCCTTTGTAATCGACGACACGGGAATCGACCGTAGCGACTTGATGACAACATCCGCCGTGGCCGTGACGGCGATATAGCGGTAGCCGTAGAAGGTGCGGGTAGGATGGTAGGCCACATATCTGTTGCCGCGGCCAAAGGTGTAGACCATCTCCATGCCCTCTTCGGGGATGCGCAGGTTCTCGCGGTGACAACTCCCCTCCGGGCCGTCCATGCCGCGGCTTCTGGCACCGTTGCCGTCGTTGAGCAGCTCTGCGGGCAGGCAGGTCAACACTGTACCCTCGGCCGCCTTGAATACGAAGGCGGGCACGCCCGCACAGTTTTGGCCGAAGTCCACCACAAGAGTCTCCCCTGCCCCGAGCCTCATCTTTGCCCCGGGGGCGTATTCGCGGACGGTGACCACCTTGCCGAACTCCTCTTCCGAAGCCCCCTCCACGCCGTTCCAGACGTAGGCGTTCACGGGCGCAAGGGCCAGGTCGTGGCGCAGATAGACCTCCGCACCGGCCGAGGGAAGAATTTCACCAGCAAACTGGGTGTTGAGTTCCGGTACGGAGAGTTTGTCGGCACATGCATATCCCATCGGCTCGCGGGCGTCGTAAATCTCGCCGTCGAAGATGGCCGCATGCTTCACGGGCCCGGCAATGCCGGCCTTCCAATGTTCCAGATCCGTGCCGTGATATTGCTTGCTGCCGTCGGCATAGGTCAACTCCAGCACGCCGCGGAAGGCGCACTTCTTGCCCACCATGCCATTCCGCCCCACGATTTTATCGGCCCACCATCCGGGTGTCACCTGCGCTACAAGGGTGTTTTCGGCTGACGCGGCACAGCGGAAAGCCCCGGTGATGTCGTAGGTAAAGGCGTATTTGGTCTTGGCATAATGGGTGAATCCAGGTTTTAGGAACTCCGAGCCCACAGGTGCTCCGTTGATATAGATTTCATAGACGCCCAGGCCCGAGGTCATCCACTTGGCCGCAACAACCTCCTGCGCGTTACGCACGGTGGAGACAAACCAGCTGGCACCGTCGGCGGCACGCTGCTCCCTGTTGTCCGTGACAACCGGCGCATCGGCGGCGGAGATCCAGACGGAGTGCTCCCACGCAGCGGCGTTCAAAGCCCCGATGCGCTCCCCTACTCTCTTTTCCTCTTTCGGGCCACAGCACGCCGAGAAGAGGAGTGTAACGGCCGTGACAAATGTTGTAATGCCATGAAGTTTCCGTTTCATATCTGTTTGTGTTAAAGTTTTTACAGTCCGGCAACAAAAATAGCTAAAGCATCCGCCAAAAACGAACGAAAAAACATTTGTGATAGCGAATCGTAAAAAAAGACATGAAAATGCTCTTTTGTAATATGATTTTCTCTTTCCTGGCCGCAAGAAAGCCTTTTCCCTCTTTTGCCCGTCCGGTGGATTTTCGGATGTTCCGGCGCGGAATATTTCTCCGATTCGTGGAGGGAATGACAAAAATGTCGTATTTTTGGAGAGCGAAACGCATATGTCGGGCCGATGGAGCAACAGCGCCGCCGCTTCAAACTTCTTAACCCAACCCCGGGGAATCGGTTACAAACAAATATTTTTTCCAAATGTCCTGAAAATTCATCGTAAAGCCCCCGCTCTTTCCCGGCAAAGCTCGTTCGCCCGGCGCGACCCGGCGCAGGATAGAGCCTCCCACGACAGGGATACAGCCCCGCGAGGAGGTGGATGGGCATTTTATTTTTCTCCGGCGACAATAAATTTGCGCATTAGCGATTGCTTGACTATTTTTGTCCATATAAGTACAGCAAAAAACGGTATAAACAGGGGGGGGGCTTTTTTTGTGCCAAGGAAGCAGACTTTGGGCTGCCGATGTCTAAAACGCTATGCCGGCGCAGGGGTCGCCAATCTCCCGCAACCTTTGTTCCATTATCCCCCGCAATTCCTTGACGGTTTGCTTCGCCTTGCGGCTGTAGGCTATGTTGTGCAACTGATGAGGGTCGGTCTCCCTGTCGTAAAGAAACTCTTCGGTGGGGACTCCGTCGACAGTCGCCACGGCATAGGTATATCTCGCCGTCCGCACGCCACGCATGCCCGTCCGGGGGTTGCCGCCGCGGATGTTCATGTAGCGCATATACAGTTGGAACGAAGGACCTTCTTCGGCCGAGCCCATAATCTGCGCGCTCAAATCCCGCGACTGGACCGAGGCGGGTATCCTCTCCCGCAACCCCATGAGGGAGAGCACCGACGGATAAAAGTCCTCGATGGATATCAGCAGCTCGCTGTCAACGCGCGGCTTCAGCTTGGCGGGATAGGAGATCATGAAGGGAATCCGCATCGACTCCTCGTAGAAGATGTTTTTGTTCCTGTATTCGATATTGGGCAACCGTCCCTCGTGCAGGGAGACTAGATCCCCGTGGTCGGAGACGAACACGACAACCGTATTCTCGCGCAAGCCGCGGCTTTCCAGCGCCGCCACGATGCGCCCGAACTGGTCGTCCACACCGGATATGCAGGCGTAATAGTTGGCAATATCCTTTTTGTGCTCCTCTATTTTGGCTTTGATCAGCCCTTTCAGTTCCGGGGTGTTGGCCGCGAGGGAGTCGCGGTTGATGTCCGCGTACAGCCGTTTGTATCTCTCGGGAACCAGGTGGTAGGGTGTATGCGGGGGATTCATGGAGACCATCATAGCAAAAGGCTGCTTCGAGGTGCTCACGCTGTCGATGAAGCGTATGGCCAGGTCGGCCTCATACTCGGGGCCCCACTGGTCCACATAGTAGAACTCCTCCCTTGAAGCCTCCGTGTTCCAGTAGAGCGGCCGGAGGTGGAAGTCGTAGGTACCGTAGGCTACCCAATAGTCGAAACCGTGACGCCGGGCGGGCGGACACCACTCGTTCCAGGCGATTTTGCCCTTGTTGTTGGCGCAGTCGACATAGGGTTTCAGCGGTTTGTCCAGGTGCCACTTGCCTATGTAGGCCGTGGCATAACCCTCAGCCTTCAGCACATCCGACCAGCATACAGCCTCCTGCTTCAGCTCGACATTGCGCAGGGCCGAATTCGACTCGCAGTTGGTGATTACGCCGTTGTTGTGGGGATACATTCCGGTCAGGAACATCGCCCTGGCCGGTGACGAAACCGGATAGCTGCTGATGGCTTCGTCCAGCACAACGGCACTCTTCGAGAAGCGGTCGAGGTTGGGTGTAAACACCCCTTCCCGCTCCAAAAAGCCCAGGGCATCGCCCCGGAATTGGTCGGCCATGACCACCAAAAGGTTCGGCCGCTCGTTGTCGGCGGGCTGTCCGTATCCGCAGAGGGGTATCGTCGCCAGCCCGAGGGTTACCATACTTGCACGTTTCATTTTTTCGGTTAATTTTTACGAGTTGGACATTCAGTCGGTTTTTACAAATATACGGTATATTCCCGTTCTGCGGTTGTAGTTATGTTCGCTGTTCGGTCACGGTTGTTCAGAGCCCATTTCCGGAGGGCGCATTCATTTGTGGTGTGCAGTTTTGAGGCCTTCCCGCCCGGAATGTTTCTTGAGGTAGTTGCTCGGCGACATGCCGAACTTCCGCTGGAAGAGGCGTTTGGAGTAGTTCGTGGAGGAGAACCCCGTGGCATAGGCCGCCTCGGAGATGCGGCAGCCCGACTGCATGAGCGTCACCGACTCCTTGAGCCGCAGGTGGTTGATATACTCGGTCGCCGACATACCCACCTGGCTCTTGAGCTTGAGGTGCAGCTGTGTGCGGCTGATGCCAACTTCGGCCGTAAGCTCTTTGACCGAGAACTTCTCTTTGGCGAGGTTCTTTTTGATGATAGTGTCGATGCGGCCCAGGAGCTTCGCGTCGAGGTGGTTGCCCGCGACCTCAGTGGACTCTATCTATCCGGCCATGTAGCGGCGTATGAACTTCTCGCGCGAATGAATCAGGTTGTGCACCTGCTTGCACAGGGCCGCGGGGTGGAAGGGCTTTTCGATATAGAAGTCGGCGCCCATGTGGTAGTTCTCCACCTGCGAATCGTCGCCCGACTTGGCCGTGAGCAGGATGATTTGGATGTGCGAGGTGGCGATGTTCTCCTTGACGCGCTGCACGACTCATGACCGTTCATCACGGGCATCATCAGGTGGTTGATGGTCTGCTTGCGGAAGCGGTGGGACTCAAACTGCAAGAAGCAGCCTTTCAGCTCGTTGTAGAGCGCCAGCCCGCTGATCGAGCCCACCCACAGATGCCCGTCGCGGTCCTCCAGAAGCGCCGTGATGCTTGTCCCGGCCAGTTCGGGCAGCGTGTAGAATCGCTGCTTGCCGAGGTGTTAGCAGCATATGCCGCGGTTGTTCGTGCCTATCCAGAGGATCGCGTTCGAGTCGCAGTAGAGGGCGCTTATCTAATTGGATGCCAGCCAGTCGCGCATATTCTGTTGGCCCGGTAGCGGGTGATCGAGGTGTGTGAGCAGTCCATGCAGATCAGTCCGCCGGTCTTTGTCCCGGCCCACACGTTGCCGCGATGGTCTACGGCCAGGGCCGTAAAGCGTCCCCGCACCTCTCGTTTGTGTATTAAGATGGGCTTCAGGCGGTTTGTCAGCCAGTCGTAGGTGTGGAGCATGTCGCCGATGCACATGTAGATCTGCCGGGGCGACTCCTCCACGGCGCAGTACGAGAGTGCCGTCATGTCGTTCTCGATGGCGAGGAAGCGGTTCTTATGGTAGTCGTAGTAGCGCAAGCCGCAAGTGGAGATGTCCCATAGCCTTTCGTGGCTGTCGGCGAAGACCTTGAGTATCGACTTCGAGGAAAGCGTGTTGGGATCTTCCGCCGCGGACTCGTAGGTGACCATCGTGTGTCCGTCCCACTTACTGAGGCCGTTCTCCGTGCCTATCCAGATGAAGCCCTTGTGGTCCTGACAGATGGTGTAGATGGTGTCGCTGGCAGCTGGTTGATGTTCGAGAGGTGGATGATGCGTATGTTGCGGCCTGCCACACGCGGCGGGGCGAGCGACAGTACCAGGCAGAGCAGGTAGGCAAACCGACAGGCGAGGACTCTCATGGCGTAATCAGTTTAGGAAGATAAGTTTTTCCTGCTCGACGTGCACCGGCTGGATGATGACCCGCACGGGCCGTGGAGCGACTCTGTGTGCGACACCGCCGCGCCTATGACATACTCGCCGTTGGGGCGGAAGCTGCTCCAGAGTAGCAGGAGTTTGTCGCTGTCGGTGGTGTAGATGAAGGGCGCGTTAGTGACGATGCCCATGCGGCGGCCTGTGGTGATGAGCCCGGCCCGTTCCGCATCCGAACCCTTGAAGAGGAAAATGGGCGCTCCCGCCGTGTGGATGAGGTCCTCGCTGAGACGCTGGGCATAAACTTCGCCCACCATCACCTCTATCCATTTGCGAGCGTAGATGAGCCAGAGGTGGCCGTCCTTGTCGATATAGAGCGTGCCGTCGAGACACATCCACCCCTCGGGCGCTACGGCCTTGTTGACCAGAGGCCGGAATCCGCCGTCGGGCCGGTCGGAGACCAGCACGGAGACGCCGCGGCTGCGCTACAGGGAGGAGAAGTTGCCAAAGAGGTAATATCTGCCCTTGTAGAGGTAGAGTTTCGGGGGCCCAGAAATCCTGCTTATCCCAGAAGTCGGCCTCCGGGTGAAACGACTCGCCGCAGAGCCACCATTTCCGCAAATCCTTGCTGGCATAGCAGAGAAACGACCGTCTGGCGCTGTTGGCGTGCATGTAGTAGGTGCGGTCGTGTCGGCAAAGATGAAGGGGTCGCGTATCCGCATGTCGTTGAGGTCGAGCGGATACTCCTTCTCTGCATCCTACTGCTGCGGCAGGATGCAGAGAAGGAAGGCTGTGAGCAGTCATTTCATGGCTTATGTCGTGTCAGTTTTTCGGTGTCGCCGCGTTTCCGGCCGGCAGGCGGTTGTTCCACCAGTGGATCACGCGACTGCGCAACTCCTCCACGAGTTCCGGATATTTCTCTGCCAGGTTGCGCGTCTCGTAGGGGTCGCGCCGCATGTCGTAGAGCTCCACGCGGTCGTCGAAGGAATTGATGAGCAGCTTCATCTCCCCGCGGCGTATGGCCAGGTGGGGGCTGTTGTTCTCCACCACCGGGTGGCGATAGAAGAAGTCGTTGCGCCCGAACTCCCACATCAAGTCGGTCGTGCGGGCCCGGGGAGTGCCGAGCAGCACGGAGCTCATATCCTCGCCGCTGAAAGCAACACCTTCGGGTGTAGAAACCCCCGCCAGGGTGCAGAGCGACGGAAAGAGGTCGACGCTGCAGACTACCGACTGGCGGTCGATTTTCCCTTTCGGGATGCGTGCGGGCCATCGCACGACGAAGGGCATGCGTATGCCCCCTTCGTAGAGGCTGCACTTCATGCTCCGCAGGTTGTTGGTGCGCTGCCGTTCGTAGTAGGGCATGGGGCCGTTATCGCTCGTAAATACGACGATGGTGTTGCGGTCGAGCCCCAGCGCCTCCATGCCGTCGAGCAGGCGGCCTATCTGCCGGTCATATTCGGCCAACACGGCCTTGAAGTTGCGAGGCATACTCCAGGTCTTGTCCTCCTGCTGCACCTGTGCGTTGGGCACGTAGGGGGTATGCATGTCGTCGGGCCAGAGGTTGAGGAAGAAGGCGCGGTCGCGGTTGCGGGCCATGAATTCGAGGCTCTTATCAACGAAATATTCGGTGCGCTGCCACCGCTTCACTGAGTCCTTCGGCGACCATATCCAGTCGGTCGCCGTGATGGCCGGGTCGGGGTCGGGCCCCTCGTAGGTCGTCAGGTATTCGTCGAATCCGTAACAGGTGATTTGGGGCGCGTCGTCCACGTCGCGGCCGCCGCCCATGTGCCACTTGCCGATGTGGGCCGTGCGGTATCCTGCGGCCTGGAACGCGCGTGCCATGCTGGGGAACGCGGGATCGAGGTAGTCGTTCTGCTCGCAGTCGTCGTTGTGCTTCCGCGTGTGGAGGAAAGTGTTCATGCCCAGCTCGAGCGGGAAGATGCCCGTCGTGATGGCCGCCCGCGAGGGCGAGCTCACGGCCGCCGCCGTGTAGTAGTTCTCCACGACCACGCCGTTGCGGGTCAGGCGGTCGATGTTGGGGGTCTCCACCCAGCCGTCGTTCAGAAACGAAACGTCGCCCACGCCCATGTCGTCGGTGTAGATAATCAGGATGTTGGGCCGTGCGTTCTCCTGCGCGGAGGGTGTGGCCTCGCGGGCGCAGGCGGTCTGGCCGCTCAAGGCCAAGCCCGTTCCCAACAGTCCGGTCAGCGAGTATCGGATGTTCATCTTGTCAAAGTGTTTAACGAAAAACCCGGCCCGGGGCTGACGTCCCGAGCCGAGTTCGTCGAGTGAAAAATACAAATTATTTTTTCCTGTATCCCAAAAAGGTTTATTCACTTTCTGCGGGAGCCACCACCTTCACGCAACGGATGTTGTAGCCGAAGGCGCGGTGTACATTCCACTCCGGATAGGTGGCATCCGCTTTCAGCCCAAAAACAAAACCGTATGCCTGTCGGTTGTTGGCGTTGTTGCTCATGGGAGCACTTGTCCAGATGCGGACAATCTGGTCTATAAATCCCGTAACATTGTTTTGCGGATTGACGGCCACATTCATATTGTTGTGATACTGGCGGGCGCAGGGAAACCATTGGTTGATGCCGTTGGTCGTTAGCATACGTCCGGCATCGGAGCCCACCTGTTGGAAAGTTCCGTGGATAGGGAAGTTCTCAACCGATTTGGTCTTCACACCATTGTCCGTGAGGAGATTCAGCGGGGATACCATGTAACCCTCCGGACACGGGTCGTAGATCGACTTCTTTATGTTCTCGATTTTCGGTTTGGACTTGCCCTCCGGGTTGCCCCACAGCCGGTCGTTGCCGCCTTCCCAAACCCAGTCGACATTGGTCGTGCCGGTCTTTGAAATAAAGGTCGTGGGGTGCTTGACGGCATAGTAGTGGTCAACGCCCGGTGCAGATGGAGTGTTGGTGATGCGGAAATTGGAGTTGTCCATCTTGTAGTAGGTCGCCGATGCATAATTGTCATTCTTGTCAAAGATCCCGTTGTTGTCCTTGTCGTTCTTTACCAGCTCCGGCATCGGGTCCTTGCGGCCCCACTGGTAGTAGAGGCCCCAGCAACCCATTTCGCCCTTGATGTTGTCGCGGGCACCTAGGTTGCGGTCGAAGACATACCAGCCGTTGGGGTAAAGCACCTCCTCGACGGGATAAATCCAGAGGTGGAAGCTCCAGAGAATCTCTCCTGCGGCGTCGCGGATGGCTACCAGGGCATTGCCGGCCTTAGCGGCTGTGAAAGTGATGCTCTTCTTGTCGGCCGCGAGCTCCAGGGCGGTAATCATGCTCTGCTCGCTCTGCCACAGCAGATCGGCCGTCGAGGCCAGCACCAGGTCGTCACGTGTGTTGAACTCGTAGGCGTAGCCGTAGGAGTCGGTCGTGAAGTAGGGGGCACAGTCGAAGGTGTAGGTGCCCGGCGCGTCGTGCTGGATGCAGTTGGCCTTGCCGTAGAAGAACTCCTCGATGTAGATGAGGGCCAGGCCGGCGTCGGCAATCTGTCCGCGAGTTACGGTTATCGGCTTCTTCGTACGGCTCTCGAAAATCTCGCCGTCGGTGTTTTCGATGGTGAAAACCAGGGTCTCATAGGTGCCGGGGGCTACCACAAAGTGGAAGAAGCTGCCGGCCATCGTAATTTCGATGGGATCGGCACTGCAGTCGAGGACGACCGTCTTGTTCGCATTCTCATCGAGGGTGAGCTGCGGGTCGTCGTGGAGGCCGAAACTGAGGTCCACCGAGGCGGAGCCGCACAGGAGGTCTTCGGCTGCCGTGGTCATCGTCACCTTCTTCACCGTGCCGAACTCCGGGCTGGCGATTTTCAACTTGACGACGCCGCAGAGGTGCTTGAAGAAGAGGCTACGCGTCGTGGAGGAGGCCACGACGGGGTTCATGCCGGGGGCCGTGCCGCCCGCCTGGTAGGGTTGCACGTCGGGGATGTTGATGGAGAGGGTGTTGTCGATGACCGTAGCCGCCGCATTGTAGGGGGCATAGGCGTAGACGCGCTCAATCGGTCCGGCAATCTCCATCTCGTCCTCGGGGGCGAAGAGGGCGCTCGTGTTCATGTTCTCGACCAGCGTGAAACACTTATTGGCCGTCTCCCCGGCGAAGACACCCACGCGGTCCGAGGCATTCCAGATAAGGTCGACCGGCGAGGTAGATGCCTTTTCGAGGTTGCCGGTGAAGAGGTTCAGCAGGTCGATGGGACCGCCGTAGGGATTGTCGACGGTCGTGTCGTAAGTGCATCCGACTCCTGTCGTAAGCAGCAGCACCACGACCGATGTCTTCAAGATATTTTGAATCTTTCTCATCTTTGTACTCTTTTTACAGTTCAACGATTAATTGTAACCGCGGTTATTGGGCAGCAGATTCGGGTTCACGTCGATTTCACGCTGCGGAATGGGCATGAGGTTGTTGTAGTCCTCCACGACATAATTGCTGCTGTTGTACTGCTCGAAATAGGCGTTCATGACCCGCTGATACTCGCCCGTGCGCACCAGGTCGAACCAGCGGTGACCCTCGAAGCATAGCTCCAGGCGGCGCTCATGGGCAATCACCTGGCGGAAGGTCGTCTGATCGATGACATCGGCGGGCGTCAGGTCGTGCGTGGTGTCGGCAGTGACGGCGTGGGCTCGGCGGCGGATCAGGTTGATGCAGTCGATGGCATCCTGCGTCGGCACTGCGCTCTGTTCGTTGAGAGCCTCGGCATACATTAACAGCACATCGGCATAGCGCAGCAGCGGCCAGTTGTCGTCCGAGTGGTTCTGGATGGAGAGCTCCATGTAGTGCTTCTTCACGTGCTTGACCTTGGCGCCGCCCGCGATGGTTATCTCTCCGACGCTGGCCGCCTTGCGGGCCGCGCCTGCGCCATCCTCGCTGAGGGCATTGAAGATGTCGACGGTAGGCATGGTGACAGAGGAGCACGAGATACCCAGTGCCGTGGCAAGCTGCTGGCTGTGGGCCTGGCAGCTCCACTGACTGCCTCCCGTGTAACCCTTCTCATACTGAATCTCGAAAATCGACTCGGCATGGTTGGCGTTGTTAGGGTCGAAGACATCGGCATAGACGGGCAGCAGCGAGTACTCCTTCGACGCGATAACCTCGCCGAGCACCGTCTCGGCATTCTTCCAGTCATGCAGCGTCAAGTAAACCTTGCCCAGCAACGAGGCGGCAGCGGCCCAGGTGGCGCGGCCCAAATCCTCGGCAGCGTAGTCGGCCTTCTTCGGCAACTGTGCCTGCGCCTTGATGAGGTCGGGGATGATAATCTCGTCGTAGATGGTCTGGGCGGCCGTGCGGGTCAGCTTCTGCGAAGCCTCCACGCTGATGGGCTTGTCGATGTAGGGCACGTCGCCAAACAGACGCACCAGATTGAAGTAGCAGAGGGCGCGGATGAAGAGCGCCTCACCCTCCAGCTGCAGCTGCTTCGCCTCGCTGGTGAAGGTGATGTTCGGAATGGCCGCCAGCACCTCGTTGACATTGGCGATGCAGCGATAGTGGTTGCGCCAGGCGGACTGGAGTACCGTGCTGACGGGCGAGATGATGAACTTGTCGAGCTGCGCGTTATCGCCCGTGTCGCCCAGAGCCTGGGAGTTGTCGCCCGGTAGCTCGGCATATTTCACATAGTCGGCGGCATAGATGGTGGCCAGCCGTCCGTAGGAGCCGATGACCGCCAGGTTGATGTCCTTCTCGTTCTTGTAGAAGGTACTGTACTCGATGTTGTTGTAGACAGGTCTGTTGAGCAGGTCGCACGACGGTGCGGCGAAGAGACAGAACATCAGTAAATATGTTATCCGTTTCATGATTCGTTGGCTGTTTTAGAAGTTCGTCGCAATGTTGATTGTATAGGTGCGGGCGAGCGGGTAGGTGCCCCAGTCAACACCCGGCGCAAGCGTCGAACCGATGTTCATGCGGGCCTCGGGGTTGTAGCCCGAGTATTTGGTCCACATATAGGCGTTGTTGACCGAGAAGGTGAAGTTCAGGTTTTTCAGCCGGAGCTTCTTGACCACGGAGTTGGGCACGTTGTAGCTCAACGAGATGTTCTGGATGTTGAGGAACGAGCCGTCCTCGATGAACGAGGAGTCGAGCTGCTCGAAGTCGATGATGCCGCGGTTGGTCAAGACCACGCGCGGGGTCTTGCCGTCACCCGGATTCTCGGGAGACTGCCAGCGATTGAGCCACGAGCGCGGGCCGTTTGAAACCATGCGGTAGGAAGCACTTCCCCAGGACATGTTCATCACCTCGCCGCCGACGCTGCCGCGCAGGAAGACCTTCAGCGAGAGGTTGCGCCACGAGAAGGTGTTGGTGAAGCCGAAGATGAAGTCGGGGTGGGGGTCACCGATGACCGTGCGGTCGTTGATGGTGATGCGGCCGTCCTTGTTCACGTCCTCATAGATGAATTCGCCCGGACGCGACTTGGCGTTGCCGGTCTTGATGCCCGGGAGTCTGTCCACCTCTTCCTGGTTCTGGTAGACGCCGATAGCCTTCAGACCGTAGAACAGACCGACGGGGTGGCCCACCATCGTGATGTTGGTGTTGGAGAAGTAGCTGGCGTCGCCGTAGAGCGGATCTTTCGTGGGGCCCAGGGCCAGCACGGTCTGCTCGTTGAACGACATGTTGAAGTTGCTAGACCACTTGAAGCGGCCCACGAGGTTCTGCGACTGCAACTGAATCTCCCAACCCTCGTTGCGCACCTTACCCATGTTGGACATGCGCGACGAGAAGCCCGAGGTGTAGGGCACCTGCACCGAAAGGAGCAGGTCCTTGGTCTTCTTGTTGTAGTAGTCGACGGTGATGTTCAGGCGGTGGAAGAGCGAGAGGTCAATACCGGCGTCCACCTGGTAGGTCTGCTCCCACGTCAGATGCTCGTTGCCGACCGTGCTAAGGCGGATACCGTTGGTGAGCGTCTCGCCGGCAGCACCCAAGGTGTAGGGCTCGCCTGCCAACAGGCGCAGGTGCTGGTAGTTGCCGATGGCGTTGTTACCCGTCACACCGTACGAGGCGCGAAGCTTCAGGTCGGAGATCCAGCGCACGTTGCGCATGAACGACTCCTGCGACACGCGCCAAGCTGCCGAGGCGGCGGGGAAGATGCCCCACTTCTCGGAGAACTTCGACGAACCGTCGGCACGGATACTGGCCATCACGTAGTAGCGGTTGCGGAAGTCATAGTTGACACGGGCTACACCCGACATCAGACCCCACTCGACCATGCCCGACTGTCCGAGACGGTTATCCTCGGAGAGCGAGCTGTCGACGATAATCAGGTCGTCGGTCCAGGTGTCGCTGGCGCGGGCAATCACCTCGTGCATCTTCTCGAACTGCGTCTCGAAGACCGCCACGGCCGCCAGGTTGTGGCCGCCCGTGAAGCGGTGCTTGTAGTTGACCTGGAGACCCGACTGCAGGTTCATGGTGCGGCGGGCCGTCGACTGTATGTTGTTCTGCTTGGGCGGCAGCTCGTTGTAGGCGCCGATCAGCGAGGGCGTGATATTGTTGGCATGGTAGCTGTTGACGTTGGCCGAGCCGCTCAGCCTGATGTTCAGGTCGGGCAGCACGTTGTAGGTCAAGGCCACGTCACCCAAGAAGCGAAAAGCCTCGCGCTTGTCCTTCAGCAGGTTGATTTTGGCCACGGGGTTCTCCATCGAAGCCATGGCGTTGCCCAGGGTGGCTTGCTGGGAGATACCCGTCGAGTAGCCCGAGAGGGTCGTCGGGTCGTAGATGTCCATCAGCGGGTTCATCATCAGGGCGCCCTGTACGATACCGCCAGCCGCATCGTGGAAACGGCCGTGGGTGCGCAGGTAGTTCTGCACGGTGTAGATCGGGCTGAGCTTGACGTTCAGGTTGAACTTGCGGCCCAGCTTGAAGTCGACGTTCGTGCGGAACGAGTAGCGCTGGAAATCGGAGTTTCTGACGATACCCTCCTGATCCATAATGCCGCCCGACAGCATATACCTAATGGCGTCCGTGCCACCCGTAGCGCTGATCTGATACTCTTGGTAGGGAGCCAGCTGGTAGATGGCGTCCTGCCAGTCGGTACCCTTCTTGCCCGAGTCGAGGAAGTCCTGGAAATAGCCAATTTTACTGTTGCTGTTGCGTATTGCATCGGGGTCGGAGGCGGTGCGTCCGGGTGCCGAGTCAATCCAGAGGTTGTTGCGAGCCTCGATGGCCAGCATGGCAAACTCTCGGGGTGAGAGGAGGTCGACCTTGTTGAATACCTGCTGCACACCGGCCTTGATGCCGATGCGGATATTCGTGTGACCTTTGCTGCCGCTCTTGGTCGTGATCAGCACGACACCGTTCGAGGCACGCGAGCCGTAGATGGCAGCCGAGGCGGCATCTTTCAGAATCTCGATGGAGGCGACATCCGCGGGGTTGATAAAGGAGAAGGGACCCGACTCCAGGCTAGTGTCGTTCTGCATCACCACGCCGTCGATGACATAGAGCGGTGCAGTGTCGGCACTCAAGGTGCTCAAGCCGCGGATCTGGATGTCGGCACCGCCGCCCGGCGAACCCGAGGCGCTGATGACGTTGACACCTGCTGCCTGGCCGCTCAACGCCGAGTTGATGTCGAAGAGCGGCATGTCCTGCAGATTGTCGGGGGTCACGGAGCTGATGGCCGTTGTGATGTCGCGGCGGTTCTGCACGCCGTAGCCGACGACGACCACCTCGTTGACGCCGACGACATCGGCTACCATCTGGATGTTGATTACATCCTTCTCTCCGACAACCGCTTTCTGGGACAGCATGCCCAGGAATGCGAACTGGAGTACGTCGCCTTTCGCGGCCTTGATCTGATAACGCCCCTTGGCGTCAGTAATGGCGTATGCCTTTTTTCCGTCGATGACCACGGTAGCGCCTATGAGCGGCTTTTTCGCGTCGTCGACCACGGTTCCCGTAATTTCTCTCTCACGGAATTGTGCAACAGTCGTCCATGCAGGCCCCACCAACAAGGCTAACGTCAGCAGGAGTGCCCAAACCGTTACATTTCGGCTCATCAAGAGGAGTCTTCGGTTCATAATAAGTAAAGTTAGGTTAATAAAATCCAAAATGCCGTGAACTGGAGCAATATTGGAAAGAAAGCCTTCTACAAATTTAGAAGAAGAAAAACAAAAAACAACCCGACAGGACCCTGAAAGTTCCTTTTTGAGAGGTAAAAACAAGTACTTTTTTGCGTAAAAAACAGCACTATTGTTCAGCGTGCAACGGGTTTAATATATTGATTTTCTTAACATTGTGATGATTTCTGAATTTTGCGCATCTCCACGCCGTTTCCGCCCCGCCCCCAAATCCCCTACGAAGAGACTCCGCGCCCTCTTTCCCGAGTTGGCCCGTTTGCGCGAATGGTTTTTATTTGCATTGTGTTTCAGTAAGTTAAACATTAGTACACAAAAATGGCAGTATTGTGCAAAGATGCTTTGGCTGGAAATCACTACTTTTATCGATAGCCCGTGCCGCCACCGGCGCGTGCGGGCCTGCTGTCGATGCGGGAGTTTGGAAAGAGAGCCTGAAAAAGTTTAAACCCTAAAGCGATGGTAAGAAAAATGGTAAAACAGACTCAAAATGCGTGCGGGGGGATTTGCCGGCAGGGCATCTCCCTTCTCAAGACCTTGTTGTTTCTCTGTCTTGTGGTCACTGCCTGCTCGAAGGAGGAGAGCCGTGCCGCGGTCGTCTACGACATCAAGGCCGAGACGCTGAAGTGCCGCGATCCGTTCATCTATCTGCACGAACCCTCTGGCATCTACTACCTGCACGTGAACGGCGGCGGGAAAATCAAGTGTTATACGAGCCCCGACCTGCAAAACTGGCGCTACGAGTGCGACTCCTTTATTCCGGAGCCCGACTTCTGGGGCAAGCAGGATTTCTGGGCCCCCGACATGTACGAATACAAAGGCCGCTACTACCTCTTCGTGACCTTCAGTGCCCAGAACGCCAAGCGCGGCGTCTCCGTCCTAGAGTCCAACCGCCCCGAAGGGCCCTTCTTCCCCCTGACCAACAGCCCCATCACGCCCGAAGACCAGATGTGTCTGGACGGTTCGTTGTATATCGACGAGGAGGGGACGCCGTGGATGATCTACTGCCGCGAGTGGCTGGAGGCTATCGACGGCGAGATTTATGCCGCGCAGATGACAAAGGACTTGTCAGCCTTGAAAGGCGAGCCGAAACTGCTGTTCCGTGCTTCGGAGGCTCCCTGGGTCGGCGACATCACCTCGGGAAGTGTCACCGGCAAGGTGACCGACGCCCCTTTCATCATCCGCCAGGAGAGCGGCCGGCTCATCATGACCTGGTCGAGTTTCCGGGCCGACAACGGCCGCTATGCCGTCGGGCAGGCCTACTCCGAGGAGGGGCTGCTGGGCCCCTGGTATCAGGTTGCCGCGCCATTGATTTCAGGAGGCGGCCACGCTATGTTCTTCAAGAACAAGGCCGGACGGCTGATGACCTCCTACCATGCACCCAACACCGCGCCCTCCTTCCTGAAAATCCGGAAGGCCTATATCTACCAGGACAAACTGCTTGTTGAATAATCCAACACATAACCTCATTTGATGATGAACCCGCTATTCAAGACACTTTTTGCCGCCCTGGCATGCGGCTTGGCAGGCAGCCCGGCGGCTGCCCTTGCAACTCCCCGGCAGGTCTATCCCGTCACGACCGAAAAGACCCAACTGGTCTACACGGTGGGCGAGGACGGCAAGCTCATTTTCCGCTACTACGGCCCGCGCCTGCACGATGTCGACCAATTTTCGCGCACGAAGGGCTACAACCGCCCCGATTGCCGCCGCGAGGCAAACTACGAGGCCTACCCGGCCTTCGGCATGGGCTATGTCACCGAGCCGGCCCTCAGCATGGTCAACGCCGACGGCAGCCTCATCACCGAACTCGTCTTCGAGGGGTGTGAGCAGACGACCGAGGCGGGTGTAGAGCATACGGTCTTCACGCTGTGCGACCGCGTACAGCCGCTGCGCGTGCAGCTGCATGTCGAGGCCTACCAAGCCGAGGATGTCGTGGCCCAGTGGGCCGTCATCGAGAACCTCGGCCGCGGGGAGGTGACCTTGCAGCGCGTCTATTCGTCGTTTATGAACTTCCGCGCCAATGCCTACTACCTGACCCACTTCTACGGCACGTGGGCCAGCGAGATGAAGTGCATAGAGGAGCGGCTGGAGCCGGGCTTCAAGGTCATTGAGTCGAAGAAGGGCATACGCACGACCCAGAGCGAAAACGCCTCCTTCATCCTCTCGCTCGACGCCCCCGCTCAAGAGAACAGTGGCCGCTGCATCGGCGGAGCCCTAGCCTGGTCGGGCAACTACAAGCTCTCTTTCGAGGTCGACGAGCGCGACCACTTGAGCCTGCTGGCCGGTATCAACCCCTTCCTCTCGGCCTATACGCTCGGCCGCGGCGAACGCTTCGAGACCCCCAAGATGATTTACACCTACAGCGCAGAAGGCCAGGGTGAGGTTTCGCGCAATTTTCATGACTGGGCCCGCAAATACAGCCTCCATGCGGGCATGAGCGAGCGCCCCGTCCTGCTCAACAGCTGGGAGGGTACCTACTTCGATTTCGACGAGAAGGTGCTCACTGACATGATGGACGACGCTGCGGCGCTCGGCATCGAACTCTTTGTCCTCGACGACGGGTGGTTCGGCAACAAATATCCGCGCAACAGCGATAAAATGGGCCTGGGCGACTGGCAGGTCAACAGCCGGAAGCTGCCCCGCGGCCTGCAATACCTCATCGACCACGCCAAGAGCAAGGGACTGAAGTTCGGCATCTGGATTGAGCCCGAGATGGTCAACCCCAAGAGCGAGCTGGCGGAGCGCCATCCCGATTGGATTGTACAGAGCCCCGGCCGCGAACAGATAACGATGCGCAACCAGCTGTTGCTTGACCTCACGAACCCTGCCGTGCGGGAGTTTGTCTGGAAGGTGGTGGACGACCTGCTGACGGCCCACCCCGACATCGCCTACATCAAGTGGGACGCCAACCGCCATGTCGAGCAGGTAGGGTCGACGCATCTGCCCGACGACCGTCAGACCCACTTCTGGGTCGACTACACCCGCGGTCTGTACAGCATCTACCAGCGCATCCGCGAGAAGTATCCCAACGTGATGCTGCAGGCCTGTGCCTCGGGTGGCGGGCGTGTGGACTACGGCTCGCTCCAATACCACGACGAATTCTGGACTTCGGACAATACGGATGCCCTGCAACGCATCTATATGCAGTATGCCACCAATCTAATTTATCCCCCCTTGGCTACCGCCTCGCATGTCTCGGCCTCGCCCGGACACCAGACCGGCATCATCACGCCGCTGAAGTTCCGCTTCGACGTGGCCATGAGCGGCCGCCTGGGCATGGAACTGCAACCGAAAAACATGTCGGAAACGGAGAAAGCTTTTGCCCGTGAGGCTATCGTCAACTACAAGACGCATATCCGCGAGCTGGTCACCCGCGGCGACCTCTACCGGCTGATTTCGCCCTACGCCTGCACGAACGACCATGCGGCCAACATGCTGGTAAGCAAGGACAAGAGCAAGGCGGTACTCTTTGCCTACTGCACGGGCTTCAACCGCCGCGGCGTGCGCCCCACGATGCACCTCCACGGGCTGGATGCCGCGAAGCACTACCGGCTGACCGAGATTAACAAAATCAGCCCGCGCAAATCGTTCTGGGGCGACGGCGAGGTCTTCGACGGCGAATACCTGAAAGAGGTAGGAGTCGAGCTGCAGATAGCTCGCCAGTATGAGAGTGCCGTCTTTTTGATTGAAGAGGTAAAATAAGAAGGTTTTTGAGATGAAGAAGAGTATAGTAACCCTGTGTCTGTTGTTGGCGGGCCTCTGTCCGGTTGCGGCGCAAATATTGGTCGAAACCGAGGCTTTTGCCGACAAGGGCGGCTGGGTCGCCGACCACCAGGCTTTCGACAAGATTCGTTCGGCCTACCTGATGGCCCATGGCCTGGGACATCCCGTCGCGGATGCCGCCACCACAGTGCCGGTAGCGGAGGCGGGCACCTATCATGTCTACGCCAGCACCTACAACTGGACCTCGCCCTGGTATAAGGGCAAGGGCCCGGGAGCTTTCCAGGTGGTGGTCGACGGCACGCCCCTCCCGACGGAGCTTGGCACTACGGGCAGCGGCTGGGAGTGGCAGTATGCCGGAGCTGTGCGCCTGGCCAAGGGCGATGTGCGCCTGGCCCTGCACGACCTTACGGGTTTCAACGGCCGTTGTGACGCCCTCTATCTCTCGCGGGAGCAGACGCCCCCGCCCGCCGATTATGCTCGCATGGAGGAGGTGCGCCGCCAACTCCTGGGGCAGGGTACGCCCCATGTCGCCCCGAAGGCCGATCTGGTGGTCGTGGGCGGCGGCATCGCAGGGTGTGCGACCGCGCTGACCGCGGCCCGCTACGGGCTGAAGGTTGTCCTGGTCGACAATCTCCCGTGGCTGGGCGGCAACAACGCGCTGGGGGTCCGCGCCTCGGGGCTAATGTATAAGAACCTCTATCCCGAGCTGGGCAACATCACCTGCCAGGTGACAGGCGTACAGCTGGCCGCCAAGAACGACCCCGCTGCCTACCAGGTCGACCCGACGGGCTTCGGCGACGTGCGGTATGCGCACTACGAGCAGCAGCTGAACTCCCCCGTGCAGGACGCCCGCGGCTCGGACATGCTAAACTCCATCGAGCGGCTGGAGGCCCGTGGCGAAACCTCGGCCAACCGCCAGGAGCAGAACCTGAAGCAACAGGAGTACCTGCGCCGCAATGCTGCCCTGAAACGCGAGGCCCTCTTGCGCGAGGCCGGGGTTAAGATTTACCACGACATCCAAATCTTTGAGGTTGTGAAGGAGGGGACCCTTATCGCTTCGGTGAAGGGTAAGAGCCTGAAAAGCGGCGAGGAGTACATCTTCGCGGGAGGGCTCTTTGCCGACTGCACGGGCGACGGCACGGTGGGCTACCTGGCCGGAGCCGACTGGCGTATGGGCCGCGAGAGCCGCGACGTGGCGCAGGAGCCCTCGGCTCCCGAGGTCGCCGACCAGAAGAAGATGGGCTCGACGATGCAGTGGTATGCCTTCCCGCGTGCCGATGCGGGTTCGTTCCCCCGTCCCGAGGAGCTGCCGTGGGCTATACGTGTCGACAAGGAGTACCACATCAACCGCAGCAGCTGGGCCTGGTGGTGGGAGACCGGCCTCGAGATAGACAACGCTACCGAGGCGGAACTTGTGCGCGACAACTTCCTGCGGGCCGTCTTCGGCAACTGGGCCTACCTCAAGCACCACAATCCCCAATACGCCGGCTACCGCCTCGACTACCTGCAACATATCGCCATGAAGCGCGAGTCGCGCCGCCTGCTAGGCGACGTGATTCTCGACGAGACCGACATCCTGGAGCGCGTGAAGTTTCCCGACGCCAGTTTCACGACGACCTGGACGATGGATCTCCACTACGCCAAGCCGGAGAACGCCAAGCGCTACCCAGGCTGGGAGTGGATCACCTACTGCACCCATCACAAGCCCCTCGCCAAGGTTGACCGCTACGACGTGCCCTATAGGGTGCTCTATTCGCGCAATGTCGACAACCTCTTCATCGGCGGCCGCTGCATGAGCGTGACACACCAGGCCTTGGGCACAGTGCGCGTGCAGATGACGCTCGGCATGGCCGGTGAGGTCACCGGCATGGCGGCCAAAATCTGCAAGGAACAGGGTGTCCTGCCGCGGGGAGTCTATGAAAAGCACCTGGACGACCTGAAGAAACTGATGAAAAGGGGTGCGCCCCTCAAATAACGAAAAAACATGAAAAAGAGACTTTTCATACTTTCTCTGTTGCTCCTGGCGGGAGGCCTTGGAAGTGATGCCGCCGCACAACGGCTCGAAAAACTGGAGATTTTACAGGACAACTATCCGCGGGCGGGCTACTTCCGTATCGCCGAGTTCAGCATCCGCTGGCATTATGCCGGCATGGAGGAGAAATATGACGAATGGAGCCGCCGCATGTCCGACCTCTCGGGCATCATGGGTAAAACCGAATACGAGGAGTTGATAGTCAACAACCCCCACCGGCAGATTTACAACTGGTTCCGCCGCTTCAAGGAGGACTATCCCGAGAAACTCGTGATGGTCCACCTCAACGGCCGCGGGCGCATCCCCGATTATCGCCTGGAAAAGTTCTCTCCCGGCCACTGGCTCTACTTCGAGGGAGCCAATGTCCTCAACGCGCTGCCCGACGCCTCGTCGGAAGCCTATAAGCCCGAAGTGTGGCTGGAGGTCGACGACCCGTCGCACTTCCGCATGGACAACGGCGCGAAATTCAACACCCCCGACGACATCACCCTGGTGCGCCGCAGGGAGGACGGCACCTTCGACTGGGAGCATGCCGAATATGTCCGGCTGCTCAACATCCGCGGCAACCGCATCCGCGTGCGGCGGGCGATGTTCAACTCCACGGCCCGGGCGTTTGAGCCCGGCAAGACCTACGCCGCGCCCCACGTGATGGGCGGCCCCTGGGAGGCGACGACCAACATGGTGTGGTACTACAACCTCTCCACGGTCTGTCCGCGTGATGCCGAGGGCAGGAGTTGTGCCGACGTGCTTCTGGAGGAGCTCTCCGGCAATTTCGCCCCGGGTGGCCGCTGGGAGACCTTCGACGGCGTGCAGTTCGACGTGATGATGAGCATCCCCACGACAGGCTACCACGAGCGCCGCAAGGCCTTGGGCCAGCGGGCCGATGTCGACATGGACGGACGGCAGGACGACGGCGTGGTGGACGGCCGCCAGACCTACGGACCGGGGTGCTTAGATTTTCTCACCCGCCTGCGAGCTGCCGTGGGTCCCGACCGCATCCTGGCAGCTGACGGCCGTGAGCACGGCTGCCAGAAAGCGGGCAACGGCGTG
>OGIE01001291.1_pt1 | contig 35511 bp, 31 predicted proteins | sample 1571581 | NCBI WGS metagenome assembly OGIE01 (sample SAMEA2582021, study PRJEB24529) | metagenome | biome: Human gut stool | place: China | collected 2011 | reverse complement strand
ACCGGATTTTTCCACAGTAAACAGGCAGCTATGGCAGATTATTACCGGAACATCCACCTGCTCTTCCTGAAAGGAAAGGCAGGCAGCGAACTCTCCCACTCTCCTGCCCTGAAAGAGAAATACAAGACCATGAGCTGGAAAAAGGATTTCATCTACAAGCTTTTTGAAACATTTTATATCAACTATACGGTCGGACAGGAATCGCTGTCGCCCAGGTTTCAGAAAATGATGCACATAATCCGCACCAAATATCACGACGAAGCGCCGGAATGGTTCCGTAAAGCCTTCCGTGAAAAAAGTCTGCCGTTGATGAAATACACCAATATGTTATCTTTCAACACGCGTGTCATTGCCCTATTTGTCAGTCTGTTCATCGACATGCCGTGGTTATATTTCGTATTTGAGATGACAGTATTGAATATCATGCTGGCATATATGATCGTCAAACACGAACATATATGTACCGCATTCACCAAAGAGCTTGAATCAAAATCATAAATATATGTTCGAACCAGACAAGATAAAAGGAATCATATTCGATTACGGCGGCACCATCGACAGCAATGGCATGCATTGGGCCGAAGTGATCTGGATGGCTTACCAGGCAGAGGAAGTTCCGGTCAGCAAAGAAACTTTCCGGAATGCTTATGTGCACGGCGAACGGACGTTAGGTAAAAATCCGATCGTAAAACCCCATCATACTTTCCTCGACATGCTGCGCCTGAAAACAGACATACAGATCGAATGGCTCAAAGCAGGTGATTTTATCCCGGAAGCCTACGCAACATCCGGATTAAAACAACGGCTTGCCGACTGGTGCTACGCGTATGCACGAAAATCCATCGACACAGCCCGTCCCATACTCGAGGCTTTATCGCAGAAATACCCGCTGGTACTGGTATCCAATTTCTACGGAAACATCGAATCGGTCCTGAAGGACTTCCACCTGGACAGCTATTTCCAGTCGATTGTCGAATCGGCCGTAGTCGGTATCCGCAAACCCGACCCTGCCATATTCGGATTAGGAGTAAAAGAGTTATCGCTTCCTGCTGAAGAGATCGTCGTTATCGGCGATTCCTACGACAAAGATATTGTCCCGGCCACTACTATCGGATGCCAAACAATCTGGTTGAAAAGCATCGGCTGGAGCGATTACGAAGGAAACGAAACTGCAGATCTCGTTATTACGGATTTCCCTGAGTTGGAAAAGGCTTTCGTCCTGTAGACATTTTGACCATCAATGGTTCAATAAGAACCTTTCAGAAAATAAAAGCCGCCCTATCTTTGCATATAAAAAAGATAGGGCTTTATTATGTTGAAAAGATGTGTTTTTTTACTATTCGTTCTACTCACCTCATGCGATCTGATAGACTACCATCCGTACGACGGAAGAATATCGTACAAAGAAGATAAAGATATTAATGAAACGAATATCTTTAAGATACAGAACACCTGCCAAAATAAAGACACCATTCGTTTTGCCTTTACAGGCGACACGCAACGCTGGTTGGACGAAACAAACGATTTCGTGAAGCATATCAATCAACAGGATTCCATCGATTTTGTCATTCATGGAGGAGACCTGACCGATTTCGGTATTAAGAAAGAATACATCTGGCAACATTCGATCCTGTCCAAACTAAAAATGCCTTATGTCGCCCTGATCGGCAATCATGATATTATTGGTAACGGAGAGCTGGTATACGAAGACATGTACGGTCCCAAAAACTTTTCGTTCCGGGTCGGACCTTCACATAGTTATGGCGGAGGAGCCGCATTTCGTTTCATCTGCCTGAATACGAATGCCCTCGAATACGATTACTCTATCCCCGTACCTGATTTTTCCTTTATAAAGAGCGAACTGAACAGTACAACGGAAGATGATAAATGTACGATCTTTGTCATGCATGTACCGCCCGGAAGCGAGCAATTCAATAATAATGTGGCAGATATCTTCCAGGAAAAGATTCGGGAATTCCCCAACCCACTTTTTTGCCTGCATGCCCATGATCATAACTTTGCCGCCCGCGAGTTATTCAACGACGGGATTATTTATTATTGCTGCGACAATATCGGCAAACGTACCTATTTACTCTTTACTGTAACACCAGATAGCTACTCCTATGAAATCATTAAATTTTAAAACACCCTTACTACTCATATTCATACTTTTATCGTTTTACACTACAGCCCAGGACAGTATCCCGGCAATAACAGGGTATGAAAAACGCATAGAAAGATACACGTCATTATGGGATCATCTGATTCCCCGATACAGCAAAATACAATTTGCCGGATCGATGGGAATGTTTTCCTTCGGAGTCGGCTGGAACTATTACCGCCATCATTGGGAAACAGACCTTTTATTCGGCTTTGTCCCCAAAACCACCCGTAACCTGAAAGCAGAAAGTGCCAAAAAACGTCATGCTATGGCTACATTTACATTAAAGCAAAATTATATTCCCTGGAGAGTTCCATTGCACAAAAACATCGATTTCGAACCGTTAACAACAGGACTATACATAAACACTCTGCTCAACAGGCAGTTTTGGGTCCATAGCCCGGACAAATATCCCGAAGGATATTACTTTTTTTCAACCCGGATACGAACCCATATCTTTTTGGGCGAACGTGTCACTTTCAAGTTCAATAATCCGGGACGCTGGCATAAATCCGTCACGTTATTTTACGAACTTAGCTCATGCGACCTGTACATATTGAACAAAATCGGGAACAAATATCTAAAACCGAAAGATTTTTTAAGTTTATCGTTTGGGTTAAAATTTCAGATACTGTAAAAAGAAGTTTTTAATATATATAAAAAAGCGGCTTCTTATTGTAATATTTAACACATAATCACACTCTCTGAAAAACCGCAAAACTGTAACAACACTCAGTATTCATTTTAATAGATAAACAACTATATCACATAGATATAGAACACAAAGTAGTGACTAAAAAAAACGATCGTTTTTTCTAGTCACTCTTTTTCTTATGTATGCTTTGAAAAATAAGCTTTAAGTGTTAGTTTCATTTTGGGACTGACGAACATTTTTGTGAAATATGGCTAGTATTAATGTGTTGAAAATCAACGATCTTATCATTCTGTTCTCGAAGCAAAAATACTTTAATCGCTGGATAATCTTTTTTATAGACCTATTTTTCTCAGTTTTATCTACTTTTTTAGTTTTTGCGACCCTTGGCAATATTTTGAAAATAAATCTGCCGATACATGAGTTTATTTATATAAGCCTCTTTGCTATCGTTTGCAGTACAATCAGTTTTCTTTCCTGCCAGACTTATAAAGGTATTATTCGTCATTCAACTTTTACAGAAACGGGGCGTATTGCTATTGCCTCTTTTGTGAAAGTTGCTTTGATGACTTCTGCTCTTTCCTTTTTTATCCACTCGTTATCTTTTCTACAAATCTTTTTAGGAGGTCTGCTTGACCTATTCCTGACTTTCTTCGTTTTGACAATATTTCGTGCTTTATTAATAATAATGTATAGCATGATAGTCAAAAGTGTGGCTTCCAATAACGAAAAGCTGTTAATTTACAGGGAGGAAGACGCTGTCTCTAATTCGCCTGCGATTTCTCTTTGGAAACAATCTGATAATTATCAGATCGAAGGATATATACGAATAGGAAAAAGAAGTAAGATCCGCATAGGAGGATGTCCGGTCTATTCGGTAAAGGATCAGTTGGAATTTAATGGTTTGGTAAACCGAAAAGGTATCAAGGCTATTTTGTTTACCGACTATCATGCAGTAAAAGCAGAAAGTGAGCGCCTGGTTCGTTATTGTGAGCGGAAAAAGGTTCGTATGTTGATGCTTCCTACTGTGGATGAGTTAAAAGGGGGGACAGTCAATTTACGAAATCTACCGGAGGTCCGTATCGAAGATCTGTTAGGACGTGATGAAATTAATATTAATCTGAAAGAGATTGCAGATGAATTAGGGGGTAAAGTCGTTATGGTTACAGGTGCTGCCGGATCTATCGGCAGTGAACTTTGTCGACAACTTTGTACATTTGGTTTGAAGCAACTGATCTTGTTTGACAGTGCCGAGACACCTATGCATACCATTCGTCTGGAGTTGGAAGACCGATTCCCGGATGTTGTTTTTACTCCGATTATGGGTGATGTCCGGATGCTAGCCCGTGTAGAAAGTGTTTTTAAAAGTTTCCATCCCCAATATGTCTTTCATGCAGCAGCCTATAAACATGTCCCTCTGATGGAGGAAAATCCTTGTGAAGCTGTACATACCAATGTCCAGGGAACCCGTAATATGGCTGACATGTCCGTAAAATATGGAACAGATAAATTTATTATGATCTCTACCGATAAGGCAGTCAATCCAACCAATGTGATGGGGGCTTCCAAACGCCTGGCAGAGATCTATGTGCAAAGCCTGAGTATTGCGATAAGCAAAGGATTACACCCGGGAAAAACCCGTTTTATCACTACCCGCTTTGGTAATGTATTAGGTAGTAACGGTTCTGTTATTCCTCGTTTCCGTGAACAGCTGGCGAAAGGCGGCCCTTTAACAGTCACCCATCCTGATATTATCCGTTATTTCATGACGATCCCTGAAGCCTGCCGTCTTGTTTTGGAAGCAGCCTTTATGGGAAAAGGAAATGAAATTTTCGTATTTGATATGGGTACCCCTGTAAAGATTGCCGACCTGGCACGTCGGATGATAGAATTGGCTGGTCTTATTCCCGAAAAAGATATCGAAATAAAATATACCGGCCTTCGCCCGGGTGAGAAGTTGTATGAAGAGTTGCTGGCAACCAAAGAAAATACTCTTCCTACAAACAATACTAAAATCTTTCATGCGAAAGTGAGGGAATATAATTTTACTGATATATCAACTATCGTTTCGCATTTGGTAAATTTGGCTATTCGAGTAGAAAAGTTGGAAACAGTGAAAGTGATGAAATCGATTGTGCCGGAGTTCATGAGTAAGAATTCGGAGTACGAAAAACTGGATAAATAATTCTAATAATGAATATTGCAATTGTAGGAACAGGCTATGTAGGCCTGGTTACAGGTACTTGTTTCTCTGAAATGGGAGTAGATGTGACCTGTGTGGATATCAATGAAGCGAAGATAAAAGCTTTGCAGTCAGGTGTAATGCCAATCTATGAACCAGGCTTAGAAGACTTGGTTAAAAAAAATGTAGAAGCAGGTAGGTTACATTTCACAACTGATTTAACCACTTGTTTAGATAATGTATCTGTTGTTTTCAGTGCTGTAGGAACTCCCCCAGAAGAAGATGGAAGTGCCGATTTGAGATATGTTTTAGATGTGGCACATACAGTTGGTCGTTTCATCAATAAATATACATTACTTGTAACGAAAAGTACGGTTCCGGTTGGAACTGCCCAGAAAGTAAAGGCTGCTATTCAGGAAGAATTAAATAAACGGGGAGTTGCTATACCTTTTGATGTGGCATCTAATCCTGAATTTCTGAAAGAAGGAGCAGCCATTAAAGACTTTATGGCTCCGGACCGGGTGGTGGTCGGAGTTGAAAGTGAACAGGCAAAGAAAATGATGGAGAAATTATACCGTCCTTTCACATTGAATGGCTATCCCATCCTGATCATGGATGTTCCTTCAGCTGAAATGACGAAATATGCAGCAAATGCCATGTTAGCAACCCGTATCAGCTTTATGAACGATATAGCAAATCTCTGTGAACGTATCGGAGCAAATGTAGACAATGTGCGTAAAGGTATGGGGGCGGATTCCCGTATCGGTAGCCGTTTCCTGTATGCCGGTTGTGGGTATGGAGGTTCCTGCTTTCCAAAGGATGTAAAAGCTCTATTGCATACGGGAATAGAAAACGGATACCACATGCGTGTTATAGAAGCTGTAGAATCGGTAAATGAAGAGCAAAAGAATATTGTGTTTGATAAATTGAGTAAGGCTTTTAATGGAGATCTGAAAGGTAAAACTATTGCTATGTGGGGATTGTCTTTTAAACCTGAAACAGACGATATGCGCGAAGCTCCTGCGTTGGTTGTGATTGATAAACTCCTGAAAGCAGGTGCTGTGGTCAATGTATTCGATCCTATAGCTATGGATGAAACAAAGCGTAGGATAGGGGATGTAGTCACTTATTGTAAGGATATGTATGAAGCAGTGATCGATGCAGATGCTATTGCTTTGATGACGGAGTGGAAACAATTCCGTATGCCTAGTTGGGCTATCATCCGTAAAGCCATGAAGAATTACGTGGTTGTGGATGGACGGAATATCTATGATGGTGAAGAATTGAAAGAGTTAGGTTTTATTTATTCGAGAATCGGACAAAAATGAAACGTATATTAGTAACGGGTGGAGCCGGTTTTCTTGGTTCCCATTTATGTGAACGTTTGGTGAAAGAAGGCAATGACGTGATTTGCCTGGATAATTATTTTACCGGAAGTAAGGATAATATTCGTCACCTGTTGCAGTATGACAACTTTGAGTTGGTTCGTCACGATGTAACCTCTCCCTATTATGCTGAGGTCGATGAGATTTATAATTTGGCTTGTCCTGCATCGCCTCCTCATTATCAATATAATGCCATCAAGACAATGAAAACCTCCATTTATGGAGCAATGAATATGTTGGGGTTGGCTAAACGAACTAAAGCAAAGATTCTCCAGGCATCGACCAGCGAAGTGTATGGAGATCCGGCTATTCATCCGCAGGTAGAATCTTATTGGGGAAATGTGAACCCAATTGGAATTCGTAGTTGTTACGATGAAGGCAAACGCGCAGCCGAAACTTTGTTTATGGACTATCATCGTCAGAACGGTGTACGAATTAAAATCATCCGCATCTTCAATACGTATGGTCCACGAATGAATCCGAATGACGGACGTGTCGTTTCAAATTTCATCGTACAAGCGTTAAAAGGTGAAGATATCACAATCTATGGAGATGGAACCCAAACTCGAAGTTTCCAATACGTAGATGATTTGATTGAAGCCATGATCCGTATGATGGCTACCGGTGATGACTTTATTGGCCCTATCAATACAGGGAACCCGGGAGAGTTTACGATGTTGGAATTGGTAGAGAAAGTGATAGAGTTGACAAATTCGAAATCAAAGATTGTGTATTATCCGTTACCTGGTGATGATCCGAAACAACGGAAGCCAGATATTACATTGGCGAAAGATAAATTGGATTGGGAACCTATTATCCCATTGGATGAAGGATTGATAAAGACAATTAGATATTTCGAGAATAAAATAAAAGAGTCCCACTTGAAATAATAAATTTATTCCCATTTAAGCTATATGAGTGATTCATTAGAACATCAAGCTGTAAAAGGTGTGATGTGGAGTGCTGTTGAACGGTTTTCCGTACAGGGGATACAGTTTGTACTGACTATCATTATAGCCCGTTTGGTGTTGCCTTCTGATTATGGATTGATAGCAATGCTGAATATCTTTTTGGCTATTGCACAAGTCTTTGTGGACAGTGGTTTCTCCAATGCTTTGATACAGAAGAAGGATCGTACGGAAACTGATTTTTCAACAGTTTTTTATTTTAATAGTCTTATTTCGATAGTCTTTTATTTACTTCTGTATATCAGCGCACCTTACATAGCATCCTTTTATAAGGAACCTGATTTGTCTCCTGTAACACGTTGGATAGGATTGAATATTATTATATCAGGTTTTTCTATTGTCCAACGGGCTAAATTGACAATCAATGTAGACTTTAAAAAACAAGCTAAAGCTTCTTTGACTGCTGTACTGATCAGTGGGATAATAGGAATTTTGCTGGCATATAAGGGCTGGGGTGTGTGGGCATTAGTATTTCAGACTTTATCAAATAGCCTGTTGAATACATTATTATTATGGATATTTGCTAAGTGGGTTCCAAAATGGACATTTTCAAGAGAATCTTTTAGCGTATTATTCTCTTTTGGTTCTAAATTATTGTTGTCAGGATTATTGCATACAATTTATATAAATTTGTACAGCTTAGTAATAGGAAAGCGATATTCTTCTATGGATGTAGGTTTTTATAATAGGGCGTACCAGTTTGCCAGTTTTCCTTCTATAAATATAGTGGGGATTATTAATAGAGTAATTTATCCAATACAGTGCGAAATGCAAGATGATGATAAACGCCTTAAAACATCTTTTATCAAGTACTTAAGAATGTCTTGTTTTATTGTATTTCCGTTGATGATTATTGTGGCTACTTTGTCTAAACCATTAATATTATTGTTACTGACAGAGAAATGGCTTCCGGTTGCTGAATTGCTTTCCATATTATGTTTTGCTTATATGTGGTATCCGGTGATGGTTGTCAATAATCAGATATTAAATGTAAAAGGACGTTCTGACTATTTTCTTTATGCAGAGATTCTTAAGAAAGTAATAGCTATTACTATACTGTTTATTACTTTACCTTTTGGAGTTTGGACACTATGTTGGGGAATAGTTGTATATAATTTCTTTGATATGGTAATTATTTTCTATTATTCAAAGAAAGTAATATCTGTAAAATATTTGGAACAAATTCGTAATATAATGCCTTTCTTTTTTATCTCATTGCTAACAGGAGGTGTAGTTTATTTAAGCATACAATTTTTTAAAGGATACTTATTAGAACAATTGACGATAGGCTGCCTTATAGGTTTATTGGTTTACATATTATTTTGTCTTATTTTTAGAATAAGTGAAATAGATCAGATAGTGTTGAAAATAAAAAATATATATATAGAATGTACAAAGTAACCCTGTCTATGCCGATATATAATGTGGCTCCGTATGTGGAACGTGCTTTACTATCTGCATTGAATCAAACATTTGAAAGTATCGAGTTTTTGTTAGTGGACGATCGAGGGACAGATAATAGTATGGAGATCGTTCGTCGGATCATCAAAGACCATCCGAGAGGGAAAGATGTCCGTATTATAGAGCATCCATATAATGTTGGACTTGGTGCTACTAGAAATACAGCTATAGATAATGCCCAAGGAGAATATTTGTTTTTTATGGATAGCGATGATGAGATCACTCCTGATTGCATACAGGTGTTGTATGATAAGATGATGGAAGAAAAGGTCGATATGGTGGTAGGATCAAGCCAATCCATAAATATGAATGGAATGGTGTCTGAGCATCTACGATTGGATAATGTAAATAGAAGAGGGGTAGGGATATTAATAAACTATCATTATGTTGAAAATCATATATTTCCTGTATATACATGGAATAAGTTGTATAGTCTATCTTTTTTAAAGGAGAACTGTATACGTTGTATAGCTGGACATAATTGTGAAGATCTATATTTTTCTTTTAATGTAGAAAGATGTGTTCAATCTTTTTCGTACATTAATAATATTACATATTCATATTATATAAGATCTAACTCTTTTATGGATAGGATACAAAGTCATTTATCAATAAGAGAGGTTGGTATGTTGATGGATTTTCTTCTGTATAAAAAATCTTATATAAGAGAGATTAAAGATATAACTCTTCAGGATATTTTATTACATAGTATTTACAGATCTGTTCGAGTTTGGGGTGAATATATTTTATCTTCTGATAAAATGAATATGAATGAGAAGTATAGGGGGATTGTTGGGTTTTATAGCGATATGAAATTCAATAAATATACAACTAATAATAGAATTGAAAAAATTTCCATAGGCTTATATTTTATACATAGATTGTCTGATGTATTGTTGTTTACTGTTTTGGTTATGATGGTTTACATAAAAAAAGCTATAAGATAGGTTTTATGATCTACGTAATAGTTAATGCTTTACTTTATATATTCTTACTATTATTCTATATGTTTAGTCGTGAGAAAAATATTTTAGGTGTTATATTAATTGCGTTATATACTATTGTTGCAATATTTGCGATACCTAGATATTATCTTTCAATAGAATTGTTACATGATGTAGATGATATAACATTAGAACCTTTTATCTATTTATTTATTGTATTTATAATGTTTGTTAGATATTTTGTAAAGGTAGATATACGAAATCTTACAAATATTTACGCGAAAGGACGATGGAAAAAGATGTATTTTTTAATATATGTGTATATCTTATCTACTGTTGTTGTTTTTTATTTGTCTATAAACGATGTTATATCAAATATTTATTCTGGAGAATGGGGGGATATTAAAAAAGCTTCTAGTGAATTAGATGTAGCTTTTAATTATCATTTTTTTCTTGAACAAATTCTTGTTGTTTTTAATTCTCAATCAACTATTTTTATGTCTGTTATATGTTTTTTCATGTTGACAAATAATAGAAGTAAATCTCTATTGTACATATTGTTATTTTGTATGTTTTTTTCGATATCATTATTGTCTTTAAAAGGAGGAGGTAGAGGGGTTTTTGTTATTTTTTTTATATCTATAATCACTCCTTATTTATTGTTTAAAAAAAACTTACCATATAAGACTATTAAATTGATAAATAAAATTCTATTTTCTTCCATTTTTATTGCCACTGTTTATTTTTTTACTGTCACTGTTTCTAGATTTGGAGATTTTGATACTTCTTATAATATTTATGAAACATATAATGGACTGACTTCATTGTTAAGTTATATGGGACAGTCTTTTTTATTTTGGAATGTAGGTGTATATCCTATTTCTGAATATGGATATGGAATTTATGGATGTGAATTTTTATATGGAAATGATGCATTTATGAACTTTACATTAGGTACAAGATGGATTACGAAATTTTATACATTTGTTGGTAGTATTTATGTAGATGTAGGTCCTTATATAACTTTTTTTATAGCTCTTATTGTGTTTGTTTATTCTTTTATTTTGTTGAATATTAAACGTTATAATATTGAGGATGTATGTTTTTTTACATATGTTTATGTTAAGTTGTTTATAGGGGTTTTTTCTTGGGCAGATAATTATGTGATTGATTATATTATTTGCTTTATTATTTATTTATTCCTAAAAATAAAGATATCTGTTTGTGTTAAAAAATGAGTATTAAAGTGTTGATGAATAATGAAAATAATGTGGTGTTTTATTTTATTTTTTTTCTATGATTGGAAAATGTTGTTTGAGATTTGGTATGACCGTTTCCTATTGACAAAAAATATGATAGGATACAGAGATAAGAAATAACTATATCGTTAATTCATAAAAATATGTTGAAATGATAGCTATATTGATGTCCACCTATAATGGAGAGTGCTATTTGAAGGACCAAATAGAATCGATATTAAGCCAAACTTATAAGGATTGGATATTATATATTCGAGATGATGGCTCAACGGATAGGACTATCCGTATAATTAAAACTTATGTTGGTAATTATCCTGATAAAATCATTTATGAATATGATAGATTAGGGAATTTAGGATCAGGACGTTCGTTTATGAAACTGTTATCATCAATTGATTCTGATTATTATATGTTTTGTGACCAAGATGATGTATGGCTTCCTTCTAAGATAGAAAAGACCTATTTGAAAATGAAATCATTAGAGATGAATCATGCTCATAATGCTATTGCAGTATTCACGAATTTGTATATAGTAGATAAGTCTTTAAATATAATATCTGATTCTTTGTGGAAAAGATGTCATAGGAACCCTGAAAATGTATTTGATTTGTATAAATTGATTGTTTATGGATCTCCTTCTTATGGTTGTACTATGATGTTTAATAGGATTACAAAGTCACTACTTTTTCCATATAAAAATTGGAAGTTTCATGATCATTGGACAATATTGATAGTATCTCATTTTGGTTATGCAGGATTTGTGGATGAACCACTTATTTATTATAGACAACATGGAGAGAATGTTGCTGGATTTCAAGATTCTGGATATTCTGTAAAACAAATGTTAAAATGTTTATTATTTGCTCCTATTCGATATGTTAAAGAGTCTTATCTTTATATGAATCATTTCAAAGATTTACCGTTTCCTATTTCTATGTGGACTTTGATGAAATATAAAATAGTCAAATGGGGTAGAATTATATTTGGAATGGGATAAATATATTATAAATCTAAAACACAAACTTATGGATATAAAAAGAAGGGGTAATATAGCTGTTATTTTTGCTGGTGGTTCTGGTAAACGAATGAATACGGTGTCAAAGCCCAAGCAGTTTTTGGAATTGAGAGGGAAACCTATCATTATCTATACTCTTGAAATTTTTGACAATCATCCTGCTATTGATGGTATTATAGTATCGTGTATAACAGATTGGATACCTTATCTGGAGAAATTGATTCGTAAATTCGAGATAACTAAAGTTTGTTCTATCGTTCCTGGAGGAGATACTGGACAGGATTCTATTTATAAAGGGTTGATGGCTGCGGAAAAACTATTTGCAGGAAATAGTTGCGTATTAATTCATGATGGGGTTAGACCGTTGATTACAGGGCAGACTATTTCTGATAATATAAAAGCCGTGCGTCAATATGGATCGTGTATTACTTGTATTCCTGCGGTCGAAACATTTGTGGTTTCTAAGTCCGAAGGAGAGCTAGAAATACCCTCCAGAAAAGATTCTTTGGTGGCGCGTGCTCCTCAAAGTTTTGTATTGTCTGATGTTTTATTGGCTCATCGTAGAGCATTGCAAGAGGAAAAACATGATTTTGTTGATAGCTGTTCCATGATGAGCGCCTATGGATACAGGCTACATACGATTATAGGTCCGATGGAAAATATAAAAATCACAACACCAACAGATTATTTTATTTTCAAGGCGATGGTGGATGTACATGAGAATCAACAAATCTTTGGCTTTTGATAGATTATGTTTAGTTATAAGAATACGATTATACAAAACGATATGAAGGAGATGATTAATATTCCTATCTCTTGGGATCGTTTGGATGGAAAATATTGTTTGGTGACTGGGGCGAATGGAATGATCGCTACATATTTAATTTATCTATTAATTTCTCTTGTCCGCGAGAAAGGTTTGGATATTCATATTATAGCATTGTCACGAAATCGGAAGAAATCGGAGGAACTATTTGTTGATTTTCTTGATGATTCTCATTTTGAATTATTGATTCAAGATGTATGTGAGCCGATTCGTATTATAAGCCGATTGGATTATATTTTTCATTTTGCAGGAAATGCCAGTCCTTTTTATATAAAAAATGATCCTGTAGGAATCATGAAAAGTAACCTATTGGGGACTATAAATGTATTGGAGTTGGCGCGAGAAAAGGGGGTGGACAGAGTAATATTTGCCTCCACTCGTGAAGTCTATGGTGAGAATAGAAGTGAAACTTCTTTGACGGAAACTTCTTTCGGACATATGGATTGTATGGAGAGTCGTTCATGTTACCCGGAAAGTAAGCGAGCTGCAGAAACTCTATGTAAAAGTTATTTCTTGCAATATGGAATAGGTTTCAATTCTGTACGTATAGCTCATACGTACGGACCGGGTATGAGACTGGATAATGATGGTCGTGTGATGGCGGATTTATTAAGTTTCGTTGTGAAAGGTAATGATGTCGTATTGAAAAGTAAAGGGAAAGCATTGAGAGCATTTTGTTATATTACGGATACTTTATTAGGATTGATGTATGTTCTTTTTTACGGGGAAAACTCTAGTGCATATAATCTGGCAAATGAGACAGAAGAGGTAAGTATCTATTCATTAGCAGAAATGCTTCTTGATCTCAATCCTGGGAAGAGATTACAGATACAGTATGATATCCCAGAAAATAATTCAAATGTTTATTGTGATTATGTTAGAGTTGGATTGGATACTTCAAAATTGGAGAGGTTAGGTTGGAAGCCTTCTATTCCTTTATGTATAGGTATTGAACGAGTAGTAAAATGTTGTAATAATGATCCGGAATGAAAAGAACTTCTGATTATTTAAATGAAATAGCGAGGCAGTCAGATCTTTTTTATGAGTTGACTGATGAAGAAAGAGATGCCTTGAAAAAGTGTCTATTATCCATTTATATCGATGTTAAATCGGTATGTGATAAATATGGTCTGACATTGATGTTAGGTGGAGGATCTGTATTGGGAGCCGTTAGACATAAGGGGTTTATTCCTTGGGACGATGACTTTGATATGATGATGCCAAGGGAGGATTTTGATAAGTTGAAGGAGGTGTTTGAAAAAGAATTATCTGATAAGTATATATTATCGGTTCCTAGATATAGAGGACTTTGTACATCTCTTTATATGCAAATATTGAAATCGAATACTGTATTGAAAACTCCTTTTAATAAGACTGGATACGATAATGTTTTAGTCGATATTTATGCTATTGAAAAAATGCCTGATATTCTATTGTTAAGAAAACTGAAATGTTTTTTTTTAGATCTATTAAGAATAATATCATTGTCTATATCGGAGTATAAAAATAGAAAGATACGTAGTAAATATTTTAAAAAAGATAGAGTTGCTAGTATTTACTATAAAACAAGATGTATAATAGGTTTTATTTTTTCAGCTTTGGGTCGAGAAAGAATGTATGGCTTTTTTGATAAATTAGCATCATCTAGTACAGGAATGGATTATTGTACGATTCCAACAGGGAGGAGAATGAGTTATGGAGAATGTTTAAAACGTGAGGTCTTTTTTCCTGTTTCAAAAGGATCCTTTGAGGGGATGGAGGTAAATCTACCTCACAATCCAGATGTTTACTTAAAAAATTTGTATGGTGATTATATGCAAATACCACCAGTAGAGAGGCGGGAACGACATTTTTATACAGGGATTGATTTGAGTTCGGAATTTTTTATTGAGAGAAAGGATGTGTAAAAATGAAACTGAATAGACTAAGAGTTCTCTTATGGGAATTATTTGTTCGCTTCTATCCTTGCTTCGTAAGATATATAAGGTAGATATAGGATATAATGTTCGTATTTCTTGGCGGGCAAGATTAGATCTTTCAATAAATCCTAGTGGAATTCATATAGGTGATAATACGTTGAGGTGGTGTACGTATTCTTTCTCATGACGTGGCAAGAAATATGAAAAAAGATGTTTTTATAGGTGCCAATTGTTTTATAGGAGTAGCTTCTATTATTTTACCTGGTGTACATATTGGTGATAATTGTATAGTCGGTGCGGGTTCTGTTGTGACGAAAGATTTTTCGGAAAATAGTATTATTGCAGGTAATTCAGCAAGAAGGATTAAAGAAAATGCAAAGATGAATGAGTGATAGTTTTTATAGATTAATTTATTGATATTTTATTTCTTTGTAATTATGAATATTTTAATTATTGATGGTGGGCTTCAAGCTCTTTCCGTTGCTCGTTCTTTGAAAAAGGCTGGATATTATGTTTGTGCCATGTTACAAAAGAATGATGTGGCTGTAAGATCAAATTTTATAGATGATATATATATAACGTTTGGAACTTTAGATAAAGCAGAGGATTGTATTCGTTTTTTGTACAGGATTTTGGATAATAAGGAATTTGCTGTTATTATTCCTTTAAGTGATAGGACATCCGATTGGTTAAGCTTATATAAAAAGTATATAGAAAAAACTTATCATTTGAAGTGCGCGATACCAGATTATTGTGTTTTTCAAAAAGCAAATGATAAATGGTTGCTTATGGAATTATGTGAAAATAATAATATACCACATCCAAAAACGAGAATATTGACTTATGATACTTTATTTGAAACTGCTTCTTTTGTTGGTTTTCCGGCCTTAATTAAACCTAATTTATCTGTAGGTGCTAGAGGTATTACATTGGTTAATGATTTTAATGATTTGTGTAATAAATATGGTTTAATATATAATCAATACGGAGAATGTACATTGCAGGAATATATCCCAAATGATGGTTCTCCATATTATAATGTAATGCTTTATAGGAATAAACAAGGCGAAATTATTAATTCTGTAATTATTGAGATAATTCGATATTTTCCTGTAAAAGGAGGAAGTAGTTCATTTTGTAAGACCATAGAATCAAAAAAGTTAGTAGATATTTGTGCTAGAACACTGTCTATATTGAATTGGATAGGATTCGCAGATTTTGATATATTGAAAACGATTGATGGCGACTATAAGATAATAGAGATAAATCCTCGTGTGCCAGCTTCTATTCGAGCCGCAGAAATATCGGGTGTAAATTTTCCTGATATAATCGTGAAAGATATTTTAAATAAAGTATCTGACAAATACCTTTATATTCCCAATAAACAACTCCGTTATTTGGGACTGGATTTTATGTGGTTTTTGTCTTCTTCTAAACGTTTTTCGTGTAATCCATCTTGGTTTAGATTTTTCGGTGAGGATTTATATTATCAAGAAAAAGGTGCGATGTTGTTTTCTTTGTTATCTGGATTTTGTAAGATCTGTTCTCCTTCGTTCTTAAAATCAAAATTAGGTTTTTAATATAAAAGGAGTTGTAATATGAATATTTTGACATTTGATATAGAGGATTGGTGGGGGTACGATTATTATAAACTGGGAAATAGGCAAGACTGGAAACCACGATTGGATAAATACCTTCAGGATATTTTGGATTTATTGGATGAAAGAAATATCGAAGCAACTTTCTTTATTTTAGGAGAAGTTGCAGTCTCAAATCCAAGTGTCGTTAGATGCATTGCGGATAGAGGACATCATATAGGATGTCATTCATTTTCCCATACTTTTTGGAAACAACCTACGGAAAAAGAGATTCGGGAAGATACATATAAAGCTTTGAATGCGATAGAGGATTGTACCGGTCAAAAAGTGACGGCTTACCGTGCGCCCGCGTTTTCTATCACGAGAGAGAATTGTTGGATTTTGTCTGTTCTTGCGGAGGCTGGTATTTTATATGATTGTTCGATCTTTCCTACCAGTCGCAGTTTTGGTGGTTTCCCGGAGTATAAAAGTAAGTTCCCTGGTAAAATAGAGATAGATGGAGTATCTATCAAAGAGTTTCCGATAGCTCCATCTACAATATGGGGACGTGAAATCGTATATTCAGGGGGAGGTTACTTTCGTCTGTTCCCGTATTTTAAGATAAAGGCTTTGACAGTTGATTCGAATTATGTTATGAGCTATTTTCATATCAAGGATTTTGATAAAGAGCAGAAACGTTTGTTTACGACTTTAGATGGGGAGTCTGCTCTTGCTCGGTATTTTAAGAATTATGTAGGTCTAAATACTTGTTTTAAGAAGTTTACGAAATATATTTATGATTTTGACTTTTGTAGCGTAAAAGAAGCTGATGTTAAAATTAACTGGGATGAATTACCGGTGATTCATATGTAACTCGGTAGGTGATGAGCTTAGCGGGTTGTTGTAATATTCATTTACCATGTATAAAAACTTTTTTAAGAGAGTGATTGATTTCATCCTCGTATTCTGTGTATTAACTATTATTTGGCCGATATTGCTTCTGATTACCTTTTGGCTACATTTTGCAAACAAGGGGGCAGGTGCTTTCTTTTTACAAGACCGTCCAGGTATAAATGGCAAAATATTCAAAGTTATCAAATTCAAAACCATGACGGACGAGTGTGATACTGATGGAAATCTTTTACCAGACGAGAAACGTTTGACGAAGGTCGGGAAATTTGTTCGTTCTACTTCGATTGACGAATTACCGCAATTGATAAATGTTCTTAAAGGTGATATGGCATTAATTGGTCCACGTCCATTGTTGGTGCAGTATCTCCCTCTATATTCAAGAGAACAGGTCCGTCGACATGAGGTCCGTCCGGGTATTACGGGATGGGCACAGTGTAACGGGCGTAATGCAATTAGTTGGACAAAGAAGTTTGAGCTGGATGTTTGGTATGTGGATCATTGCTCTTTTTTACTTGATTTGAAAATTATATTTTTAACGATAAAGAAAGTCTTTGTTTGTGAAGGAATTTATCAAGAGGGGCAGGTAACGATGGAATATTTTACAGGTAACAACTAAACCTATGGAAATGAATATACTTATTACTTCCGCAGGAAAACGTGTGGTTCTTACAAAAAAATTTCAAGAAACACTGAAACATTTTTATTCTGCTGCAAAAGTCTTCACCACAGACATGAATCCGGATATGGCTCCCGCAGGGATTATTTCGGATGGATGTTTTGTGGTTCCAAGAGTTACGGCAACGGATTATATAGATAAATTAATGCAAATATGTAAAGAACAAAAGGTTGGCATAATCATACCTACAATTGATACCGAACTTTTGGTCTTGGCAGAGAATAAGGAATTGTTTCAGAAAAACGGGATAGAGCCTATTGTTTCGGACTTAGCTTTCATACAAGTTTGCCGTGATAAACGGAATACAGGTACTTTTTTGAATAAACATGATATACGTGTACCTGCTCCGGTTGATAAGTACCATCCTATATTTCCTCTTTTTGCTAAGCCTTATGATGGTTCTTTAAGTAAGGATTTGTATGTAGTAAGAAGTAGAGAAGAACTGACACCGGAAATTTTGAACCATCCCAAATTGATCTTTATGGAGTACATAGACAAACATGAGTATAAGGAGTTTACGGTGGATATGTATTATGGTAAAGATTATCGAGTGAAAGCTATTATCCCTCGTGAACGAGTAGAGATCCGGGCCGGTGAGATAAACAAAGGCTTTACTAGAAAAAATTTTCTAGTTCAGTTTCTAAAAAAGCGGTTGGACTATTTACCAGGAGTAGTTGGTTGTATTTGTATCCAATTGTTCTACAGGGAATCGGACCAAGATGTGGTGGGTATCGAAATAAATCCGCGTTTTGGAGGAGGATATCCGCTTTCTTATTATGCAGGAGCTAACTTTCCGGAATATATTGTTAGGGAATATATACAAGGAGAGACCTTAGAATACATGGATACATGGCGTGATAATACGTTGATGTTACGCTACGATAGCGAGGTGATCGTCTATGAAAAATAAAATATTCGTGTTTGATCTGGACGATACGCTATATAAAGAGATTGACTTTTTGCATTCGGCTTATCGGGAGATTGCTCAATGGGTCGAGTTGAAGTTTTCTTTAAACGACATCTATCCATTTATGTTGAGGGCTTATGAAAATAAATCGGATGTTTTTTCATTATTGATTAGAACTTATGATTTGCCTCTGACGAAGGATGATCTATTGGATATGTACCGGTTACATTTTCCCGTTATTTGTTTGGATAGTGATACGGAAGATGTATTAAACGTTTTGAATTTGGATTATAGGTTGGGTATGATAACGGATGGGCGTTCTATTACACAACGAAATAAATATCGAGCCTTAGAACTTGATCGGTTTATAGATGATAATGATTTGGTTATATCAGAAGAATTTGGTTCTGAAAAACCTTCGGAGAAGAATTTTCTATTTTTCCAAGATAAATATATTAATACCGATTTTTTTTATATAGGTGATAATCTTCGGAAGGATTTTATAACTCCTAATCGTTTAGGTTGGACAACGATTTGTCTAATAGATGATGGGCGGAATATCCACAGGCAGGATTTCTCTTGTCCGGAAGTTTATTTACCTCAATTGACAATAAATACCTTGGAAGATTTATTGTCTTTGCCTGGAAAAAATGAAGATATTTTAATCACAAAAAATAATTATGAATAAGCGAATCTACCTTTCTCTCGCTCACATGTCCGGCCATGAGCAGGACTTCATAAAAGAAGCATTCGACACCAATTGGGTAGTTCCCCTAGGTCCTAACGTAAATGCATTTGAAAAAGAACTAGCGGAATATCTTAAAGAAGGCCGACATATTGTAGCATTATCTTCCGGCACAGCCGCCCTTCACCTGGGTCTTATCGAACTAGGAGTGCAAGCTGGTGATGAAGTTATCTGCCAGTCCTTTACTTTTGCCGCTTCAGCCAATCCGATAGCGTATCAGTCAGCTACTCCGGTCTATGTAGATAGCGAACAGGATACCTGGAACATGAGTCCCTTATTCCTGGAGGAAGCAATCAAAGATCGTTTGCGTAAAACAGGAAAACTTCCGAAAGCAATTATCCCGGTCCATCTATACGGCATGCCTGCAAAAATGGATGAAATTATGGCTATTGCTTCTCATTACGGAATACCTGTTTTGGAAGATGCCGCTGAAGCTTTGGGTTCAGAATATAAAGGACGGAAATGTGGTACTTTCGGAGAATTTGCCGCATTATCATTCAATGGGAATAAAATGATTACGACTTCCGGCGGTGGCGCTTTAGTTTGTTCAACGGAAGAACAAGCCAAACGAACGATGTTTTATGCTACCCAGGCCAGAGAGAATGCTCCACATTACCAGCATGAATGTATCGGATATAACTATCGTATGAGTAATATTTGTGCCGGGATCGGTAGAGGACAGATGTTCGTACTGGATGAACATATAGCACGGCGTAGGGCAATACATCAGTTGTATACGGATTTATTGAAAGATGTTCCGGGAATTACGGTTCAGCAAAATCCGTCGGAGGATTTCGATTCGAACTTCTGGCTGACCTGTATTCTGGTAGATTCGGAAAAGGCAGGCTTTAGCCGTGAAGATATCCGGTTACATCTGGCAGAAGAAAATATAGAAACACGCCCTTTGTGGAAACCGATGCATAAGCAACCTGTTTATAAGGATTGCCCGGCTTATGTGAATGGGGTGAGCGAATCTTTGTTTAAGGTTGGGTTGTGCCTGCCTTCCGGCCCGTATGTGACGGATCGGGATATTGAGTATATCGTTGGAGGTATAAGGGGCTTGATTGAGCGTTGATTTTAACAGCTTTCATGAGCTAAATTCGTTTCAATGCGTAGGCCTAAGTAAAGGCTAATCATAAAGATTTTATTTTTGTTACGAGGAGGGTGTGTCATTTTGATGCACCTTTTTTTGTGTTCTTTAGCTGAACTTTTCCTTCGCCCCAAAGTCTTACTCTATTCGAGAGCGGAGTTTATGACCATGTGTGAGAGAGCTAGGATCGTGTTCCTACGCATTGGGTATTGGGAAAATATTGCAAATCGGCTCAAATATTGCGGTAAAGATACGACTATCGGCTCAATTTGAGCCGATAGTTGAAGGAAAATTAGTACTTTTGAGCCGATTTAGTGAAAGGAATGTTATGACTATCGAAACAGAAATCCTACAGGTATTGCACTATCATCCGCTATCAAATAGAGGAGCGATAGCTTCCATGCTGGTAAATGCACCAAGCGACAGCACCATGAAAAGACTCTTGGCTGATGCTGTCAGCAAAGGTCTTATAGAAGTGTATGGAAAAGGACCTGCTACCAAATACTCGCTTACTCCACAAGCTCAGGTAACGATGCCTTTGGATATTGATACCTATTTCAAGAATGAAATGGATGATCGTACTGTGCAGGAAAATTTCAATTTCGAACTCATAAAACAGATTCTGCCAAAGGTTTCACTTTTCACAGAAGAGGAATGTAAACGTTTGGATAAAGCTCAGTCCACTTTCAGAACCCACCTTGAAGAACTTTCTGAAACAGATTACAAAAAGGAGATGGAAAGACTGGGAGTTGACCTGTCGTGGAAATCTTCACAAATCGAGGGCAATACTTATTCCCTGCTAGAAACGGAGCGCCTGCTGAAAGAAAGACAGGAAGCTACTGGTAAGACAAGGGAAGAAGCTATCATGCTGCTCAATCACAAAGATGCGCTTGATTTTGTTCTCAATGTGCCCGACTATCTTAAGGAAATATCCGTCCACCGCATAGAGGACATCCATTCTTTACTGACCAAGGACTTAGGTGTGGAAAGAAACATACGATGCCGACGTGTGGGTATCACAGGTACGAACTATCGTCCCCTTGATAACGAGTTCCAGATTCGTGAGGCATTGGAAGATTCCTGTAAACTTATCAATGGCAAAGACAATATCTTTGAGAAGTCATTACTTGCACTGGTTCTCCTTTCTTATATTCAGGCATTTTCGGATGGAAACAAACGTACTGCCCGTATCACAAGCAATGCCATACTGATAGCCAATGGTTATTGCCCAATCTCATTCAGAACGGTTGATTCCATAGACTACAAAAAAGCCATGCTGATATTCTATGAACAGAATAACATTGCCGCTTTCAAGAAGATATTCATAGAACAATTTGAATTTGCTGTCAAAACTTATTTTTGATTTCTTTTGTGAAAACTAACGGACTATTGTATTTACGAAACAACTTCTACTACTGAACAATTATAATTATGCCCCCGTCTTTCTTTCCCTTAGGGTGGATGAGAGAGACGGGGGCTTTTTTATGCTTCTAAACATGGAATGATAATTGGTTGGGATTTGGATAATCGCTAACTTGTCGGCGCTGAATCCGTGAAATTCCTTGCAGATTGTAAGCACCTACTAAATCATTCACGTTATGGAAATACATCTTGATAACTATTTGCCGGAATATCCTTCCTTCGTTTCCGGTATTCGCCGTGCTCCCGATCGCGGCTATTCGCTTACGCCCGCTCAAACAGAAACGGCATTGATGAACGCGCTTCGTTACATCCCTGTTGAATTACATGAGAAGCTAGCTCCTGAGTTCATGGAGGAATTATTGACCCGGGGACGGATCTATGGTTATCGCTACCGTCCGCAGGGAGACCTGAAAGCGAAGCCTATCTCTGAATATAAAGGTAAATGTATCGAGGGAAAGGCCTTTCAAGTAATGATCGATAATAACCTCTGCTTTGATATCGCTTTGTACCCTTACGAGTTGGTTACGTATGGCGAGACTGGGCAGGTCTGCCAGAATTGGATGCAATATCGTTTGATTAAGAAGTATTTGGAGGAGCTGACCGAGGAGCAGACCTTGGTGATTGAATCTGGGCATCCTCTGGGATTGTTTCATTCTAAGCCGGATGCCCCACGGGTGATTATCACGAACTCCATGATGGTGGGAATGTTCGATAACCAAAAGGATTGGCATATCGCCGCCCAGATGGGAGTCGCTAATTATGGACAGATGACGGCCGGAGGTTGGATGTATATCGGCCCGCAAGGTATCGTACACGGTACGTTTAATACATTGTTGAATGCTGGACGTAAGAAATTAGGGATTCCACAAGATAAGGATTTGCGAGGCTATCTGTTTGTATCTTCCGGTTTAGGAGGAATGAGTGGCGCTCAACCTAAAGCCGCCGTGATTGCCGGTGCTGCCAGTATAATCGCCGAGGTAGACGCTTCCCGTATCGAGACACGCCGATGCCAAGGATGGGTCCAGTATGTGACGGATGATATGGGGAAAGCTTTCTCCTTAGCCGACGAGGCGATTCGTAAGAAAGAACCGATCTCTATCGCTTTTCATGGCAATATCGTGGATTTATTGGAATATGCCGATAAACAGGGGCTTTCCATCGACCTTTTGAGTGATCAGACCTCGTGTCATGCGGTCTATGAAGGTGGTTATTGCCCGGTAGGCGTGACGTTTGAGGAACGTACGGAATTATTGGCTCATCACCGGGAAGACTTTTGTGCTTTGGTCGATAAAACGTTGAAGCGACATTTCGAGGTGATCAAGCGTCTGGTTGCCCGGGGTACCTATTTCTTTGACTATGGGAACTCCTTCATGAAAGCGATCTATGATGCCGGTATACATGAGATTTCCCGTAACGGTGTGGACGAGAAAGATGGTTTTATATGGCCTTCTTATGTGGAAGATATCATGGGGCCGGAATTATTTGATTATGGGTATGGCCCTTTCCGCTGGGTATGTTTAAGCGGTAAGCCGGAAGATTTGATTCGCACGGATCATGCGGCTATGGCGTGTATCGATCCGACTCGAAGAGGGCAGGATATGGATAATTATAATTGGATACGTGACGCGGAGAAGAACCGTTTGGTGGTGGGTACGCAAGCCCGGATCTTATATCAAGACGCTGAGGGGCGCTTGAAGATCGCCCTTGAGTTTAACCGAATGGTACGTGATGGGGAGGTAGGCCCGATTATGTTGGGACGAGACCATCATGACGTGAGCGGTACGGATTCTCCATTCCGTGAGACCTCTAATATACGGGACGGAAGCAATGTGATGGCTGATATGGCGGTGCAGTGCTTCGCTGGAAATGCCGCCCGGGGTATGAGCTTGGTCGCTCTTCATAATGGTGGAGGAGTTGGTATCGGTAAGGCGATAAACGGAGGTTTCGGTATGGTTCTCGATGGTAGTGAGCGGGTGGACGAGATACTTCGCTCTGCTATGATATGGGACGTGATGGGGGGTGTCGCTCGTCGCTCATGGGCCCGTAACCCGAATGCGATGCGTACGAGCGCTACTTTCAATGAGAACCGTGGCGAACAGTATCATATTACCCTTCCGTATATCCCGGAGAGGGCGTTTATTCATGAAATCGTACAAACATCATTAAATAAAAAGGTATGAGTACTTGGAATAAGATTATGGAATGTGTCCCTAACTTCAGTGAAGGACGGGATCTGGAGAAGATAGATAAGATCGTAGCGCCTTTCCGGGCTAAGACGGGTGTTAAACTGTTGGACTATAGTAATGACGAGGATCATAATCGCTTGGTTGTTACCGTGGTAGGGGAGCCAGTCGCTTTAAAACAAGCCGTATTGGAGGCCATTGGAGTTGCCGTTGAGTTGATCGATTTAAACAAGCATAGCGGTCAACATCCTCGAATGGGGGCCGTAGATGTTGTTCCTTTTATACCGATTCGCGGATGTACGATGGAAGAGGCGATCGCCTTGTCTAAGGAAGTAGGGGAGGAAGTGGGCGCTCATTATGCCGTGCCGGTCTTCTTATATGAGAAATCGGCTTCCGTCCCTTACCGGGAGAATCTGGCTGCGATCCGTAAAGGAGAGTTTGAAGGGATGGCAGAGAAAATCCATCAACCGGAGTGGAAACCTGATTTTGGTCCGGCCGAAAGACATCCGACAGCCGGTACGGTCGCCATAGGAGCCCGCATGCCTTTGGTCGCCTATAATGTGAACTTAGGAACGAATCAATTGCAGATCGCTACGGATATAGCGAAGAAAATCCGTTTCATCGGCGGAGGTTTACGCTATTGTAAAGCGATGGGGGTTGAGTTGAAGGAACGTGGTATCGTACAGGTCTCTATTAATATGACCGATTATACCCGTACGGCCTTGTACCGGGCCTTCGAGTTAGTTCGTATCGAAGCTCGCAGATATGGTGTTCCGGTGGTGGGGAGCGAGATTATCGGCTTGGTTCCTATGGAGGCGTTGATCGATACGGCCTCTTACTATTTGGGATTAGAGGACTTCTCTATGAATCAAGTATTGGAAGCCCGTATTATGGAATAGCGTATGGAGAATAGCAAGATATTAATCAGGAATGCTGCCCAGATCGTCACTTGTCATGGGGATAAGGCACGACGGGGAGCGGAGATGTCTGATTTAGGCGTTATCGAGGATGGAGCCGTAGCGATGTCTGATGGGGTTATTACGCATGTAGGACCTACGGAGGAGGTACTTCGAAACATCCATGCGGAGGATTATTTGGAGATTCGGGCGGAGAACCAAGCGGTGTTACCCGGATTTGTAGATAGCCATACGCATTTTATCTTTGGCGGTTACCGGGAGGAGGAGTTCTCTTGGCGATTGCGGGGAGATAGTTATATGTCGATCATGGAGCGTGGTGGAGGTATCGTGAATACGATGAAAGCTACCCGTGAAAGTGATTTCGATACACTATGGGACAGAGGGGAAGAACGTTTGGATGAGTTATTCTCCATGGGTGTTACCACGGTGGAGGGGAAAAGTGGTTATGGTTTGGATTTGCAAACAGAATTAGTTCAGCTTCGTGTCATGTCGGACCTGAATGAGTCTCATCCGATGGATGTCGTATCGACCTTTTTGGGAGCTCATGCTGTTCCTCCTGAATTTGCCGGTCGTACGGACGATTATGTGGATTATATGATCGAGGAAGTTCTTCCTGCCATACGAGCCGAACATACGGTTACGTTTTGTGATGTGTTTTGTGAGAAAGGCGTTTTCTCGTTAGAACAGAGTGAGCGCTTGCTTCGTGCCGCCCGTCATCATCGTTTTAAATTGAAGATGCATGCGGATGAGATCGTTCCTTTCGGAGGGGCGGAACTGGCGGCCTCCTTGAAGTGTGTAAGTGCTGATCATTTATTACATATATCGGATACAGGCATCAAACGTCTGGCAAGAGCGGGTGTCGTAGCTACCTTACTTCCGCTGACTGCCTTTTCCTTGAATGAGCCGTATGCGCCTGCCCGGAAAATGATAGATGCCGGTTGCGCGGTGGCTTTAGCTTCCGATCTAAATCCGGGAAGTTGTTTTTCGGCCTCGATCCCGATGATGATAGCCTTGGCCTGTATCTATATGAAGATGAGCCCTGAAGAAGCGGTAACGGCATTGACCATTAATGGAGCCGCAGCTGTGGGACGTGCCTCCGAGATTGGAAGTATCAGCGTGGGAAAACGTGCGGACGTGATCTTGCTGAAATACCCGTCTTATAAGTTTCTACCTTATCATGTGGGAATGAATCTCGTGGATACCGTAATTAAGGACGGGGAACTTTATATGATGTAAGATAAGAATTGTTGAATCATTTAAATCAAAATACTATGTTAGCAGACTTGACAATTAAAGATTTTTTGGCGGAAACGGCGGGTAGTGCTCCCGTTCCCGGTGGTGGAAGTATATCTGCCTTGAATGGCGCTATAGCGGCAGCTTTGACAGAGATGGTGGCCCATCTGACTGTTGGCAAAAAGAAATATGCGGAAGTGGAAGGACAAATGAAAACGATCGCTATCGAGGCGGCTTTGATCCGTGAGCGTCTTACTGAATATATTGATAAGGACAGCGAGGCTTATGATCGTGTATTCTCAGCTTTTAAGTTGCCGAAAGAAACGCCTGACGAACAGGTGATCCGTACGAATGCGATACAGAGCGCTACTAAAGAGGCGGCTATTGTTCCGATGAGGGTGGCGGAGGAGATCGGTTCCGTAATGGAGACGATTATCTATGTGGCTCACAAAGGTAATCAGAATGCCGTCACGGATGCTTGCGTGGCGATGATGGCTGCCCGTACTTGTGTATTGGGGGCTTTATTGAATGTCCGAATTAACTTAACGTCCATCCAAGACGAGGTGTTCGTCGGAAAGATGCGGAAGAAAGCGGATGAACTGGAGGCGAACGCTATCCGTGTAGAGCAAAAGTTATTGGATTGGGTGAAGACTAAATTATAGCATATGAGCAATGTCTATTATGTGGGTTCCGAGCCTCTCTCTTTTGAGGGAGTCGAACGGATACTTACTCAAAATATGAAGTTGGAGCTTTCACTCGAGGTGAAGGAGCGCATCCAGCGTTGCCGGGATTACTTGGATCATAAAATCGAGCAGCAGGAGGGGCCTTTGTATGGGATTACTACCGGTTTCGGTTCCTTATGTAATAAGAATATCTCTCCGGACGAATTGAGCACCTTGCAAGAGAACTTGGTGAAAAGTCATGCCTGTAGCGTAGGGGATGAGGTAAGTCCGGTGATCGTCCGTTTGATGATGTTATTGAAAGCGCATGCCCTTTCGTTGGGGCATAGTGGCGTACAGGTGATCACCGTACAACGTATTCTGGATTTTTTCAATAATGACGTGCTTCCGATCGTGTATGATCGTGGCTCTTTAGGTGCTTCCGGTGATTTGGCGCCTCTGGCGAATTTGTTCCTGCCTCTGATCGGCGTGGGTGACGTTTATTATAAGGGCCGCAAACGGGAAGCGATCAGCGTATTGGACGAGTTCGCTTGGAAGCCTGTGAAGCTGAAAAGCAAGGAGGGGTTAGCTTTATTGAACGGTACGCAATTTATGAGCGCCAATGGCGTATTCGCCTTGATGCGTGCGTTTAGCCTGTCCAAGAAAGCGGATCTGATCGCCGCTTTATCTTTGGAGGCTTTCGATGGGCGTATCGATCCTTTCATGGATTGTATCCAGCAGATGCGTCCGCATCCCGGACAAATCGAGACCGGGGCCGCTTTTCGACGGCTATTGGAGGGAAGTGAGTTTATCGCCCGGAAAAAGGAACATGTTCAGGACCCGTATTCATTCCGTTGTATCCCTCAAGTGCATGGGGCTACGAAGGACGCTATCAATTATGTGGCGAATGTCCTGCTTACCGAAGTAAATTCCGTGACGGATAATCCGACGATCTTCCCGGAGGAGGATAAGATTATTTCCGGCGGTAATTTCCACGGTCAGCCCTTGGCGATTTCTTATGATTTCTTGGCGATTGCCTTGGCTGAGTTAGGAAATATATCGGAACGTCGTGTCGCTCAATTGATCATGGGTTTGCGGGGATTGCCTGAGTTCTTGGTCGCTAATCCCGGCTTGAACTCCGGTTTCATGATCCCTCAATATGCGGCCGCCAGTATGGTAAGCCAGAATAAGATGTATTGCTATGCGGCGAGCAGCGATTCTATCGTGTCTAGTAATGGACAAGAGGATCATGTGAGTATGGGGGCGAATGCGGCGACGAAATTGTTTAAGATCATGGACAACTTGGATCATATCTTGGCGATCGAGCTGATGAATGCGGCACAAGGAATCGAGTTCCGTCGTCCGGCTAGGACCTCCCCTGTGTTGGAGAAGTTCTTGAAGGATTACCGGAAAGAGGTGCCATTTATCGATGAGGATATTATTATGTACACGGAAATACATCGTACGGTGGCGTTTATTCGTAGGAAAGACTTTGTATATTAATTTTAGGAACACGGAGCACACGGAGCACACGGAATACACGGATTTGTTTTGCGATATGTAATATTGATCTGTGCGATGCCGTGTATCCTGTGTGCTCCGTGTTCTTTTTGTATATTCGCCAACTATTACGAATGAAACTAAATGAGCGGATTTAATAATTGAGCCCGAACTGCCACAAAGGGATTACATTCATGTATCCTTGTTCGATATTGTCCTTTACAACGAAGCCGTTCTCTATTCCTTGCAGTTGCTTTTGCTTTTTATTTTTCCCTCCAACTTCGAAAGTATAGTCGGCTATTTGAAAATCCGATATAGGGGAGGTGATGACTTCTTGCTCCACACGTGTTTGATTCAAGAAGAATGTTTCTCTGATGTTCCCGATGTTGGATATTTCCTTCCCCAAATTGTACATAAGAGTAGGATTATCCAGATAAACTTTATCTACTTTGCCTAGCCCTCTGATGCCACCGACTCCATCGCGTAGTTGGGAGATTAATCCGGATTCCTCGAGATAAAGAAAGTAATCGGATAAATTGTTGCGACTCACTCCTAGCATAATCGCTATGCTACTCATATTCGGTTTGAATGGTACGCTTTGGGCAATGATGGTGAGCAATTGCTTTAGTTTTCGTGCTGTTGATATGCTCATTTCTGAATACTGCGGTATATCAACTTCCAACGTCGTGTTTATTACTTGTTGTAAGCGTATATGAAATTGGTCTTCTTTCGAGAACGGATAATACCCTTTCTCTAGATAGGATTGGAAATAGGCATAAGGACGGAATTTCTCGGGGAGTTCTATGCGGTGCTCTACGATATCGGCTAGTGTATGGGTCTGGATCTCTATGTTGTGAAACATATTAAGATATTCGCGAAATGAAAGCCCTTGCATAGAATAGACGATAGCCCGTCGGCTCAGGTCTGCCGATCCCTTGTTGATATCAAGGATGGAGGAACCTGTGAAGAATATCTTTAGATCTGCGTGATAGTCATACATCAGTTTTAGCTCGCGGGCCCAGTCCTTGTATTTATGGATTTCGTCTATAAGAAGATGGGTCCCTCCTCGCTTGACGAAGTCATCAGCTAAATCCACTAAGTGGTGGCTGGAAAAGTACAAATCATCAGCGTTGACGAACAAGGTCGTATTTCTGTTCAGTTTTTCTTTGGCATATTGCAACATCAAAGTAGTTTTCCCAACGCCACGCGGACCTACTAAGCCCAATAGCCGGTTGTTCCAATTAATGCGGTCGAACATATATCGATGGAATGAGGTAGGTGTAGTACGTAACATCGCATCGAAACTTGTTTGTAACTTATCCATATATTATAATGTTTTCGCAAATATACTAATTTGCACTGTGAATAGTGCATTTTTCGTAAAGAATTGCACTACTTGCGGTGCAATTTATGTTATCTTTTCTTGATTCTTGGTTGCGATCACCCGTTCTGTCGGGTGAAGAGCGAGAGCCGGAGCTATATAGCCGTGGATACGATGTATGACTATTCCTTTTTTTGTATATTCGCCAACTATTACGAATGAAACAGTTATTTATATGGAACAAAAGCAAATCTCTACCGTGAAAACTCATGTCGTATGGTTGGACGTTGTTCGCCTGATCGCGATGTTTACTGTTGTTTGCTGTCATTGTACAGACCCGTTTAATTTCTATCCCGGAGATTCTCCGATTATTGGGAATATTAAGTTTTGGGGAGCTGCCTATGGGGCTTTTCTTCGTCCTTGTGTACCTCTGTTCGTTATGATTACGGGAGCCTTGTTGCTACCGGTCCGGGAAGAGACTTCTATTTTCTATAAGAAAAGGATATTGCGTGTATTCTGGCCTTTCTTGATTTGGTCTGTTATTTATAATTTATTTCCTTGGTTTACGGGGCTGCTTGGTTTGAGGCCGGAACTTATTCTTGATTTTTTCCCTTATTCGGGAGAAGAGGTGACTCGTCAATCGTTGAGTGTGTCTTTAGGCTATATCGCCCAGATACCGTTCAATTTCTCATTGTTGGATGTACATATGTGGTATATCTATTTACTGATAGGTTTATATCTTTATTTGCCGATCTTCTCCGCTTGGGTCGAGAAAGTTTCGGATAAGGCGAAATTATGGTTTCTGGCAGGTTGGGGAGTGACTTTGTTTATTCCTTACTATCGGGAATTCGTATCTCCTTACATTTGGGGTGGATGCTCATGGAATGAATTCAGTATGCTTTATTATTTCGCCGGGTTTAACGGTTACTTGCTATTGGGGCATTATCTGAGGAATCATGATTGGTCGTTAGGAAAGATCGTTGGGATAGGCATTCCTATGTTTGTCGTAGGCTATGCCATTACTTTCTTCGGTTTCCGCTATACGACCGCTTTGCCTGCTTACACGGAGGAACAGTTAGAGTTATTCTTTTATTATTGTTCTCCCAATGTGGTGATGATGACGATTCCTATCTTCTTACTGGCGAAGAAGGTAAATGTTAAGTCGGATACGATTAAGCGAATGTTGGCGAACTTAACCATATGCGGTTTCGGTATCTATATGGTACATTATTTCTTTACGGGACCCAGTGTGCTGTTGGCGAGAGCCTTGAATATCCCATTGGGTTTACAGATTCCTGCCGCTTCTGTGGTAGCATTCGCTGTATCTTGGTTGATCGTATTGGGTATCAGGAAGATTTGCGGTAAGAAAGCCAAGTATATTGTGGGCTGAATTTATACGTACGTTCGCATAGGCTGATACGTATATAGGCGTAGGCCCATGCGAGCGTACGTGTAGGACGATACGTATATACGTGCGAGACCACACGTATATACGTATAAATCATCTTTATTTCTTGGTTACAATCACTCGCTCTGTCGGAGCCAGATGCTCGTTGCGATAGTCTATTTGCTTGACTACATTCTCGGCCAATTCTTGGAATGCCTTTCCTGTGATCGAGTCCGGGTTCAACGCTACCGGCTTACCTTGATCTCCTCCTTCGCAGATACTTTGTACGATAGGAATCTGTCCCAGTAACGGCACGTTCAGTTCCTCAGCTAGGCGTTTACAACCTTCCTTTCCGAATATATAATATTTGTTTTCCGGTAATTCCGCAGGGGTAAACCAAGCCATATTCTCGATCAATCCTAAAACAGGGACATTAACCTTATCTCCAGTGAACATGCTGATACCCTTACGAGCGTCCGCTAAAGCAACCTCTTGCGGCGTACTTACCACCACGGCTCCGGTTATCGCTAGTGTTTGTACCATTGTCAAATGGATATCACTCGTTCCGGGAGGTAAATCGATTAAGAAATAATCAAGCTCACCCCAGTTGGCGTCGCCGATCAATTGCTTCAATGCGTTGCTAGCCATTGCTCCACGCCATAGGACTGCGTCGTTTTTATTTACGAAGAAGCCGATGGATAACATCTTGACACCATAATTTTCGGCCGGCTTGATCAGTTCCCTGCCCTCTACCTCTTCCATATAAGGGCGAGCCTCTTCTAGGTTGAACATCTTGGGTTGGGACGGCCCGAATATATCGGCATCCAGCAATCCTACCTTATATCCTTGTAAAGCCAATGCGACAGCTAGATTAGCGGCAACGGTACTTTTACCAACTCCTCCTTTACCGGAAGATACGGCGATAATATTTTTTACTTGCGGTAATAATTTATCCGGTTCCGGGCGAGCTAACTGACGGGCTTTTACCGTGATGTTTCCCTTGATATTCACCTCCGGGCTTACATAGGTTAAAATAGCTGTCTCCGCGGCTTTTACTACGGAGCGGATAAACGGATCATTCGGCTTCTCGAATAATAACGAGAAGGTGACATTCATACCATCGATACGAATGTTGTCTTCTACGAGGCCCATGGAAACGATGTCCTTTCCGGTACCCGGGTAACGAACGTTCTTCAACGCCTCAATAATCAGATTCGGATAGATTGTCATATCTGTTGATTTTTTTAAGTCATTCTTTTATTTACCAGAAGCCAAAGCGCTTCGTTTACTGCGATTAAAGCTACGATAAGGATCTAACTCTATTTCTACGTCAGGTTCCACCAATCGTTCCCTTTCCTCACAAACAAACTTGATGTATTTGATGTTTAATCCACGATCCAGCCATTGTTGCTCGTAATAGGTTTTGATGGATAAGATCTCATCCGCCAGATTGGAATGATATAGGTCGTCTGTACTGAACAATACGGGATAATGGTTCGCTTTTACCATCTCGCACGTATAGGTATACATAAAGTTACTATCCGTTTTTAAATGGATAATACCATCTCCGGAAAGGATTTCCCGATACATTTTCATGAAACGGGTTCCGGTCAGACGCTTATTGACCTTTTTCATTTGAGGGTCCGGAAATGTGATCCAGATCTCGGCTACTTCGCCCGGAGCGAAGAAATAGGAAATCAATTCGATACTGGTACGTAGGAAAGCCACGTTATTCATCCCGGCTTCCAGCGATTCTTTCGCTCCGGTCCACATACGTGCTCCCTTGATATCGACACCAATAAAATTCTTATTTGGGAAAAGCTTTCCCAAACCTACGGTATATTCCCCTTTTCCACATCCCAATTCCAAAACAATAGGATGGTCGTTCTTGAAAAAACGTTCATGCCACTGTCCTTTCATATCAAACCCTTTTTCTTGTAGGGCGGCGAAAGGGTATTGGAATACGTGCGGATAGCCCGCCATATCGTCAAACTTAGCTAATTTATTCTTTCCCATGTCGCGAAGATAATACTTAAAAAAATGCTTTTTACGTTTTTTCTACTGTTTTAGATAGGGGTTTTTATGCGTTGGCGAGTCTTTTGAACATATAGGCTGTCAGAAGTTTTATTTGAAAGTGGAGTTGTAACGAATAAAAAAGGATATGTTGAGAGTATTTTTTAGACGCCCGATATTTAAGAATCCGAGGTTTGTCGGATTTGTTTGGTTTGCGACGGCCCTTGTCGCTTGCTTATTGAAATTACCTGTGGGAAGGACTTATAATAACTTTATGATTTATAGGGCTTCCTTTTTCCATGCGTTAGAGTTGAAAGACCTTTATATATATTATCCGAATGAATACCACGACCGGTTTTTATACGGGATTCCTTTTACGGCTATAATAGCGCCTTTCTCCCTCTTCTCTCCTTATATCGGGATGTTGCTATGGTGTCTCGCGAATAGCTTGCTGCTTTATATGGCTATCCGTAAACTCGGATTGGCGGATTGGAAACAGGCGTTTGTCATTTGGGTATGCTTGAATGAGTTATTTACGTGTGTTCTTATGCAGCAATTTAACATAGCCATAGCCGGCATGATTTTATTCTCGTTTATTTTTATTGAGCGGAAACAGGAGTTTTGGGCGGCGCTAATGATTGTCTTGGGTACGATGACTAAGATTTATGGCATTGTCGGTCTTGCTTTCCTGCTATTCTCAAAACGCCGGATCGCCTTTTTGAAAGGACTTATTTTCTGGGGCATAGTCTTGTATGTTCTTCCGATGTTATATACGTCTCCTCAATATGTGGCAAGTCAATACGTGAAATGGTATGAGGTACTTCTCGATAAGAATGTAGAGAATTTATTTACTCCTTATACAAATATCTCTTTGTTGGGGATGGTTCGTAAGATTTCGGGAGTCAATACGTATAGTGATCTCTGGTTGGTTATCCCCGGGCTACTTTTATTTATTGCTCCTTATTTTAGGATAAATCAATATGATAACCGGCGGTTCCGCATGCATTTTCTTTGCTCTACTCTTTTGTTCATGGTTCTTTTTAGCTCCGGAACAGAGAATAGCGGATATTTGGGAGCCATGATAGCCGTCTGCCTTTGGTATATAGGTACGCCTACCCGTAAGACGACTCCTGTCTTGAATACGGTACTATTCGTTTTCTGTTTTATTCTGACATCCCTTTCCCCTACAGATATATTTCCCTGTTATATCCGGAAAACGTATGTTATTCCTTATGCGTTGAAAGCACTACCTTGTGTGTTGATCTGGTTTAAGATCGTATGGGAGCAATTGACATTGGATTTTTCAGAGCCGCTTCATCGGCCGAAGACTCTCCCGGGTAAAGAGGAGGCGATCGACCTTATCTTGCCTTGTTATAACCCACAAGAAGGCTGGGAACGTTTGATGATCGAGAAACATGCGGAATTGGTAAAGATGCTTAAAGGTCGCTCACTTCGTTTTATCGTCGTGAATGACGCTTCGAAGAGAGGATTTACGAAGGATGCGGTGGGACGTCTTCTGGAGGCTCTCCCTGATACGATGATCGTAAGTTATGATACGAATAAGGGAAAAGGAGCCGCTGTTAGGGCTGGCTTGTCTCATTCCACCTCATCCATTACTTTATATACGGATTATGATTTTCCGTATGAGGCGGATTCTATCTGCCGGATGGTAGAATGGTTGGAATCGGGATATGATGTCGTTATCGCCGTGCGGAATCATACTTATTATACCCATTTAAGTACTCGAAGAAAGATTATGAGTTATGCTTCCCGTATATTGAATTTTACGCTTCTAGGATTAACGCATACGGATGCTCAAGGAGGTTTGAAAGGTTTTAACCAGCGGGGAAAATCGTTTTTGGCCTCAACTCAGGTGAATCGCTTTTTATTTGATACGGAGTTTATTTATAAGGCTTCGCAGGAGTCGGATGTACTTATTAAAGACATGCCCGCTGATTTGCGGGATAACGTTCATCTTCCCAATATGCGTCGTGGAGTCCTTGCGGAAGAATTAAAGAACTTATTTTTAATCGCTTGGAGAGGGTAGGAGGATTACAGGGTTGTTAATAACCCTGTTGAAAACCCTGTGAATAACGGAAAAAGAACAAAAGAAAAAAGAGATACCTATTAATAGGTATCTCTCTCTTTTTGCTCTTCCTCTTGGACTTGAACCAAGGACCCTCTGATTAACAGTCAG
>OGIE01001285.1_pt1 | contig 35571 bp, 28 predicted proteins | sample 1571581 | NCBI WGS metagenome assembly OGIE01 (sample SAMEA2582021, study PRJEB24529) | metagenome | biome: Human gut stool | place: China | collected 2011 | reverse complement strand
ACGAATACGGCTTCGACTACCTGCGCGACAACATGGCTTCGTCGCCCAAGGACCTCGTGCAGCGCAAGCACCATTTCGCCATCGTCGACGAGGTCGACTCCGTGCTGATCGACGACGCCCGGACGCCGCTCATCATCTCGGGACCCGTGCCCAAGGGCGACGACCAGATGTTCGAGCAGTACCGCCCGGCCATCGAAAGCCTCTACAACCTGCAAAAGAACCTCGTGACGGCCCTGCTGGCCGAGGCGCGCCAGCTGATCTCGGAAGGCAAGAACGACGAGGGCGGCGTGAAGCTCTACCGCGCCCACAAGGGTCTGCCGAAGTACAAACCGCTGATCAAATACCTCTCGGAACAGGGCGTCAAGGCGCTGATGCAGAAGACCGAGAACACCTACATGCAGGACAACAACCGCCGCATGCCCGAGATCACCGACGACCTCTACTTCGTCATCGACGAGAAACTCAACTCGGTGGAACTCACGGACAAGGGCCACGAGGCGCTGTCGAAATACTTCAACGAAGACGGATTCTTCGTGATGCCCGACATCGGCGCCGAAGTCGCAGAACTGGAGAAAAGCAGCCTGACGCCCGAGGAGAAGGCGCAGAAACGCGACGAGGTGATCAACGACTACTCGATCAAGTCGGAGCGCGTGCACACGGTGATCCAGCTGCTGAAAGCCTTCGCCATGTTCGAAAAGGACATCGAGTATGTGGTGATGGACAACAAGGTGAAGATCGTCGACGAGCAGACGGGCCGTATCCTCGAAGGACGCCGCTACTCGGACGGACTCCACCAGGCCATCGAGGCCAAGGAGCACGTGAAGGTCGAGGCCGCGACGCAGACCTTCGCCACCATCACGTTGCAGAACTACTTCCGCATGTACCACAAGCTGGGCGGCATGACCGGTACGGCCGAGACGGAGGCGTCGGAGTTCTGGAGCATCTACAAACTGGACGTCGTGGTGATCCCGACCAACCGCAAGGTGGTCCGCGACGACCGTCAGGACCTGATCTACAAAACCAAGCGCGAGAAATACAACGCCGTGATCGAGGAGATCGTCAAACTCGTCGAGGCGGGACGTCCGGTGCTGGTCGGCACCACGTCGGTCGAGATCTCGGAGCTGTTGAGCCGCATGCTCAAACTGCGCGGCATCAGGCACAACGTGCTGAACGCCAAGCAGCACGCGCTGGAGGCGCAGGTCGTGGCCGAGGCAGGACGCTCGGGACAGGTGACCATCGCGACCAACATGGCCGGCCGCGGTACCGACATCAAGCTGACGCCCGAGGTGAAGGCCGCGGGAGGTCTGGCGATCATCGGCACGGAGCGTCACGAGAGCCGCCGCGTCGACCGCCAGCTGCGCGGACGTGCCGGACGTCAGGGCGACCCCGGATCGTCGCAGTTCTTCGTATCGCTCGAAGACGACCTGATGCGTCTGTTCGGTTCGGGCCGCATCGCCTCGATGATGGACCGCATGGGTCTGAAGGAGGGCGAGGTGATTCAGGCCGGCATGATGACCAAGGCCATCGAGCGCGCCCAGAAGAAGGTCGAGGAGAACAACTTCGGCATCCGCAAGCGACTGCTGGAATACGACGACGTGATGAACTCGCAGCGCGAGGTGATCTACACCCGCCGCCGCCACGCACTCTACGGCGAGCGCATCGAGATCGACCTGAACAACATCATGTACGACTACGCCGACAACTTCGTAGAGGAGAACCGCGGCATCGAATTCGAGGATTTCCGCATGGAGCTGATCCGCGAGGTGGCCGTGGAGCCGCAGATCGACGAGGCGACGTACAAGGACGCGAAACCCGGCGAACTGGTCGAGGCGATCGTCAAGGCCCTCAAGGAAGCCTACGCACGCCGCGCGAAGGCCGTGGCCGACACAGTGCGTCCGGTCATGGAGCGCATCTACGAGGACCGCAAGGACCAGCTGGATTCGAACATCTACTTCCCGCTGACGGACGGACACCTGGGCTACAACGTGCCGGTCAACCTGCGGAAATGCCAGAGTTCGGACGGCGCGGAGATTTACAAGGTATTCTCGAAAGTGGTGATGTTCACCACCATCGACGACGCATGGCGCGAACACCTGCGCGAGATGGACGACCTGCGCCAGAGCGTGCAGAACGCCACCTACGAGCAGAAAGACCCGCTGCTGATCTACAAGTTCGAGTCGTTCGGACTGTTCTCAAAAATGATCATCAAGGTCAACCGCGACGTGCTGGCCATCCTGAACAAGGCCTATATTCCCGTGCGCGACCAGAACGCCGAAGCGGTGCAGCGCCAGCAGCAGGAGCGCGCCAAGGTCGACGTCAACAAGTTGCAGGCTTCGCGCATGCAGGCCGCGGCCCAGGCCGGACAGGAGGAGCGGCAGAAGCCGATGCCCCTGCACGCCGAAAAGAAGGCCGGACGCAACGATCCGTGTCCCTGCGGATCGGGCAAGAAGTATAAGAACTGTCACGGTAAAGGCCTGTAAGCCTTTACCCTGACAGTTCCGATTCATAATTTAGAACCAGAATTCAAAATTATGGGTTACCTGGAGGAGAAGCAACGCCAGCTGGACATGCGCTACCTGCGCATGGCGAGTATCTGGGCCGAAAATTCATACTGCGTACGCCGCAAGGTCGGGGCGCTGATCGTCAAGGACAAGATGATCATTTCGGACGGCTACAACGGCACGCCGTCGGGTTTCGAGAACGTCTGCGAGGACGACGAGGGCCACACCAAACCCTATGTGCTCCACGCCGAGGCCAACGCCATCACCAAGGTCGCCAAATCGGCCAACAACTGCGACGGATCGACGCTCTACATCACCGCCGCACCCTGCATCGAATGTTCGAAACTGATCATTCAGGCGGGGATCAGGCGGGTGGTTTACTCGGAGGATTACCGTTCGGAAGAGGGGCTGAACCTGTTGCGCCGCGTGGGAATCGAGTGCGTACAGTACGAGTTGAACGAAAAATGACGGTCCGATGAAAAGGGTCCTTTTCCTGCTCGCAGCACTGGCGTACGCCGGACTCGGTTCGGCGCAGAGCATCGAGGCCGACACCCTGCCGACGCTGCCGCCCCATGTCTACTGCGAGATCACGGCCCACCACCTGCCCACACACCGCGACAACGGCGTGCTGTTCGATTTCGGGCAGAAGACCGAAGTCCTGAAATACAACTACCTGACAGACGCCGCAGGCAACAGACTGCTCTTCAATTCGGGGATAGAGGCGCTCAACTACATGGTGTGCCGCGGATGGGAACTCGTGCAGGCCTACACCTCGGGCGAGGAAAACAGCCTCACCCACTACCTGCTGCGCATCGCCCCGGCCCGGCTGACCGCGGAACAGCGCACAGAGTTGCTCACCCCGCTCCAAGGGGAGAATCCGAAACCCGGAAAAAACCGATAAGACAAAGAGAACCCTCCGGGGTTCTTTCTCTTTTCCGGGAAGATTTGCTTTTCCGGCATTCCTTTCGTATATTCGGTGTGTGAAACCCTGAAAATCAAACCGCCATGAAACGTATCGTCATCGTGGGCGCCACATCGGGCATCGGACTCGAAGTCGCCCGGCTCTGCATCCGCGCAGGATGGCGGGTCGGAGCCGCCGGACGCCGCAAGGAGGCCCTCGAAGCCCTCCGCTCCGAAGCCCCCGGCCAGGTCGAGACCGAGACCATCGACATCACCCGCGACGACGCTCCCGAACGTCTTGCCCGGCTCGTCGAACGGCTGGGCGGCATGGAGATCTATTTCCACGCCTCGGGCATCGGCAGCCGCAACACCGCGCTGCGCCCCGACATAGAACTGAACACCCTGCGCACCAACGGCGAAGGGTTCGTCAGGATGGTCACGGCCGCTTTCGGCCACTTCCGCAGCCACGGCGGCGGACGGATCGCCGTCATCAGCTCGATCGCCGGCACGAAAGGTCTCGGATCGGCCCCGGCCTATTCGGCGACCAAGCGGATGCAGAACACCTACATCGACGCGCTGGCACAGCTTTCCCGCATGGAAAACTGCGGCATCCGCTTTACGGACATCCGCCCGGGATTCGTCGCCACGCCGCTGCTCTCCGGCGACGGCCGCTACCCGATGCTGATGCGCACGGAAAAGGTCGCGGCACGCATCATGCACGTACTGCGGCATCCCCGCCGTCGTGTGGTCATCGACCGCCGCTACGCCCTCATGGTCTTCTTCTGGAAGCTGATTCCGGAGTGGCTCTGGGAGCGGCTGAACATACGCAAGGACGACTGACCAGACAAGGCCCCGCAGAAAGATTTCCGCGGGGTTTTTCTTCGCAGGGGCGAAAAAATCACTACATTTGTTCCGCATGGCACGACAGCGACATACCCCCAAAGGGCGGCTTCTGATAACGGGAACGGTTCTGCTGATCCTGCTCGTGGCGGGCATCCTGACCGCCGGACGCACGATCAACGGCGTGGCCGTGCAGATGAGCGGCCGTATCGTCAGGCATATCAGCGAATACCATTACAGACTGTTACAGGTCGAGTTCGAGCGTTCGGAGGGGGTGCTGGACGCCTCGGTGCAATTCATGCGCGAGCGCACCGCGCCGACGGACGCCGAACTGCACGTGCTCGCGGCGACGCTGATGCGGATGGACCCCAAAGCCGGGTGCGTCTGGTTCGCTGAAGCCGGGGGCCGCACGATCCGCAGCTACCCGCGCGGAAAAACACCCCGCACCACGGAGGCAGCCGGAGATTTCCGGCAGCGGCTCATCGCCGCAACGGACGGCGACTCGGTGCGCAGCCATGTGACCGGTTCGGGACGGATTCAGGTCTGGAGCATGGCCTGCCCGGTGACGGACCGCACGGGCCGCAGGCATATATGCGGCATTGATTTTCCGCTGCCCGAAATCTATACCTGCATGACGCAGAGTCCGGCCAGCAGCGGATACGCCACGCTGTTCGATCCCGAAGGGGTGATCGTCTACCATCCCGACAGCCTCAAACTGGGCCGTCCGGCGAGCGACTCGACGGGACTGGCGGCATTCCGGAAGGTCGCAGCCACCGGACAGAGCGTCACCGTTCATGCGATCTCGGACTATCTCAACATCGACGAGGAGCGCATCTACTACCCCATTCAGCTGGGCGGACGCCGCTGGGTGGCGGGCATCGGCATCCCGCGGCTGGTCATCGAGCAGGAGATCGACGATTTTCACTTCTACACGGTTTTCGCCGCCGTGATCTCGGTGCTGTTCTTCGCCGTGCTGCTCGTCCTGGCACAACGCCGCTGGCGCCGCGAATACGATCTGCGCCGCCATTCGGAACGGGAGTCGGCACAGCTCCACCTGCAACAGCTGCTGGAGCAGATCGACCCCCACTTCCTGTTCAACTCGCTCAATTCGCTCTACGCGCTGATCCGCTGCAACCCCGATCAGGCCCGGGAGTTCACGCTAACCCTCTCGCGCGTCTACCGCCGGGTGCTGGAACGCCGCAAGCAGATACTCTCGACGCTCCCCGAGGAGATCGACTTCACGTGGCAGTACTACACGCTTCAGAAAATCCGCTTCGACGACCGCATCGAACTCACCACGGCCATCGACCCCACGCTGCGCAACTGGCGGATTCCCTCGATGAGCCTCCAGACGCTGGTCGAGAATGCCGTGAAGCACAACAGCATCACGGGCGGCAACCCGCTGCACATCCGCATCCGCACCGAGGGCGAAAGCATCCTGATCGAGAACAACTACACGCCGCGCAGCGACGGCGACAAGGAGTCGCTCGGCATGGGACTGGAACGAATCCGCTCGGTATATCGGTTCTACACCGAAGAGAACATCTCGATTTCGGTCGGCGACGGAACCTTCCGGTGCCGTCTGCCGCTGCTGCCGCCCGAAAAGTAATCCGCCTGATTGAGGCATTCACTCCCCCGATCCGGGCATTCGCCCCCGATCGTTTTTCCGGTAAACATTTAAATTTTATTATTGCATCCTGCGGATTTTACCGATTCGCGCGATAACTGCAATAATAAACGATGAACAAGAGACGATTGATCGGGAGCATGCTTGCGCTGGCGACGCTCCTCCTGCTGACGGCCCCGACGGCCGAAGCGAAGGGCAAGCCGGGCCGCAAGTCGAAGAAAACCGAAGCCGCGGCCGAGAAGGCCGACACGACCAAAAAAGAGAAGAAAGGGTACGAAGAACTGCTGAAAGGCGCCGTGACCGACAAGGGCATGTTCGACGTGCACCGCAAGGGAACCGACTTCCTGTTCGAGATTCCCGACTCGCTGATGGGCCGCGACATACTGATCGTCAACAAGATTTCGGGCGTTCCCTACGCCCTGAACGACGCGGGCGTCAACAAAGGCATGGGCTACGGCGAGAAGATCGTGCGTTTCCGCAAGGACACCCTTTATAAAAAGGTATGGGTCATGACCTACGACCCGCGCATCACCTCGCCCGAAGGCGACCGCATCACCCGCTCCGTAAGGGACAACTACCGCGAAACGGCGATCGAGCAATTCCCGATCGATGCCTACGGCAAGGATTCGGCATCAGTGGTCATCAAGGTCAACAAGGTCTTCGACGGCAGCGAAAAGAGTTTCAACAACGTTTTCGGCTCCATCGGACTGCCCGGTTCGCCCAAGAAGGACCTTTCGAAGATCGAATCCGTCAAGTCGTTCCCCGAAAACATCATCGTCAAATCGCTCCTCTCGACCTCGCACACCGAGGAGGGCACGACGATCCCCCTGACCGTGGAGATCACCTCGAACCTGGTGCTGCTCGCCAGGGAGCCGATGCGACCGCGGTTCTCCGACGACCGCGTGGGCTATTTCGAGATCGGGCACCTCTACTTCAACGACGAACAGCAGAAGGCCGAGGAACGCGCGTTCATCAACCGCTGGCGGCTGGAGCCGAAACCCGAGGACGTGGAGCGTTACAAGAAAGGCGAACTGGTCGAACCGCAGAAGCCGATCGAGTTGTGGATCGACCCGGCGACCCCGCCCGTATGGGTTCCCTACATCAAGAAAGGCATCGTCGAGTGGCAGGAGGCCTTCGAGGCCGCAGGCTTCAAGAACGCCATCGTAGCACGGGAGGTCACCCCCGACGACCGGGAGTTCGACATCGACGACGTGCGCTACTCGGTGGTGACCTACGCCGCCTCGGAGATGGCCAACGCCATGGGCCCTTCGGTGATCGACCCCCGGAGCGGCGAGATCATCGAGGCCGACATCATCTGGTGGCACAACGTGATGAGCATTCTCCACGCCTGGATCCGCCTCCAGACCGGCGCCGTGGACCCCGCAGCGCGCGGCAACACGCTACCGACGGAGGTGATGGGCAATGCCGTGCGCTTCGTCTCGTCGCACGAGCTGGGGCACAGCCTCGGACTGAAGCACAATTTCGGGGCTTCGTACTCCGTGCCGGTGGATTCGCTCCGCTCGAAGAGCTACACCGCAACGAACGGGACGGCCAGTTCGATCATGGACTACGCCCGCTTCAACTACGTGGCCCAGCCCGAGGACGGCATCACGCAACTGACGCCCAAGATCGGAACCTACGACAAACACGCCATCAACTGGGGCTACCGCTGGCTCGACGTGAAGGACCCGCACGAGGAGCTGCCGACGCTCAACGCCTGGCTGCGCGAGCACGAGAACGATCCCGAATACTGGTACGGCGAACAGTCGCGCGAAGGCATCGACCCCCGGTCACAGTCGGAAGACTTGAGCAACGACGCCGTGCTGGCCAGCACATACGGCCTGAAAAACCTCCGGCGCATCATTCCCCACGTGACGGACTGGACCTCGGAGGAGGGCAAACTGCAATACGAAGGCGGCCGGCTGCTGATGGCCATCGTCTTCCAGTGGCTGGCCTATGCCGACCATGTGAAGACCAATGTCGGCGGTTTCTACCTCAACAACGTCGTGGCGGGACACGACATCGACCGTTACGTGCCGGTTCCGGCCGACTACCAGCGCAAGAGCGTCAAATACCTCATCGACGAGGTGTTCACCACCCCCGAATGGCTGTTCGGCGCCAAGGCGTGGGACAAGGCCTATGCGCAGCGATCGTCACCCGTGGGACAGATGGAATACGCCCCCTACAACTTCGCGCGCGAACTCCAGTACAAGACCTACTACGAACTGCTGGCCGACCAGCGGCTGGTGCGCATGTACGAGGTCGAAGCGCGGCAGGGGCGCGGGGCGAAGACCTACACGCCCGAGCAGATGATGGACGACATCACGCGCGCCGTCTTCATCCGCCCCGGAGGCCGCTCGCTCTCGATCTGGAAACGGATGAGCCAGAAGAACTACGTCGACGCGCTGATCGTCTCGTCGAACCTGACGATGGTGAAGACCACCAAGCTGGGATCGACGCTCCGCGACCACGCGCACGACGGGCGCGGATGCACCTGCTCGCTGATGCAGGACGCTCCCGAGCTGAGCCTCGAACCGCTGCCGAGACCCGAGGAGATCGGCTTGCGCACGGCGCGCAACTACGACATGATGCAGCGCGTGAGCGAAACCACGTCGGCCAAACGGGCTGAAATGCGAAGGCTGCTGACCGTCGTGCAGGGCCGCTTCCAAAGCGGCGACCAGGCGACCCGGAACCATTACCGCGATCTCGAATTGAGGCTGAAAGAAGCCTTGCGAATGTTATAAACCAAAACGCTGCAAAAGCCGTCTTCCACCCCGGGAAGACGGCTTTGCGGCAACTGAAAGGGCTGTTAAAGAGGTTACGATCTCGAAGCAATATCGGAAAAACAGATTCGATTTAACAGAAAAACAACTCAAACACATCTATATTTGTAATATGAAAAAATTCCTTACGCTATTCGTTCTGGTCTGTCCCCTGCTGGCGCTGGCGCAGCAGACCCGGCAGATCACGGGCCAGGTGCTCGACCGCGCCGACGGAGCGCCGCTCGTGGGAGCAACCGTCTTCATCGCACCCGAGGAGACCCAGGCCAAAGACTACAATCCGCAGGGAACAATCGCCTACGAGCAGGGACGCTTCGCCTTCAAACTGCCCGCAAGCGTCCGGAAAGTCGTGGTCAGCTACCTCGGCTACGAAGCCCGGACCCTCGATATTTCGGGCAAGAGCGATTTAACGATCTACCTCTCGGCGTCGGACAACAAGGTGGACGCCGTGGTGGTGACCGGATACCAGCGCATCGAGAAACGCAAACTGACCTCATCGATCTCTTCTGTCAAGATGTCGGACATCGCGCGGGACGGCGTGGCGAGCGTCGACGAAATGCTCTCCGGCTCGATCGCCGGTCTCGTGTCGACCCCCACCACGGGCGGACCGGGCGCGGCCAGCAAGATCAAGATCCGAAGCACCGTGACGCTGAACGGCAACACCGACCCGCTGTGGGTGCTCGACGGCATGCCGCTCGAAGGCAACGACATTCCGAAGGACTGGTCGTCGAAGGAGAGCGTCGACAACCTCTACAACATGTCGATCGCAGGACTCAACCCGTGGGACATCGAGGACATCACCGTACTGAAAGACGCCGCTGCGACGGCCATTTACGGCGCCCGCGCGGCGAACGGCGTCATCATCATCACCACCAAGAAAGGCCTCCGCAACCAGGCGATGCGCGTCAACGTCTCGGCATCGCTGTTCGTGACCGACCGTCCCGACCTCTCGCGCCTCAACCTGATGAACGCCTCGCAGAAGGTCGATCTGGAACTGGGGCTGGCGGCGAACGCCCGGCTCAACTACCTGCCGGGCATGGGCGGCGTAGCCCGCATCCTGGACAAGGCCGGGGAACGCCCGGCGCTCGTCAACGGCGGAAGCCTCGCATCGCTCTCCCCCGAGACGCAGAGCGCGATCGGCGCCCTGCGCCGCAACGGCACCGACTGGGGCCGCGAAATCTACCGGACTGCGCTCAACCAGCAGTACAGCGTCAGCATTTCGGGCGGCAGCGGCAAGACCGGCTACTACTTCTCGGGCGGCTACTACAACGAGCAGGGAACGACCGTCGGAACGGGATTCGAGCGTCTGAACCTCACGATGAAGACCGACTACGACCTGCTGCAGAACCTGCGCTTCGGAGCCTCGGTGTTCGTGGGACAGAACAAGAACGACTCCTACCTCTCCGACACGGACGTGTTCACCAACCCGTCGCGCTACACCCGCACGGTGAACCCCTACCTCAACGCCTACAATCCCGACGGCAGCTACGCGTACGACCCCGACATGACGGTCAATACGGGCAACACCGACGTGCTCGACTTCAACTTCCTGGAGGAACGCGCCCGCACGGAGTACACGCTCAAGACCCGTTCGATCAAGACGATTTTCGACCTGGATTACCGTCCGGTGAAGGGATTGAAACTCTACACGCAGTTCGGCCTGGGGCGACTGGGACGAGAATCCCGATCCGTACAGGGTCTATTACTGGATCATGGACAATTTCCCGACAAACGTCAACCTGTTCAACAGCCTCGACATCTGGAACAGGAAGATCAACTACTTCCGCGTGAACAGCATCCGGCTGGGATACTCCTTCCCGCAGCGAATCACACGCAAACTCCACATGGCCGGATTGCGCGTGCACTTCGAAGCCCGCAACCCGCTGGTGATCGCCACGAACTACGACGGCTATTTCGATCCCGAGACCTACGGCAACATCTATGCGCAGCCGATGGCGCGCACCTACTCGGTCGGACTGAACATTACCTTCTAATACGTTGAAAAAATGAGAAAAAACGCATATATCCTGCTTGCCGCACTGGGACTCGCCTCGTGCAACTACCTGGAAATCGAACCTGTCGGAAAGGTGATTCCCCACAAGACCTCGGAATACCGGGCGCTGCTCACCGAAGGTTACAGCCGGTTTCCCTACACCAGTTCGAAGGCCTACACCGGACTGCTGTCCAATGAGGTCGGCATGTTCCACGAAGGCAACTTCTTCGACAGCAGCAACGCCATAGCCCTCTCCTACAACTACACCTGGCAGTACGAAACGCAGATGTGGGAGTATCCCTACCAATATTATTACCGCGCCGCCTTCCAGGCCAATGCCGTGATCGACGGCGTGGCGGACGCGGACGACGACTCCTCGGAAGACAAGCGGCAGATTCTCGGCGAAGCCTATGCCATGCGCGCTTACGCACACTTCGATCTGGTGAACCTCTACGAGAAGCCCTACGATCCGCAGACCGCTTCGACCGACCGGGGCGTACCCCTGTCCACCTACATCGACATCGAGCAGAAATACCGCCCGACGAACGTCGCCGCAGTCTACCGGCAGATCGTCGAAGACATCGAGGCCGCCGAAAGGACGATGACCCTGGAGAAACAGGAGAGTCCGACGCTCAACTACCGGTTCTCGCTCGATGCGCTCGCCGCCTTCAAGGCACGCGTCATGCTCTACATGCGCAACTGGCAGGCGGCTTACGATGCAGCGACGGGCCTGCTGCCCAAATACGAACTGGTGGATTTCAATGCCTCCCCCGAAAGCGGCGACCTGCCGTGGAAAGCGACCTCTCCGGAAGCCATATTGGCCTGGGAACGCCCGTTCGGCGGCGGAAACGGCGATCTGCGCGGCGCCAGCATCCTGTCGGACAAGATACTCGGGCTGCTGGACGAAGCGACGGACAACCGCCGCAACTACCTCAACCCGGTGAATGCCTACGACGAAAACTGGACGCCGACGCTGCTGGGATACTGCGTGAACCGCTCGTCGTCGGACCGCGTGTCGATCCGCATCGCCGAGATGTACCTCATCGCCGCCGAAGCCGGCTCGTACCTGCCTGCGGAACTGGAAAAGGCCAAGGGATACCTGCTCGACCTGAAGGCCAAGCGGCTGAAACCCGAGGCGATGGAGACCCAGCGCACGAAGGTCGGAGCGATGGTTGCGGAGCAGCTGCGCGCAGAGATCGCCGACGAGCGCGCCCGCGAACTGATCGGAGAAGGACACCGCTGGATGGACCTCCGCCGGACGACCCGGCCGGCCATCGTCAAAACCTACAAGGACCGGACCTACACGCTCAATGCGAATGACGCGCGTTACACGCTGCCCTTCCCGCAGTCGGCCATCGACAGCAACCCCGAGCTGAACGACTGAACCGAGGGAACGGTCCGGAGACCTTCGGGGTCCCGATGAAAAAACAGTCCGGTTTTTGCACCGGACTGTTTTTTTTATAATTTTACACGCCATGAGAGCCATTATCATAGAGGACGAGCCGCTGTCGGTCGCGGAGCTGCGCACGACACTCGCAGAGGTCGCGCCGCAGATCGAGGTCGTCGCCACGGCATCGTCGGTCGCGGAGGCCGCCGCTGTCATCGCCGGCGTCGGTCACGACCTGATTTTCATGGACATCCACCTCGGAGACGGCAGCGGGTTCGACATCTTCCAGCGCACGGAGATCTCCGTGCCGGTCATCTTCATCACGGCCTACGACTCCTATGCCCTGAAAGCCTTCGAAAACAAGGGCATCGACTACCTGCTGAAACCCTTCGGACGCGAGGATTTGCAGCGGGCGATCGACAAGCTGGGGCTTCTATCGGGGGGGGAAGCGCGTCTGCGGAGCACGGAGCCCCGACGCAGACGCCACCGGTTTACCAGGAACGGTTCCTGGTACACATGGGCGCCCGGATGAAATCGGTCACCACGGCCGAGATCGCCTATTTCATGGCCGACGGCAAGTACCTCCACCTCGTGACCCACGACGGAAAAGACTACATCGTCGACCGCACGCTGACCGAAGTGGGCGAAAAACTGCCGCCGAACCTCTTTTTCCGGATCAACCGCCGTTTCATCGTCGCCTTCGACGCCATCCGGGAGATGATACGCTACTCGGGCAGCCGAATCAAGGTGGTGCTCCACCCGCCCCTCGCCGAAGGGGAGGAGGCGTTCGTCAGCACCGACCGCGTGCCCGATTTCAGGCAGTGGCTGAACCGGTAGCACTCCAAGCCATCAGCCATAAAACCCTCCGAGAACGGATTTTTCGGATTATCCCTGCAATTTTTGATTTTAAGCGTGTGTGTTTCGCGCATCGTGAAAAACGGAGCGGACGGATAGTACTTGAGGTACATTCCATTCGCCCCGTTCGAGGGATGTGCGGAAACAGCCGCTTATAAATCGAAAATCAAAAAGGCAGGTCGTCCGGATCGTCGGCCGGGACCGAAGGAGCCGCCGGCTGGGGCTGCGGAGCCGCTGCCGGACGGGGTGCCTGCTGCTGATAACCGCCCTGCTGGCCATAGGAAGCCCCCTGCGGCTGTGCGCCGTAGGAGGGAGCCGGAGCGCCGTCCGAAGCGGGATTGTCCGAGCGACGCCCCAAGAGGTTCATCGTGTCGGCCAGAATTTCGGTCGTATAGCGTTTGTTGTTGTCCTTGTCCATCCATTCGCGGGTGCGCAGGCGCCCCTCGATGTAGATTTGCGAACCTTTGCGGACAAAACGGTCCACCACGTCGGCAAGACCGCGCCACAAGGTGATCGTATGCCACTCGGTGTGTTCCTTCGTCTCGTTCGACGCCCGGTCGAACAGACGCTCCGTCGTCGCCAGACGGACGCGGGCGACCTTCACGCCGCCCTCGGTCGTACGCACCTCGGGATCGAGGCCCACGTTGCCGATCAATATAACCTTATTTACCATAAGTTTACAGGTTTTTAATCATTCGACGGAAAAGAAGCTCCATGCGCACGCCGGCCTTTTTGCCCTGACGCTGCACGTCCTCGTGATCGCCCACCTCGTCCGAAAGGCCGCAGTTGGTGATGACCGACACGCCGAAGACGGGAATCGACATGTGACGCGCCACGATCACCTCGGGAACGGTCGACATGCCCGCGGCGTCGCCGCCGATGGCCTTGAAATAGCGGTATTCGGCCTGCGTCTCGAACGTGGGACCCGTGCCGCCGACATAGACGCCGTACTGGAGCTTGATCGACTCCTCTTCGGCGATCTTCGTGGCAGCGGCGATCAGCGACTTGTCGTAGCAGTTGTGCATGTCGGGGAAGCGCGGCCCGAGCTGGGCCATGTTGGGACCGATCAGCGGATTGGGCATCAGGTTGATGTGGTCGGTGATGACCATCAGGTCGCCCACGCGGAACGACGGGTTGATGCCGCCCGAAGCGTTCGACACGAAGAGGTATTTGATGCCGATCTGCTGCATCACGCGCACCGGGAAGGTCACCTGCTGCATCGTGTAGCCCTCGTAGTAGTGGAAGCGGCCCTGCATGGCGACGACCCGGCGGCCTTCGATCTCTCCGAAGATCATGCGGCCCTTGTGGCCCTCGACCGTCGAAACGGGGAATCCGGGAACGTCCTTGTATTCGATGATGAACCGGGCGTCGATCTTATCGGCGAAATCGCCCAGTCCGGTTCCGAGTATGATCCCCACTTCGGGCGCGAAATCCTCGGTCCGGGTTCTGACGAAAGCGGCGGTTTTCTTAATTTCCTCTAACATCTTCTTCTAATTTTTGCAGAAAATCCGTTGCCGAATCCTCTATGAATGAAATATTTATCGGTAAATAGTACAGGTTGCTGCGGACCCGGGCGGGGATTTTCGCCCGGTTGGTCATCTTGACGGCATCCTTCTCGGTGGTAACAATTACCGCGCCCGGATGCTTCTCCAGAAGCGCCGCGAGGGCGTTCATGTCGCGGACCTTGTAGACATGGTGGTCGTCGAGCGTCATCTCGGCCACGACCTCGTAACGTTCGCGGAGCGTCTGCACGAAGGGCTTCGGGTTGCCGATGCCCGAAAGGGCGATCACCGGCCGCCCCTGCGCCAGCGGCTCGCCGGACGCCTCCTCGGCATAGAGAGGCTGGGGCATGAAACTCTCGAAACGCGTGAAATAGACCCGCTGGTAGGCCACCTGGATCAACACCTTGCGCAGAATGCGGCGGTCGATCGGGGCCATCCGCTCGGGGCATTTCGTGACTACGAAATAGTGGGCGCGGTGCAACTCCTCCGGAAGGTCCCGCAGCGTCCCCACGGGCAGCATCCTGTCGTGCTGGACGGGCCGCGTGGCGTCGATCATCACGATATTGATTTTCGGCTCCACGTAGCGGTGCTGGAAGCCGTCGTCCATAACGATCAGATCGACCTCGGGATGCTCGGCGCAGATGCGGCGGATACCTTCGGAACGCTTCTCGCAGACGGCGACCACCGTATCAGGAAACTTGAGTTTGATTTGCAGCGGCTCGTCGCCCGCGTCGCGGTAGTGCGAATCGGCCCGAACTTCAAGATACCCCTTCGTGCGGCGTCCGTAGCCGCGCGAAAGCAGCGCCACATTGTGCATCTGGGACATGTAGGCGATCACCATTTCGGCCATCGGGGTCTTGCCCGTGCCGCCGACGGTGATGTTGCCGATGCAGATGATCGGAATGTCGAACTTCTCGCTTTTGAGGATGCCCCAGTCGAAGAGGCGGTGACGGAACGTCACCCCCGCTTTATAGAGGAAGGCCGCAGGCGCGAGCAGGCATTTGAGCATCTTTCTATCGGTTTGAACAGATAACTTTCAAAGGTAACGATTTTTCCCGGGACCACCAAACCAAAAGTCGCAAATCTGGTTCCAGAGCGGAAAATAGCGACTGATTTTACGGAAACGGAGGCCCGGGCACCGCCCCTGTCGCGGGGATTTCCAGATGCTGTTGGGTCGCAAAAAGTACCGATCGCAGTCTGCGACTGGTGTTCTTTGCCGCTTTTTGGTCGGCTGTTAACCGCGGTCTCCGCCCGCGGAAGGTAATGTACTTTTTGGCCGCAAAAAGTACCAAAAACTCCCCGGCAGATGCCTTCGCCTACTTCGCCCCGTCTAACGTTCGAAACGGGCGCCTATTCGCGGGTTTGCAAGCAAACCGGCCCCGTTTCTTGCCACTTTTAGCCGGGACTTCGTTTCGCGGCTCCGGCATCGGGCCGGGATTGTTCGCCGCGTTCCGCGGCAGGAAGCTGGCGCAACAGCAGGATCGGAAACGCAGTATCCTGCCATCGCCTCTAAAAGCGGTTTTAAACCGCCGCATTATCGCTTGGAGCGGAAAAAGAACAACCGAAAGCCCGCGTGCCCGGAGCGGGAGGCTGTAAAGGCCTGATCTTACTGCGCCCGCTCAACGCGGGCCGGAGGTTGTTCCCGCGAAAGCGACATGCGGATGGTTTTGGTACTTTTGCCATCAAAAGTACAGAGAAAGCCGCGACGATGTCGCGGGTGTTTTGTACCTTTTTTCCGCAAAAAGGTACCCAAAAACTCCCCGGCAGATGCCTCCGCATCCGACGTGCCGTCTTAACGCTGGCTCCGGGCGCCCGCCTAAAAGGCGGGTTTAAGGGGCGATGGGCCGCAGAAAGGGCCATATCCGATACGACGCTCTCACTCTTAAAACCGGCGTCTTACGCCGGCGCTCGCGCTTTTAGCCGGGCCTTCGTTTCACGGCTCCGGCATCGGGCCGGAGTCGTTCGCCGCGAAACGCGGCGGGAAGGATGCGTCCGGGACAAGCAGAAAGCACAGAAGCCTACGATCGCCCCCAAGGGGGGGGGCTGGGGAGAACGAAACGGCAGCAAAAAACCCGCAGGTTGCCGGGCTGCAAACAACCCGCGCCGCTCAAACCCCGCCGCTCAAGCGGACGCTCCCAAGGGCTGGGGCGAACGAAAAGACTAAAAGGACCCGCCGTCGCCGGACTGCGAAGATCTTTGCCACCAAAAGACAGCGATACCCCGCGGGCGAGGACCGCGGAATGTTTCATGTACTCTCGGTGACAAAAGCACAAACAAAAAGGCCTGCAAAACGCAGGCCCTTCTTCCGGCGGATGCCGGACAAATCGCTATAACTCCGTTACTGCTCGCTCAAGATGCGCATTGCAACATCGAGAATCGTCGTATCGTCCAACGTAACGACACCCCCGTCCGGTCCCGGTTCGAAGTGCACGCCGACGCACTCCTTCGATTCGTGCTTGCCGCCAAAGTAATTGCGGACAGTGTCTACGTCGATTCCTAACTCATCTGCAATGCGCTGCGAGCTGCCGCTGGGCAACCGGTCCTTGATACGGCGCAACTCGTTAAATGTGATAATCATATCCGTTGAATTTTTGGTTGATGGTTCTACACAACTAAATTAATACAATTTTACGGAACTGCAAAATTTCTGCCTGAAAAAGTGTAATAAAAATGCAACGCGAAAGAAAAGAAGCGAAAGTCCCCTTTTCCAAAACAAAAGCCCCCGCCGAAGCGGGGACTTTTCAGATTTCACGGTGCATTCCACACCGCCGGAAAAGCGGATCATTCGCCGTCAGGCTCGATGTAGATCTGGAAAATCAGCGGCGAGAAGGACGGAATGTCGGTATAGACCTCGGTCGTGGTTACGGTCTCGCCCGAATCGTAATTGCCGCCGTAGCCCCCGTAATAACCGCCGTAATAGCCGTAGTTGCCCAGACCGCCGTAGCCGTAGTAATCGTTGTAATAACCGCCGTAATAGCCGTTATTGCCGTAATACATCTGCGAATAGTTCAGGTAGTTCAGGTAATCGTAATAGCTCGACGTGTAGCCGTTCGAGGAGGTCGACGTACTCGAACCGCCGCTCTTGCCCGTCGTGCCGTAGGCATTGGTCGACGTGGTGACCAGCGTCGCCCACTGCCCGTATTTCAGATGCGGGACGATGTAATAGAACGCGGTTATCAGATCGGGGTTCTGCACGTCGTACGAGTGCGCCGAACCGGTTTTGCGCACCTCGCCGTAGATGATCTGCTTCACCTCGTCGATGTTCGTGTCGAAGATGAACCCGTCGAGGAAACGGCCGATATACCAGATCTTGGCCGTGCCTTCCATGCCGACTGAATCGGCGTCGAGGTCCGCAACGCCCTTGTAGGCTTCGTAGTCGTCGCCCTCGCCGTGGAAACGCTTCACGAGCGCCTCGGCGATCTTCTTCTCCAGATCGGAGCCGTTGTAGGGTTCGAACCCGACGTTATACGGCTCGTTGCGTTCGCTGCCGACGGGAAACGAGAAGGTGAACCTGTCGCCGGCAAGTTCCTTGGCCGGGTCGTAGCGCACGTCGACATAGAGCTGCGCCACGGTATCGCAGGCGCTCACCCACCGCTCGGCACGGTTGTAGGGATGTTTCGCATCCTCGGGATCGGTCGGGCGTTTCTCCGAATCGTCCTCGCCGTCCTTGGTGAACATCACCATTCCGCCGTTGGCCTCGCAGAAGGCGTCCACCAAGGAGCCTTCGGCCTCCAGCGGGTTCTTCACCGTATCGCAGATCTCCATATCGACGATGAGCGGACGCTTGGCGCTCAAGTCGAACTGCCCCTCGTAGCCGCCGTCGCCCTCCACGCCGTTGCCGACGATGCGCGAGGGAAGGTAGAGCCGCACCCTGGAGCCTTCGCGCAGCAGGAACTCGGGATCGACACCCTTGCCGGCGGCATAGTCCGGATCGAGGTGCAGCGTATTGCGCATGGCCAGGAAAGTGCCCTCCATCAGGCTCGTATTCTCCGTGCCGCAGTAGCGGTAGAAGGGAACGTAGTGGGTGTATTTGGTGAACGTGCCGAGCTGGCGGGCTTCATTGGCACGGCGCGTAAGCACGATGTTGCCGCTCAAATCGCGGCCCGAGAAGTCGAACTTCACCCAGCAGGCAGTATCGTTCACCGGCTTGGCGTCGGGATTCCCGGCAGCGAGGATTTCGACGTAATAGCCGCCTTCGGGCTGGTAATTTTTCAGCAGCTCCCGGCGGTTCTGCGTCATCCACGCCTCAAGGGCCTGGTTCTCGAATTTGTCATACGACTCGGTCTGCTCCTTGGCGCAGGATGTCAGCAGCATGATGCCGGCTGCCGAGAGGTAGAGAAAACGGGTGATCAACTTCATATCTTGTTATACAATTCTATAAATTCGGTGTTCTGTCTATTTGTCGTACTCCACGCTTTCGACCGTGAAAAACCACGCGACGGGGCTTTCTCTCGGAATCGTGCTCACATATTTGTCCCCGTAAGCCATATTGTAGGTCATGTAGGCTTCGACGATGTCGCCTTCGCGACAACCAAGTAACGCATGCCGCAGCCCGTTTAGTATGTCGCCGCGCATATCGAGCGTCAGCGGTTCGAACGACCACGCTCCGGGCGTCAGCCCCATGTCCTCGTAGGCCTGCTGCAAGGCGGGATCGTTCGAGTAGAACGGAAAGGTCGAATCGGTGATGTTCGAGAAGGCGAAGACGTAGGCCCGGAAGGTGATGGTCGCTTTCGCGGCGGCGGTGACCTCCGGAAGCTCGCTCCGCCCGTCCCGGTAGAAATTGTCGATATACCGGTAAACCGTGCTGCCCGACATGGTGTAGAACCGCTGCTGGCTCCCGGTCTCGACCTGCGACTCCGGGATCAGCGCCGGAGAGTGCGTCCTCTCAAGATACGAGACGATCTTCTGGCGCTGTTCGGGAAGGATGTCCTCCTCCTCCGAGCAACCGCAGAACAGCAGAGGCAGGGCGAAAATCAATGTGGCGAATATTCGTTTCATCGGCATATAATCGTGCAAATTTACAAAAACAATCCGATTTACGAACAAGAAACGTAAAAAATCGCCCGCTTTGCATGCGGGCGTACTTGAAAAGATCAGAAAAACCGGCTATCCCTTTTTCCGGTAATAGTCCTTGTGCGGGTCCTTGAGACGCTGCAACCTGCGCTGCTTCCACACGATAACGACGGCTGTCAGCACAATAGCCGCGACAAAGAAGCCGAACAAAATCAAAATGAATCCAAGCGGAATGTCTTCCATGAGAGGCGAATTAAAAATGAGGCGTTTTGTTAGGCGACGCAAATATAAGACAAAATAGATCCAAAACAAAATGCCGGGAGACTTTCAGACCTATTTTCCAAAAGTTTACGGTTTCCGACCACACATGCGGCATATCCGCACTTCCGGAATGGCGGATTCAGAGTTTTTTCAACGCCATTCGGATCAGCTCCTCGACCGGAGCCGCGGGAGATTCGCGCAGAACGCCCCGCAGAATCTTCTCGGCCGGGGCGCGGGCGAAGCCCAGCATGGACAGCGCCGCAAGGGCCTCGTCGAAGCTCCCGCCCGCCCCGGGCTGCGCCCCTCCGTCGTCGGCGCCCGGCGCCATGAGCTTGCCGCTCAACTCGACGATGATCTTCTGCGCCGTCTTGAGGCCCAGCCCCTTGACGTTTTTCAGCAGCACGGCGTTGCCCGCCGTGATGATTCCCTGCAACTCGCGCGGCGAATAAGTCGAAAGGATCATACGCGCCGTGTTGCCGCCCACGCCCGAAACGCTGATCAGCAGGCGGAACAACTCGCGCTCGGCTTTGGTCGAGAAGCCGTAGAGCAGCTGCGCATCCTCGCGCACGACGTAATGGACGTAGAGCCGGGTCTCGGTCTCGTGTTCGATCGCGGAGTAGGTTTCGAGCGAAATATGGAGGTAGTAGCCCACCCCGCCGACGTCGATAACTGCGTAAGCGGGAGCCACTTCGGCGACTGTGCCCTTGATGTATTCGTACATGTGTTTCAAATTTTGCTGCGGGTTGGGCAAAAGTAAAGATTTTTTTTTACCTTTGTGTCTCAAATGCTGAATAATTAACTAAACAAACCAAAAAACGATATGAAAAAAACTCTCTTTCCGGCGCTGGCTGCGGCTCTCGTCCTCGCGGCCTGCGGCACGAAGACCACCGGGCAGGCCGAAGTTGCGGCCGAGGCGGCGGCGCAGCAGGTTGTTTCGAGCGACATCGCATACGTTCAGGTCGAAGCCGTGCTGGCCCAGTGCGACCTCTACAAGAACGAAGGCGTAGCGCTTCAGGAGAAGACCGAGAAGGCGCAGAAGAGCTGGGCGCAGCGCGAACAGAACCTCCAGGCCGAAGCCGCCCAGTTGCAGCAGAAGTACGAAAAGGGACTGATCACCTCGCGCGACGCGCAGGCACAGCAGGAGAGCATCCAGAAGAAGGTGGCCTCCTACCAGAGCAATGCCCAGAAGGAGGCCCAGACGCTCGACGAGGAGAACTACGTGTTCACCAACCGCGCCCAGGACCTGCTGCACCGCGCCGTGCAGGAGATCAACAGCGGCAAGAAGTACAAACTGATCCTCAACGCCTCGGCGCTGATCGACGCGGACACGACGCTCAACATCACCCCCGCCGTGCTGGCGAAGGTCAACGAGCTGTATGCCGCCGACAAAAAGGCCGAGAAGAAGTAGCCCCGCCCGCGAAAAACAAAAAAACCGGCTTCCCCGCACGGCGGAAGTCGGTATTTTTTATATCTTGGGCGTCGTAACGACACTGTCGGAAAGTCGCGGCGTTTTGCCGAATCGCATGCGGTCCGGTTTTGCAGCGGCCCAACTTTTTCGTATCTTTGTGCGATAACTGAAACCTGATAAATTTTCTGATACACGATGGGATTCGTTCCGTTCACATTCGTCGACCTGATAGACATCATTCTGGTGGCCGTGATCATGTACTGGATTTACCGCATGACCAAGGGAACCAATGCGCCGTACATTCTCTCGGGAATCATTGCCGTCTACCTGCTGTGGGTGGTCGTCCGGGCGCTGAACATGGAGCTGCTGTCGACGATCCTCGGACAGCTGATCTCGGTGGGAGCCATCGCGCTGATCATCGTCTTCCAGCCCGAACTGCGGCGCTTCCTGCAGATGATCGGCATGCGCCAGAAACATTTCAACTTCATCACCCGCATCTTCTCGACGGGCGAGGACACCGTGCAGACCAACGTCGTGCCGATCGTCACGGCCTGCCGCGAGATGTCCGAGACGAAGACCGGGGCGCTCATCGTCATCGGTCAGCAGAGCGACCTGCGGCTGATCGCCGAAGGCGGCATCGCCCTCGACGCCAAGGTGTCGACGTCGCTGATCAAGAACATCTTCTTCAAGAACGCCCCGCTGCACGACGGCGCGGCGCTGATCGAGGGCGACCGGATCGTGGCGGCCAAGTGCATCCTCCCGGTGACGCAGAGCGACGTGCCCAAGTCGTTCGGCACGCGGCACCGCGCGGCGATCGGCATGAGCGAGATTTCGGACGCCATCATCGTCGTCGTCTCGGAGGAGACGGGCGACATCTCGATCGCACAGGGCGGCGAAATCCGCCTGAACATCGACCCCGTGCGGTTGCAGCAGACCCTGCAACGCTACCTGACGATCAACACGCGCAAACGCTCGAAAAAGGAGGTCGCCGAATAAGCGGCGCCGGATTCAGGGGCGGCAGAAGGTTTCCGGACCGGCCATTCCGTTCCGCGCTTCCGCGACACTCCCCGAACACCCAAAACAAGCAAGTATGCTTTACCCGTCCCGAACGGCCCGCCTCGCACTGCGCGCATGGCGGGAGGAAGACCAGCCGGCTTTCGCCGCCATGAACGCCGACGAGCGGGTCATGGAGTATTTCCCCGCGACGCTCACCGCCGAAGAGTCGGCCGACCTGCTCGACCGCATCCGCGACGAGTTTTCGACCGAAGGATTCGGTCCGTATGCCGTCGAACGTCTTTCGGACGGAGAGCTGCTGGGATTCACCGGACTGCACCGCGTGACGTTCTCCGGCGGGCTGGAGGGCCAGGTCGAGATACTCTGGCGGCTGCGGCACGACGCCTGGGGCCAGGGTTACGCCACCGAGGCGGCCCGGGCATGCATCGCACACGCCGCGAAACTCGGCATTCCGGAACTGGTCGCCTTCACGTTCGTCGGAAACGGGCGTTCCCGGCGCGTGATGCAGAAGCTCGGCATGACGTGCGTCGGAGAGTTCGACCACCCCGCCCTGCCCGAGGGGCATCCCCTGCGCAGGCACGCCCTCTATCGCATCCGGACCGAACAATGAAAAAGTCCGCGACCTGTCAGAGGTCGCGGACTTCTCCTTTCCGGCTGCGGAATCATTTCAACTCGAATTCCACCGTGCCGCGAATATCGTCCGACGCGGCGCCCACATAGGCCGTGAACGCGCCCGGCTCGGCCACCCACGCACCCTTTGCGTCGTCGTAGTACTGCAACATCCCGGGGGTGATCTCGAAAGTCACGGTCCGCGTCTGCCCGGGATTCAGCGAAACTTTCTGAAAACCTTTCAGCTCCTTCACGGGACGCGGCAGCGACGACTGCTCGTCGCCGATGTAAAGCTGCACGACCTCGGCGCCCGCACGGTCGCCCGTGTTGGTCACGTCGGCCGAAATACGGATGCTGCCGTTCGGGGCGAGCGTCGTACGGTCGGCCTTCACGTTGCCGACGGCGAAGGCGGTGTAGCTCAACCCGTGGCCGAAGGCGAACAGCGGCTTGAGCTGCTCCTTGTCGTGCCAGCGGTAACCGACGAAGATGCTCTCGTTATACTTCACCTTGTCCGCGCCCGGGTATTCGCCCAGCGCATGCGCGCCGTTGTCCTCCAGCCGCACGGGGAACGTGAAGGGCAGCTTGCCCGAAGGGTTCACCGCACCGAACACCACGTCGGCAAGCGCATTGCCCGCCTCGGAACCCGAGAACCACGCCTCCAGCACCGCCGGAACACGGTCGATCCACGGCATCGCCACGGCGTTGCCCGAGACGATCACCACCGCCAGATTGGGATTGGCTTCGGCCAGCGCCCCGATCACTTTGTCCTGCGCATACGGCAGGCCGTATTGCAGGCGGTCGTCGCCTTCGCAGTCCTGGTGGTTGCTCTTGTTCAGCCCCCCGACGAAGATCACCGCGTCGGCCTTGCGGGCCGCGGCCGCGGCATCGGCGATCAGCTGCGCCTCGGAACGGCTCTCGCTCAAATCCTGCCCGGTCTTCACCCCGTTGTAGTCGCCCGTCACGTCGCCGACGTAGCCGCGTTCGTAGATCACCTCGGCTTTGCCGGCCGCAGCGGCGCGGATGCCTTCGAGCGGCGTATATTCGTGCCGCACCTTGAGCGACGAGGAACCGCCGCCCACGGTCATCATCTTGATCGCATTCTCGCCCACGACGGCGATGGTCTTCGCACGCCCGAGGTCGATGGGCAGCACCCCGCCCTCGTTTTTCAGCAGCACCATGCCCTCGCCGGCGATACGGCGTGCAGCGGCCAGATGTTCGGGCGAATTGAGCGACCCGAACGGTTTGCGGGTGTTCATCGCCGTGCGGAAAATCAGCCGCAGCACCCGGCGCGCCTTGTCGTCGAGCGTCGCCGTCGAAGCCTCGCCCTTGCGGAGCATATCGAGGTAGGGGGCGGCGAGGTAATAGTTGTCGTAGGCGTTGCTGGCACCCCAGCTCAAACCGTCGGTCCACGAACCGAACTCCATGTCGAGACCGTTCTCGGCGGCCTGCTTCGTGTCGTGCGTGCCGCCCCAGTCGGAGACGACCACGCCGTCGAAGGCCCAGTCGCGTTTCAGAATGTCGTTCAGCAGGTAGCGGTTGTGGCAGCAATGTTCTCCCTTGTATTTATTGTAGGCGCCCATGACGGCCCATGCGCCGCCCTCCTGAACGGCGGCTTTAAACGCCGGGAGGTAGATCTCGTTCAACGCACGGTCGTCGACCTCGACGTCGATGCCGTGACGGTGGGCCTCCTGATTATTGAGTGCGAAATGTTTCACGCAGGCGGCAACGCCGTTCTTCTGCACCTCCTCGATGTAGGGAACGACCATCCGCGAAGAGAGGTAGGGGTCCTCGCCCATGTACTCGAAATTGCGGCCGTTGAGCGGCGTGCGGTAGATGTTCACGCCGGGTCCCAGCAGGATGTCCTTCTCGCGGTAGCGCGCCTCCTCGCCGATGGATTTGCCATACAGCGCCGACATTTCGGGATTCCACGTCGCGGCAAGGCACGTCAGCGCCGGGAAAGCCGTGCAGGAGTCGTTCGTCCAGCCGGCCTGGTCCCATTCGTCCCACAGGACCTCGGGGCGGATGCCGTGAGGGCCGTCGGTGCACCACACCTCGGGAATGCCCAGGCGCGGAACGCCCGCCGACGAGAATTTCGACTGCGCATGCAGGATGGCGACCTTCTCTTCGAGGGTCATGCGCGAAAGGGCGTCTTCGACCCGCTTTTCGATCGGCTGCGACTCGTCGAGGTAGACGGCGACGCTGCCCTGCGGCCCCGGCCCGCCTCCGCAGGCGACCGCCGCCAGGGCGCACAGCCCGGCGAGACTCTTCAACAGAATTTTATTTTTCATGTCTGGAATGGATTAGTGCATATTCACAAACGGAGTGCACAGTCGAGAGGCCGCGCACTCCGTTTGCAAAATTAACGATTATTTCTTAACCAGCGACAAAACGGGGTTGTCTTTTCCCGCCGTCACGTCGAGTGTCAGACGATAGGTCGCGCCCTCCTCAAGGGTGACTCCCGAGGCGATCTCGATGTTGCCGTCCCCGGCGATCGAGAAGAACGCCTCGGCGCCCGGCGCCAGCGTGAAGGCTCCCAGACCGTCCCAGCCGCGGTTCCGGAAGAACTTGCCGCTCCAGCCGCTTACGCGGAAACGCTGTCCGAGGGTCGTGCTGCCTTCCAGACCCGCCTGGGCCGTCATCGTGTAGATGCCGGGAGCGGATTCGGGCACGCAGACGCCCTTTTCGGTGGTCCAGCCCGGTTCGTTCACGGCCGCGGGCGAACCGATGCCGTAGCCGATGAAATAGACCGCCCCGTGACCGTCGTCGCTCAACGTGGCAAGCCCCGAACCGTCGGCGTTGAGCACCAGCGCATCAATCACCCGGGTCGCCAGGTTGGCCGTGATGCGGTATTTGCCCGTGACGGGGACCAGCTTGACGCTCGTCGCGGAGGCCGCCTCGAAGAAGTCGGGATTGATCCACGCCGGCGTGAAGGCGTCGGCGCCGCCCAGCGTCAGCGTCTGGCCCTGCGTCAGGTCGAGGTCCAGCTGGTAGTTGTCCACGTCGAGTTGGGTCATCGGCGTTCCGTTGACAGTGATGTCGGCCGGCGGAAGCTGTTGCTCGCCCACCTTCTCGACGGTCAGCACGGCCGCCGTATTGCCGCCCGTGATGTCCACCGTGAAGCGGTAGATGCCGCCCAGGTCGAGCGTCTTGCCCTCCACCAGGCCCAGGTTGCCCGAATCGCTGATCTTCACCAAATCGCTCGCGGTCGAAATGTCCTTGCCGCCGAATTCCCCGCCCCAGGTCTTCTGGTGGAAGAACTTGAAGTCGAACGAAGAGGCGTTGAGCGAGATTCCCGCAACGAGCGTCAGCTGGTACTTCTTGTCGGCGACGCGCGCCAGACACAAGCCCCCGTCCTCGGGACTCCAGCTGGCGGCGTTTTTCAGCGTCGGCTTGCCGACCTCCATGCCGCCGATGGCCCAGATGGCTCCCGAACCGTCGTCGTTGAGCGTGGCAAGCTCCGTCGCCGACTTCATGGCCTCGATCTTCAGGTAGCGGTGCTTGAAATTGGCCGTCACCTTGTACATGCCCGTCATCGGCAGGAAGGTCAGCGTCTCGGGATCGGAAACATCGGCGCGTTCGAAGAAGTCGCGGTCCACATCCCAGTCGGCGAAGTCCGAAACGCCCGTCAGCTTGTAGGTCCGGCCCTCGGTCAGCGTGGTGACGATGCTGTAATTGTCATTGTCGACCATCGTCATCTCCGTCTCGCCGAAGAGCAGCTTGATGAAAGGAGACCCCTCGAAGGTCAGCAGGTTGAAGGTGATCGTGAACTCCCCGGCATTCGAATTGGCGAAGGGAATGGCGTCGGTGGAATCGGAGACGATGCCGCCGGCCCCGGAGTCGTAGCCGAAGGTCACCACCGAGCCAGCGGCGTCGAGTTCGGGCGTCGCGATGTAGCCCTGCGGCTTCTGCGGGAACTCGTCCGTCACGGCGTATTCGTAGTCGTTACCCGTAGGCTCCATGCGGTACTCCGCGTCATCGAGGAAGAACGTCAGGTAGGCGGGCTTGGGACGCGATACGGCGAGCGGCCGGTCGACGGTCGTCGTTCCGAAACGCACGTTCTGCCCCACAAAGCGCAGCGTGGCCTCGCCGTCGGGAATGTTCTTGTAGAAGGGAAGCGTCACAGCCCCCGTGTAGGTTCCGTCGCTTTTGGTGCGGATCACCTCCTCGGCGACCATCTCGTCGTCGAAGAATACCTGCGCCTTGAGCGTCGAGAGCGCATAGCGGTCGGTCATCGTCACCTCGAAGTCGACCTTGCCGCCGTAGACGCCCGACGCATCGGCCGAAACGACGGTCATCTCGGGACCGACGTCGGTGGTGAGCAGTTCGGGATCGTCCTTGCACGCCGTCGTCGAGGCAGCGACGAGCAGCGACAGTGCGATGTATTTCAGCGTTTTCATGTTCTGCGAATTTTAAAGGTTAGTTTTCGGCTCCGGCGCCCCAGCGGAACGAGGCGATCGACTTGGCCGGGATGGTGTATTTGAACGAACGGTCGGCGTTTTCATACACGGCGACGGTCTGTTCGCCGGCGCTCCTGTTGAGCGCCACGAAGGCTTTCGATCCGTCGGGATTCCGGAAGGCCAGGTAGGTCAGCCCCGACGCCGTGTAACCCGACGCGCCGATGCGCACGGCACCCGGCCGGATGACCTTGGCGCACTGGGCCAGGTCGTAATAGTGGCTGTTGTACTTGAGCGTCTTGTAATCCGACGAACTGATCTCGATGGCCCCGTAGCAGGTCGTACAGCCTCCGGGGCGGTTCGGAGCGCCCTTGTCGTCGAGCATCAGGTTCCACAGCAGAACCCCTTTGCCGTAGCGGCTCAACGTCCCCAGGAAGATCGACTCGAAGTCGTCGATCACGCAGCTCTCGAAATTGTAGTTCCACGTGCCGATCGAAGCCTCGGTGAAGTAGATCGTCTTATCGGGCGCGGCGGCGCGGATGTTGTCCAGCTCGCTCACGCTGCCCCCGTAGTTGTGCCAGGCCGAGCCATCGACCCACTGCGCAGCATCGGCGTCGGCGTAGATGTTGAGCGGGTAGTTCTGCTGGCCGGCGACGTTATCGTAGTTGTAGTTGTGGTCGTAGCAGAGGATCTTGGTGTCGATGCCCGCCTTGCGGAATGCCGGGCCGAGCTTCTTGACGAAGGCCAGCTGGTCCTCCCACGGCATGTAGAGCGACATCGAATTGCCCTTGTTCAGCGGCTCGTTCTGCATCGTGATGGCATAGATCGGGAATCCGTACTCCTCCATCTCGGTCACCCACTGCACGAAATACTCGGCGTAATCGTCGTAATAGGCGGGATTGAGACGACCGCCGGTCCACGAATCGTAGGGTTTCGAGGGGTCGGCGACCGTGCCCTTCATCCATTTGGGGCACGACCACGGCGAACCCATGATCTTGATTTCGGGATTGATCTCCAGAATCTCTTTCAGCACCGGAAAGATGCCATCCTTCTCCACGGCGGGAATGGCGAAGAATTCGATGCCCTCCCGGTCGCAGCAGGTGTATTCGTCCATCGAGAAGTCCGAGCCGCCGATATGCACGCGGATAAAGCTGAAACCGGCTCCGGTCTCGGGGTCGAAGCACTTCCGGAGGATCGCCGTGCGGTCGGCCTGCGACATTTGCAGCAGGTTGTAGCACGTGGCGCCGGTGATGGCCGGGCCGAAACCGTCGACGGTCTGGTAGGTCGTCGAGGGGTCGATCGTGACCCGGTAGGGCGACATCGAGACCTTCGAGTAGTCGAGTCCCTCCTCCGTGAACAGGCGGTTGCCGTCGGCCGAGGTGACGTAGGCGAGAACATCGCCCGTCACGGGCGAGGGATCGGGGCCAGGACCGGGAGCCGGCGTGTCGCCGTCGTTCCCGCTGGAACAGCATACGGCTCCGGCGAGCAGCAGCGGGCAGGTCAGCAGGCGCAGGTTGTTATTGATCGTAAATTTCATGGCAGAATCGCAATTTTAAGGTTAATAGCCCAGGTTTTGTTCGATGTTGGTGTTATCCTCCAGCACTGAAGTCGGCACCGGCATCAGCACGCGGTTGTCGTTCATCGCGCGGCGGGTCTGGAAGTAGGAGTCGTAGGACGCCGAGCCTTTGATGTTGACGCCGTCGCAGATTTCGAACAGTTTCGAATAGTCGTCGCCGTAACGCATCAGGTCGAACCAGCGGAAGCCCTCCATGGCCAGTTCCAGACGGCGTTCGTGGAGCACGGCTTCACGCATCAGGTCGGCCGACGCGCGCTGCGCCGCAGTCAGCTTGCCAATGCCGGCGCGGCCGCGGATCTCGTCCACGATGTCGGCGGCGCCTCCCGGATCGTCCGTATTGGCCAGCGCTTCGGCATGCAGGAGCCGGATCTCGGCCAGACGCATCAGGTAAACCGGCGTCACGTTGGTCGGAAACTTGTGCATGAAAGCGTATTCGTCGCTCGGATAGTGATACGACCAGCCGCATTCGTCGTAGACGACCGACGCATTCTTGCGCTCGGTGTCGCCCTCGGCGTCGTAAGCCTTCGTCAGGTTACGCGACGGCGTGCACCACTTGGCCCACGAGAAACTGTCGCCCGGGACATAGGCGTTGCGGTGGAACATCATCCACATCCACGAACCCGAGGTCTGGCTGGTCCACTGCACCTCGAAAATCGACTCGCGGGTGTTCATCGCAGCCATGCCCGTATCGCCGGTGGTGTAGGCCCACAGGTCGCCGTACTTGTCGCAAAGGCTGTACCCCATCCCTTCGACCGCTTCGCAGGCCGAGACGACCTTCGACCAGTCGCGGAACTCGCGCATGGAGTAGAAACGGGCCATCAGGCCGTAGGCGAAGCCCTTGGTGATGCGGAATTTGTTCGAAGCGTCCATGTCGGGGGCGTATTTGCAGGCATACTCCTCGATGTCCTTGACGATCTGCTCGCCGACGGTCTGCTTCGACACGCGGGCCGGGAAATAGAGCGGATAGACCTCCTCGACGTTCCCGGCGTTGATGGCGGGCGGGATTTCGGTCAGCATCGGGATTTCTCCGAAAAGCTGCATCATGTTCATCCAGATATAGGCGCGCCAGCAGAGCGCTTCGGAGAGCCACTCCTGGTACTCCTTGTCGGTGAGCGACGGATCGTTCTCCTTCACCAGATCGATGTTGCAGATGACCTGGTTGGCATAGTCCACGGCGTTCATCGAGTAGTTCCACAGGTTCGAGGCGAATTCGTTGTCGCTGTCGATGTGGTTCGACTCGACGCTGACGACCTTCGTCTCGGCCATGTTGCCGCCGTAGGCATTGTCGGCGCGCGCCTCGGCGAGCGTGGCCAGCTGATACCAGTAGGTCTGGAGGTCGCCCTTCATGTAGTTGTACATGGCCGTAAGCTGGCCTTCGAGCAGTTCGCGGGTGTTGATGGCCGTCTCGCTGTCGCCCGTGCCGGAGGTGTTGTTCTCGGCATACATCGTCTCGGGGAATTTCTCAAGGCTGCACGACGTGGTGGCAACCCCCAGCGAGAGACCCGCGGCAATTAAAAATATCTTTTTCATAATCGGTTCTTTTTTCAGCGGTTAGAAAGTAAGATTCAGACCCACGACGACCGTGCGCACGTTGGGATAGGTTCCCCAGTCGATGCCCATTTGCGTGGCGCTTTCCGACTGGCTCACCTCGGGATCGTAGCCCGAATAGCCGGTCCAGGTGATGAAGTTCTGGAGCGAAATGTAAGGCTGGATGCGCGTGATGTTGATGCGCTTGAGCTTCGGCGAGGTGATGTCGTACGACAGGGTGATGTTCTTCACCTTGAGGTAGGAGCCGTCCTCGACCCAGTAGGACGAATTCTTCACGTTCCAGGCGGGGTTGTCCGAGCGGAACACGTCGGTCTGCTGGCCCGGAATGCGCCAGCGCCGCAGGACCGTGGTGGTCTGGTTGTTGGCCGAGGCCATGCCCTCGGTCTCGATGCGCGAGGCGTTGAAGATGTCGTTGCCGTAGGAGCCCGTGATCAGAATGTTCAGGTTAAGCCCCTTCCACGAGAAGTTGTTGGTCATGCCGAAGGTGAACTTGGGATTGGCGTTGCCGATCCAGGTCTTGTCCAGCGGCGTGATCTCGCCGTCGCCGTTGCGGTCCTCGTAAACCAGGTCGCCCGTCTCGGGATCGACCCCCTTGGAGACATAGCCCCAGAACATCGAAAGCGGGTGGCCCGGGGTCATGCGCACGACGTTGTCGTTGGTCGCATCGGAGGTCGTGGCGTAGTAGTAGACCTGCTTCAGGTTGAGTTTTTCGACCTTGTTGCGGTTGAGCGAAACGTTCAGGTCGGTCGACCAGTTGAAATCCTTCCGGGCGATGTTGACCGACGAAAGGGTGATCTCGAAGCCCTGGTTCGACATCTCGCCGTCGTTGCGGTAGATGCTCGGATAGGGCGACGGCAGCGGCACGTCCATCAGCATGTCCTTGGTGTACTTGTAGTAATAGTCGAGCGACAGGTTCAGGCGGTTGTTCAGCAGGGCGAAATCGAGTCCGACATTGGTCTGCGAAGAGGTCTCCCACGTAAGGTCCTGATTCTTGATGTTCTTGCGTCCGCCGACCGTCGGCACGGCCTGTGCATTTTCGGTCTGCGTCCAGTCGTAGTAGTTGGTACTGTACTGCTGCATCCAGCCGTACTCCGCCAGGCCCGCCTGGTTACCGGTCTGTCCCCAGCCGGCGCGCAGTTTCAGGTCGTTGATCCACGACACGTCGCGCAGGAACTTCTCGCCCGAGATGCGCCACGCGGCCGAGAACGAGGGGAAGTAACCCCAGCGGTGGCCGGGAGCCAGCTTCGAGGAACCGTCGGCGCGGAAATTGGCCGTCACGAGGTACTTGCTGTCGTAGTTGTACGACACGCGCGCCAGATAGGACATGATCGACCACTCCGATTTGCCGTAGCTCTGGCCGCGGACGCCGCCGTTGTTACCGCCGTTCAGGTTGGGAATGGCGTTGTTGTTGGTCGAGGAGAAATAAGAGCGCGAGCCGCTCAACTGCTCCCACACGGAGGTCGTGGCCGACGTGCCGGCCATCACTTCGAGGCTGTGGCGGTCGAACGACTTGTTCCAGGTCAGGATGTTGTCGTAAATCATGCGCATATCGTCGGAACGGGTGTCCGAGGCGGTTCCGTGCTGCGTCCGTCCGTAGGAGGTGCGGATCGGGTCGAGGAACGACGACGAGTGGACCCAGCGGCGGTCCATCGAAACCGTCGACTTGAAGGTCAGATCCTTGGCCAGGTAGAACGTCAGGCCGCCGGAGAGCAGCAGGCGGTCGGTGACATCCTGGTTGTAATCCGTGCGGGCCATGTTCTCACGCGGCGAGGTGAGGTTGGCGCCGTAAAAATTATTGTAGAACTGCTGGGGATTCTCGGGGTCCCAGATCGGCGCGTAGGTCGGGGTCGTGATGGCCGACACCACCACGCCGGCGCGGTTGGCGCCCTGACCCGAGATGATCGTGCCCTTGGTGGTGTAGTGCGAGAAAGTCGTCGAGGCGTTGGCCGAAACCCATTTGAAAATCTTCTTGTCGAAGCTGGCCTTCACGTTGTAACGGTCCGAAGAGGTGGTGTTGATGATGCCCTTTTCGTTGGTGTAGCCGCCGCCGAGGTAATAGGACGAGTTTTCATCACCGTTGGAGACCGAGAACTGGTAGTTCTGGTTGACGCCCGTCGAGTAGGTTTCGTCGAACCAGTCGGTCCGGTCGGTCAGATCGGCCGGAAGCCCCGACACGGCGCCGTTCTCCTCCATCAGGTCGCGGTACTGCCGGGCATTGAGCACATCGTAGCTCTTGGTCACCTTCGAAATGCCGACGAAGGTCGAGAACGAAATCTCGGGGCCCCGTTTCCGGCTGCCCTGCTTGGTGGTGATGAGCACCACGCCGTTGGCGGCGCGCGAACCGTAGATGGCGGCCGACGAGGCGTCCTTCAGCACCTGCATCGACTCGATTTCGTTGGGAGAGAGGTAAGCGATGGCGTAGTTTCCTTCGCCCACGGGAACGCCGTCGACCACATAGAGCGGGTCGTTGCTCGACGAGATGGACGAAGCGCCGCGGACGCGGACCACCATGCCCTGTCCGGGCGAGCCGTTGGGCTGGATGACCTGCACGCCGGCGGCTTTGCCCTGAAGGGCGCCCGAGGCCGAGGTGATCGGGCGGCGGGCCAGGTCGTCGGTCTTGACGACCGAAACGGCCGTCGTGAGGTCCTTCTGCTTGACCGTGCCGTAACCGATCGCCCCCACGGCGTCGAGGGCCACGGCGTCTTCGGCGAGTTTCACGTCGATCTTCGTGCGGCCGTTCACGGCGACCGTCTGCGAAACGAATCCGAGCGACTGGAAAATCAGGTTAGCAGAATTCCCCCCCCCTCGCAGTTTGAGGGAATAAGAGCCGTCCACGCCCGTCGTAGCGCCGTTCGTAGTTCCCTGCTCGATGATCGTGGCTCCGATAACGGGCTGTCCCGACTGGTCGGTGACCGTTCCCGTCACTGTCGGCGCCGACTGGGCGAAGGCCGCCGGCGCAAAGACGATCAGCATCGCCGTCAGTGCCAGCATCCACCCTCTCCGGCAGTCCGCTTGCAGTTTCTTGCAAAAATGTGCCATAGGAATTTAAGGTTTTTAAGTTTTAAGTTAATATTATAAATAGGTAAGGCGCAGTTCTTAAAAAATCGACACTTCATCGCCTTATTTCCGTTTAAATAAAAGTAACTATCCTCCGCGACATGAAAAAAATTTAAACAGCAAATTGTAAACTCAAAACCCGTTTATAAAAATATATCTACTTGATATTCAATATATTAATTATTTGACGATTGCAAAAAAAAGTAGATTGATCGGAATTTTCACAACCGCCTCGGAACCCCGGAAGCGGCATATAATAAAATATTTTAAATAAATCCGGCTCCCGGAGCACGTTCCGTTCGCCGGGCCGGCCGCCCGTCCTGCCGGGAAAAACGGCCGGACGGTCCGACCGGCGGAAAGCGCGCCGCCCGGTATTGATTTTCCCGGGATTATTCCTATCTTTGGTGCCGTAACGACACTTTTATCAGCCGGAAAGTACCGCACCGTACCCGATTCGGTCTTGGAACCATCCGTCCTTTTTCCGATCTTTGTCAGGAACAAACCGTGAACCGTCCGCACATGAGAAACCTTCTGTCAACCGTACTGCTGCTCGCCGCAACGCTCGCCGCCTCGGCACAAAACGACCTGAAAAGCGTGCTTTCACAGCTCGACGCCACCCTTTCGCACCGGGACTCCTACATCGCCGGACGCGAACAGCGGATCGAATCGCTGAAAAACATCCTCCGGAAATCGGATTTCTCGGACGCCCAGCGCTACATCCTCAACCAGCAGCTGATCGACGAATACACCCCCTACCAGGCCGATTCGACCATCGACTACCTCTACCGCAACATCGCCCTGGCGACGCGCATGAACGACGCGGGGCACCTCAACGAGAGCCGTATCCAGCTGGCATACCTGTACAGTTCGGCGGGTATCTACCTCGAAGCGGCGAACATGCTGAAACTGGTCGACACCACGGCGCTGGACCGCAGGCAGCTGGTCGACTACTACATCGCCCGCCACAAACTCAACGACGAACTCCAGCTCTACTCCCACGACTCGGCGCAGGGACACGAATCGTGGCGGCTTACGGTGATCTACGCCCAGCTGATCGTGGAGAACACCGAACCGGAGTCGGTCACGCACCTCAACTTCCGGCTCCGCCAGGCGATCGGCGCCCGCGACTACCCGCAGGCCGTGGAGATTTCCGAACGGCTGTGCAGCACCCTGCAACCCCTTTCGCGCGAATATGCCGAGGCGTCGTACATGCGCGCCCTCGTGGCGGACCTGATGGACGACACGCCCACGGCGCAGGTGTGGTTCGCACGCTCGGCGATGACCGACATCCAGCTGGCGATCCGCGACAACGCCGCACTGAAAAGCCTCGCCAACACGCTGCTCGACGACGACAACATCCAGCGCGCCATGCGCTACATGCGGATCGTGATGGACGACGCACGGTTCTTCAATTCGCGGCTCCGCCCGTGGCAGGACGCACTGGCGCTGCACGTCATCGAAGAGGCCTACCAGGTCCGGCGGCAGCGGATGGACGCCATGTACAACATCTTCGTCGTGTCGATCGGCTGCTTCATGCTGCTGGCCCTCGGGGGCGTGGTCTTCGTCCTGCGGCAGAACCGCAAGCTGAACCTCGCGCGGCTCGAATTGCAGCAGGCCAACAACCGGCTCAACATCTCGAACAAAGACCTCCAGCACATCAACAAGCGACTGGCAGGACTGAACAGCCAGATTTCAGAGGCCAACGAAGTGAAGGAGGAGTATATCGGCATCTTCCTGACGATGTGCTCGGAGTACATCGACAAGATCATCGACTCGCGCCGCCACGTACGCCGCCTGCTGCGCGACGGCCGCGTCGACGAACTGCGGAAGGAGTACTCCCCGACCGACGGCGACAGCCGCGAACTGGAGGAGTTTTACCGCAACTTCGACACGACGTTCCTGCAACTCTACCCCACGTTCATCGAGGATTTCAACTCCCTGCTGGACAAGGAGGCGCGCATCGAGCCGAAAAAGGGCGAGCTGCTGACGACCGAGCTGCGCATCTTCGCGCTGATCCGGCTGGGCATCAACGACTCGTCGAAAATCGCCGCGCTGCTGCGTTACTCCGTGAGCACGATCTACAACTACCGGTCGAAGATCAAGGGGCACACGCTCGTCTCGCGCGACGATTTCGAGGAGCGGATCAAGACCATCGGGGCTTTCAGTCCGCAGCATCTTTGACCGTTTTCGCCCAAGGGGGGGGGCCTCCTCCCGGAGCGATTCGAAACGGCACAAAAAAGCCCGCGGAGCATCCCGCGGGCTTTTCCAATACATGAATCGGAGAGGTTCCGGCCGTACGCAAAACA
>OGIE01001279.1_pt1 | contig 35635 bp, 51 predicted proteins | sample 1571581 | NCBI WGS metagenome assembly OGIE01 (sample SAMEA2582021, study PRJEB24529) | metagenome | biome: Human gut stool | place: China | collected 2011 | reverse complement strand
GAAATACCGAGACAAGCTTCGCTTCTCAATGGCGGGCCACGCCCTTCGGGGTAACCTTTGAGTCGGTGGATTACAAAGAGGACGAGCGCTCAAATCATGTCATTCGGAGTTTCATCACATCATCGGTGCGGCTTTTTATAAAGGGGAACGGTAATCTTGGTTGGTTACCGTTCCTTTTTCTTTTTGAATGCCATACTTTAACGACCAAAATGCTACACTTTGTCAAGGCAAATGCCGCACTTTACATACATTAAGGTGTGGCATTTGGGATGCTGAGATATGGCATTTAACTCATTGAGGTGCAGTATTTGGAAATAGAGGGATTTCTAAATAAAAAGCCGTCCCGTGTGGCAGTTGGTTTGTCTTACGGGGACGGCTTTTAGTTCTTTAAAGGCTTAGAAAACGCTTATGTGTTTTGACGTAAGTCTTTTACTCTGACTGCTTTTCCTTCGCTCTGTGGTAAGGAACCTTTTTTCACGAGTTTTAGTTTTGGAGTAACTAAGATTTCGTCTTTCAGTTGGCGGGTAATTTCTTTGCGCACTTTCTCCAATTCGATATAGTTATCAGTGGAGAGGTCGCTGAGTTCCACTTCTACAATCATTTCATCTTGGTTGTTTACTGTTTCCAGAGTGATGAGGTAATTGCTACCCAACTGAGGGAATTGTACTAATACCTTTTCTACCTGCATAGGGAAGATATTGACTCCCTTAATGATAAACATATCATCACTGCGCCCCTTGATGCGGTCTATGCGGAGATGAGTACGGCCACAAGGGCATTTTCCGGGAAGAATACGGGTGAGGTCGCGGGTACGGTAACGCAAAAGTGGCATCATTTCACGGTCAAGGGTCGTCAAAACCAATTCGCCAATTTCTCCTTCGGGAATAGGTTCTCCTGTCTCCGGATTGATAATTTCGACAAGGTAGCAGTCTTCCCAAAAGTGCATGCCTTCTTGTTCCTGACATTCAAATGCTACACCGGGACCATTCATTTCTGTCATACCGAAGCTGTTATAGGCTTTGACACCTAACATACGTTCGATTTTTCTGCGTTGTTCATCTGTGTGAGGTTCAGCGCCGATAACGAGCGTTTTAAGGCTGGTACTTGTTGGATCTATACCTTCTTCCTGAAATACTTCGGCCAAGCGAATGGCGTAGCTGGGAATGGCATGAAGCGCGGTTGTTTTAAAATCAGTGATGAATTTAATCTGGCGCTTGCTATTTCCGGCTGCAGCGGGAACAGTGAGGGCTCCTAGGCGTTCCGCACCGTATTGAAAGCCTAATCCTCCAGTGAACATGCCATAGCCGGAACTGTTCTGGAAAACATCTGTTTTGCGTATGCCTACCATATACAGGCAACGTGCTACGAGGTTTGCCCAAGAGTCTAGGTCATGTTGTGAGTGGACTATGACAGTCGGTGTACCGGTTGTTCCGCTTGAGGAGTGGATACGTACACCATCTTCTTTCATATTACCTGAAACTAGCCCGAATGGGTAGGTGGTACGCATATCTGCTTTGGTTGTAAATGGGATTTTGCGGATGTCATCCAAAGTTTGGATGCTGTCGGCGGTGATATTGTGTTCTTGGAATACTTTCTTGTAATATGGTGAATTTGCAGCAATGCTTATTGTTTTCTTAAGCCGTTGAAGCTGCAATTCCTGCAACTTCTCACGGCTCATGATTTCTATTTCTTCTTCCCAGTATTTGTTATTCATGGTTTTGGGGTTTTGAGGGTCTTACATTAATTTTTCAGCGATTTCCTTTCCGGCAGCAAGTGCCTTGAGATTCATCTCTACGATGGCCTCGCCTTTGCGTTCGAAGATTTCGCGGATACTGGTTTGTATTTTCTCATAATCAATGCCAAGGAAAGGGATGGTAGCTCCGAGCAAAACAATGTTTGCTACGCGGATGGAACCGATTTCTTTGGCTACTTTGTCTACATTAAGAACAATTCTATGAGGCAGTTTGTCTAGCTCCGCTCTTACATCGGCTTCTGCGGGATAGTTGGGGATATTAATAAATGGTGTTTCATTGGTCACCAACCAACCTTCAGGGCTTAAATAGGGCAGATAACGTAATCCTTCCATAGGTTCAAGTGAAATAATCAAGTCACATTTCCCAGAAGGGATGAGGTCAGAAGCGATAGGTTGGTCGCTAATGCGCAAGTTGGACTGTACATCTCCACCGCGTTGGCTCATGCCGTGTACTTCCGCTTGCTTCATATATAATCCGTCTTTAAGGGCGGCTTTACCGATTACGGTGGCGATAGAGAGGATACCTTGTCCACCTACGCCGGAAAGTATGATGTCTTTTTTCATGGCTTTACTTGTTTCGTTTTTTACGTGCTAACGTTTGAATACATTCTCTGCGCGGGATAATCACGGATACACCACGGTATTCGATTTCTTCGCGGATAATTTGCTTCATTTCTTCGTAGTTCTTTTTGAGGGGAACTACTACACGGATGTGCTCGGGAGCTACACCGATACCGGTACAGATTGCTTCGATACGTCCTGTTCCGGCAGAATCCTGACCGCCTGTCATGGCTGTGGTTTCATTGTCGGAGATAATGATGGTGACATTTGTATTCTCGTTGACGCAATCTAAAAGTCCTGTCATGCCGGAATGGGTGAACGTGGAGTCACCAATCACGGCTACTGCCGGATGGAGCCCACCATCTGCGGCGCCTTTTGCCATAGTGATGGATGCACCCATGTCTACACATGAGTTAATGGCATTGAATGGAGCACTAGCTCCTAAAGTATAGCAACCGATGTCGCTGAACACCTTGTGTGCAGGGTATTCTTCTTTTAAGACCTGTGTCAGCACTGTGTACATGTCGCGGTGACCGCAACCTTCACATAATGCGGGCGGGCGCATCTCTACGAGAGAAGGAATGCCAAAGTCTGATTTATTTTCTTTTCCCACGCTACGTGCTACCTTATCCGGATTCAACTCACCGTCTTGTGACAGTGTGCCATCCAAGCGTCCTTTAACTTTCACGCCAATACCAAGATAACCTTTCAATTGTTTTTCAACGAAAGGTTGCCCGTCCTCTAATACTAAAATTTCGTCACAGGCTTCTACCAGTTGCAGGAGCTGTTTCTTGGGTAATGGGTATTGTCCTATTTTCAATACGGGATATTCGCAACCTTCAGGATAGTTCTCCATCAGATAGTTATAGCCGATACCACAGGCTATAATACCCATTTTTTTGTTTGGTCCGTCAATGTATTTGTTGTATGGAGAATTTTCAGATGCTTCGATGAATTCAGCCTGGCGTTCCAGTAGATCTCTGTAGCGCTTACGTGCATTACCCGGAAGTAGGATGAACTGACGGGGATCTTCGCTAAAAGATATTTCATTCTGAGGTTGCTGTGTCTTTTGTTCTACGCCGGAACGGGAGTGTGCCAAGCGGGTGACCATGCGTAGTAATATTGGCTCACTGATTCTTTCAGAGAAAGCGAAACCATTGTAAATCATGTCATACGCTTCTTGCTGATTGCTTGGCTCGTACATGGGGATGAGTGAGAAATCACCGTAGAAACGGCTGTCTTGCTCATTCTGCGAGGAGTGCATGCTGGGGTCGTCTGCGGCTACGACTATTAATCCGCCTTTTACGCCTGTAACGGCTGAGTTAATAAAACAGTCGGCAGCTACATTCATACCTACATGTTTCATGCAGACTAATGCCCGTTTTCCGACAAATGACATACCTAAAGCAGCTTCCATTGCTGTCTTTTCGTTAGAAGACCAACGGCTGTGAATATTCTGTTCAGCCGTAATGGGTGCCGTCTGGATGTATTCTGTAATTTCCGTGGATGGAGTGCCGGGGTAGGCGTAAACACCCGAAAGCCCGGCATCTAATGCAGCTTGTGCAATGGCTTCATCGCCAAGTAAGAGTTGCTTGCTCATATCTGATTATTTTAATGTTAGTCATGGATTATTAAAAAGGAAATAATCTGCGTTTTTCACTCGCAAATATAGGCTTTTGCTTTTATTTTATTATGATTTTACTTGAAAATCTTTCTTTCGTTTAAGGCATTCCAATATTTTCTGGCATTTTTCATATGGTCAGCGTAATTGGATGCGAAGTTGTGAGTGCCTGAAAAGTCTTCTTTGGCACACATGTAAATGTAATCGTGCTTTGCATAGTTTAGTACGGCATCAATGCCGATAGGAGAGGGGATGCGTATCGGACCTGGGGGCAATCCGGCGTTCAGGTATGTATTATAAGGTGAATGAACGTTCAAGTGTTCATTGGTGATTCTTCTTAAGCCGAAATCCTGAAGAGCGAATTTGATCGTAGGATCTGCCTGTAATGGCATGTTTTTATGCAACCGATTGATGTACAGACCTGCAACCATAGGCTTTTCTTCATTGTTGTTTGTTTCTTCTTCTACAATGGAAGCAAGGGTGGATACCTCTTCTGGCGTCATGCCAATGGCTGTAGCTTTAGCCAGTCGATCTTGGTTCCAGAACTTTTCATGCTCTTTTTGCATGCGTTTGAAGAATTCATTTACGCTTATATCCCAATAAACTTGATAAGTTTCGGGGATGAATAAACTAGATAGTGTCTCTTTGGTATATCCCAGTTTTTTCTGGAATGTGCTGTCGTTCATTATAACTGCGATTTCAGCAGAGTCGACCATGAGTTGTTTTCCTACACTGCGTGCAAGTCTATCTAAAGTGCGTACATTGCTAATAGTCAGGTTTGTTGGCTCCTGATAACCTCTATATAGACGGCTAAAGACATGGTAGACATTTTCTCCCGGACGAATGGCATAACGTCCGGTATGGATATTTGAATTGTAGTCACGCCATTGAACCATCCAAAGAAAACCTGTGATGTTTTTGGGATGCCCCTGTGCTTTTACCTTATTATATATGGAGTCTGTTGTATCGTCTCTGTCGATATAAATATAAGTTGTCTTTTGAGGATGAAATTGTGGATAAAATAAATAGTAATATACTGTTCCAGTGCAAGCTGCACCAATAAGGAGCAGGATTATTAATCCTCCTATAAGAATTCTTTTTGTCTTTTTTTTCATCTGTTTCTGCAGTTTTCTTTAATCCTGCAAAGGTAAGAAGAATCTATGGAATAAAAAAAGAGATGCATAAGCATCTCTCTTTCTGAGCCGCTAGCCAGACTTGAACTGGCGACCTACGCGTTACGAATTTTTGTTCTTTGGCAGAATTATTAAACGTATCGTTCAGCCTATAAATTTGTTAGCTCTTCGTCTTTTAGACGGATATATATTAATCTACATACGTTTCCACACAATGTGTGTAAATCGACTGGGTTAATATTATGTTAGTTACTTCTTTTTTATATTTGTCCGACAATCTATTGGTTATAGGTATAAACCATTAAAACTGAATGTTATGGATAATGAATGTATTGATTCCATCATTAAAAAAGAAATAGAAACAAATGCAAGTGCCCGGGCTAACCACTGGCTGCAATCAATATGGTCGGATATCAACTGCATTAAATGGTATGTGCAGACCATTAGTATATCACTTGTGTCTATTGCAGTGGTTCTCATTGTCAAATTAATCGTTTTTCCACTCATAGGTATTTGATAGCAAGAGCGACTATAGCAGATATTATCGCTGCTATTATTCCGGAAACCATATTGTTTCTTCGGTTATCCCTATTTTGTTTCGCTTGAAATTCATGTTCTTTTTTCATGAGTTCCAAGCCTACAATGCGCTGTATCTCTATTTCCTGCAAGCGGTTTTGTTTCTCCCTTTCCTTGGCAGCTTCCGCCTCTTTACGCTGTCTCTCCTTCTCTATTTCCATGCCTGTATATCCTCCTTGTGCAAGAAATGCCTTGCCTCTGGGAGTTATTAGATAAACATTACCCATGTTTGTACGAATAACTGAGATATATCCATCTGATTCTAAAATGGATGCTATGTCTTCCGTACAAGAAGGGCAGTCGTTTGCAATTTCTTGGAGTGCAATATCTTTGACCTTATGCGTTATTTCCATTTTTAAAGTGTGCTAGTAATCATGTTAGTTATAATTTATTTCTATTTAAAACTTTCACAACGGCATATCCTTTTTTTAAGTCATCCAATGTCAAGGTTTCGTCATAAGTACACCCATCTCCTATGGTGTAAGATACTGGCGGATTCGCAAATCTATCATAATTACGTATCATGCAATTTTGTTTTCGACATATGATTACTAATGGGGACGTGGCAATCTCATCACTAACTTCTATACCTATTTTAAATGGGATTGTTGATGTTTTTGAGAAATCATTATTGTTGTCACTGTAATTCCCTAAATATGTAGCATAATCTTCCCATCTTGCAAACTCTAATTTGAAATTACCCTCACATATCAGTTTGTCCCCACTAATCCGATATGCATAAAATACAGGTAACTTTGGGTTTTTATCAGTGGACGATATTGTAATACGTGCAGAAATATATTTGTTACCTCTATCAGCAGTTCTATAGAAGTATCTGTCATCATAGGAGTCAAACGTAAATGTTTTTGCCGTAGTGAACTGTCCAACGGTAATTTTATTATAAAAAACCTCAACGGTGGAAATCTCTTTTAAGGCTTTAAATCCAAGTGCTTTTATTCTTTCCTCCTCAGCTTTTATTTTTGCTTGTTTTTCCGCTATTATTTTTTCCTGCTCCTCACATTCTTTTGCTTCTAACGATTGAGGAAATAATGTTTTGAGTTGGGTAATCTCTTCTTTCGCTTTAGTAAGGTTGTTGTTTGTAATTAACTCTTTGATTTGTCTGAATCTATCAGATGCCGGATATTTGAGTAAATCTATTGTTTTTCTCAACTCTTCATTTTCTGATTTCAACTTCTCAATTTCTTGAGTTAGGTTAACTATTTCAGTTTTGTCTTGATTGTTTGTGCAGCCAAAAACTAGAAGTGCTGCTAATACCAATAATGTGTTTCTCATGGTTTTATATTTATGTGGATTAATAATTATGTTAGTTACTCTATTCTGAAATCATAAACAATCATATTATGTATCTTTGATCAATTGTAAGTCTGGCTTTTTTATAATTTATAAGATGAATTAATCGTGTTGCTCTTTTTCTTTGTTAATGATTTTTTTATTCTTAGTGGGCTTGATAATGAAGAAACTATGATTGTCGTCGTAATTAGGAAAATCTATATTAATAGTATTGTCATCATCGAATAAATTTTCAGCAATATATTTATTGTTGATTTTGTAATGAATATTCCCTGTAGATTTATTGTCATTAGCAAGCCTATTTATACTTTCTGTGAGCTGATTTAACTTTTTTACTATAAATTGATCTTTGTCTCCAATCATTGCTTGCTGCATTATAAAATCTGATTTAGCTCTATAGATAGGGTTGGTAGGTTGTGTGTCACCTATGGCTGCAACAATCATCTTTGAAAGGTTTTCTTTGAGTTCTTCTACTCCAAACATATCATCAGCATAAAAAAGCATTCTTTCAGTGGTTATATCAAAGGGGAGAGGGGTGCCTTCTTCTGCTATACATACAACAGGTTTGCGTGCGGCATGTCTTGTTGCTAATTCATACATAACATTCGCATTCAGTCCTGTAAGGTTTGCAATTACTAGTTCGTCATTGAGTATGTGTTCTAACACTTGTTGTGTAATAGAACCAGGAGCAGCCATTTTGTGAGGAATAATTAATTTAAATCCTAATACATTAGTTACTGGTGTTATTACAGCATTAATAACACCATCTGCCTTTCTTCTTATTTCTGTGTTAGGGTTACCGATAGGGGTAATAACAAAGCATTGTTTAATGTTTTCTTGAGGCCGTATAGAGTCTTCGGAGGATGTGATATTTGTTGATTTCATTGTATTTTATATATTAGGTTAATAATCATGTTAGTTACTCTATTCTGAAATCATAAAATGCGAGATTATAATTTTATAAACTCATTATTTTTATAGAGAATGATAAAGCCGTCATCTATTCCCGCGTACGCATTACCTTTCTCTTCATTACCTTCCAGGTTGAACCTTATTCTCCCATTTAGTTTAAATTCGTTTTTAGCTTTGCGAATTTGCTCTGGTGTTAGTTCTTTAGATGTATAAACAACAGCTCCGTTATTGTACCTTTTTGCAATTTTGCATTTTATTCCGTCAATGTATCCTAAAGCATCTGTATCTACTATTTCCATTTTAATACCATTTTCTGGAATTTTGATAGCCATGCCTTTTACTGTAATGACTGATGCGTAAGATTTCAGATCAACCATTTCAACTGATGATAATACGGTAAGATTTATGATACCATTTGCTCCAACGCGTTTCAATTCTTGGATAATGTTTGATAGAGCTTTTTGTGTGGAAGGGCGTTGAGGCATTCCATTTACCCATCCACCCCTTTCTGTTGCAATTAGGCTGGCGACTGCTGTATATTCGAAGTTGACAGAGTTAGATTCTGTTACGTAGATACCTTCTTTAATCAGAGGGGTATAGTCTATAACACCGAGTTCAGACCTTGGCTCAGGTAAAGTTGCGCATGAGCAAATTAAAATACATAATAGTAGTAGTGTGCATGTGACTTTTTTCATAATGTCGTTTTTGTAGTTTATAAATTATATAGATGTTACCATCCTCTCTCATTCAATATCTTAATAACTTTCCAAACACTTGAAATCATACTTTTGGGAAGTTCTTCTTCGGGAAATCTATCATTATGCGATCTACAGAGAATATAATTCTGAGAGTCCTCGGGGTATTTCTGAACTTCTTTCAGTATGCGTCTTCCGTCTGTCAGGAGAAGAACGAATATGTTTCCATATCCAAAGTATTCTCTCCACTGTGGAACCTGACGTATAAGTACCCTGCTTCCGGGTGGGCATGTTGGTGACATACTTTCACCAGATACAGTTAGAGCTACGTCGCCCTCTTGAGCATCCGTGAATGGGATGAGTTTATCCGGATATTCGCTATCTCCTGATACTATATTGGGGCTATGTATACCTCCTACAGCGTCAAGATTGAGCAATGGAACGAGTTTGTAAGCAACTGCATTGTTGTTATTGGGAGGCATTGGGGAAGTTGGCGTGGTTGAAACTTCTGACTTAAGCATAGGTCCTTCGCCAGTAATAAGCCAGTCTAAATTTAAGTTAGAAAACTTATCCTTTAACTTGAGCATAACATCGGAAGAAATTCCTCCATTGTTTTTCTTCATATTACTGATATATCCAGTAGATAAGCCAATGTGTGTCTCGAACTTATTTTGTCCACCAATAATATCTTTAACGGACTGCTGGAATAAAATTAATCTATCTATTACTCTTTCCATTGAATATATTCATTATTTTTGTGGGGCTTATTTTATTAACCATTAAAACTTGCTATTATGACGTTATTTGAAGACTCTTACAAAGGAGCGGTTGCCAGATTAATTCTTGCTATCATAATTCTTGTATTAAATATGATTGGAATTATATATCAACTGTTTATTAGATAAAGGTTATTATTATACTAATAATACCTGAAATGCCTCCAACTACCGCAACCCAGAATCCACCTTTGTTTATTCGATATAGGTGAATGTTTCGCTTTCTTTCCATATATTCGGAAGGGAAACGATTGTTTAGCGCTTTTTCTCCTAATTGATTTGTTACTGGATTAAACTCTGCTGGCAATAGCTGACCTGAAGAACTTCTTTCTCGCTCCTTGGTTATCTCTTTGTCAATGAGCCCTAATTTTATTAGCTTAGAAATAATATCATACTCAAAATATTCATTATCAGGATATAACTCCAAAAGCTTATTGTATCGTTTACTATAATTCTTTGATTTGTTTCTCAAATATTTTAGTAAAACAATATTGTATCTATCATTAGGATTATCTATATTAATTTCTCCCGTATCAAAATTCTCTTTCATTCCCTAATAGTTAATAAAAGTTTAATCAATGAATATTTTCAATAAATATGCTTTGTTATTGAAAATATTCATTGATATTTGCATTCGTAAAACGTCACTAAGCTCACAGACGGATACAAAAAGGGCTGTTATGGTAGCGTCCATTTTCCTATCGCTGTCTTGTTTGATCGCTTGCAAAGATAGGCAGTCCTTTTCAATTATCCTACAGATGAGACAATGTTTTACAGCAATAAAAGCGGTTATGTGGCAGTTTCCGCGAATGAAAGACATTTGAAAGAGCTCTATTCCGGTAATATCCTAACTGCCACTTTAAGGATATGAAAGAATAGGGCTTTCTTCTTTAGGAGGAGAAAAAGGATATGAGGGATTTAGTATTTCAAGGAAAAGACAACCAGGTGTTGACAAGCAGCTTACTGGTTGCTGAAAAATTCGGGAAACGCCATGTTGAGGTTTTGGATGCAGTTCGAGAGTTGATTGCGAAAGCGGAAAAAAACACTTTCGTTGAGAATCAGAAACTTAATAAAATGTTTGCCCTAATTGAACAAGAGATTCCAATGCCAGTTGGCGGTGGTGTTAAAAAGGCTCCCGTATACGTAATGAACCGCGACGGTTTTACTCTCCTTGTAATGGGTTTCACAGGTGAGAAAGCTCTTCAATTCAAACTGGATTACATTGAAGCTTTCAATAAGATGGAAGCAATGATAAAGAGTGGAGGTTTTCAGGTTCCTGGTTCCTTCAAAGAAGCTCTTCTTCTTGCTGCCCATCAGCAGGAGGAAATTGAGCAGCAGCAAAAGCAGATTGAAGCAAATAAACCTAAAGTTTTGTTTGCTGAGGCTGTCTCAACTTCTCAGCGTTGTTGCCTGGTATCTGAGCTTGCAAAAATCATCTCTCAAAATGGGGTAGCTATAGGGCAGAATCGGTTATTCGCATGGATGCGCAAGAATGGCTATCTCTGCAATAAAGGCCAGTACTATAACCAGCCTACGCAGAAAGCTATGGAGTTAGGGTTGTTTGAAATTAAAAAGACAACAATAACTAAGCCTGACGGTGATGTCATAGTAAATACCACAAGCAAAGTCACCGGTAAAGGGCAGATATACTTCATAAATAAATTCATAGGAAAGGAAGATAATCATGGATAGACTACAGGAAATCATGAAGGCTGCTGAGAAGGTAACATTCAGTAAAAATCAATCCTCTGTCTTAGTTGGCGGTCGTAGACGCTTGGAACGCTTGACTGCTGAGAAGAAGATTGCTTATGTCAAGACTACTGATAAGAAAAACGGTCGTTGGGAATGTAAAGGATCAGATGTATTACGATTTACAGTGGATAAGGAGAATCAAGCATGAATAAGACCAGTAAGTATATTATTCAGGCAATCCTCATAGCAATAGTCATTACTGGGTGTGTCTATGGAGGTCGGACAGAATACACCGATGACGTTCTTTCCGGCATGAGCCTTGAAAAATACCAGTACATCCATGACCGTATCGCACCGGCATCACAGTATGACGTAGCCCAGGAGTATATGAAGAATAAGAAGTTTTACGATTCAAAAATATATTGAAATATGAAAATGAAGATTGAAGATTACAAGATTCCTCCTGAGCGTAGAATCATTTCTGTCGAAGTCATTGACAACAAGTTAATCATTGGATTTGAGCCAGAGCGTTACGGCGATTTCCTCTGTGATCTGACGGATCAGGTGGAAGAAGTGCCCCGCATTGGAGACACTGCCATATTTTGGAATGACGCAGACCGTACCCGTGCTATTATCGCCCGTTTGTCGGATGACAATTCAAGTGATCTAATAGATGCGAGTCCTTATAAGGCAGCTAACGATATTTGGTTTCAGAATGCTATACGCTTCCGCAGTGAGGACCAGTATCAGCAGATAACGGGTGTTACCTATGTCCACAAATAAATTAAAATCACGCCTCGACACGGTGTTCGCTATGTTCATCCGGCTTCGGGATGCGCTTCCAAGCGGGGGATTCAAATGTATCTCATGCGGAAGGCTTCTTCCCTTTGATCAGTCTGACTGCGGCCACTATATCAACCGTCAGCACATGGCCACGCGATTTAATGAAAAGAACTGCAATGCCCAATGCCGGAAGTGCAATCGCTTTGACGAGGGGAATATACAGGGTTACAGACGTGGTTTGATAGCCAAGTACGGAGAGCCTACCGTATTGATGCTTGAGGCAATGAAACATCAAATAAATAAAATCTCAGACTTCGAATATCGCACAATGATTGACTACTACCGAAAAGAGGTGAAGCGATTGAAGAAGGAAAAGCAAATTAAGTGACATGGAATTATGCAAAACGGACATGCAAGTATTAGAGCGTCTCCTTCGGCAGTGCTCTGATAAAATTGAGAAATATGCACCGAAAACATCTCCTGATCAGGATTTATGTCGTAGGTGCAAGAAATTTATTAAGAAACTAAAAAACAAGAAATATGAATAAGATTATAGGATTTATCGTTGGTGCTGCGCTGCTGTTTGCTGTGGAATGTATTTCAGGAACATGCGTCTACCTTCTTTGGGATAATACCATTCCTCATGTATTCCCTTCATTGGTTGCAAATGGGACATTGGTGCGTTCTATCGAATGGGGTGATAGTATAAAACTCGCATGGATATGTTCGTTACTTTTTAGGGGATTTGGAAGTAATAAAGGATAATTGATTATGGCAATGCATACTTGGTTTATTTGTAAAATCCGTTACGAGAAAGTAATGGAGAACGGAATGAATAAGAAGGTGACAGAACCTTATTTGGTAGATGCACTCAGTTTTACGGAAGCGGAAGCACGCATCATTGAAGAAATGACTCCGTTCATCTCCGGAGATTTTACGGAAGCGGATATTAGTCGTACCAACTACAGCGAACTCTTTCCCAGTGATGAAGAAGCCGCCGACCGTTGGTTCAAGTGCAAACTGGTTTTCATCACTCTGGATGAAAAGAACGGTGCCGAGAAGAAGACATCAACTTATATACTTGTACAAGGTGCCTCAACAGAGGATGCAACTACCAAGTTACATGAAGGGATGAAAGGCACGATGGCCGAATACCGCATCGGATCAGTCGTTGAAACCCCTATTATAGATGTGTACCCTTATGGCAATGAAGAAGGAAGTAAAGAAGTGTGAGGCAATTAAATGCCTCAACTGCCGCCGTTCTTCTGATCCGTTCGGGATGCCCATCGTCGTCACCTGCTCAGTTTTAAACCGGAAATTGGTCGGTGAAGCCCTCCGTCGCTGCCAGTTCTATGAAGCCAAAGGCAATGTTCGACAAAATGATAATAAAGGCAAGAATTGACACTGCCGACATTGACACCATTGTCCTGCGGAACTACCTGGAGCAATGCACGGAAGGTGATGAGCTCTATTATAAGTCAACGGCGTACGCCAACTTCGACGGTTGCTTCATTGAGGTCCGCGGGAATCAACTGCGGTGTAAATGTTCCATCTGTAAGTTGTGGAGTAAGGGCCGCACCGGAAAGTTAGATAACAGCCGCCCAATGACTTTTGCGATGGCGGTCCGAACGATCAGGGAACTCTTGCTCCGGTTGTGTGTGAAAATGGAGAATGCCTTGGTTACTTACTACGAGATAGGTATCACCATGAAGATGAAGTTACCGGCAGATGAATACATTCGGCAGGTTCAGGAGGCATCTGGCCGGACGTTGTGGAATGATGCTAATTATCCGGAGTTCCGGCAGAAAACAACGGAGAAAAGCAAGTATTTCCGTAAGGTACTGAAGATTTATGATAAGACCTTCGAAGCTGGGGAGAAAGGGCGCCGGGTTGGTGTCAATATCCTGCGTATTGAAACGGTATACAAGCATCAATCCGTTCCTCTCAATGAACTGACCGATAACTCCTTCTTGTCGAAGGTAGGCCGGATATTCTACAAGGATTGGTCGGAGATAAACTTTGTGAGGGAGTTGTCTGCTACAAAAGGGATAAAAATATCCCAGTTGGAAAAGGCGCGTGAAATCCAGCGCATAGGCGTAACGCGCTATAAGGAGCATTACAAGAAGATGTACCTGGATGGTAAGCTAACCAAGAAGCAATGGGAGACGATTCGGAACTTCGCCCGGAGCTGGCCCACGGAGCGTGAAAAATACGTGGAGGAGGTGGGAGAATTGGAACGTGAATTTAAGGACCGGCTTTTGTCCAGTTATCAGGTTGGGATATTTACGCCTATTCGAATAAAGACATAAGTATTTGATTATCAATTATTTAATCAATAATTAAAAAGCACCTTATGGTGCGTGCGTAATGTGTTGAAAATAAAATGTTTACGATGAGCTTATGCCCTTTTTAACGATTTACGGCAACTTGTCCTATACAGCCCGCAGGGTTGTCGGGTACCGACATTAGAGGGCTGAAAATTCATAATTATAATAATTAAATAAGTTAGTATATGAGTCATGTAATAGAAGGCAGAATATTGGTGGAATTGCCAACCACTCATGGACAGACTAAAAAAGGAAAAGACTGGGAGAAGAAAGAGTTTGTTCTGGAAACTTTGGAACGCTTCCCTATCAAGATGCGATTTTCAATGATGAGTTTCGATGGTCCTATAGAAGATGCTCCTGTAGTTGGAGAAAAAGTAAGAGTTCGCTTCACCGTAGAAGCCAGGGAAGTAAATGCTAATTGGTACAATGACATAAAAGCGTACCAGATTGAGAAATTAGCCTAAAGATTGATATGCAGCGTCCCCCGATTAAATATATCGTCCAGATCGATAATTTCTATTTGGCTGATTTTATCTTCTACTGAACGTACTACGATCAGCCTTGCTCCCTGCTTTTCCAGAAACCTGAAACGGAAGGACTAACCGCAATTAAATTGATTGTAGATAGCGATGAGGCAGCCAGTTTCCTGCTGAGAGATAAAGACAAGACGGGATGTCGCCTGTATATCAAAGATTGAATATAGCTCAAAAGATTAACAAATAGAAAATACAGAATGCTTATGAAAAAGTTTAGGCACAATTTTAATAAAGGCATTGAATTACATAAAGTCTGCTCGGTTGATTTCCTTCGCCCTGTGATGAATTATGTGTATTTTGAAAATGGGTATGCGATTGCAAGCAACGGTCATATTCTTATTAAAGCTAAGATCTGTGAGATTTCTAATTTTGACGAATTGGAGATTGAATTGTTGAATGGTCATTTCCTTCACGCTAAAGGTTTTCAAATGTTGATGAAGCATGATGTCGTAGCTATTGAGAAAGACGGTTTTCTTACGCAAGGGGACGATTACAGTATTAAGATTAAGTTCTATTCAGGCGATGAAATGAAATACCCGAACTATCAAAAACTATTAGATACATGTCCTGCATCCACTAAACAGAAAATCGTATTAGACCCATATCTGCTTTCTGATGTGTGTGCTTCAGTAAATGCGAAGGAAGTCCGTATGCGTTTCCAAGGGACAGGCAATTTAGGTGTTATGCTGGAATTTCCTCACAGTGATTTGCCTTGTACGAGGGGACTGATAATGCCCAAATTGGATAACGATGATTTTTAAAACAAAGTACTATGAGTAAACAAAACCCATTGAAAGAAGCCATCCAGTCTTATTTGGATGAGCGGGCAAAGGCTGACGAACTGTTTGCTGTTGCCTATAAAAAGAAAAATAAGAATATTGACGAATGCTTCGCCTACATTATGGGTGAAGCCCTTAAAGAAAGTAGTCCGGTAGGTTCCGGAGTAGAAGGGTGCGGGATGGATAATGATGTAGTCTACGGAATGGCCGTCCATTACTATGATGAGGATGATATCAAGGTTAACAAGCTGCCGTCAAACGTCAGAGCCTCTGCATCTACCACGACACCAGCCAAGCCGGTTAAGTTGACCGAAGAAGATGAGAAAAGAGCACATGAGGAAGCAATTAAGCGCCTGACTGAGGAACAATATGCTTTGCTAAAGAAGAAACCGTCACGGTCAAAGAAAGAGGTTACAGAGGTACAACAAATGAGTTTATTCTAATTATGAAACCAAAGACTAAATTGCAGAAACAGGTGGTGGAGCTATCGAACCAGCTCCCATTGCTGACAGAGGCTCAACGTGCATATCCGTATAAGAGTCTGTTTAAGAACACCGGTTATTATTGGAAGAAGGGCGAAGTTTGGTGTCAATGTTGCGGCTATGTCGATGAAGTCCTAAAACCGTCGCTTGCTGTATCTATTGGCGTGGGAACACATATTTGCCCGCAGTGTGGCGAAAGCCTGGTGCTGGAACACTGGAACCAATCAAATAGGCGTTATTCCAACGAGAAAAGGATATATTCTATAATACAGCCTTACAAAGGATGGATGGTTATTCGTTCCTTCGATGTACAGCGTAATAACACGAAAGGAACTGCTGTAGAATTCTTTATGTCTGAAATATATCAGAATTGGATATCAGAAGATGGCAAAGAGGTTATTCTGGGCAAAAAGTATACGCGTAGCCCGTTTCATTTTAGTTGGGATTATGATAGTGGGATGGATGTGAAGTTTCATAATTATAAGGTTTCAGGTTATTATGAGATGCAGGATGTTTTCGATGTGTCCGATAATTATTTCTATCCGGTAGTCAGGGTGACGCCCATATTAAAACGTAATGGCTGGACGAATAAACTTTTGAAATTAAGGATATCAGTAATAGATGTGATCCGGCAGTTATTATCTAATCCCGTCGCCGAGACTATGGTAAAAACCGGACAATTGTCTGTATTCAGGCACATGCTATTGAAAGGTCAGTATACTATTCCCTATGCCCATGCCCTGAATATATGCAACCGCAATGGGTATATAATAGATGATGCGTCTATATGGTTTGATTATATGGACATGCTGGCTTATTTTAATATGGATACTCATAACGCCCGCTATGTCTGCCCCCGGGACCTGAAGGCAGAGCACGACAAGCTGATGAAGCGGAAGAGACGCATAGAGAATAAACGGAAACTTGAAGAACGTCTTAAGGAAGCTGCGCAGTGGGAAGAAGAGTATAAGAAAGAAAAAGGCCGGTTCTTTGGCTTGTGCATCAACGCCGAAGACATCATAATAACGGTTTTGCAAAGCGTTTCTGAGTTTGTTGAAGAAGCGGAAATTATGCATCATTGTGTGTATAGTAATCAATATTTCAAAAATAAGAATTCTCTTATTCTGTCTGCAAAGGATAAGGAAGGAAAGCACTTGGAAACTGTAGAACTAAATTTGGCTACTATGCAGGTGGTTCAGTCTCGCGGAGTATGTAATAAGAATACCGAATATCATAACCGCATTATTGGACTTGTGAAACAGAACATCGGTTTAATCCGTCAAAAGGTAGCATCATGATAACACTCGGAAACGATGATCTGCCTGTTGGCAGAAGGAAGAGCAACTACATGAATATCGACGGAGTACTACATAAGCGTTGCACCCATTGCGGGAAATACTTCCGTCTGAAATATTTTTATCCCTTGAAGTATCGACGTAATGGAGAAATACATGAGTCTCTGCAATCATGGTGTAAGTTCTGCATGGTGGCAGAATGTTGCAAGAGAGCGAAAGAAAAGAGGGAAATATAAAGAATCAGATGGCCTCGTAAATCGCGAGGTCATCTTCAAAACAAATTAAAAAGATACGAAATGATATATAAACTACTGGTAGCTCAATTAGCAAACCGTATAAATCAACCGCATGTGATTGAAACATATATGCACAAAGTGTTTGCAGCCGGAGTGGAAGAGGGCAAGGAAGAAGTGAAACTGAAAGCTACTGAAGCGTTTCGGTTATTCATTTCAAGATATTGCGCAGAATCCGGAAGAAAGGACATTTCGGAGGATTCAGAGCACTATGTGAAGGTATTTAATGAATTGATTAATTCTTAACAACTTAGAAATGAGTGAAACAAAAATCATATTAGATGCCTGTTGCGGTAGCCGTATGTTTTGGTTCGACAAGGAAAATCCTTTGGCCTTGTTTGCCGACATCAGAGATGAGGAGCATACTCTTTGCGACGGTCGAAGCCTGAAAGTTCATCCGGATATTGTATCTGACTTTACCGATATGCCATTCTTGGATGAATCCTTTAAGCTGGTGGTATTTGACCCGCCCCATCTTATAAAGGTTGGCAAAGATAGTTGGTTGGCCAAGAAGTATGGTAAACTTCCCGAAGATTGGCCAAGGGTGATAAAAAAAGGAATTGATGAATGCTTTCGAGTACTTGAAGATTACGGCGTTCTCATTTTCAAATGGAATGAAGACCAGATAACGGTTAGAGAAGTATTGAAAGCCATCGGACGGCAGCCGTTGTTCGGTCACACCACCGGAAGACATGGCAAGACTATGTGGATGTGTTTTATGAAACTACCAATTAACGAATAACTTAATTGAAAGGAGGAAAACATGGATATTAAAAATCATATTAACCTAATTAAAAATCATGGGTATAAAGGTAAAATTGGAATCGTGAAACATCCCATAAATGGGATAGTTATGCTTGCTGCAAAGGAAGGTGATGTAGTTTTATACAGACCTTACGATGTTAGAGAATCCGAAAGCGAAGAAGTGCAAGAATATGACAGAACGCATTGCTCTATTGAAAAGCCTTACAGTGAGGAAGAAATTCAAAAACGATTAAAAGAAGGAAATGGAATCAATACCTATTCAACTTGTGTAGGCGTTCCTCTATCTATGATTGAAGAAATAAAAATTGATTAATAACAAAATGGAAAGGAGCCAATATGCGTGAAGATATAATGTACGTTATCGTTTATCCTGATGGCCTTATCGTAATGAACACACAAAAATATTACCGGAGGTTCTGTATCAAAGAATGGTGTGAAGGATGCTCCCGAACATGGAAACAATGGTATAAGATGGGATATCGCTGTAAAAAAGTGAAAGTAACATTTGAAATAATTGGTTAATAACAAATCAGAAATGAATAAGACTAAAGACAAGAAGCGCAAAGGACCGGCAGAAGAACGCAAGCCGGATACTACAACTAATATGAGTAACCTTGATGAGATCATTACCCGGCAGCGGGAAAGAGAAAAGAATCTCTACCCTGTCCGAATATCCAGCACAACGGTGATCTATGTTACCAAGAACAAAGCTACTCGACAGTATGCAGAAGAGTATAAACGTGATAAACTGATGAGGCTTAAACAATGAAGAAGAAAAGAATATCAATTCGATTTGACGATCGTACACTAATGCTATTGGAAGAATTATCCAGCAAAACAAAGGTTCGGGTTTCTGTAGTTATCCGCTCTCTGGTGATAAAGGGAATTGATGAAATTATAGACGAGACTGGTAATTTGAAACTTAATGAGAAACCGATACAAGAAGAGTAAATATTATCCGGGCATAGCCGGAAGCATAGCCCGCAATTATGATAAACTGCGAGTCTTATGCTTCCGGGAGGTCGCTGGATGCTTTGATTCACGTAGCCATGAAGACATTTTTCAGGATACAGTTCTATATGTGATACAAGATGCAGAGTCTCTGCAATGCACAACTGATGAGGCGTTGATAGCACATTTCCTTCGCCGCTACAGGATGATAGAGTTTCAGACGATACGTGATTCACAACAACTAAAGAAAGTGCCTTATGCCGACTATATACAAGCCAAAGAAGAAACAACAGAGAAATAACAACCTGTATGATGCTGAGCGTCGAAAGATTTATAATTCTGAGCGCTGGCGAAGGTTACGTGCATGGAAATTTGCATGTAATCCACTGTGTGAGCTATGCTTGCAAGAAAATAAAACAGTACCAGCTGAGGATATCCATCATATTATTTCATTTATGAGTACAGAGGAACCACAGCAACGGTTGTTCCTTGCTTATGACTTTGATAATTTAATGAGCCTTTGTAAACGTTGTCATCAGGCGGTACATAATAAAAAAGGGGAATAGATAACTATTCCCCAAACCTTTGTACGGTTCAAGACAAAGGCGGTGTCAGATAACATTCAGTATTAACTTACTGAAAGAGAACCGATTTTATTACTAATGTCTTTTAATGCACGATTAAATGTTTCAACTTCTTTTTCATTGAGAGAATAAACACGTCCTCTTACCTTGTATCCATTGATACGCTGGTAGAGCCATGCACGGCTTTTGCCGAAATAGTTCTTCGCAATGTACGATACAGGGACTAAATCCATTATTTCGTTCATTTGTTCTCTGATGGTAATGCTTTTATCCAATGAATCAACCCTATTCTCTATTGCGTTAAGTTCCGCATCAAGATGTTTTCTTATAGCTTCCTTTTCTTCCGGCTTTGTGTAGAGTGCTTTCATTTCCAATAAGTGTGCATCTAACTCTTCGTCATGCAAAGTATCCATTTTTAATAAATCATCTTTTAATGTTCTCATATCATAATGTTTTTAATGCCCCTCCGGAGAGGGGCGGGTAATTACTTCTTCAAGTTTTCTTTTCTTTTGAGGAGTTCGGATATCTTTTCGAGAATTAGATCGGTACGTCTTTCATCATCTTCTTTTCCTATTTCCAGTATCTGTACCTTTCTTTTCCATTCTCGGAGGTTTTGTTTTTCCCTCTCAATTTCTAACTCAATCTTTTCAAGGTTATTAAGTTCTTTCATCTCCTTTTGTTTAATGGTTAATACTATGTGTATCTGACACTGCGAAGGTACATAATCTTTTGTATATGCACAACTATTTATATACAAAAGATTATGTGTATGCAAACTTTTAGGGAAATCCCTATTTTACGTATCCGTGGAACAAAGTGTTAAAATATCGTGGAACATCGGGAGGAGGAGGGGGTGTTTTTTTTAAGGTTTTTGACCTCTGAAACCTCGCCCTACCCTTCTTCACACGCACGGTACTTTTTCAAATTTTGAATCTGTTAAAAAATTAACGTTTTGAAGTGTCCGACATTCTTATGGTTACTATGAAAAACGATTATGGTAAAATTCATAATGCCTAAAGGTTGCTCAGATGAAACACAGAAGTTTATGCGTGATGTGGTGAAAGAACTGAATGCTCGCAAAGCAATTCAGAATATAGACCTCGGTGCTCTCCGTATGCTTGCCACAAGCTATGAGATGTACTTACAGGCAACAGATATAATGCTTGAGGAAGGTCCGGTGGTGATGATTAAATATGAGAAAGCGGCAAACCCGGCACAAAACATTGCCACTAAGAATTATGCTCAAGTCATGAAAATCATGACTGAGTATGGTTTGACCATTAAGAGCCGGGGAAGTATCAAATCTTTGAAATCTGATAAAGAGAAAGATTCTCCGTTGGATACTTTTCTCAAGAAAGGAGCGCGTGAGAAGCGATGAAAGGGTACTATCAATACGCAGCCGATGTCAGGGATGGCAAGGTTTTGGTTGGAGAGTTTATAAAGCAGGCTGTCGAGCGGTTCTATACTTTGTTCGAACGGGACGATATTGAGTTTCGTGAGGAACAGGCGGACTATGCCATTGAATTCATAGCCTTGTTACGTCATTATACTGGCCGTCATGCGGGGAAATCGTTTGTTCTCTTACCGTGGCAAGAATTTGCTGTTGCAAGTATCTATGGTTTCTATAAGAAGGATGAAGACGAGACCTGGTGCAGATTGGTTTCATCGGTATATATCGAGATGGCCCGTAAAAATGGGAAGTCGGCTTTTGCAGCGGCTCTTTGTCTCTATCACCTTATCGCTGACGGTGAATCAGCGGCCGAAGTCTATCTGGCTGCAAACAGCAAAGACCAGGCGAAAGTTAGCTTTAAGATGTGCCGGAACTTTGTGTCCGGACTTGATCCGAAGCACCGGTATCTTGAGTCTTTCCGTGACCAGATAAATTTCGATAAAACACTTTCTTTCCTGAAGGTGCTAGCCGCCGACTCCAGCAAGTTGGACGGGCCTAATCCCTCTATGTTTTTGTTGGATGAATACCATGCTGCCAAGAACTCCGGTTTGAAAGATGTACTCCAGTCCGGGCAGGGCATGCGTGACGATCCGATGTCGGTCATTATCACAACAGCAGGCTTTGACAAGCTCGGGCCATGTTATCAATTCCGGGAGATGTGTACTGAAGTACTGAAGGGGCTGAAAGAGGATGATACTCTTTTTGCTCTGATTTATGCACTGGATGAGGGGGACGACTGGAAGGATGAAGGGATGTGGGCCAAGAGTAATCCTAACTTGGGGGTTACTGTTAAACCGAAGTATCTGCGGGAACAGGTGCAGAAAGCTGTAAACTCACCATCTGAGGAAGTCGGTATCAAGACAAAGAATATCAATATGTGGTGCGACGCGGAAACAGTGTGGATCCCGGAACACTATATCTTGAATAGTTCGGAGAATTTAGATTTTGAGCAGTTCCGAGATATGGATTGCTACGGAGGCATTGACTTGTCAAGTACGAGCGACCTGACTTGTGCGGATTTTATGTTCCCTACTTCGGACAAATACTACTTTAAGACCTTATACTATCTGCCGGAAGCTGCGTTGCAAGAGAAGCGTTTCAAAGACTTGTATGGCGAATGGCGGAGGCAGGGCTTGATAACAATCACTCCTGGTAATGTGACAGACTATGACTACATTCTCAATGATATTATGCGTATCCGGGACATTGTTTTTATTCAGAAAATAGCGTATGATGCCTGGAATGCAACACAGTTTGTCATCAACGCAACAGATCAAGGCCTTCCGATGGAAGAGTTTAGCCAGGCTCTTGGAAATTTCAACCGGCCAACAAAAGAAATGGAACGCCTTTTATTATCCGGACGTGCGGTGATTGATAATAACGTTATAAATAGACATTGTTTCCGCAATGTAGTAATGGCCCGTGACCGGAATGGTAACACGAAGCCATCAAAGCAGTTCGAAGAGAAGAAAATAGATGGAGTAATAGCCAAGCTGGAAGCACTTGGAATATATCTTTCTTCCCCTCGTTACGGACAATTTTACTAAAGTGTCCGACACTTTTTTGGTTAGTATAGAAAAGTATGATATGAATATATTCGGATACAACTTTGAAATCAGGAAAGCGTCGAAGCAAGAGATATCTCGGATTCCAGCATGGAGCTATTCCGGCGGTAATGCCCCCTTGCTGAGCCGGAGTAAACCGATGCTGTTGTCGACAGTTTACAGATGCGTGGACTTAATATCGGATAGTGTGGCGGTGCTTCCGCTGAAAACTTATGCACTTGATAAGGATGGATTCAAAAGAGAATTCAAAGAGCATCCGGCATATTCGTTGCTGGACTTGGAACCCAATGAGGACATGACGAGGTTTGTGTTCTTCAAGACACTTATGGCGTCGGTCTTATTGACAGGAAATGGCTATGCTTATATTGAAAGAGATTATAAATTGAATTTGCTGCAACTCATTTATATTCCGAAAAGTCATGTTTCTATCGTATGGGTTACTGATACCAATGGTATCATGAGAAAGCGATATCAGGTTACCGGATTCAAAGAGCTCGTTGAGCCGCGTGACATGATACATGTGTTAAACTTCTCTTATGACGGAATTATAGGCGTTTCTACTCTTACCCATGCCCGGCAGACGCTTGGCATTGCCACAAGTTCAGAAGAACATGCTGCCGGATTTTTCAAGAATGGGGGAATGTCTGGAATTTTAACGGTTGAGGGGACGCGTCTTGATAAGTCGCAAAAAGACCAAATATACACCACATGGGAAGAACGCATTGTTAACCATCCGAACGGTATTGCGGTTTTGGAAGGGAATATGAAATACCAGCCCATAACCATCAACCCCAAAGATGTGCAGTTGCTTGAATCCAGGCTGTTCAATGTAGTGGACCTTTGCCGGTTCTTTTCCGTCTCTCCTGTCAAGGCCTTTGATTTGTCGAAGTCGAGCTACTCAACAGTAGAGGCTACTCAGCTCCAGTATTTGACAGACACGGTATTGGCAGTGATTACGAAGATAGAACAGGAGATAAACCGGAAGGTATTCCTTCCCTCTGAGCGGGGCAAGGTGATTGCCGAGTTCGACACCTCAGCTATTTTGCGTACCGATAAGGGGGCGCAAGCGGCTTATTATAAAGACTTGTCTATAATTGGAGCGGCAACCCCGAACGAAGTACGCCGGGAGAATAATCTTCCAAGGATTGAAAATGGCGATAAGGCTTTTGTCCAGGTAAATGTGCAGACTTTAGACAATGCGGTTAAAGAAATTCCTGCAAAAAATGAAGAAAATTCAAAAGTGTCCGACAATTCTGTGGTTAGTGTGTAAAAAGCTTAGATTATGGATGAAAAAAGAGAAATAAGAAACACTGCTTTTCAGGTGCAAGTAACCGGAGAAGAGGAGGAAAAACGGACTGTAGAGGGCTATGCCTTATTGTTTGGTGTATCTTCTGACGGCTTGTCCTTTGAAGAAGTGATTGAACGAGGAGCTTTAGACGGAGTTATTGAAAAAAGTGATGTGTTTGCATTGCTGAATCATAACCAAAACAGGGGAATACTTGCCCGGTGTACAAATGGGAAAGGATCACTAAGCTTATCAGTCGATAGCAAAGGTCTTAAGTATCGTTTTGAGGCACCTAAAACAGTACTTGGAGAGGAATTGCTGGAAAATATCCGCCGAGGAGAAATCAACGAGAGTTCCTTCTGCTTTGACGTAGAAAAGGACACTTGGGAAAAGAAAAGCGACGGCACATGGAAGCGGGCAGTCTCCAAGATCGGTAATTTGTATGATATCGCTCCTGTATACAATGCCGCATATAGTAAGACTTCGGTCTATATGCGCGGTAAAGACCAGGTTGAGGCTGAATTGGCCCGTCGGAATAACGAGAATTTGAATGAGTATTACTCTAATATTGAAAAATCATTAAACATTTAAATGTTATGGCAAAAGAGAAAAGTATCACAGATTTGAAGGACGAGAAAAAGCAACTTTCTGCTCGTTCAAAAGCTATCATTGAGGCCGCAAAAGGCGAAAAACGTCAACTTAAAGCTGAGGAGAATGAAGAATTGGGCGCAAACCAGTGCCGTATGGCGGAAATCAATCTTGAAATTGAGGAACGTGAGGACATGAACCGTCAGAAAGGACGCCCCCATCAGCCGCAAGGTGGCAAGTTTTCATTGCGTCGTGCCATCGCCAATATGGTGGATGGAAACCAGCAGAATGATGTGGATGCCGGTGTTATTGATGCGGCTACAACGCACCACAATATGTCAGGTGCGCAGATGGCGGACAAGCGCAGCATTGTTGTACCGGTGAACATGGAGAATCGTGCGGCGTTTACCGCTGCCACAGAAGCTGCCACCGGCGTAGTTGTTGATGAAGAGCAGCAGGAAATGTTATTGCCTTTGCAATCGGCATTGGTTCTTGCTCGTGCCGGTGCGCGTTTCATGACAGGATTGCAGGGTAACATCTACTGGCCGGAGTTCTCTGGCGCCAATGTGTTCTGGGAAGGTGAAAACGCTGAGGCTAAAGATGGTGCGGGCGCATTCTCCAAGGGCGATTTGTTCAAACCTTTGCGTTTGACCGCCTACGTGGATATTTCCAAGCAGTTGCTCGCGCAAGAGAATACTTCCGTAGAAGCTTATATCCGTCAGGCTATTGCTGTAGCCATTGCACAGAAGATAGAACAAACGGCATTCAGTAAAGATACGGGGGTAGCCAACACTCCTGACGGTATGTTCCACACCCTAGATGCTAACATTAAGGGGGCCATGACTTGGGAACAGATTGTCGCGATGGAGACGCAAGCAGATACCCAAGATGCATTGTTCGGCAATTTGTCTTACATCTTGCATCCGTCACTTGTCGGAAAGGCTAAGACTAAGGTTAAAGACGCATCAGGTGCAGGCGGCTTCATCTTTACCGGTAACGGTGATGGACAGTTGAACGGCTACAAGGCATTGCGCACAAACAATCTGCCTAAAGGATTGGGCGAGGGTTCGGATGAATTTGGTATTGTATTCGGCAATTGGGCTAATTACTTCTTAGGTCAATGGGGTGGCATTGAGTTGCTGGTAGACCCGTATACTCAAGCCCTGAAGGGCACAGTGAGATTGATTACCAATTCTTACTGGAATATGGGATTTATCCGCAAGGAATCATTCTCTATTGCATCCTTGAAGTAATATGACATACGTCGACTTACAGTTGGTTAAGCGTCATCTGAATGTGGAATCTGACTTTTTAGAGGATGATGATTACATTCAGACCCTGATAGCTGTTGCCGAAGCAAAGGTCGCTAAGGAATTATGTGTGTCCGTGGAAGAGCTCGCCACTATTGATGGTGGCGAGGATATTCCGGCACCGTTGAAACAAGCTGTTTTGTTGTCGGTCGGCGCATATTACGCTTTTCGTGAGGATATTACGACCGTCCAGAGCCGCCCGTTGGAACAAGGTGTGAAGTATTTAACCCAACTGTATAGAAATTATAGTCTATGATAAGAGCGGGATTACTGAAAGAGACTTTGATTTTTGAGGCGTTAACGAAAGAGAAGACGTCTTCGGGAGCTGTCAGCAAGGAATATAAGGAAGTGTTCCGATGTCGGGCATACCGAAAGAAACAGTCCATTATAACCGGTGATGAGAATGCGAAGGAACAGTTTGTCGGCCAGATGGCTGTTATGCTGGTTCGTAAGTATCCTCAGATAGACTATAGTTGTCATGTAAAGTGGGCCGGGTGTACATGGGAAATCAAAATGATTGAACCACGTGATAACGAACTTACTTTAACCCTTAAAAAGTTGAATACATGATTCAGGCTTCCATTGTTGATAAAGATAGTATCCTATACCTTGTTCGCAATCTTGAGAATTTCGAGAAGGACAAAGCCATCAAGAGTGGTCTTCGTTCTGCTGTTAATATTTTCCGCGTAAAGGGTAGAAGTAATCTTCGGGCAAGGTTATTGCATCATGGCAAGCAGACCAATCACCTGATGAGCTCTTTCACTAATCGAGTAAAGCGGAATAAACTCGGTGCCTTGGCTGGTTTTGACCGTCCGGGAGGTAACCATTCCCATCTTGTGGATAGAGGAACTAAAAGGCGTTATACAAAGTCTGGGGCTTATCGTGGAATTATGCCCGGTAACCGTTTTTGGACAGATACAGAGAAAACAGAAGAAGTCAGAGCTTTGCAGGCTGTTTATGAAGGTACACAAAAAGCAATTCAACGGATAAACTCTCGTAGATGATGGACATGTTCAAGATAACAACGGAAGTAAGAACAATTTTACTGGAAAAACCTGAGATTGTATCACTAATAGAAGATAAGATTTTCCCGGTTGTTGCTCCGGAAGAAACAGAGGGGGATTTTATCACTTATCAACGTGACGGTTACAAACAGGTATATACCAAAATGGGAATTGCTGACCAGGTTCCCTATGTAAATGTCGCTGCGGTTTCGAGCGATTATGATCGTAGCCAAGAACTTGCTTCTTTGATTTACGGTACTTTATCCGGTGAATTCTATAATCCGGATATGTGTATACAACTTGAAGACTCTACAGAGGACTTCATTGATAACAAATTCATTCAGGTATTACAATTTTCAATTAGACAGAATTAATATGGCAGAAAAGAAATTAGATTCAAGCGTAGACATCTTTAGGGGTGAGCTTATGCTTTTCGTCGGGGAAGACCCGATAGCATTCGGATCAAGTGCAGGGCTTGATCTCAGTACAGAAGAACTGGACATCTCTAACAAGATGATGGGCGATTGGGCCGGTTCCCTGGCAGGAAAGAAGAGTTTCACTATTTCCAGTGAATCACTCCTGACGAGGAAACAGGGAGCTATGAGCTTTGACACTTTACTTGCGAAACAGATTGTGGGTGATCCTCTTGAGTTTTTCTTTGGCAGTGCGAAAGCAGCCGATCAGGATAACTTTGGCGGCACATTCACTAAAGATACTGCACAGGTAAATTATACCGGAAAGGTGATTATCACTTCTTTGTCAATCAAGTCGGACAACGGGCAGATCGTATCGGTAAGTGCATCTTTCAAAGGCGTGGGAGCGATAAAACCGGTTGAACCTGTGATACCCTGATATGGTAATACATTAACAAATGCGTAAGGGCGGTCAGATGATGGCCGCCTTTTTTAATATGAAATAATTATGATAATATTCCTTTTTTTCTTGGGTGTTGTAGTCCTTATATGGATTGCATGCATAATCATAGATAATGTGTTTATGAACCGAAAGAAATGGCCGAAGGCATTCCATATGCCTGCACCTCCTAAACCTAAGCCGATGCTAAGCGGAAAATTCCATCGCCTCACTATAAAGGCAATTCTCCGCTGGGAGCAAATGCGGGAGAAATCTTTTTCACAGGTGGATTATACTGATAAAGAAGACATTGAATCTTTGCTTTATGTCATGTATATCACCAGTGATAAGCCTGGATACACTTTTGAGGTTTTCCGGCAAGTCATAGTAGATGAACGGTTCATGAATGCTATGTCTTCCGATTTAGGAAGAATTATGGAGGTTGTAGCCCAGTTTCAGAAGAAGATTGCATCTGATATCAGTAACACTGAGGGCAGTATTGAATATATAGGTAGCATTGTATCTACTCTGATAATGGCGGGGCTGGATGCTCATTACGCTTTGAATGAAATGGAGTTGTGCGACCTTCCTCTTTATCTGGAGGCTTACGAAAGGAAGCGCAAGGAAGAAATGGAAAGCTCCCGTATGTGGACATACTTCACTATGCTGCCTCATATTGATAGTAGAAAGATGAAGAATGGTGCCCGGGACCTTATTGTATTCCCATGGGAAGAAGAAGAGATGAGACAAGAAGCTGAACGGGCTATCAGAGAGGATGCAGACCGATTTACCGAATTTATGAAAACTAAAAAGACAGATTATTATGGCAGGTAAATTATCATTCAGTATAGCAATCAATTTGCTTACAGAGAATTTCAAGAAAGGGACAAGTCAGGTCCAGTCTATGTTCGCCAAGATGAAAGGTAGCGTGCTTGGCTTTGCTGCTGTTCTGGGAATAGGCGGTGCAAGTCTCCGCAGTTTCATAGAGACTACCGCAGGTTTTGAGGCGGCCGTTAGTAAGTTGTCTGCCATACTTGGCACGACACCGGATCAGATAAAAGCGTTGACCGACAATGCAAAGAAACTGGGCGAAACTACCAAGTATACAGCGGCGGAAGCCACCAACTTGCAAACGGAACTTGCTAAATTAGGCTTTACTAAGAATGAGATTCTATCGGCTACGGAATCCGTTCTGAAGTTTGCGCAAGCTACTGACGCAGGGCTGGCAGAAGCGGCCGCGCTTGCTGGGGCAGCTATAAGAATGTTCGGAGCTGAGGCTTCCGAATCAAAGCGATATGTATCGGCCATGTCTATAGCCACAACGAAAAGTGCGCTATCTTTTGCTTATCTCCGTGATGCGCTGCCAACGGTTGGACCGGTTGCGAAGGCTTTCAATTTCGAGATAGAAGATACACTGGCATTGCTCGGAAAACTGGCAGATTCGGGCTTTGATGCGTCATCAGCCGCCACGGCTACACGTAATATCTTACTTAACCTGGCTGACAGCGGAGGAAAACTTGCTACTGCGTTGGGCGGTCCTGTTAGGACATTGCCGGAACTTGTGGCAGGCTTACAGAAACTAAAAGACAAGGGGGTAGACCTAAACACTACATTGCAGTTGACGGACAAGCGTAGTGTAGCGGCTTTCAATGCTTTCCTGCAATCGGCAGATAAGATAACACCGTTGAGGGATGCCATTACAGGTGTGGAAGGTGATCTCGATCAGATGGCTTCCACGATGGGCGACAATGTGAAAGGTGCTATGGCCGGACTGGCTTCTGCATGGGAAGCTCTCATGATTAAGTTGTCAGAAAACACCAACGGGCCACTGAAAGATATGATAAATTGGTTTACCGGTTTGTTACGTGATTTGAAATCAGGCTTTTCCGGATTGGTGGCTTTTATCGTTACGCTTGTTAGCGGCAAACTACTTGCGGCAATTGTGGGTTATTTCATGAAGTTCTCAAAGCTCATTGATACCACTTTAAATAAAGCCAAGGTAGCAGAGGAGCAAAAATTATTGCTCACTCAAAAGCGTATAGAGACAGAAAAGGCTTACGAGGCGAAATTGACCCAATACAATACCATAGAAAACGGTAAGAGGCTGGCTACGAAAAAAGAACTAAACAAGGCGATGCGAGCTCTTAACGTTGCGGAATTAGCAGAAAAAAGAGCGATAGATAATGCTAAAGTTGCATCCGATAATGCTGCATCTGTGAAGACGACAACTATTTTTGGAAAAGCAGCAAAGACTATAAAGTTGGCATGGGCAAGCGTTGCGATGACGTTGAAATCTCTGTGGTCTGCTGTATGGCCTATGGCATTAATAACGGCAATTGCCACGGTGATTGGAAAGTTGGTAAATATGTATAAAGAGGCCAAGCGCGTCAAGAATATATTTAAAGATTATCAAAAAGGGCTTGAAGTTGCTGGTAACACACAGGAAGTCACTCGGATGCAAACGCTCCTGAATATAATGAATGACCGTAAAAAGAGCCAGAATGAAATTAATGCGGCCCAATCTGAATTACAGAAATTAGTAGGTAAGGAAACTAAAAGTCAGGATGAGCTAAACAAATTAGTGAAGGATAGAATAGCCTTGCTAAAAGAGGCGGCACTGGCAGAAGCGGCATTTTCCACGGTCGGTGAATATACTGAAAGAAATGCTAAACTGGCAGTGGATTCCGGGTTGAAGCCTGAACAAATGGAACGTCTTGCTAAACTATATTCCGGACGGACGACATCAAAAGAAAACTATCACTATTATCTGAAGGCGCAATATGAAGAGAAAGCTAAAGCCGGAAATAAAGAATTGGACTGGTATGAAATAGAGAAAAGATATCCTGAATATTTAAAAAACTCGGAAGTCATAGAAGATTCTATGAGAAGAGCGGGAGAACATCAGACTAAAGCTATCACAATCGCACCTCCTCCACCTCCTGACGACCCAGATCAAACCGAGCTCCAAAAGCAGCAAGAAAGATATACTCAATCTCTGCGAGAGTTGAACGCCCGTAAAGAAGTTGAGAAATTGACAACAGATGAATATAACAAGGCTTATGACGAATTAAATCGAAAATCCCTGATTGAAGCTAAGTCTTCTGACGACAAAGTTGTACTAAACAGTAAATATATAAAGTTGCTTCAGGACAAGGTGGATAACCCTTTATATAAAGAGGACAAAGTTCAGGTCGAATTGGCTAAAGTCGAAAAGGAATACCAAGCTTCTGTTTCTCTTGCAAAAACCAAGTTAGACAAAAAACTAATTTCAGAAGAAGAATACCGGCAGGCAATCATTGATGCGGCTATTGCGGCTACCAACTCAGCTATATCCATTGAGGGCGTAGGTGACGCCGCTGACGATCTTATAAAAAGAATGCAGGGAGTAGTTGGCGAAAACATGGCGAAAAGTTTTCAAATGCCCAAGCTCCGCCAACGTGATACCACTTTCGACTATAAGAAAACTGAAACTGATAAGCTTTCCGAAAAGGTTGACGTATGGATTGAATATAGGGATAATTTGAAGGAAAAGCTCAACGGAGTCAAAGACAAGACAAGTGATTTGGCTAAAGAAATCCAAGATGAGCTGAACACCGCTATCCGGAATACCGATGACTTTGAGAAAGCTTTGAAAATAGCGGAAGTGAGGCAGGATGTAGAAGATTTCTCAAAGGAACTGAACGAAGGCTTATATTCCGGTGTGAAAAATATAGCAAGCAGTTCTGATCGGATGGTCAGTGCCTTTGAGAATCTCCGTGATGTTATGAATGATGTCGATGCATCTGGATGGGAACGCATTATGGCAATCTGGAATGCAATGATTAATGCGGTTGATTCCTTTAATAGCATCATCCACACCATTGAAAGTATCACCGCATTGAGCAAGAAGCTGTCAGGAGCTAAGGAACAGCAGAAATCTTTAGAAAAGAGTGCCCTCAGCACAGTGGGCAGTAAAGCCGCTGAGATAGCAGCTATTCAGGTAGCTACTGAAATAGAAATACAAGCCAGTCAGCGAAAGACCGAAGCGGCCACCGGTGAAATGGCTGCTAAAAGTACCGCCGCTTATGCCGGTATTCCATACGTCGGCGTTGCGCTGGCCGCTGCGCAAATTGTTGCAATGACCGCCATGATAGAAGCCGCAAAACAAAAGGCACCCGGTTATAATTCTGGCGGTATATATTTAGGTGGGACTTCTTTCGGAGACAAAGGTTTGGCTCGCTTGAATAAAGGCGAAATGATTCTGAACATGAGTCAACAGGCCAACTTGTTCGATGCTATTAACTCCGGACAAATGGGCGGTTCCGGCAAACAGATTTTAAACATTGGTTTCGATAGGATACGCGGTTCCGACATTTATCTATCATTGAAAAATCACATGAAATCAACGGGAAAGAAATTATGAGTTACGAGTTAATTTATACAGTACCATTTGCCACCTTAGATAATATTCCCTGTGTGGTAGAGATTGAGAAGGACGGTTATACGGGTGCATCGACAGAACTAATCGCCGGTGCCACTCCGTTCACCATTGACATAGATAGTGAAGAGTTTCTTTATACGCCTACCCGCTTCTCGACGGCAAAATTGCAGATAGTCGGCAGTGATTATCTGCAAACCTTGTTTTCAACGGAATATCGGCAGTATCGAGTGACGTTAAAGAAAGACGGTGTTATTACTTGGTGTGGTTTCGTTAAGCCTGAGCTATACACACAAGACTATACATCTGAAACTTTCATGCTGGAAATAGAATGTATATCGGCAATGTCAGTCCTTGAATTCATAGACTATACCATTGAAGGAGATAGCAAGGCGTTTGTCTCCCTATGGCGTTTATTACAGCGTTGTATCTCTGCCGCTGCCGGGCAGTATACTTCTGTTTATATTCCGCGCGTATACGCCTCCAGTAAGGCAGCGTATTCCACAGCAGAAAATGTTATTGCAGAAATGACACTTAGCGAACAGAATTTTTTCGACGAAGATGACAAGCCGATGAAGCTCAAAGAGGTTTTGGAAGAAGTTTGTAAATTCTTCAACTGGACATGCGTAGACTGGAAAGGTATCCTTTATTTTGTAGACGTAGATTATGCCGGTACATATCATAGGTATAACGCTATGATGACGAGTAAGGTTGACGCCCAGATAAATGAATTATTAGTGCAGGATGTTGGATTCGCTGGAAAGAACCATTCTCTGGATGTTCTTCCTGGATATAACAAGGTGACTGTAAAATGCAGTAACTATGCTGTAGAAGATTTGATTCCGGATTTATTTGATTCTTCGTTTTTGACTCCTTTGATTAAGGAAAGTCCATTCTATCGAAAGGTAGATGGGGATAAATTTTCTTATTTTGTCAAGTTCTACACAAATGAGAGATTCAACAATATTTTCAGCAATAGGGATTCATTGGAACAATTTCATGTGGATTTAGGGTCATTAGGCAGTAATGCGGATAGTGCAGTTATAAATGATATTGGATCATTGATAGCCAAACAGTCAAAATACAAATGGGCTGATGGAGAACCTTCTACGTTGAGCTTTGAGGACATCCTAATAATCGGCATGGGACTGAGCAATAAGAATTATAATTCGCTAAACGATTTAACTATATTTTTGAACAACGACATCCCAATATTAGAAATCAATCCCGACTACTTGATAGATACTGTTATATCTCCACCTGATGAGGGTGTGATCAGCTATTTGTTGTTGAGTGGAGAATATTTTCAGTCCGATTCATTATATACCGATCCGTCCAAAGAAGGTGACGGAACCTGGAATAATGTCAATGGTGATAATTGCTGTAAATTCAAATTAAAGATCGGTAACAAATACTGGAATGGTGGTAAATGGGTAGAAGAGGATACGAGGTTTATTATAAGGTGCGGCGGATACAATAAGTCTAAAATTTGGTATAGCTGGAATAAATTTGAAAACAATGTTAAGTATTACATGAACATAGATTCCGAAGGGTATGCAATACCAATCAGAAAAGAAGACCATCTCTTGGGAAAAATAGAATTGACTGTATTAAGGCCAATGCCTAATAACTACGGGGAAGGTGGGAAGATTAAGAGGTATCCCTACTACACTTTCATGCGAAATTTAAAGCTCCAGTTGTATAAAGGAACACCAGAACAGGAAAAGGAAGATAATAGCTCAGACCGTATATACGAAAACGTTTTGAACGAAAATTATATTAATGAACTGGACGAAATAGAATTCAAAATATCATCTTATAACGATGATGGAGCCTGTTACAGCAAGGTTATGATAGGTAATGATTACCTAACTGATAATCTCTATAACTGCATCCTGAATGATACTATTCGCCCGGAAGAAATGATGATTACCCGCTGCATCAATCATTATAGTGCCACCCGTATTAAACTTACTCAGGAAATAAGAGAGCGTGCGGATTTATCTCCGATTACAAGATTGTCCGACACTTTTATGGTTGATAAGAAATTCATCAATGCCGGTGGAACAATCGACTGCAAAATGAATAAGTTTGAATGTATAATGATTGAAGTATGAAGAAAGTAACCGTTGTATCAAAGACTATCCCGACCAAACCCCGTTCGGGGAATTATCCAGTCGGGTCAACCGTTGTGCGTACAGGTGGAGGCTCAGGCGGAGGAAGTACAACCGTTGTAACCGGCAGTGCGGCACTGGAAACGGATATTACTTCCAATGCTCCCAAGACCGGGCATATAGAAACCGGGCAGAAGTTATCTAAGGGGATGACGCTTACCCAGGTTATCAAGGCGTTACTTTTCAAACCTATACCGGCCACCCTCGACGGAAAACTATCCACCGGAAATGATGTGGAGTATGGCACACAGAAAGGGCACATAACCTACACTGCTACCCGTAACGGCAGTGGAGCAATGACCAAGGCGTATTACGAAAATGACGAAAAGAATGTGCTTGAATTTTCCACGGAAGTGAACGGCGTGCAGAGTGCTGTACGCACTTTATCGGGTACATATACAGAGGCAGAATCTTACAAGGCGACAGTTGTATATGCTGAAAATGAAGATGGCACAATACCGGAAGCAATATTGAACAATACTGTCTCCGTGAATGTGCGTCGTAAATGGTTTGCTGGTGTGGTCAGCACAATACCCACGACGTCAGAACAAGTGCGGGCATTGAAATACAGTGGTCTTTACACAGGCGCAGGAAATTATAGCTTCGAGGCTACCGACTGGAAGCTTCTTGCAATCTGTTTCCCGGAGGGTGCCAATCTTTCAAGGATTAAGATAGAAGGATATATTGCCGATCTGATACCGGGAGATGGTACGTTGAAAGCTGCGGACCCCGTAATGGTTAAAGGAGCTAATGGAAGTACAGCAAAAAAATATAATGTGTGGTATATCAAGTCGGCAATTGTGAATGATGTAACTAATAACGGAACTATAACTATATCTTGATATGGGAGTAATCAATACAGGAAGCCCATATACTGGGTCAATCAAACGGACAAACCCCAAGCCTCTGGATTCATCCAGTGCAATAGATTTATACGAAAACGCAAAGGTGTACGCTGCAAATGCCCAGGGCGAAGATGTGCCCTATCCGGGACAGATAATAGCAACAGAAGGAAAGGCGTACATTCTCAAGGTAGACCCCGAAATGCCTGACGAAAGTGCCAATGAAATCTATCATTGCAAACTGGATGAGCTTGGCGGTACTTCAACACTCGATAAGCGATATCTCCTTCGGGATGTGGCTGAGACGGTTGAGAAGCTGATGA
>OGIE01001277.1_pt1 | contig 35660 bp, 22 predicted proteins | sample 1571581 | NCBI WGS metagenome assembly OGIE01 (sample SAMEA2582021, study PRJEB24529) | metagenome | biome: Human gut stool | place: China | collected 2011 | reverse complement strand
GGTAGTCCTGCTGCCGCTCCTGCCGTTCGGCGCGGGTAAGCTGCGAGAGCGAGGCAGTCATCTGCTGCCGCTGAAGCCGTCCGGCTACCGAGCAGCCGAACAGGCTTCCGAGCGCTGCCGACAGCAGACCTATCTGCAATATCTTATTGCATATCTTCATGGCTAAAAGATATAAGAGAATGAGACTTCCAGTTTTGTCGGCGCCAGCGTCCAGCGTCGGTTGTGGTAGATGTATTCATCCTCCCAGTCAGAGACGGTCGGGTCGCGGCGTGTGTCTTCGGTATGGAACAGCCCTATGCCGGCTTCGAGGGCGATATTCCATCGTTTCGAGAGCATCCACGCATATCCGTAGCTGACACCAAGACCGTAGGCATTGCCCTTATAGCGTTTTGTGCGGCTTCCGAGGTCGTAGCCGACATAGGTAAGGTGCTGTCCGAGAAAATGCCCGACGAAGGATTCGTAGAACCAGTAGCGGCCGCCGAGCTGCAAGGCATGGAAGTTCATCGAGAGGGATGCGGTATTCACCGGATTCCAGTAACCGGACAGCTCCAGCGACCAGTTGTCCGTCAGGGCCGCTTCGGCCCCGACGTTCAGCGTCGCGCTGCATGCCGCAAGGGCGTTGGCCCTCACGGCGAAGATCTGCGCCGCAGCCCTGCGGGGCAGACCCCACAAGGCCGCCGACAGCAGCAGGAACAGTATGATTCGTTGTTTGTTCATTGTTGAAAGTTAATTCGGTTTTATTCCCGGATGCAGCGCACCGGATTGGCAGCATAGCGGTAAAAATCCGTCGTATTGACGAATGGCGGGTAGTTACTCGTATCGAATAGGATCGAGGTGCAGGCTACGTCATGGAACACGCCGGTCGAGTCTCTCCAATGAAGATAATACGGAGCGTTCGTGTAGAGCCTTCCGAGCGACCCGTTGCGGTCGTAACGTCCTTCGTAGAATGTTCCGCCCAAGGGTATTTTCGCCGTCTGCGTGCTGTTACAGCGGATTGTAACGTAATAAGGTGCCGATACGCCTATCCGCTCTATTCCCGCAAAATCCTCGGCACCGGGCACTTTCCATCCCGGAGGGCATGGATCGTAAATGGATTTATGGCTGGTGCGGCTGATATTGTTCTTCCCGGTCGTGACGTTGCCCCAGAGGTTCGGGTGATGGACGTAGAGCCAGTCGGCGACCGATGCCCACTCTTCCCAATCCTCGTAAAATACCCCGTCCATATAAGTCGTAGGATGTGCCGTGGCCCATTCGAGGGTCATCACGTCGTAAGGCGATTCGGTTCCGGAGGTTCGGGGATTGCTTTCAGCATACTCGAACCCCGGAGCATAGACGGTCGGAGCCTGCGTGTAGGCGTCCGTGGCCAGCGCTGGATACGGAAACGGATCTTTGCGGCCCCACTGGTAATAGAGTCCTTTGGCAGCGGCCTGCGTGCAGTCCGTAGCCAGGGCCCCGAGGTTGCGATCCATAAAGACGGCTCCCGAAGCGTAGGTCTGGGCCGTGGCCTCGATCTCGTAATCCACCGACCAGATATGCCACGACCATATGCATACCCCGCGGCTGTCGAGAAGACCGATCACGGCATTACCGCAGGTCATGCCGGTTCGGAAGACGATACGTCCGTCGCCGGTCAGCTCCGCGCTTTCGACGATCGCGCCTCGGATCGTGCCCGTTTCCCAGAGGACTTTCGCCTCGGCTCCCGCAAGTCTCTTCGGGACGATATTCGTCGTTGCACGGCCGTTGCCCATCGTCGTAGCGTCGAACGAATAGGAGGTATTCAATTCCGGCGCGATATAGCAGTTGGCCGTGCCCCCGTCGTCGAGCGGCCGGGTATTGACCGTGAATTTCGGGAAGATCGCGGCTTCGGGCGAGGTCGGAATGTAGGCATACGAAGCCGAGGTCGAAAGCCGTGTCTTGTAGTCGGCTGCCGAATACCATCCCTCGAAGCGGTATCCGGCTTCGGGTACGGCTGTCAGCGTGCATCCCTTTTCATGGCACAAGACGACCCGGTCGTGCGTCAGGAAAGACGGTTCAGCGTCATACAACGCTCCGGCGACGGTTACCGTACCGTTTCCGTTTTCAGCCGTCGCGGAGTGAATATATACGTCGAGACGGTTGGCGAAGCGGTGTCCGATGTCGAACGACTGTGCAAATCCCGCATCATCCTCGACCGTGACGGTATAGACCACCTGCGAATTGACCGTCGTATAGATTCCCGGAGCGTAGTTCACGCCGAAGACATTGGGGCCGGGTTGCTCCGGAAGCGTAAGGTCGCGGCCTTCGCCTACGGGAGAGCCGTTCAGACAGAACGCTCCGGCGTTGCCCTGCGCGACACCGATACGTCCCCGAAGCGTCAGGGGTGCGGGGTTTCCGTCGATCTCCACAGCGAGCATCTGAAACGGATTGTAGGTGCAATATCCGCCGGCCGCGTTTTCTTCGTAAGTGTCATGCACATTGACGGCATAGCTGCTAATGCGGGTATCTACCTCGCTGTCACCCAAGATCGAGATATTGAGCCGGTAATGCGCGTTGGCCCGGACATTGAAATCCGAGGTGTTGTTTCCTCCGAGGTAAATATAATAAGCCAATATTTTCGACCCGCGCACGGCGCGGATCAAAAGATACGAGGCATTCGCGGGGGCATTTTCCGGGTTCTTCTGACGCTGGTCGGTAATGGCCGCCACCATGCCCTGCATATTGGGTAACAGATAGCAGTCGCCCGCAGCCTGCTGTCCGGAAAGTTCCACCTCCGGACAATCCGTATAGTCGTCGGGATCATCCGACGGTGCGGCCGCCATATCGAACACGGATACAGAACGCGGTACCGAGAACAGTTGCACGGAGCGCAGTTCGATGTCGGCAACGGCCGGAGTAACGGTAATGTGATAGGAGATTTTCGACACGCAGCGTTGTACTTCGACGGCAGGCAGCGTCAGCATCCCGTCTGCCGAGGGAATTATCGTTATATCGCCCTCATAGGCCATAGGCAATACATCGTACTTGTCGGCGTGTGTAACGGTGAAATCCTCCCACAGCGGATTGTCGCCCATATCGCGGCCCAGATTGGCGGCAATGCACATCCGGTAGTCGCCCGGCAGGCATTCGAAACGCAGCGTCGCAGAGGTCTGGTAACGGTGCAGGACAACATTGCCGTTATCATCGTACAGGTAGAGGTTCAGGTCGCGGATGGCCGTTTCATCCGCAGAGCGGGTTACGGAGGACATCCTTTCGGGCCGTACCGTCAGGCTGACAAAGACACCGCGGGGATTTGTACACTCTGTCCTGTCCTCGGCGATACAACTCCACAGCAACAGGATGGCAGCGAGTATCAACAGATATTTTTTCATAGTCGGAAAAATCTGAAAAAGGGATTGAAAAAAGCTCCCGCCCGCGAGGGACGGGAGCTGCCAAAACAAGAGGGCTATGCCCCCAGTTCGACGTTCTGCGTCACGGGCGTCTCCCAATCGGCGACGGTGACCGATACGGCGCAATCCTGACCTACAAGGCCCGTGATATTGGCCGCGACACGGTAGTAGCCGTTTCGGAGAATCTCGCCCGCGGCCTTACCCGTCAACTCGACCGAGTAGGTCACCTCCGAGCGGTCGTCCGTAGTCGAGGTGTTGCCATCCGAATCGTATGTGGCGTTAATTTCCAGCAGGATGCGGTTGCCTGCGGTCAATGTGCCGTTTTCGAAGATGTAGAACAGGCTGTTCGTCTTTCCCGAAGCAGTGGCGGGAGTCTGCGTGTGGCTGAAGGTCATGGCCCCGGGCGTCGGAGTTCCGGCCACGACGAGCGACTGCGAGGCGGCTTTGGAGAGTTTTACCGAGTTGATGGTAAGCGTTCCGGCATATTTGTCGGCGAACGACGGGTCGATGGTCGTCTGAAGAGCTACTTTAGCTACGGTGCGTTTGAGCGTGATGCCGACATTGGTCGTGGAGTTCACGGCCCCGACGGTCTGCGATTTCATGCCCGACATCACGAAGCCGCCCGAACGTTTGGCTGCGGTGGACACCTCGACGAAGGTGCCGTTATAGTCGGCGGCCGACTTCTCCACAAGGGCCGTAAGGGCTGCGCGGGTCTTGGCCGACGAGGCGTCGTAGTTCGCTATGGCATAGAATGAGCAGGGGGTGCTGGCAAGAGATTTAGGTAGGGAGAATGTCGCCGATTTCGCGGCCAGCTCGCTGGATGTTAAATCCCGGCGAATAACGAAGTTGTCGGCATTATCGAAGACGAAAATCGACAGTGACGACAACGAAGACTCTCATGCCTCGGCCGAGGCTGTCGAATCGAAGAAGGAGCGGGTGTCGGCGGCATCATCGGTAAGCGTAAGTGCGATACGTGCCCCATCGGTGAAAGAATTGGGGGAAGGTACGACTTCGGTCTCCTTGTTGCAGGAAACGAATGCGGCAGCGAAGACTGCAACGGCTAAAAGGATGTTTTTCATGTTATTTGGATTTTGAATGCAGCGATGCACTATGCGTCGCTTTCTGCTGCAAATGTATAATACAAAATCACTGAAAAGTACACTTTTCCGGATGCCTCTCGGGAAAAATCAAAAAGTTTTTTGTAAAGTATGAAAATATAATCAACTGAAAAATAAACTGTTGAAATTTTGCAAACGGAGAAAAACTTTCTGATTTTCTCGTCCTTGACAGGTCTCCGCTCTCTCTATCGCAGGTGTCTTTCGACGACTTGCTCATAGGCTTTTTTCAATTTATCCAGAAAAGGTGTGACCGCCGTGCTGCGGTCAAGCATCCTGGTTTTCTTGACATAGACATCGTTGATCGTGATATGGAATGTAGAAGACAAGGCACGGACGATCTCGATGAAACGCGCCTTGCGGTTGCCGTACATGATAATCCCGTTTTTATGAAGGGCAACGGCAAGCTCCAGCAGCTCTTGCTGCGTCCCTGTCCACAGCAACTCGCCGTCCTGATAGGATAAAGGGAACGAATAGTCTTGGTTCGAGCTATATTTCGTACTATTGCTGACGATATTGATTTCGCAATCCAGAATATACATGATTTTATAGATGAACGTCGTCCTTAAAACATTGTTCGAATATCGATTAAACGATGGATGGGACAATACGTCGAATTCAACCCGGCTGTAATACAGTATTCTTAATATTTCATCCCGGTCGTTGCAATTAGCGATCATTTCAGTCATTATCTCGATAAATTCTTTATAAGCCTGGGTTAGTTCTAATAGATTCGATTCATTATGGGATAGCAACGCATATATACGGGTGTCGATAAGCGTTTTCATAATTGAAAAAATTACAGACTGATTTATAATCGTTGACACTAATTATGAAAATGCCATTGAAAATAATATTAAACATGGACTCAAGCCTATAAAGCTACTTTGACAACTAATACAAAAAAGCCCGCATCATAAATGCGGGCTATCAATAACAGAAAAATTATCTCATTTCTGGTTGTTCACAATAGTCCGGAGGAGTATTATTGCGATGAACGCAGATAATATCTTCTTTTATAACGGTCTTATTTTGAATTCGAATTCATAATTTCCATATGGCATCCGGTATTTCCGGAGCGGAAGCTGTCCCCAGGAGTCGATGCACCCCAGACCGTACTGCGCCTTGTCGATGCAGAGCCATACGGCGTCGTCGGATTCGATCTCCTGCGAATGTCCCTGCTGCTTGGTCAACCCTTCGTCCAGCGCCTCTTGTGCATAGTGCAGGGCCGAGGCCGAGAAGGGCTCCGAGGCCGTGACCTCCACGCCGCGGCCTGCGATGTCGTGCTGCCGCCAGCGGCGCACGTCGCTCTTGGTTCCGGTCTCCTGCGGACGGATGTAGGGGTAGAACTGCTCGTCCACGGTCTGCCGGTAGCGGCCCACGAGTGCGCCGTCCTTGCGGTCGGCGTAGTTCTCCCACGGCCCGCGGCCGTAGTAGTCGATGCGGTCGTAGGCGGCGGGCATGCGCATCCGCATGCCGAAGCGCAGCAGGTCGGGTTCGCCCTTGTCCGCAGCGGCGTGCAGCGTCTGACGGATCAGGATCTCCCCGGCGTTGTCGATGCGGTATTCGATCTCCAGCCGTCCGGTCACACGTCGGAGGTCGTAGCGGGCCGTGACGACGGCCACGCCGTCCGACAGCGTGTGGTCGAGCGATACCAGTTTCAGCCCCGGATCGGCCCATGCACGGTTCTTCTCGTTGAGCTTCGCCCCGAAGTCGTTGTCCGTCGGCGCGCGCCAGAAATTCGGCTCCACGACGGCCCCTGCGTCGAGCAGGCGCATGCCGTCCGCTTCGTAGCGGGTGATGAGCCCGTCGGCGCGGCGGAAGTCGATGCGTGCGGCGGGGCTTTCGACGATCAGGTAGTTGCGGTCGTCGTCGCGGACCGTGAGCGTGCCGATCGAATTGTGGCGGTCGGCCATGCGTTCGGCGACGGCGAGCGGCTCGGGTGCCGCCGCACGCAGCGTGAACTGCTGGTAGGCCACGCGGTGATCGGGCGCGAGCAGCGGTTCGGCATCTTTGAGCCGGTATTCGACGTTGAGCAGCAGTTCTCCGTCGGCGGGCAGCGTTTCGGGGTCGAGCGGCAGCACGACGGCGGCGGTTTGCTGTGGGGCGACGCGCAGGTCGGTGACGATGCCGCTGCGCACGGGGTCCCCGTCGCGGAGCACCGTCCAACGCAGGTAACAGTTGTCGAGCGGGCGGAAGAAATTTTCATTGAAAACCGTCAGCGTGCGCCGGTCTTCGCCGAGCGTGGTCCACACGGGCTGCTGCCAGTAGCGGGCCTCGTGCATGTGGGGATTCGGGACGCGGTCGGGCGAGATCAGCCCGTTGTCGCAGAAATTCCAATCCGAGGCGTCGTAGGGATTCCAGTCGCCGCCGTAGCCGTAGATCATGGCGCCGTTTTTACCCGTTTTGCGCAGCGACTGGTCCACGAAGTCCCAGATGAATCCGCCCTGATAGTGCGGATATTGGCGGATCAGCGCCCAGTATTCGCCGAATCCGCCCAACGAATTGCCCATCGCATGCGCGTATTCGCACTGGATCAGCGGTTTTCGGGGATTGTTCCGGAGGTATTTTTCGCACTGGTCGTAGTCCCAGTACATCGGGCAGACGATGTCGGTGTTGCGGCCGCCGTTGTTGTAGACCGCACGTTCGTAATGGACCGGCCGCGAGGGGTCGTAAGCCTTGATCCAGTCGTAGCAGGCGTCGAAATTGGGGCCGTCGCCCGCCTCGTTGCCCAGCGACCAGACGATGACCGACGGATGGTTGATATTGCGCCGCACGTTGCGGATGTTGCGTTCCAGATGCGCCTGGGCGTAGGCGGGATTCTTGGCCAGCGTCTTTTCGTCGTAGCCCATGCCGTGCGATTCGAGGTTGGCCTCGGCCACCAGATAGAGTCCGTAGCGGTCGCAGAGCGCGTACCAGCGGGCATCGTCCGGGTAGTGGCACGTGCGCACGGCGTTGAAATTGTTCTCCTTGAGGATGCGGATGTCCTCGATCATCCGCTCTTCCGAGACGACATACCCGCCGTCGGGGTCCATTTCGTGGCGGTTCGCACCTTTGATCAGTACCGGCTGTCCGTTCACTAAAAGCTGTCCGCCCTCGATCTTCACCTCGCGGAAGCCCGTGTGCAGGGGGATGATTTCGATCGTTTTTCCGGCCGGGTCTTTCAGGGTCACCGTGACGCCGTAGAGCGCGGGAATCTCCGCTGACCACGGCTGCACCCGCCCGGCGTCGAGCACGAGACGGGCTATCGTACCGAAGAGTTTCGCCGTTTCAGAAGCTACGGCCTTGCCGTCGGGGTCCGTGAGCGTCACCTCCGCCGTGCAGCCCCGGGTCGCTGCGGGGAGAGCCAGCTCCACGGAGAGCCGGCCGCGGGTGTAGTTCTCCGAGAGGGTCGCGTCGAGCCGTACGTCGGCGATATGGCGTTTGTCGCGGGCATAGAGGAAGCAGTCGCGGCCTACGCCCGAGAGGCGGAAGAAGTCCTGATCTTCGAGATAGGTGCCGTCGCACCAGCGGAAGACTTGGAAGGCGAAGAGATTCTTGCCGGGCTTCACGAAGCGCGTGATGTCGAACTCGCATTCGAGCTTCGAATCCTCGCTGTAACCGACGAACCGTCCGTTGACCCACAGGTAGATGTTCGAAGTGACGGACCCGAAATGGGCGATGACCTGCTTGTCCGACCACGAGGCCGGGATCTCGATTGCGCGGCGGTACGAGCCGACGTGGTTTTCGGCCGTGGGCACCTCAGGCGGATTATTGGAAAATTGTTCGCGCCACGGGTAACCGACATTGAGATACTGCGGATCGCCGTAACCGTTCAACTCCCAGAGCCCCGGAACGGGCATCTCGCCCCATGCGCCGTCGTTGAAGCCGGGACGGAAGAAGTCCGTGGGACGCTCCTCGGCGTTGCGCACCCACGAGAATTTCCACGTCCCGTCGAGGTCGAGGAACCGTTCGGAGGCGCTCCGGTCGCCCTTCCGGGCGGCGTCGGCCGATTCGTAGGCGAAGAAGGTGGCGTGCATCGGATGCCGGTTGATTTCGTTCACCGCGGGGTCGAGCCATTCCGTAAAGTTCTGGGCTGAAAGATTCGCGGTAGCTACAAAAAGTAGAATAAAAAAGATAGCTTTTTTCATTATTTATATAATTTAAGAAAACAATCAAAGCCGAGAATTACCTTACCTAAAAGAAAGGAACCCTAAAAACACACCTATCCTCGAAGAAACAGTTGAGCTTTCATCCGCATCAGTTACCAAGTCTGGTTACACGAACCCAATCGACCTCCATAAACGACGGAATATCTGCATCCTGAACCTCTCTACTGCCAGCCGCACCTATCGAAAGTATCAGATAATACTGCCCTCGGAAAGGCCACTGCATCAACTCCGACTCGTTCGGAGAATGCTGATTCGCATAACGCATCGTCTCCTTGTCATTCGTGTAAAACACGATCTCATCATCGGTTAAATCCGCCGAATAGACATTGAACGTTCCCTTGTTGTAACCCGCATAAGCAGCTTTCCTAGATGGCGTTTCCTGATGAATATCAATATAATAGGAATGGAGCGCCTGCTGAACGTAATCATTCAGATAGCTGTGTTCCATAATATCGATCTCTCCGCCATGAGGCCATCCAGGGTAGATCTGGTACGCAGGCTCCGGCATCAGCCAGATTGCCTGACCTATGCTGCCTGCATCTTCGACAAAACGAGCGCAAACCTCGATCCGACAGTTGTTAAACCATTTCTTGCCCTGAGTCTTGATACCGCCCGAAACGACCTGGCCCTCTTTCTTCTCGATGGAAAGAATCAGCTTGCCATCCTTGACATAAGCCTGATCCGGACTGCCCGACATATAAATCTGCCAGGCTGCCGTACCATACGGAACATGCGACCAACTATCGTAATCCAATCCGTCCGCCTGGTCGAAATCATCGTAGAAAATAATTTCGTTCTCGGTCTCCGAGGGTATGGAATAATTCCAATAATTAGGATCGGCGACAAACGTATTGCAAGTTATCATGCCAGTACCGGAATCAATACCAAAATCGTATGGTAACCCATCATGGGTCCCTTGCCAAATATCACCTCCATTCCAATCATCAATTACCAATACATCATTGATCCAAATACGCCGTCTAATGCCTTTAGCATAGTTTCCACCCTTTCCATCGTATGGCGTAATCATTAACCGGATTTTTTTAAGATTATTGATAGTCGGATACCCTGCTTGGAAGATCGCTGTATAGAGCGGAAACCAACCGTTATCATTCCCAAAATAAATTTTTGTCGGGTTGTCGACCATACCGTAGGCTGTGTATGCATTTTTATTACCGCATGAGAACGTAAGATAAGGCTCATTATTAGTATTTATCTTACCGCCGACAATAGACAAATCCCCTTGAGAAATATTCACGTTCGAAAATGTCCATTCGAAATAACCGTATTTATATTTATCAATAGAAAAAAGACGACCAACCGCATTATTTATCGTGAGTGTTGCCGAACCCGTTTCGCTGTCAAGGTTCCAACCATCACCCCCACTCCAAACGGGAGATCCCCACACGGTACTGAAAGTTTTCGGGCTCACCTCTGAAATCTCTGCTGAAGGAGAAAGTGTAACCGTAAGTGTCCTTGGCGCACAAGCAATTGATTTGGGCAATTTCACTTTAAATGTCTCATTATCGACGATTGTAATTACGGCTTCCCGGCGATTAGTCGAAACTTTCTACGGAATATTGGCATGGACTTTATATGTTTTTTCCGCTCCACCATAATAGAAACCCTCGGTAAAAGGGGCACCACCATCAGCAAACTCCAGATAATGCATCCCCACGGTTGTCGGATCACCAGTCAAGTCATAACATTGACTTGCAACAAAGTCATCGGACATGACAGTCGGATCCGAACTACAACTTACAATCAATAAAAAAAGCGGAATACCAAAACGTGTTTTCATAATCAATCAACCATTCGGTTAGTACTCGACAAAAAATATCTGCTCGGGACCATCGTCCAAACCCGCAGTAAATCAGATTATGTAAAACTTATTTAATGATAATATTACAAATTCCTGCTGGGGATGTAGAAAGATGTAGAAAAGGGTAAGGCTGTCAATCAGTCGATCCGAATCTTTTCGCTCAATCGAATATCCCGCGATGAAGCGCCGACCGAAATCGTAAAATTACCCGGTTCGACCACGAAATCATGGCGGTTCATATCGTAAAAAGCAAAGGCGTCCGGTGACAGACGAATCTCCACACTTTTCGTTTCACCGGGTTCGAGCCGCGCCTTTTCATATCCCTTCAACTCTTTTTCAGGGCGAGGAACACTGGCCACCTCGTCACCAACATAAAGTTGCGCCACCTCGGAACCGGCGAAACGACCGGTATTCGTCACCTCGAATGATACCGCGACATTCCCGTCATCCAGTCGTTCCATCTTCAGATTCGCATAATCGAAAGTCGTATAGGAGAGTCCGTAGCCGAACGGGTACATCGGCTCGGTGCCCGCCCGATCGTATCCTCTGTATCCAACGAAAACGCCTTCGTCATAACTGACTCGCAGCGGGCTGTTGTAAACCTGAGCAACGTTCGCACGATAGCTGTCAAACGTCGGATTATCCTCCGTCCGACGCTCTACCGTAATCGGAAGACGCCCGCTGGGATTGATCCGACCGGTCAGGATCTCGGCAATCGCACGACCGCCTTCTTGTCCCGGATACCAGGCCATAAGTACGGCACGCGCCTTATCGACTATTGGTGTGAAATCAACCCCGCCGCCGGCATTGACCACCACAATCAGATTAGGATTGAGCATCGCCGCTTCGGCAATCTCCTTCAACTGCTGTTGCGGCAGCGAGAACGGACGATCGCAATTCTCGCCTTCGGTCGAAGAGTCGAAGCCGGCACAGTAGATGACGGCATCAGCCGATTCGATCTCCTGCTGCGGTAAAATAGGCGAATGACAAGCACTGCACATCCGGAGAGTTCCGGAGTCCCAGGCATTGTAATATTCCAAACGCACCTTGTAGCTTTTGCCCGCCTCGACATCCACCGATGCGCGCTTCATTGTGATAAAATGGTCGTACCAATCGGCAATAATCTCCCGATCGTCGATATAAAGTCGGTAACCGTCATCACCGCTGATCTGAAAGACTGCCTGCCCCGTAACCGACGGAATGAACGTTCCCGTCCAACGTGCCGAGAACTGCGTAGCAGGCACACCCTCCACCGGAGCATTCTGCCAGAAAAAGTCGATTGCAGTGGCATCGACCGTTCCGGCGGCATTCCCTTCAAGTTTCGGATTGGCGAAAAATTCCCCTCGCAATCCGGGTTTGCCATCCGGCGTAAAGAAACACCCCCGAGCCGTTAAATCCACAGACAGTTCAGGTGCCAATACCTTCATGCGGATGCGCTTATCTGCATTGCGAATCCCCTCTGCCACAGATACAGTTTCAAAGGGCATGACAAATCCGCTGCCTCCGCCCGTAGGGATATTGGTCGCATTGGGCCCCATCACAACCACATTCCGTATCTTTCGAGAGAAAGGCAGCATATCGCCATCATTTTTAAGCAATACTACGGCTTCGCGCGCCACGGCGAGCGCCGTTTCCGAAGAGACGGGATTTTTTTCGGGAATCGACCAATCCCGTTGCTCCCTATCGAAGAACCCGAAAGCTATGAGCGTCTGCACGATATGACGGCATTTTTCGTCGATCGTCTCCTCCGTCACAGTTCCCGTCGCCAAGGCCACACGCAATTTATCCGGATTCATGAACTGGCCCCACGACATCTCAAGGTCCAAACCGTTATTGGCTGCTCCGACAGTCGAATAGGTCGCAGTCCAGTCGGACATGTAGATACCCTTAAAATTCCACTTTTCCCGCAGTACGCCGATAATCAGTTCGCGGCTTTCGGTGGTATGTATGCTGTTAACCGGATTATAGCTCGACATCACAGCGCCGACTCGGGCTTTCTGTACAGCTTTGCGAAACGCCGGCAGGTAGATTTCGTGAAGCGTCCGCTCATCAATATCGGAAGAAACGTTATGACGGTTCCACTCCTGATTATTGCCGCAAAAATGCTTGATCGTCGCCATTACACCGGCCGCCTGCATACCTTCAATATACGCCACGGCCGTTTCGGACGTCAGAAAGGGATCCTCGCCATAATATTCGTAATTGCGTCCACAAAGCGGCGAGCGATAGATATTCACCCCGGGGCCAAGCATGATATGGACACCCCGTGCCCGGGCGTCCTGACCGAGCGAATGGCCGTAAGTCCGGGCCAATTCCCGGTTCCATGTCGCGGCAGCCGCGATACCGCATGGATACATCGTACTGTGAGTGTCGTTGCGAACCCCCTGGGGGCCATCGGCCATGCGTATCTCCGGAATCCCCAACCGGGGAATGGGCCGAATAAAAAAACCGTTGTAGCCGCCGATATAGGCAAGTTTTTCTTCGAGTGTCATTTGCGCAACCAACTCAACGGCACGCTTTTCTATTTCGGGTGTAATCGTCTGCCCCATCGCTGCGCATGAGAGGACGAGGGTCAATAAACTGAAAATTTTCCTTACAATCATATGAAACATTATTTAAGCGAAATACGAAATGTCATGCCGGACTTCAGGATATGGATTTGCGGGTTCTTATCCTGCCGGCGAAGCGTGACGCGGAGCCTGTCGGACGCGACACGCTCGATTTCGAGATCGAAATCGCTCCCGAAAGCCCGTATATGGCGCAAGGCCGCACGATCCCAAGCGGCCGGCAACGAAGGAGTCATCTCAAAAGATCTGAATCCCGTCGGACGAATGCCGAACAATCCTTCGGTAAAAATACGGCAGTAGAGGCCGCTCTCGGCAGAAAGCTGCCGCATCGAACCGGAGCCTTCGGGCCATGCCTCGATAAAATAGGGGACATGATCGCCCGTAAGGCGCCGAGCTGTAAAACGATGCAAAAAATCGCCCGCCTTATCGGCATAGCCTGCCCGGAAAATACCCCGCAGGGCATAGAGCGTCGAGCGATCCCAGAAAACCGAGTCGCCCTGCTCCGTCAGCAGGCCGTCCTCCGTACGGAGTTCGGGACCGAGCAGCGCGGCAACCGTCCCCTCGCGGCGTTCGGAAAGACCGACGACGAGGGGCATGCAGATCCAGGCTCGCAGTTTATCGTTGATTTCCGAATAGCGGTAGGCATGATAACCGGCCACGTCACGGCCGAAAAATCGTTCGATGGCCGCAGCCAGCTCCCGGGCCTGACGCAGATAGGCGTTCGTCTGCGACGGTTTCACTCCGATTTCCCGGCCCAGTGCAGCAGCCGACAACAACGCGTCGTAATAGAGCGAGGAGGTGGCCAGATTGGTCCGGCCGACAGGGAAACGCCCTTCCAGTTCGTCGGAATCCGACGCCACGACCCCGTCGGCGGTCCGGTTGCGACGACAATACTCCAGACACCATTCGACGAACGGCCATAACTCTTCAGCTTCGGTGCGGTCGGCACGCGCAAGGGCGTAACGGGCCGCCCCGTTCGCACACATCGCCGCATCGCCGCGGTCTCCCGCCCCGTTCCAGATGTCCGTACCCTCGGCGACGATCGAACTGGGCAGAGGCCGATAGTCGGCATTCATGAAACGGGCGTAATGGCGGAATGTGTTGATGGCCGATTCATTGGCCGTCGCATAACCCAGAAAGGGGAAGAACGGAATCACGTATTCGCACTGGTCATTGGTCCAGACCGCCGCATAGAAAACCTCGCCGCCAGGAGCGTGCATATATCCTCCCCGCGTTCGGATGATGCTTTCGGCGGCCCGGAGCTTGGAAAAGTGGAACGCCGTATTCAGCACCGAATCGGGCGTTTCGAGCACAAGGCTGTGTCCGATGTCCTCCCGTATGAACGCACGGCGTGCCGCCAGCTCCGCGGTGACGTCCGGACGTCGGGGATTTTCACCTTTGCGGTATGCCTGAAACACCGCATCGAAAACCACCGAATCGCCGGGCGCGACCTCGAAACGTCCGCTGCCCGAAATATCGGCCCGCAGGACGTAACTGCCCTCCACACCTTTCGCCGGATCGGTTTCGAACGTCTGCATATATTCCGGGATATAGATCGTACGCGTGCGGTTCGGGCTGCTGTTGCGCAGCACATAACGCTCGCATGTCAACGGCAGGGTCCGGGAAGGAAAAATAGTCCGGGTCATCGTCACGGCAGGTTCGGAAGCATAGTCCGACACCAATCCCAGTTTCGACCGCCCCGTTCGCCACGCGCTGCGCACCTCCATCACCCCGTCGAACTGCACCTGTTCCACCTTTTCCGACTGCAAGGCGAAGCCGTCCACGCTCAGCAATGACGGTATGTCGGTCGCCATACGGAACACGAGGCTGGCATGCGTATCGTTCGGAACGGTACGCAGCAAGGGAAAGACCAGGGAACGCTCTTCGCGGAACGCTCCCCACTCGTCGACACCCCACCGCAAAACGAGGGAAGTCGCCTCGCCGGTCATCTCCACACAGTCCTCATGCGGAAGATCGGCTCCGGGCCTCCAAACGATATGACGCTGATCAGTTCCGATCTGCCAGCGCTGTCCGTATACCGGCATGACGGCCAGAACAAGCAGACAACATGTTAAAAATCTACTATTCATCTTTTTTACTTTTTCAAATCGTCGATCCGTATATCGAACCGGTCGTAATCGGCCGTCCGCCAGGCATTCCGCGCCGTGATGCGCGACAGGGCGAACAACGGCGAAAAGGTCCGCACGCCAATCGTCCGTCCGTCGGGCCTGAACTCTAAAATCCGCAGCCAGCAGTCGCCGCCGTTGCCGAACCAGCCGCCGTCGCCGGCCTGCGAGTTGAACATCATCTGGGGAATCCGGCGCCCGTCGGCCGCCCGGTCCACACGATAAGCCGAAGTCGTCCGGTAATCGATCCCGGCAACTCCGTCGGCACCGCCCTCCATGTCGATCTTCGGAGGAGTCCCCGTATGGCCGCAGAGCACCAGACAAATGTTCTTCGAAGGATAGACCAGTTTCTCCCAAACGGCCTGCGGCCAGTTTCGGGGCGTAAGTTTGTAGCCCTCGCCTTTCTTGCGACTGCCGTCCGTATCGAGAAACGAATGGGTCAGGACGATTACCCGGTGGTTGCGGTATTTTTCCGACTCGATCAGACCGCGCGCCCAGTCGAGCGCCTCGTCGCGGGGCGCGAATTCGAAAGCGATCACCAGCAGATCGCCCCACGCCGCATCATGGAATTCATAGGCGGCATTCTCCAGCGTATGAACATTTTCGTGATTGAGGCCGACAGCGGCCAGATGCGCGACGATCTCGGTATTGCGTTCGGGATAGATGTACTGCGGCATCATCGAAAGACGATTTTCCGCCGCAACGTAGCCCACGTCGTGATTCCCCTGACAAACGATATAGGGAATCCGGCCGTCCAACCGTTCCAAGGCTCGTGAAACGGCACTCCATTGCTGCCGCGACGTCTGGTCGCCGTTGTGGAAATGCACGGGATCGCCGCCTGTAAGCTGATCGTTCTGTTCCACCATGTCACCGGTGAACAGTGCGGCCCGAATTCGCAGACGATCGATATTTTGAGCGACCCACGCCGTCATCAGTTCGAACAGCGGCTGGTTGGCGGCGAATTTGATCTGGCTCTGCGGGTCGGGTATCAGAATCATGGAGAACGACCCCTCCTCTTCGAGTGTCGGCCGTACGGGAATTTGCGGCTCGCTGTGCCGCACTTGCGCAAAAAGCGTCAGTACCGCCGATCCTGCGATCAGCGACATCATCAATTTTTTCATTCGATGCGGATATTTCGGTTATCGTTTTGCCGGAAGCCGATGATTTTTCGGATAACTGAACGTATTGTCCAACAGCCATCGGCCTTTGTAAATCTTGAAATATTCGGGGCCCGTGTATACGGGAGTTCCGTCGATGGCGACCAACGCATTGGACCACCACTGTTCGGTCGGCCGCAGCACGATGGTCGGATAGCCGGAAGGGCCCGACGAGGCGCTCTTCAGGTGTCGAAGCTCTTCGGCTACGACGACCTCGTCGAAGCGTTTGCGTTTCGGATCGAACTTATAGAGCCGTTCGGAAGTCGTCAGCCACAATTTACGCTCGCCGTAAGCCGGGAACAGATCGTGCGGGTCCGTGCCGCCGTCGGGCAGCGGAAGCGATTCGCAAAGCGTCAGGGCGGGAACTCCCTCCTTCAGCCCGTAAGCATAAGCATTGAGCGTCGTGTAAGCTGTTGCCCATAACACCTTGTTCTTCCGGTCCCAGACGACATTATGGCCCGACTTGAGCGGATAGACTGCGACGGCCTCGGTTGCCGGAAAACGGTCGTAGTCCACCCGGTAGATCTTGAGTTTGTCGCCAGCCGGCGTGTTACTGGTGCTGCATGCCACAGCGATGTTACCGTCGGGCAATACTTCGGCCGAATGCGGGAATCCGCCGCCGCTGGCGGCATACCAGATCATTCGATGGTCGGCGATACGGATCAGTCCGATACCGCCGTTCGAGACGATGAGAATACACTGCCCGCCGTAAACGGACTTGATCTCCGTCGGGCAGTTGAACCAGTTCCGGTGCTCGGCAGGGAGGCCGGATTTCGAAACATTCCACGTCCATACGATCCGCTGCGTCGCAGCATCGGCGATCGCCACATAATGCCGGGCCTGCTCGGCCAGAACGATATACCGGGCCTTTTTATCGGATACCGGCCGCCCGGCTGCGGTTCCGACCGCAAGCAGCAGGCTGACTGCAATTATAAAAATCGATTTATTCATTTTTTCAGTTTGGCTATTAATGATTCATGTCATGCGGGACGGTGTCGGTTCCGTTGAAAAAATAAGGGGCATAGCGGTATCCTTCCTGATCGTACAACTCTTTCAGACGAAACAGCCGACGGGAAAAATCGGAGAAATCACGTCGATCGCAACTCCACGCCACTTCGGCAAGCGCAGCCAAACGGGGCAACAGCATATGCTCGACCTGTCGGAAATTGACCATATATTCCCGCCATATATTTCCCTGCACGCCCAGTATGCACTGCCGCTGACCGTCGTCGAGACCTTCGTAAGGCGAAAATTCGTATGCCCGGCGTACGGTTACGTGCGGAACGTCGTCGGGTCGCCCCGTGGCGACCGTTTCCCGTTCGACACGTGCCGGATCATGCGTCTGATAGTAATCGAAATAGAAATAATCGCAGGGAACCAAGACGACCCGATTGCCGTGTCGCGCCGCCTCGATGCCGCCACGGGTCCCGCGCCACGACATGACGGTAGCGTCCTGCGATACGCCGCCTTCGAGAATCTCGTCCCAGCCGATCAGACGGCGGCCGCGGTCACGGAGCCATTCCTCGATCCGGCGGACCAGATAACTTTGCAGTTCGGCCTCGTTCCGCAGCCCCTCCCGACGGATACGTTCCTGACAGAACGGACACGATTTCCAGCGTTTGCGCGGCGATTCATCCCCGCCGATATGAATATATTCCGACGGAAAGAGTTCGAGAACTTCAGTCAGCACATCCTTCAGGAATCCGAGCGTCGACTCTTTGCCGATGCACAGAACGTCCTCGCTCACGCCCCACGTCCGCATCACTTCATAAGGACCTCCGGTGCACCCGAGCCAGGGATAAGCCGCCAACGCCGCTACGGCATGACCGGGCATTTCAATTTCGGGAATCACCGTAATACCCCGTTCGGCCGCATAGGCCACGACTTCTCGGATCTCGTCCTGCGTATAGTAGCCGCCGTACGGTTCGTCCGTATATTCGGAAGAGGTCCGATGGTCGCCGACAACCGTCCCGCGGCGTACGGAACCGGCTCGGGTCAGAGCCGGGTAACGGCGAATCTCGATCCGCCAACCCTGATCGTCGGTCAAATGCCAATGAAAGACATTGAGTTTGTGCAGGGCAAGGATGTCGATAAACCGCTTGACCTCGCCAATGGGTGAAAAATGGCGGCAGACGTCGAGCATGGCTCCGCGATAGGCGAAAAACGGTTTGTCGTGAATCCGTACAACGGGAATCGTTCCTCGGTTTTCGAACGCCAGTTGCCGCAAACTTTGCAGTCCGTACAGGACAGCACTCACGGAACCGCCCCGCAGTTCGATACCCCGACGGGTAACATCAAGCACGTATTCCTCCCTGGCCAGCGAAGAATCGCCCGCAAGCGACAACGCAGGGGCCGCAGCATGGGATTCGAGAACGAGTTTCCCTCCGAGAATCGGAACTGCCGTTTTCGAAAAAAGCCGGGCGGCCCCGAGCAAAGAGTCGGGGGCCGATACAACGGCTCCGGCTTTCAGCCGAAATGCACCGACACCCCGCTCGACGGAGAGCGGACGTGGGACAATGTCGAATGTTCCCGGCCGACCGACGACCGGATACAGACAACAAATGCCAATAAGTGTAATAAATCTTTTTATCAGAGTCATTCGTTCGATATTTGATTATTCCTCGGAAAGTTTAGTCACCCGCACATAGTCCACTTCCATTTCGACCGGCAATTCGGCATCCTCGATTTCTCCGGCCCAACCGCCGAGTGCAAGATTGAGAATCAAATAATAACGAGTCTTAAACGGCCACTGCATTCTTTGCCGTTCATCCGGGAGATGCAGGTTCATATGGCGAAACGTTTCTACGTCGTCGATATAAAACACCAGAGCGTCGTCGGAAATCTCGACCGCATAGCGATGAAATGCCTTGATGTCAATCTTGGGAGTCCGCTGATCGCCGGACGGTCCCGCAGCAGTATGATGATGGATAAAGTGGCTGTGCACGGTCTGATAAACAAAATCATCGCAATTCAGATGTTCCATAATATCAATCTCCCCACAGGCGGGCCACTCCGGATATATCGGTTTTTCCGGCATCAGCCAAATGCCGGGCCAGGCTCCTGGCGCCAGTCGGCCGAACCGGGCTCCGACTTCGATCCGATGTCCCGGACCAAAAGCGATCTTCCCCAAACTCCATATACCGCCGCATCTGTAAATCCCGTCTTTCTTCCGTGCCCGCAGGATCAGTTTCCCCTTCTTGACACTGGCCTCCCCGACACTCTCTGACATATGTTTCTGCCAGGCAGGCGCACCGGCTGGAATAAAACTCCAGTATTCAGAATCAGGAATGCGCGACTTTTGATCGAAATCTTCCGAAAAGACAACGACTTCATTCCGTTCCGCAGACCTCTCTTTCAACGAAGTACAAGCCGGCGTTCCGGCCTGTACTTCCGTCGAAAGTAAAGAAAGCGAATATGCAAGCGCCCCGAAAAACAGTTGAGCTTTCATCTGCATCAGTTGCCGAGTTTGGTTACACGAACCCAATCGACCTCCATAAACGACGGAATATCTGCATCCTGAGCCTCACTACTGCCTGCCGCACCTATCGAAAGTATCAGATAATACTGCCCTCGGAAAGGCCACTGCATCAACTCCGACTCGTTCGGAGAATGCTGATTCGCATAACGCATCGTCTCCTTGTCATTCGTGTAAAACACGATCTCATCATCGGTTAAATCCGCCGAATAGACATTGAACGTTCCCTTGTTGTAACCCGCATAAGCAGCTTTCCTAGATGGCGTTTCCTGATGAATATCAATATAATAGGAATGGAGCGCCTGCTGAACGTAATCATTCAGATAGCTGTGTTCCATAATATCGATCTCTCCGCCATGAGGCCATCCAGGGTAGATCTGGTACGCAGGCTCCGGCATCAGCCAGATTGCCTGACCTATGCTGCCTGCATCTTCGACAAAACGAGCGCAAACCTCGATCCGACAGTTGTTAAACCATTTCTTGCCCTGAGTCTTGATACCGCCCGAAACGACCTGGCCCTCTTTCTTCTCGATGGAAAGAATCAGCTTGCCATCCTTGACATAAGCCTGATCCGGACTGCCCGACATATAAATCTGCCAGGCTGCCGTACCATACGGAACATGCGACCAACTATCGTAATCCAATCCGTCCGCCTGGTCGAAATCATCGTAGAAAATAATTTCGTTCTCGGCCTCGGGCCATTTGGCGACATAAGCCGAAAGATATACGGTGTAATTCTCGGTACACCCGTCTTTGGAGACAGCAAACTCCTGGCTTTCGGGCCATTCGCCCACAAGCGACTTGGGATCGGGTGCGATAGTGGCCCCTTCGGCCAGCCGGTAATCCACTCCGCTTATCTGTCCGCCGTACTGAATCTCCCCGATACGAGCCGTATGGTCATCCGGATCGATGTCGGCATGATAATTCAACTCACCGACCGTCAGAACAAACGATTTCAGCAGTGCATCATCTGCCGGCTCTCCGGAACCGTCCGAAGAGCAAGCTGCCGTCAGAACAGACAATGCACCGAGCAATAAAGCATTTATTTTCATATTCATTCTAATTCTTAGGTTCATCAATCATCCCAATCGAAATACTCATAGGGAATCGCATACTCCCACCAATCATAGGTCACCGTTCCGGACGAGCATCCGAGGAATACGGAATATTCACTGCCGAACTTAATCTTGCTCGATCCTCCGTCCGACCCGTCGGCGGCATAGGAATTGAACGCCGCTCCGTCGAGCAGCCATTCGTAACGCGTGTATCCGTCAACGGTTTCCGACATCCGCAATCCGATTTCATGAGGCACGGAAGGGTCGAATGCAATATTTGTGTGCACGGCTGTACTATTGGCATTACGCACCGATATATCCGTTGTTTTCTTTCCGGCATTCAGATGCCAGCGGATTTCAAAATCGCCGTTGCAGAAATAAAGCGTCGACACTGCCGTCGCATTCCATTTCTTGATACGAATCTTATAATTTCCCGTACGGAACCCATAGCGCAGCAATCGACCCGGCGAGAAAGTAACGTCGCCGTCGGCAAATGAAGCAGTTCCCTGATTCACCGACCATTTGGTCTGTTCCCCGCTGTTGAACTCGTAATGTTCCGGAACGGGATCGTTCGCCTGGCGGAGAACAATGCGCTTTTCGACCTGCGTTACGCCCTCCGCTTTGATTGTCCGGAGGATAATCGTCGCATTGCGGATCGAGGTATTCGGATTTTCACCGATCGTAATAACCAGTTTATCCGAGCCTTCGAACGAGGTTTTCTCAAACGAGAACCACTCCTGCTGTTCGTCTTCACGTGAAACAGTCCATGAAGCATTGGAAACAACATCAAGACTATATGTTTTCGCCGTATAATCGGTTTTAATTAATGTTTCCGCCGGATCAAGTTGTACGCCGACTTGTGCTACGGTTACTACATGTACCGTTTCGCCGTGGCGGTCGCAAATCACAAGATCAGCGTACCGCCGTTCGCCCTTATTTTCACCGGCAGAGAAGGCGATCTCACCATCGCCTGAACCAGCCAAATCCGACGAAACATTCAGCCACGAGGCATTCTCGCCAAGACGCACACTCCAATCCTGATTCGAACGGATCTTAAAACTACCCGAACTGCCGGTCTGAAGCAATTCGACGTTATCGGCATCTTCCAGATCGAGATAAGCGATTCCTTTCTGTCGAACCTGAATCCATTTACCGATCCAATAATCGCTTCGGATAATCAGCGTATCGATCCGGTCGTCGAGGGCCGAATTATCCGAATAGCGGACTTCGACATCGAAAATTTCACCGGATGTTCCTTCGGCGGGAGTAATCGTACACCAATCGTCGTGCAGTCCATAGACTCTCCACGGATCGGTCGATTTCACCTGCAATCGGATCGGACTGGGTGCGGTCGCTTCAAGGATGTAGGCATCCTCCGCCTTATAGCGCAAATCGACCCATTTCTGTGGTTCGTCGTCCTGACATGCCACTGCGAACAGCATTGTCAGCAAGGCCGGAAGCGCCGCGAAGACGCTCCGACCGTAAGATTTTCGAAATAGGAGTTTCATGCCAGATACATTTTAGAGAGGCTTATACTCGAAGGATTCGATCGTCATCGTACCGGTGCCGGACTCAATGCCGAAAAGATAATTGAATCCGGCTTGCGTGCTGCCGTCTTGCCATACATCGCCGACATTGACACTGTTGTCGAGTACCAGCACGTCATTGATCCAGACCTTTCTCGAAAGGGTCTTGTTCTGCTGGGTGCCGCTTCTTTCGGTCGGTTCGATCCGCAAACGGAGCGACCGGAGTTCCCTGACATCCGTGGGATACGAGCCCTCGATAAACTGCTTGCTGTCATTCCAAGTTCCGCCCCAACCGTTGTCAAAACCAAAATGAACCTTTTGTCCGTTAACCGTAACCTCACCTCCTGCCGTCAACAGATGATCGTTATTGCCGAAACGGAGCATTAGATACACACTACCGGCCCAATTGTTGATCGAGAAATAGCCCGATTCGAGATTTACTTCGGAAAATTTCCAAATAAACTCACCGTACTTGTACTCGCCCTTGCTCTTGACACGCGCATTGCCATCGGTTGCGGTCAGCGTATTGCCGTCCAATTGCCCGCTTTCAGGGGTAACGGCCGTCTCCTGCGTAACGGTCATGGTCTGTGTCTCAAGCGGCGAATTTTCAACCGCCGCCTTCAGCACAACCGCGATTTTCTCATTCGCAAAAGCCCGGGCAAAAGGAAGTTTCACCGAGAACGACTCCCCGTCAATTTTCTCAACCTCGGCATATGTATTCTCCGAAGATACGGTCCACTCGACATTGGCGTCTACATAGTAGGTTTTCGTGTCACCCGCATACCCGAAAAACAGTTCCGTTTCGGGGTTTTCCAACGGGCGGAACTCCATTCTCCATCCCTCTTGTACGACTTCGATAGTTTCGGTTTCGAGATCGGTCCTCACGGTCACCACTGCTGTGCGACGCAAACCGTCGCTGACAGAAGCCGTTACAGTTACCGTTATGGGGTCGTCCGACGCAGTACCGGATGACTTGTCCAGCGTCAGCCATTTCTGGTCCGACTCGGCTGTCCAGTCGCGGTTGGAAACCACGGTAAAGGATGCAGAACCGCCATCTTTTGAAATTTCCTCCCGGGGTTGCAGCTCCGAAAGCGTCAGATTGCCCTGACCGGTCTGTCTGACCGTAATAACCGTCGGCTCGGCAATTCCGTCTGCCTCGATCGTAATAGCGGCCGTTCGGCTCTCATAAGTCGGGTTGTCTTTCATTTTGATCGTAACCTCCTCGACCAGCGAACTTACGGCACTCAACGAAGGCGAAACCGAACACCACGGACGCTCGGCGAAATCCTCGCCGCAATCAACCGTAATTCGCCATGGAGTATTGGAACTGACATTGAAAGTTATGTTCTCGGGCAATGTCGGATCAGCGACATACGTATTTTGGGCGTCCGTAGCGAGTTTCGGCAGGATTTCGCCCTGCGTATCCACCGTATTTTCCTGGCAGGCGACGAACCCCGCCGCAGCTGCGATAACGGTCATTAACCGGAATGACTGCATGAATTTTCGAATTTTCATAATCGTAATAGGTTGTTTGATTTTTTCGTACTGTTTTGCTTGGGGTCCGTTACCAGCCCGTATTTTGCGGAGCGAGATTCGGATTTTTGTAGAGTTCCGACTGGGGGATCGGATAGAGATACATCCGGTCGGCCCATGTCCGTTGTTCGCAGACTTTCCGACGGAACGTATACTCGCTCCCCGTGCGGGTAATCTCCACGCCGTGGATACGGCGCTGGGTCGCGTCGCCGATTTTCCAGCGGCGAACGTCCCAGAACCGGTGGTCCTCGAAAGCGAACTCCACGCGCCACTCGTTGCGGAGCGCTGCAATGAAGTCGGTCTTGCCGGTGACGGTAATATCGGGCATTCCGACATTGGCACGCACCTGATTGATCGCCCACCGGGCCGAATACGGATAGGTTTCATCCGTGTAGTCCGGGTCACCGAATGCCTCGATCATCGACTCGGCATAAGTCAGCAACGTCTCGGCATAACGGTAAACGATCCAATGGTGCTTGTTGGAAACCGGCGTGTTGGGATTGAGATTCGTGGATTCCTGAATATATTTGCGCAGAAAATACCCCGTGGGCGAACCGCCCTCGGCAATCGACGCATAATCACTGCCGCCGACATAAGTTTCGATCATCGAACCCTTGAACTGACTGCCGTTTGCGAGAATGGTCCGGGCGAAACGGAGATCCCGATTTGCATACGGAGTTTGAGCATTGAACTGCGGGTCGTCGCACTGCCAGCCGTTCACGCTCAAAGTCACCGGATAACCGTTCTTCGTCTGGAAGGCATCGACCAATTCCTGCGTCGGGAAAGTCCCCGTGGCGGCAGTCGTTCGGCGGCCTTCGGTAAAGCGGATCGGGAAATTGCGAAGTTCGAATGTGTTGTCATCGCTGTTCATACGCAGCAGGACGACCTCCGGCGAAATGATGTTATTGCTTTTATCCGCCGGATCGAGTGAATAGAGACCCGTTTCGATCAGATCCAGCGCTGCCTTCGCCGAACGTTTCCAACGCTCGGCATCCATCGAGGGATTGTGCAGTTCGCTTGCCGCATAGAGCAGCGCTTTGGATTTGAGTGCGAGAGCAAAGCCCCGGGTGATACGTCCCGTCTCGTTGCCCGGCTCGCCGACATACGTATCGGGCAGGTTGCCGTCGGCGGCGCACGCATCGCATTCGGCGACGATAAACCCGATCGCTTCGTCGAACGACGTCTTGCCGATCGTATTGGCCTCCTCGATGGTCAGCACCCGGGTCGGCATGGCGATGTCGCCGTAACGCCGGGCCAGTTCGAAGAAATAGAACGCCCGCAGCATCCGAGCCTCGTAGGGGAAATAGCGAAGCTGCCGTTCCCAATTCGGATAACTCGATCCGTACTCGAACCGGGAAAAGTCCACATCGGCGATCGAAGCGATGAATTCGTTCGCCGCACGGATGCCGTTATAGAGCGACCAGGCGGTATCGTGCGTGCTGAGCGCCGACCAGTTGCCATTGTTGAAATCCTGCACTCCGCCCCCGGTATTGCCGAATTCGGCATCGTCCGAGGCGCAGTCGCGCATCGCCTCTTCGACAGCCCCGAAATCCTGGGGAATGTACGAATAGACGTTGGTGAGCATTTGCTTGGTATTGTCGAAATACTTATAGATATTGTCGTGCGTATTGAGTCCGTTCGTTTCGTCGAAATCGAGGTAATTGCACGAAACGAAAACGGCAGCACTCAACAAGGTCGTTATGATTCGATATGTTTTCATCCTGTATACCGGTTAAAAATTGAACTTCACGCCTGCCCAATACGACCGCACCGAGGGATACGACGCCCCCAACTGTTCGGGATCAACGATTTTCAGATTGTCCAGACTGAAGAGGTTCGTACCTTGCAGATAAATCTTCATATCCGCGAAGCGAAGAATCTGTTTGGGCAGCGTATAGGCAACGGTCAGATTGCGCAGTTTGATGAAGGAACCGTCCCGATACCAATACGAATTGTTCCGGTAGTTGTTCGCATTCGACAGGGTTGTCAGTCGCGGCATGGTCGCCTCCGAAGCGCGCTCGGCCGACCACGGGATCTCGTGATCGAGCAGCGTTTGCGAAATGTTGCCGTTGCCGATCAGCGGTTTGTAGAGCGGACAGTCGAGCAGATTGACCGTGCGCCCCGTCATGCCCTGAAAATCGGCAGACAGTTCGATCCCTTTGTAACCGGCATGGAACCCGAAACCGAAATAGAAACGGGGTACACTCGATCCGTGCATCCGAACCATATCCAGATCGTCGATCCGGTTGTCGCCGTTCTGGTCGCGGTATTTGAAATCGCCGGGACGCACCGTCGAGAACGTCTGTACGGGACTTTCGTTGATCTCCATCTGGCTTTGGAAAATGCCGACGACCTCCAGTCCGTAACTTTGCCCCACCCGGTTGCCCCGGTGGTAGAGATAATCATAGGGCTGATACTCCTGACCGTCGACGATCACCTCGCTGTCCAGATAGGAGGCGTTGGCGTAAACTCCGTAGGAGAAATCCTTGCGGCGGTCGTTCCAGGCAATCGAGGCGTCGAATCCCCGGTACTCATGCTCGCCGGCCGGTTGCAGCCCCACGCCGATGCCGATGATACCCGACACGGTGGCCCCGGAAGAGATCAGGATATGGCTGCGCCGCTCGAAAAATCCCTCGACGGAAGCCGTGAAACGATTGTTGAACGCACGCAGATCGAGTCCCACAGTCACCCGGCGGGACTCCTCGGGTACGAGCCCTTCGGCCGCGAGATTCCCTTCTGCCAAACCAGAATAGGCTGCGACGTTGTTGGAAAAATAGTAACCGTGCGCATTCGTATTCCCGAACGACTGACGCCACAGTTCGTGCGACAGATTCCCGTCCCACCCCGAAATGCCGTAAGAAGCGGATAATTTGAGCAGATCGAGCTGCTTCGCATTTCGCAGAAAGGGTTCTTCGGAAAGGACCCAGGCGGCGTTTACCGCCGGATAAAAGTGGAACGCATCGCCCTCGGGCAGATAAGCCGAACCCGAATAATTGCCGACGACATTCACTGTATAGCGATTGTCGAACGTGTAGCCGACTGTAGCGAGAGCCGATTGCCGACGAACCGAGTTATTCCGACCGTTGGCCGTGTAGGCCTGCTGGTCATAAATCACGGCCGCCTGCACATGATGCCGGCTCCAACAACGGTCATAACCGATTTTAGCCTGCAAATCGGACCGCATGTATAACGAGTAGAAACTCTGACTGTGGCCGACAACTTCCGAATCCTTGCCGTAAACGGCCGGATGGGTGATCAGCGTTCCGTCCGTAGAAACGGAGGCCTGCGCATCCTTATAACGATAAGTCTTCGTCGCCTGATCGAACATGGAGCCGACATTGTCGAAAGCCACCGACACCTCTGCCGAGAGGCCGGGGGTCAGCGCATCAAGATTCTGCCGTAACGACAAATCCCCCAAAAGCGTTCCGATGGTCTGCCGGTAATTGCCGCTGTCCATCAACAAAGCTACCGGATTATTGGCCCCGTAAATACTCGTACCGCCGTAAAAGCCGTCGTCATCGTATCGTATGGGAAAAGCAGCCGAAGGCGTGTTATAAAGGATGTTGTAAATATTTCCGTAATTGGCACGGTTGGTCTCAGCGATCTTGCCCATCACGTTCAGCCGCATCCGCGTCGAACGGGTTATGTCTACGTCGATGTTGGCCCGAATGTTCAAGCGAACATCCGTCGGATCGGTTTTGTACCGGGATTCGTTTTCATTGCTGCGAAAAAAGCCCCGGTCGTGCATATAATCCACGGCCGTATAATAACGAAACTTGCGCGCCCCTCCATCGAATGTAAGATTGAGACGATGATTCGACGCTGTGGTGTTGTAGACTTCATTCCACCAATCAACATTCGGATAATACGACGGATATTTCCCGCTTCGGAACGCATTCAGTTCGTGGGCATTGTAACGAAGCGAAAGTCCGTCATTCGTAAGCGCCTCGTTGAGCGAACGGGCATAGGTGAAAGCATCGGCAAATTCCGGTGCGCGAAACTGCGTGCTGACACCGTACTGATAGCCGACACCCACTTTCAGCTTGCCGGGCGTTCCCCGCCGCGTGGAGACCATCACGACCCCGTTCGCACCGCGCACACCGTAGAGCGCAACCGCTGCGGCGTCCTTCAGCACGACGACCGATTCGATCTCCTGTACCGTAAGATTCTTAAGATCCCGCGGGAAACCGTCGACAAGTACCAGCGGAGCCTGTCCGTGAATCGACAGCGAGGCGATGTTATCGGCCGTCGTGCCGACTCCCTGATAAACATTCAGTCCGGCGATTCGTCCGTAAAGGGCTTTGGCCGCATCAATCTGCGGCGCATTGTCCAGCACTTCGCGGCCCACTCCCGCCGATGTCCAGGCGCTCCGATCCCGGTCGACACCGATCCCGTAGCCGAGACTTATGGTATCGGGAGCACCCGCGACCGGGAAACCTTCGTTCTGCCGGGCGGAGGCCGACAACAGACACCCCGCAAACAGCAATATTATAATGGTATTTTTCATATTCTGTAATTATTTAGAGACCCCACATGCTACCAGCCCGGATTCTGGGTCATGCCATACCCCTTGTTTATCTCCGTAAGAGGGACGGGTGCCAGATACCATTTGGTGTCCCAGGTATTTCTCCAAGTCCGGTCATCCAACACAAAGGGTTTGAAAGAGAAAGCCGTAGGGTTTTGAGAATTGTTTCCGGTCGATGTCAGCCCATAGAGCTGTTTACGGAAATCCGTTTCGCGGCCCCAGCGGATGAGATCGAACCAGCGAACCTCCTCGAACCCGAATTCGAGCGCCCGTTCAAGCAGCACGGCTTCCCGGAACTCGTCCTTCCCCATATTCTTGTGGAGCGCAGACAATCCGACACGTTCTCGAACTTCATTGACACACTCATAGGCCGTCGTATTGGGCAGGCCGACATACTCGTTGATCGCTTCGGCATAGCTCAGCAACACTTCCGACAGACGCAAATAAGGCCAATGTGCCGGTTGACCGTTGCGGTCATTGGAATCCCTCAAAATGAATTTCATCTGAAAGAATCCGCTGCTGGGACTGACATAATTCAAATGGTTGGTATACAAAGGAGCCAATGTCCCGTCGTAATAGGTGTCACCCGGCACGACGCAGGTTTCATAAAGGCGCGGATCTCTCGTAGGCGTGCCGTCCAATGCGAAAAACGGTTGTTTCGAAGGACGCTCCCAGTCGAAATCTTCCGGGAACTCCGCGCCGTCGGCCCAAGGGAACATATTGACGTAATTAAGCGTCGGGCCGGAGCGTACGCGCTCTTTATAAAAATCCGCATGAATCGAATTGTCATATCCCCGACGGGTCGAAATAAGAATTTCCGGACTGCTGCGTTCGAAATATCCGGATCGGTATGCTTGTCGACGATCCTCAGGCTTCTCCGTTACGGGTCGGACCAATTCATATTGCCTGTTTTTATCCAATTCGTCGAAAAAAGCCTTGCCCGCTTCAACCGCCTTGCCCCAACGTTCCCGATCGTAATTCCCGTAACAGGAATATACATCGGCTTTGGTATGGTACGGCGTCGCCGAATTGAAAGTCGGGGACGCGGCGAACAACAATACCCTTAACTTGAGAGCCATAGCTCCTGCCTTCGTCATACGGCCTGCATCCGTATCAGATGCTTTCCATTCCAGAGCTGGAGCCGCCTCATCGAGCAGCTGCACGATATAATCGACCGTTTCCGCGAAAGTATTGCGCGGATAATGCATCTCTTCATTGGCCGCAACCGAATGTTTCAACAATGGCACGCCGCCCATATAACGCAACATTTCGGCATAAGCAAGCGCAATGATCATCTTCGCCTCTGCCACGCGTTCCCTGCGGGCCGAGGAGGTAATATCCGGAATCCGGTCCGCATTCTCGATATAGATCCATGCATAACGGATCGCGTTGTATTCCGGTTCCGAACCGAAGCGATAGGCTTCGCGTCCTTGAAGATCGCTCGTGCCGATATTGGAACTCAACGCACCGTTATAATAAAGGTTGACCGGACCATCACTCATATTGTTGCGAAAACTGTAATGAAGATCCGTAATAGCTTCAAGAATATTCACCCCTAATTTGTCATAAGGACGATCTCCTGTCGGCAAACCATAAGGTAAATAAGTATACGCTTTGGTCAGGACTCGGTCTGCATTGACCGCCGAACTGAACATTTCGTCGAGTGTAGCTCCCGAACTTTCGGGATGGTCGCCGAGAAAATCATCTCCGAAACGGATATCCGAACACGACGCTAACAACAGGCAGACTACCGCTGCCCATATGTGGATTTGTTTCATAATCAGAAAGATTTAAAAGGTGACATTCAGACCGACACTATACACTTTGACCAGCGGATAAGCTCCATTATTGTTAGTCAGGGATTCCGGATCGATGAAATCAAGCGGAGTGAATGTCAACAGGTTGTATCCAGTCAACGAAATGCCCAGTTTTTTGATCCCTACCGAAGCGAGGCGTTTGCTGTTCGAGAACGTATAACCGACCGACAATGTTTTCAGACGCAGATAACGGGCATTGCGCAGCCAAAGCGTAGAAGCGGAAGAATTCCAAACCTCCGATTTTTCAGCAGCACGCGGTAACGTTCCGGTCTGATGCTCGGGTGTCCAGCAATCATCATAAAAATATTGGAGTAACCCGCGGCCACCCGCATTCGTATAGGGAATACGGTACTCGATCTCCATCATCTTGTTGACGTGCGTCGCTCCCGTCCACTGCATCGAGAAGTTAAGCCCTTTCCAATTGAATCCGGCATTCAGGCCGAAAACGTATTCGGGTCGGGTCGAGTAGCCGGTTACCATCGTATCGTCGCTGTCCACGATCCCGTCGCCATTCAGATCGGCATACATGGCATCGCCGGGAGCAACGGCAACATAAGGCTGCGGCAATGAAGAATCGAGGACCATGTTTCCTTTGGAATCGACCGTAAAGTCGCTGTACTGATACAATCTTTCGAATTTGTAAAGTCCCGTATAGCGTCCGGTCGGACCGCCCGTCTGATGTTGATAGGCGAACTCGCTCTTCACCTCGTCCATATACAGAATCTTGTTCCGGGCGAACGAAACGTTGGCATTGACATAGTAATTGAAACCTCTCCGGGTCGTCTCTTTCCATCCCAAGGCGATTTCGTAACCGTGATTGTCCACTTCGCCGATATTCAGCGCGGGCAGACCCGCCGCAATAATGCCAGGAGTCGAGTTAGGCGACAGGAGAATGCCCGTACGGTGTTCAAAGAAATAATCGAAATTCAGGGAAAGCCGATCTGAAAAAAAGTTGACATCAAGACCATAGTTTTGCTTGTCGGCTGTTTCCCATGTTACATCGGTATTGCCCAACGTACCTTCCCCGTAAGCTTCCAAACTATTCGGGTTGTTAATGCCAAAGCTATAAGAGCCGTTTTGTGACCAAACGCTCGGCATATACATAAAACGCGCCCCACTCTGATCGTTACCTACACGTCCCCAGGATGCACGGAACTTGAGATAGCTGATCGCATTCTGATGACGCATAAATCCCTCTTCGCTCAAAACCCAGCCTACTGATGCCGACGGAAAAGCTCCGTAGCGGGTTTTCCCGGGCGCGAAATTCTCCGATCCGTTGTACCCGATATTCACATCGACGAGGTATTTGTTCCGATAGCCGTAGGTCACCCGGCCGACGTATCCCACATAACTGCGCGGGATGTATTGGTAATCCAGCGTGCGGCCGTTTACCGCCGGGTAGTAGTCGCGCGACTGGTTGTAGAGGAACATGGCCGACACCTTGTGGTCGCCGCTCGCACCGAACGAACGCGAATAATTGATTTTAGCTTCGATATACCAGTTCCGATCACGTCCATAATCGTTTTCCGAATAATTAAGCGGTTGATCTTTGCTATAATCGGGTGCAGCCTCCGAGGCCGGAATGTAAACGATGGTCTTATCGTAATCCGGATCCGTCTGTGGTTTGGTCGGATCTTCAAGATACGATTTATAATAAGCCCTCTGATATTCCTGCCGCCATCCATTGGCAGTCCGGCTTTTCGTTAGATTAAAACGATTGTCGTAAGCGCCTTTGATCGAAACCGACAGACCTTTAGTCAGAAAATCAAAATTTTGTATGATCTCCGCATCACAATTAAGCGTGGTACGGTAGATCTGCTCATACCCGTAGCCGAAAAAGGTGCTGTATCCGTCGCGCAATTCGATCGTAGACGGAATGAACCCTGCCGGGATCAACGTCCTTTTACCGTTGACAAAGCCCGGACTGGACATCGGCACGGCCCAGATCGTTGCATAGACCCATTCGTTGCCATCGGCGACCGTCAGCGGATTCTGACTCTTGCCCACATTGCCGCCGATGCCGATTTTCAAGGCAGTCGTCCGCGTCAGATCGAAATCCACATTCGCCCGGTAATTATAGCGGTTGTAGCTGTAATTATTGTCGTAATCGAGGTATTTCGTCTGTTTCAACACGCCGTTCTGATAGAGATACCCGAGCGAAACGAAATAACGCACGTTCTGACCGCCGCCCGAAATGTTGATATTATTCTTCGTTTGCAGAAAAACACTGTTGAACATCTTATCCTTCCACCGGACGTTCGGATACATAATCGGATCGGAACCGGTACGATAAGCCTCGATGGCCTCCCGGCTGAAATACTGCGTTTTGTCAGTCACGCCGTCGTTCTGTTGTTTGATATTCCAGAAACGGGCATACTCATAGCTGCCAGTCTGCTGGACATAGGAAAGCGGCTGCTGCACACCTGTAATCGAACTGACGGAGATTGAGGGGCGACCTTCCTGTCCGCGTTTGGTCGTGATGAGAATAACGCCGTTGGCACCACGAACACCGAAAACCGCTGTCGAGGCAGCGTCTTTCAGAATCGAGAAATTCTCTATTTCATTCGGGTCGATCTGCGAAAATTCGCGTTCCACACCGTCGACCAACACCAGAGGTGCCGCATAATTGCTGTTCAGCGAACCAACACCGCGGATATAGATCGTTGCGGCGTCGTTACCCGGCTGTCCGGAGGTCTGTACGGTCGCCACGCCGGGAACCGAACCGGCCAATACATTGGTAATGCTTGCGACGGGCGCCTTGACCAGTTCCTCGGTATCGATCGTTGCCAAAGCTCCGGTAATCGACGCCTTGGTCTGCGTGCCGTAGCCGATGATAACCACATCGTCGAGCCGTGCGGCATCCTCTTCCAGCGTAACATCGAGCTGCGTACGGGTCGAAACAGAAGACTCAACGGTCTTATAACCCAGATAAGAGAAAGTCAGAATAGCTTCGGCGCTCTTCACGTCGATGGTGTAGAGACCATTGGCGTCGGTAGCGGTTCCGTTCGTCGTTCCCTTCTCGACGACGGAGACACCGATCAACACATTGCCGCCGGCATCCCTGACCGTTCCCCGAACAGTAACCTTACGGAAAGGCGTATCGGCCGGAGGCGTCTTCGCTGCCTCTTTCCGCGTATACAGGACGACCTGCCGTTCGGAAATCCCGAATTCGGTCTTCTCATCCAAGATTCGGCGAAGTATTGTTTCCAGCGAGGCGTTACGGACATTGAGGCTTATTTTCCGTTCAAGATCCATCGTCTTGTCCTTGTACAGAAAAATATAACCTTCGTCCGTTTCGATTTGTTTGAGCACCTCTTTCAGCGGTTTGTCTTTCACACGCAGAGAGATACTCGTATTCTGAGCCAGAAGAGCGCCGCCTGCCCACAAACAGAAGGACAGGCACAGCAAACATCCCTTTTTCAGAACATGGGTTCGTAGATTTTGATTCATATAGGTTTGATTTTCAGATATAACACTATCGGAATTCGCAAAAACGGAACGGTCCCCGCGAATAGTTCAGGATGGTTTTCGTATCGTCATAGGCAGTAGTTTAAGTCGGTAAATATCATGCGCATGTATCATTGTCGAATCGTGATGTCGATTTCCCGTTCGCCGGAGCGCGTATAGGAAATGGGAGCCAACAGTTTGAGATGGTTCAGAGCGCTTTCGAGTCCGGTTCTGAGTTCCAGTTTGCCGCTGATCGTAATCTCTTCCGTCAGGTGCGAATCGCAATTGATCCGAACTCCATAAAAATGCTGCAACTGCATAAATACCTGTTCCAGAGGCGCGCTTTTGAACTGGAGGAAGCCTTCGGTCCAGGAAACGAAATTATTGGTATCCACCAAGCGTATCTGCCGCTCCCCGGTGCGGGCGTCGTAGGTGAACATCTCCTCGGGTCGAATGCGGCTGCTCTCTCCCTGTTCGAGAGCGGTGACATCCACCGAACCCGACACCAGCACGACAGACTGTTTTTCATCGTAGGCATTGACGTTGAATCGGGTACCCAAAACCCGGACCTCCATGTGCGATGTTTCCACGATAAAGGGACGGTCGATGTCGCGCGCGACATCCAGATAGGCCTCGCCACAGAGTTTCACCCGGCGTTCGCCCTCGGCCTGCGCGCAAATTTCCAGTTCCGATCCGGAGTTGAGCCATACGACCGTACCGTCGGAAAGCACCGTTTTGGTTTGCTGACCGATCGGCGCGGAGAGCGATCGGAACTGCAAGTGCGGCGTCGGATCATCCCTGAAATTTTCCGGGAGATAAGAGATGCCCGCAACGAAAGCAATGACCGCCGCTGCTGCAAGCCACTTCCAGTAACGGCGGAGTCCTGTCCGGCGCTTCGACATTGCAATGTCATCATCCATGAGTAGTGTGGCATCGTAGATCCGCCGCAATGCATTGAATTCATCGCGCTGCGTATCATTCCCTTCAGCCCATTTCATCACTTGGATACGTTCCGCCAACGAGGCATCTCCCCGCAGGTATTTTCCGATCAGATTAAAATTCTTTTTCATAAAAATGAAATATGCGCATGTATATATTAGTTCCCCGAGAATTGGGAAACCCTAAACGAAAAATAATATTTTTCGGGCAATTGATGAAATAAAAAGATAGGCAACAGTTGCGGCAAATGCACCGCAGGCACGTTAACCCGCAGAAAACGTATGTATTGAAAGGCGGTTAGATCCCCAGAAAAAGATAGATGAGCGGCAGGTAGTCCTTCAGGTCGATGCGAAGTTGTTTCAGCGCCTTGGTAACATGGTACTCCACGCTCTTTTCGCTGATGCCGAGTTCCTGGGATATTTGACGATTAGACATTCCCTCGAACCGGCTGAGCATGAAAACCCGGCGGGTCTGCCTTCCCAGCGCATCCAGTGATTTGTGCAGAATGGTTTGCACATCCTCGGCATAAAGTGCATGCGGGTCGCATGCTTCGAGCGTATTGATCCGGAACTGTATTTCCCGGGAAGCATCCGATCCGATGCTTCCGTGTATCTGATATTTTAGGCTCTCGCGCCTCAAATAGTGAAGTGCTTTGTTGCGAATGACCGAAAACAAAAACGGAAGCACGAACTCGACCTGTTCACCGGCTGCCATCTTTTCCCACAGAACGGTCATGGCTTCAGCGGCCATACATTCAGCCTGGGCAGAATCATAAGTATAAGATTTCGCAAACAAGACACACCTTTGGTAATAACGGTTGAAATCGTCGCCCAGAAATCGTATGTCGGTTTGATTTGAACCCACGCGGCCTTTTTCTTTATAATACAAAGTTAGAGAAAATATTTCGACATTCGCAAATCCCGATTCAATTTGAGGTTTGATAAAAATGGCTATCAATTATATTATAAATAATTTGAAAATTCCACGTATGTCTTTGTGCTGTTTCCGAGACTACCTACTCCCCGTTTAGCACGTTATGC
>OGIE01001272.1_pt1 | contig 35724 bp, 29 predicted proteins | sample 1571581 | NCBI WGS metagenome assembly OGIE01 (sample SAMEA2582021, study PRJEB24529) | metagenome | biome: Human gut stool | place: China | collected 2011 | reverse complement strand
ACAGAAATATGAAATATGTAATTTTCGATATGGATGGTGTCATCGTAGACACGGAGCCGGAATACAGAAGACGTACAAAAAGCTTTTTTGAAAGTATGGGATATCAAATACCAGAGGAGTTATACGATTTAACCTGTGGATCAAATCTGAAACATACGTATGAATTGTTCAGAAAGTATGTAAAAGAATTTGACATGGAATATGAGGAATATGTTGAGAAAAGAAAGCATTATGGAAACTACAAGGCAATTGATCCTAGAAAATATGTGGATAAACACATCTATCCACTGTTAGACTGGTTAAAGAGGCACAAAATCCATATTGCACTTGCTTCTTCATCACCAAGAGAAAGTATAGAGCGATATCTGACATTACTCAAAATCAGAGAGTATTTTGAGTTGATAGTAAGCGGAGCTGAGTTTAAAAACAGCAAACCAGATCCGGAGATTTATCGTTATACTATAAAAAAACTGCATGCAACTGCAGCCGAGTGTCTTGTTGTAGAGGATTCTATTTATGGAATAATTGCAGCAAAACAAGCAGGGGCGGTTGTTGCGGCAAAAAAAGACGAGCGATTTGGACAGGATCAGTCGGGAGCAGATTATATGGTAGATGATCTGCTTCAGATAGAAGGCATTATAGAAGGAGAAAATCATTAATGAATAAAGCAGAGATTGGTCTGATTGGTCTTGCAGTTATGGGCGAAAATCTGGTTATGAATATGGAATCCAAAGGTTTTACCATAGCTGTGTATAACCGAAGCACAGAAAAAGTAGACAATTTTATAAACGGAAGAGCAAAAGGCAAAAAAATTATCGGATGCAGAAGTGTGGAGGAATTGGTTCAGGCACTGGAAAAACCGAGAAAAGTCATGATGATGATCCGAGCAGGACAGGCTGTGGATGATATGATCAGCCAACTTCTACCGCTCCTAGAGCCAGGAGATGTGATCATTGATGGTGGAAATTCATATTTCAAAGATACGATTCGCAGAACTGCTGAGGTTACAGAAAAAGGGTTACTCTATGTGGGAACAGGAGTATCTGGAGGTGAAGAAGGTGCTTTGAATGGACCGTGCCTGATGCCTGGTGGAAATAAAGAAGCCTGGAAGTTATTGAAACCGATTTTTACAGCAATCAGTGCTAAAGTAGAAGGAGATATCCCTTGCTGTGAATGGATTGGCGAAAACGGAGCGGGCCATTTTGTAAAAATGGTTCATAATGGCATCGAATATGGAGATATGCAGTTGATCTGTGAAGCTTATCAGATGATGCGGGACGGCATGGGAATGAGCAGTGCACAGATGCATAAAGTATTTGAAGCATGGAATCATTCAGAGCTGGACAGCTACCTTATGGAGATTACGGCGGATATTATGGGGCATCAGGATGAAAATGGTGAGACAACCGTGGAAAAGATCCTGGATGTAGCTGGCCAAAAGGGTACGGGAAAATGGACCTGTATTGCGGCACTGGATGAAAAGGTTCCGCTTACTTTGATCAATGAAGCAGTAGCATCAAGATGTATTTCGGACATGAAAGAAGAGCGTGTACAGGCCGGAAAGAGTTATGAGCGATCAAATAAAATGATTGCAGATGTAAAGGAAGAATTTATAGAGGATATCAGAAAAGCATTGTATGCTTCTAAAATTATTTCCTATGCACAAGGATATTCTCTGATGCGGTCTGCTGCAAAAGAATATGATTGGGATCTGAAGTTTGGTAATATAGCACTGATCTGGCGTGGAGGATGTATTATACGAAGTGCATTCCTTGGAAAAATTAAAGAAGCTTTTGATAGAGATCCGAATCTGTCTAATCTGATCTTAGATCCATACTTTAAGGGTGTTATTGAAGATTGTTTACCATCTTGGAGAAAAGTTGTGGCAACAGCAACAGAGTATGGAATTCCGATGCCGGCTATGAATGCGGCTTTGAGCTGGTTTGATAGTTATACTTGTGCAAACCTTCCGGCGAATTTACTTCAGGCACAAAGAGATTATTTTGGTGCTCATATGTATGAGCGTATTGACCGTCCTAGAGGAGAAATGTATCATACAAACTGGACAGGTAATTCAGGAACGACTGCAGCTGGAACATATAGTGTGTAAAAGAAGAACAATAAAAAAGAAGGTGTGAGGATTGGGAAAATCTTCACACCTTCTTTTCCTGCGGTCAATGGTTTGCTATGTTTTTGTTTTCTACAGCAGAATGAAGAAATCCAACCAGAATCCCGGCAATCGTTGGCACAAACCATGCAAATCCGCCGGTATAGCCTGGCATCTGATGCAGCAATGGAAGCAGTAAGGGAACAAGGATTCCCTGCTGCTCCAGCATGAGCGTGATACTGCTTGCGCAGCAAAGGAATGCGGACCAGGGATAGATCTTCGGATATCTTTTGATCCACCTGTTTATGCAGGTTAAGAAGATCAGCAGCAATGCCGGTGGATAGATGGCATTTAACACTGGAACGGATATTTTCAGGATGGTGTTTAAACCTACGTTGGAGATCAGCATGGATAATCCAGCAAATAAAAAGACCCAATGTGGAAAACTGATCTGTGGAAACAGTTCATTAAAATATTTTCCGCAGCAGCTTAAGAGACTTACACAGGTGTTGAAGCATGCAATAAGAAATACCAGTGCAAGCACAAGGGTTCCGGCATTTCCAAAGAGAGCATGAACTGTCAGGAGAAGCACATCTGTTCCATTTTCCATGCCGGTAAATGCGCCGCCAGCCAGCATTCCCACATAATTTAACATGGCATAGACCAGGATCAGACATCCGCCTGCGATCCAGCCAGCCGAAATCGTTTCTTTTACCACCGCTTTTTCTTCGGTGATTCCCTGTTCCCGAATATTTAACGCAATAACCGTTCCAAAGGTAAGTGCTGCCAGTGCGTCCATGGTCTGATATCCATATTGGAATCCATAGATCACAGGGGCAGAAGCATACATGCCAACGGGTGCGGCAGCAGATCCAGTTGGATGGATCAGAGAAACCACGAAGATGATTACGATCAGAGTCAGCAGGATCGGCGTCAGTCGTTTGCCTAAATATTCTGTCAATCGTTCCGGATGCAGGGCGATACGTGCAGCTACTGTAAAAAATATAATAGAGTAGATGAACTGCACAAGACCAACAGGCATCCCTTCTGGCAGAAATGGCTGTACTGCCATGGAAAAGGAAGTGCCGGAGGTCCTTGGAATGGCGAGACAAGGACCAATGGCCAGATAAAGGGCAGAGATGAAGACCACAGAGAACATGGGATGTACCCGATCCGCCATGCGGTCGGCGCCGCCGCTAAGAGTTACTGCAACTACTCCAAGAATTGGAAAACAGACAGCACTGAAGGAAAGCCCCACAAAAGCCAGCCATCCGGAGGTTCCGGCTTCCGCACCCAGGAAGGGTGGGAAGATCAGATTGCCGGCTCCGAAAAACATGGAAAATAAAGTAATACCGATCAATATTTTATTCTTCATAAAAATCCCCCGATTCTGATTGTATTAAAAACTCTATTAGAAGTTCAGTTTCATGAAACCTGTAGATACCAGGAACAGTACCAGCATAATAACCGGGACGACATAACGGATCATGAAGGAGTAAAGACCTGCCCGCGGGAAGGATTCACCATTTTTAACCACTTCGTCGGTGATCCATTTCGGTCCGACGATCCAACCGATCAGAATACTGGTCAGCAAGGAGATAAATGGCATCAGGAAGCTGTTGCTGATGTAATCCATCAGATCCAGAAGCTGTGCGGATGTGCCGTTTGGCAGTGTCAGGTCAAAGTACAGCACGTTGTAGCCCAGACAGATCAATATTGCAGTAACCAGAGAATAGATGCCTACCATGATACACATCTGCTGTCTGGTCTTATGGAAGATCTCCATGCAGTTTGCCACCAGTGTTTCCATGACGGAGACGCAGGAAGTGAGCGCTGCGAAAGCAAGCATCAGAAAGAATGCAATGCCGATGATCCGTCCCAATCCGCCCATGGCTTCAAATACTTTTGGAAGGGAGATAAAGGTAAGGCTGGGACCGGAAGCCATACCCTCTGTTCCGAGGAATACAAATACCGCCGGGATGATCATCATACCGGACAGGAAGGCAACACCTGTGTCAAACAGTTCGATCTGATTGGTGGCCTGAGACAGATTTACATCATCCTTTACATAGGAACCATAGGTGATCATGATACCCATGGATACGCTTAAGGAGAAAAACAGCTGGCTCATGGCATCCAGAAGTACATTCAAGAAACGTCCAAAGGTCAGCCCGTGAAAATCCGGCAGCAGATAGATCGCAAGTCCCTGCAGTCCGGTACGGACGGTTCCGTCACTGTCCGTATGGGAAAGAGTCAGGGAGAAAATAGAGATGCCAATGATCAACAGCAAAAGTCCCGGCATAATGATACGGGAAAATCTCTCGATTCCTTTTTCCACTCCGCAGTATACTACCCATGCCGTAAATGCAAGGAAAATCAGCATAAATACAATGGGAGCCACCGGAGCTGTAATAAAGGAAGTAAAGTAGCCATCCTGTGCTGCTTCATTTCCACTGGAAACCACATAGGCAGACAGATATTTTAAAATCCAGCCGCCGATGACAGAGTAGTAAGTCATGATCAGCGTCGGCACCAGAAAGGTAAGGTATCCAAGAAATTTCCATTTCTTACGAAGTGTGCCATACGCATTCAGTGCATTTAACTTGGTTTTTCGTCCGATTGCCACATCGGTGGTCAGCAGGACAAATCCAAAGGTCAGCACCAGTACCAGATAGACCAGCAGGAACAGTCCGCCTCCGTCCTTGGCACAGAGATACGGAAATCTCCATATATTTCCCACACCAACGGCACTTCCGGCGGCTGCAAGAACAAAGCCAATGGAACCGCTGAATCCATGTTCTTTCTTGTTCATAACAAAATCCCCTTTTAATAATGAAATAATTTTAATTTCTATTGTATCAGATTGAAAAAAATTCGCTTTTTGCAAATGTTCTCTAAAAGAAACTTTTTGAGTAAAAATGTTCGTATAAGGTTACATTTTATGAAAAAATTTGCTATAATCTATTTAAATGAAATAAAAATAGCAAAAATAGATATTTTGAGGAAACAAAATGAGTGAAATCAATGTTTATGTGGGCGCACAGATACGTAAATACCGGAAAGCCTGCAAACTGACCATTCAGGAGCTGGCAGATGCCATCCATAAGAGCAGGGCAACCGTCTGTAAATATGAAAATGGAACCATTTCCATTGATATCGAGACATTGTATGAGATCAGCCAGGTGCTGCAGGTGTCCTTTTCCCAGCTGAGTTCTTACCTGCCGACGGTGGAAGAGAAGGATACGATAGAAGCTCCATTTGGAAGAAAGAGTCCTTTTTTTCAGGCCAAGCGGCTATATTTTTATTTTTATGACGGACGATATCATCGTATGAAAGATGGCATTATCGACATCTCTGAGCGGGCGGAGCAGCCAGGAACTTATGAGGCAACCTTGTCTATCTGTTCTGTCTCTGGAAACGGAAGAAGCAGTGAGATCTTCTATACTGGACGTGTCATTTACAGTGATATGCTGATCCGCTTTTCTTTTGTGAATCAGTACAATCCGTTGGAGGAAGATCTGCTCTATATTTTCAATCCGCTGGAAATGCGGGATTTTACGGACGGGCTGTTGTGCGGCATCTCCAGCGCAGATCTGATGCCCTGTGCATTTAAGTGTCTGGTAACCTTAAGTCCCCAGGAGCTGACAGAAGAATTTCGGCAGAGACTCCTTTTTTCCAGAGAAGAACTGCGCCGGTGGGAGCGGCTTAATATGCTGCTTATCGATAACAGAAGTGAAGGGTAAGCAAAAAACAGGGTTGTATTTGCAGAAAAATGCTTCTATAATAACATAGAAAATTAAAAACCACATAAGAAAAGGAGTAGTTATGAGTGAGTCAAATGAAGTAATTCGCGATGCCCGTAAACTGGGTCTGCCCAAGATGCTGATCCTTGGTCTGCAGCACATGTTTGCCATGTTTGGTGCAACGATTCTTGTGCCGATCCTGGTCAACAGTTATTTCGTAGATGCCTGCGGAGAAGGACCGACCCGTGGTCTTACGGTAGCAGTGACCCTGTTCTGTGCCGGATTTGGAACCCTGTTATTCCATGTGTGTTCCAAGATGAAAGTTCCGGCTTTCTTAGGTTCTTCCTTTGCATTCTTAGGCGGATTTTCCACAGTTGCACATCTGGATACCGGAATTTATGCTGGAATGAGTGTCAATGACAAAGCAGCGTATGCATGCGGCGGTGTTGTTGTTGCCGGTCTTCTGTATCTGGTTCTGTCACTGATCATCCGTATGGTTGGCGTGAAACGTGTTATGAGATATCTGCCGCCGGTTGTTACCGGTCCGGTGATCATCTGCATCGGTTTAAGTCTTGCATCCTCTGCCATCGGAAATGCTTCCACCAACTGGTTCCTTGCATTTGTAGCCCTGGCCGTGATTATTGTATTTAATATCTGGGGTAAAGGCATGTTCAAGATCATCCCGATCCTTATGGGAGTTGTGATCTCCTATGCAGTGGCTGTGATCATGAATGCAGTTGGTCTGACTAATCCGGATGGATCTGCGATTCTTGATTTTACATCTGTCGCATCCGCAGGACTGGTAGGTATCCCACCGATCCAGATCTGTAAATTCGATGTAACAGCAATCCTTGTTATGGCTCCGATTGCCATCGCAACCATGATGGAACATGTAGGTGATATGTCTGCCATCTCTGCAACCGTTGGAGAAAATTATCTGGCTGATCCAGGACTTCACAGAACTCTTCTTGGTGACGGACTTGCAACTGCTCTTGCCGGATTCCTTGGCGGACCTGCCAATACCACCTATGGTGAGAATACCGGTGTTCTGGAGCTGAGTCATGTATATGATCCGCTGGTGATCAGAATCGCAGCCTGCTTTGCTATCATCATCAGCTTTATTCCGAAAGTATCCGCCATTATCAGTACCATGCCGTCAGCTATTATCGGCGGTGTCAGCTTCATGCTCTATGGTATGATCTCTGCCATCGGAGTTCGTAATGTGGTTGAAAATGAAGTAGATCTGACCAAATCCAGAAACCTGATCATTGCAGGCGTGATCTTTGTATGCGGTCTTGGTTTCAGTGGTGGTCTGACCTTTACGATTGCAGGAACTTCCATCACTCTGACTGCCCTTGCAATTGCAGCAATTGCAGGAATCCTGCTGAACATTATCCTGCCGGGTAATGATTATGAGTTCGGTGTGAATCCTGCCGGTGATGAGAACCGCGGAATTCATGCATAATAGTCAGAACATTTAGAAGTATTGTACAGCCGCTGACAGGAATGTCATTCCAATCAGCGGCTGTATTTTTCAGGAGGATTGAGAAATGAAAATCAAGACAGTTGCTATCATTGGTGCAGGTGCCATTGGCAGTTATTTTATCGCCGGTTTAACTGAAAAGCTGGGAGACGATCTGTGGATCGTGGCAGAAGGAGAGCGCAAAGAGCGTTTGGAGAAAAATGGAATCGTGATCAATGATCAGAAATATGATCTTCATGTAAAGACACCGGAGGAGGCAAAAGGTGTTGACCTTCTGATCATCTCTGTAAAATACGGAGCATTGCAGGGCACATTGCCAATGATCGAGAAGATCGTGGATGCTCATACATTAGTAATCAGTCCCATGAACGGTGTGGATAGTGAAAAAGTGATTGGAGAGAAGATCGGCATGGAGCATATGCTGCCATCCTTTATGAAGATTGCATCCCGCAGGATCGACAATCAGATCGTCTACGATCCAGAAGTGACCATGGGCCTTTACTTTGGAGAGGATAATGGTGAGTCAAGTGAGCGCACAGAAGCCATCGAAGACCTTCTGAAAGACACACCGATCCACCATCACTTAAGTGCCAATATCCAGCAGGATATCTGGTACAAATATGCGTTGAATATCAGTAAGAATCTCCCACAGGCCATCATCAACTGTGGACTGGGTGCTTACACCGACAGTGAGCATCTGGCTTATATCAGTGCCCGTATGCGGAAAGAAGTATCTGATGTGGCTGCAGCCCTTGGCATTGACATTAGCGATACCAGCGGAACTCAGGCAAAGAATGCCACTTTTGCACCGGACAGCAGATTTTCTACTCTGCAGGATCTGGATGCCAAGCGTCCCACCGAGATCGACATGTTCTCCGGAACTCTGGTCCGCATGGGCAAAGAACTTCATGTGGATACTCCGTTCAATGAATTTGCCTACCATGCCATCAAGTGCCTGGAAGAGAAGAACAGCGGGAAGATTCGGTAAAGGGAGGACATTTAAACAACCCAAAGAATCCTATACGACTTATAATATCAGCAAGAATATAAGAATGTGATGAAAGAACCAGTTGATGAGTGATCTTGACTGGTTCTTTTTTGAAGATAGGATATTTGAAGAAAATAAGGTATAATAAAATTTATATAGAAATATTATTGAGGGAATAATTTATTGAATAAGATGGTTGATGTGCCAGGCGGAATATGGATTCGTTCTTTTCTTAACAGAGTACGAGAACGTTGATTGGTTTCGTAATTACGTTGATCGTCTTTTTCAAATATTGAGCAACAAACAAAATCACATTTTAATTCATCTTTTGCAGTAGCTTTTATGATAAATATAAAATTATCAAGTTTGTAATGACTTGAGAGAATGTAATCAGCTTTTATACTGGTGAAAAATGGATACATACGAGTCACTATTTTTGAGAAATTGTAATTGGGAAGGGAAAGATCTTTCATATATTGAAAACCTGCCAGATGGGGATAATCTTCAAGTGAAAATGTAAGATGGAGAGGATATAACTGTTTTTTGTAACCGTATATAAGTGAATATCGATATTCGGTTATTTCTTTCCATGCCAAAGCAGATTGCTGTAAAAGATTCATAGACATCATTCCTTTGTGGAAAATAAAGAGCCCTGCGGATGCAAGGCTCTTGCAAAGCGTTTTCGTTCGGTTCATAAGAACCTATTCGGTTTGAGGTTGTCGCATAACCCAAGATCAGGTTCCACAATTAACTGCGTACCGAAACAACTAATTGCTTCAACACCACGATAGCTAGTCAATGCTGCTATCCTCTATCTGCATTATAGCATAAAACTACTTATAGTCAATGAGAAAATAAACAGTTTTATATGTTTTACAGATGATATATTATATGTAAAAATAGGAGAAATACATAATGACCTGGCAGGAATTTGAACAGCGATTTTCTATCCAATTAAATGAACAGCAGAAGCAGGCGGTGCAGACCGTAGAAGGACCGGTCCTCTTACTGGCGGTGCCGGGATCTGGCAAGACAACGGTGCTGGTGACACGGCTTGGTTATATGATCCACTGCAAAGGCATCGATCCAAGGCGAATTCTGACCGTGACCTATACCGTGGTGGCTACAAAGGATATGGCAGCGCGATTTGCGGCGAAATTTGGACCGGAACTGGCAGAGCAGCTGGAATTTCGAACCATCAACGGCATCTGTGCCAAAGTGCTGCAATATTATGGCTATCGAACAGGGAAGACGCCCCATCAGCTTCTGAATGATGAAAAGCGGATCGTAAGCTTCCTGGCAGAGATCTACCAACGGGTGGAACGGGTATATCCCACAGACGGAGATCTGAAAAATATCCGCACGCTGATTACCTACATTAAAAATATGATGCTTAACGAGGACGAGATCGAGGCTCTGGATGAAGGGGCAGAATGCAAGATCTCTGTTATCTACCGGGAATATTGCAGCAAATTGAAAGAACTGCAGATGATCGATTATGACGATCAGATGGTCTATGCCTATGTGATGCTGAAGAAAATCCCCTGGCTGCTGGAGTATTTTCAGGAGCTGTATCCCTACATCTGTGTGGATGAAGCACAGGACACCTCCAAGATCCAGCATGCGATCATTGCACTGCTGGCAGCACGCACAGAAAATCTGTTCATGGTGGGTGATGAGGATCAGAGCATCTATGGATTCCGGGCGGCTTGCCCGGAGGCACTTCTGGAATTTGAACAGCGGCATAGAGGCGCGAAAGTACTGCTGATGGAGGAAAATTTCCGGTCAGATGCAAATATCGTGGCGGCGGCAAATCATTTTATACAGAAAAATACCCTGCGCCATGAAAAGTATATGCGTGCATCCAGAGAGAGCGTGCAGCAGATCAAAGAAATATCGGTAGGAACCAGAAAAGCGCAGTATACCTACTTGGCAAAAGTGGCAGAAGGATGTACCACGGAAACGGCAATTCTCTATCGGGAGCATGAATGTGCGCTGCCGCTGATCGACCTGTTGGAGCGAAAGGGGATCCCCTATCGGATGCGAAATGTGGAGCTGACATTTTTTACTCATCGAGTAGTACAGGATATCAGCAATATCATCAGACTTGCGGCGAATCCTGCGGATACAGAACTCTTTTTACAGGTGTATTATAAGCTCAATACCTATATCCGCAGACAGCTGGCGCAGGAAATTGTGAAGATCAGTCAGGAGAGACAGATCTCTGTATGGGATGCGGCGCAGCAATGCGAAGGGGTGGATGGATATGTGAAAGGCAGCATCCGTTCCATTCAGACTCATATGCAGCATCTGCTGAAAGAACCGCCGGTGCGGGCTATCCATCGAATCACACAGTTCATGGGATATCAGGACTATCTGACCAGAAGCGAGGTCAAAGATACGAAGCTGGACACTCTGAGAATTCTGGCAGCCATGGAAGACACACCGATTCGCCTGGTGGAGAGTCTGCAGGAACTGCGGCAGATCATGGAGACCAAGGAGCAGGATCCAGCCTGTCCGTTGATTCTGTCCACAATCCATGCAAGCAAAGGGCTGGAGTATGATACGGTTTATCTGCTGGATGTGATAGACGGAATTCTCCCGGATCAGATCCCTAAAAGTCTTAAAAATGCACCAAAAGAAGAGATCGAAGCCTATGAAGAAGACCGAAGACTCTTCTATGTAGGTGTTACCCGTGCAAAGAACCGTCTGCTCGTTTTTACCATGAAAAATCAGCCATCTAAGTTCTGCATGGAACTGCTGGGAAAAGAGCCGGAAAAGAAAAATAGCGGGGCAACGGTAGCAATGGGCAAATTCCAGCAACTGAACACAAGACCGGAACCGCCGAAGAACATATCAGAAGAAGACTATCAGGCATTTGTACAGCAACTGGGTGAAGGAGTGATCGTCACCCATAAAAAATTCGGCAAAGGCGTGGTCGTGCAGATGGATGAGACAAAAGTGAAGATTGCATTTGAAAAAGAGACCAAGGTGTTTGTGATAAGAGTGCTGGCGGCAAGTGGAATGGTGGAGGTGTAGAAAATAGTATACTTTCCCTTAAAATTTGATATAATGTAAGGGAAAGAATGGAGGTTAAGGGAATGAGAACTTTTAACTACTCAGCTATCAGAGATCAGAAATGGGATTCTGAGATCCTAGGGCTGATTGCTGCAATTTATAAAGAAGCCGGCAAACAGGAACTCTATCTGAAACAGCGACCGGAAGAACTGGAGAAGCTGGTTGAGATTGCGAAGATTCAGAGTACAGAGGCATCCAATGCAATCGAAGGAATTGTCACGACAAGTACACGAATCAGACAACTGGTTGAGGAGAAGACCACTCCCAAGAACAGAGATGAGCAGGAGATCGCAGGATATCGAGATGTGCTTTCTATCATTCATGAAAGCTTTGATGCGATTCCGCTGACAAGAAATTATATCCTGCAGCTTCATAAGATCATGTATAGTCACATGAACAATCCGATGGCAGGACAGACAAAGAACGTACAGAATTATATCAGCGTCACCTATCCGGACGGTCATACCGAAACTCTTTTTACACCCCTTGCGCCATTTGAAACACCGGAAGCACTGGATCGAATCTGTGAGGAGTATAATAGAGTTATTGGAAACATGGAACTGGAGCCGTTAATTGCAATTTCAGTTTTCATCCATGATTTTCTGTGTATTCATCCTTTCAACGATGGAAATGGCAGAATGAGTCGCTTGCTGACTATATTGCTTTTGTATCGTTCTGGATTCTATGTTGGTAAATATATTTCTCTGGAAGCAAAGATTGAGAAAAATAAGGATTTGTATTATGAAGCTTTGAATCGTGCACAGCATGGCTGGCATGAAGGAACCGAGGATGTTGTTCCGCTTATCAAATATCTGCTGGGTACTATTCTGGCTGCATATAAAGACTTCGGAGACAGATTTGCAATCGTGGAGGAAAAACTTCCCGCTATTGATATAGTTCGTAAAGCAACCTTGAATAAAATCGGTCGTTTCACGAAGCAGGATATTAGGGAACTATGTCCTTCTCTTAGTATGAGCTCTGTAGAAGGCGCATTGAGAAAAATGGTTGCAGCCGGTGAATTAAAGCGTGAAGGAGTCGGAAAATCTACATGCTATATTCGTTTGAAATAGTGGAGGTGTAACGATGGCCAGAGGAACGAACCAGAAATTGAAATTATATTATCTTGCACAGATCATGCTGGCGAAGACGGATGAGGAACACAGCCTTACCATGCCGCAGATCATACAGGAGCTGGGAAAATATGATATTACGGCGGAAAGAAAAAGTATTTATCTGGATTTTGATGATATGACAGACAAACTGGGAATCGAAATCGTCAAGGAGCAGAGGGGAAGAGAGACCTATTATCATGTGACTTCCAGAGAGTTTGAACTGGCAGAAGTAAAGCTTCTGATCGATGCAATCCAGTCATCAAAATTCATCACAGAGAAGAAATCTTCTGCGCTGATCAGGAAAATCAAGAAATTTGTCAGTGAATATCAGGCAAAGCAATTGCAGCGTCAGGTGTTTGTACAGGGCAGAATCAAAACCATGAATGAGACTATATATTATGGTGTCGATGATATTCACCGGGCAATCTCTGAGAACCGGAAGATCCGATTCAAGTATTATCAGTGGAATATTAAGAAAGAGTTGGTTCCGAGGCATAATGGAGACTGGATCACAGTAAGCCCCTGGGCACTTACATGGGATGATGAAAATTATTATCTTGTGGCATATGACGGTGCAAGCGGAAAATGCAAGCACTACCGGGTGGACAAGATGATGAAGATTGAAATGCTGGAAGAAAAGCGGGAAGGAAAAGAAATTATTGACCAGTTTGATATGGCAGCTTATGCAAAGGCTACCTTCGGAATGTATCAGGGAAATAAAGAAAAGGTACAGATCCAGTTTCCGAACCGCATGTGCGGCGTATTTATCGACCGCTTTGGCAAAGACATTATCTTTCATCCAACAGATGAGGAACACAGCGTATTCAGTGTGGATGTAAACGTCAGTCCCCAGTTCTTCGGGTGGATATTTGGCCTTGGAAAAGAAGTAAAAGTGATCGGACCGGAATCTGTGGTGGAGCAGATGAGGAAAACGGCGGAAGAGTTTGTGAAAAATTATGAAAAATAGCTGAAAGGCAGAAATCGGGAAAATGGACGGTTTCTGCTTTTTTGTTATCCTTTTTAATGGACAGCTTGTGCAATAAAATGGAATTAAATAAGGGGCAGTCTACTGCAGAGAAGGAGGTACCTATGATTGCACAGATGAGTCGGAAGTCTGATATTTATCACAGACCAGGATGTCCATATATTTCCAGAATCCATGAATCACACATAGAAGCATTTGATATGGACGATCATAAAATCACACATTTTCAGCCATGTAAATATTGTTGTAACATGAAAACCATGTACAGAAAAATACAGCCGAATCTGCCGGAGATTTTTGGGATATTCAACTATCAGACAGAATATAACGGACAGTATATAAATGTACATACAGATTCTTGCGATTGGAGAATTCTATTAAAGGCATCAGAGCAAAATATGCGGCTGCTACGCGAAATACGTGAAAATAATGGCGATGATTTGAAACTTATAAAATGTGATGTTATGAAGAAGGAGAAGAATCTTCAGACAGTTATAAAATATATTGTAAATCAGGAAAAACTCAGTGCTTATCCAGAACCCTTCCGCAATCAGGTTATGCAGATCAAAGAATTTGCAGCCAGACATTATATGGAAATTGCATATGATGAGTCAGCTTTATATATTCTGACAGATATGGCAGCCTGGAAGATTGTGTACAGACCACGTAGAGACTGGTTTCAACTGTTCCATGCACCATTTCAGGGACAGAAACTGACGATGGAGCAGGCGAAGATGGCATATTATCATTTGCAGATGGATGTGCCGTGGGAGCAATCGCCTTATAAGCATATTAAATATATTTACAGACACGATGAAGCAAAGAAGATAGAAAAAGAGGACTACAGAAATCTTCCACAGAAGACCAAACGCGAAAAACATTATTATCAGCAGGCAAAAAGGCGGGAACAACGGAAAAGCACAAGAAGAGTCATGAATATATTTGAACAATTGGAAAGAAAAGAAGATATTAAACAGTATTCTTTTTGGTGAGGAAATTCGTGAAATATAAAAGGTCGGTGGTAGGTTGACCTTTTATATTTACGTTGCTGACTTAAATTGGTATAATAAATACATACGACAAAATGTGTGAAAATACAATAAAAAGTTACAATTTACAGGGATCAGAAGCGTATGAATAATAAAACTTTGGACTACTATAATCAAAATGCAAAGGAATTTGTCGCGGGCACGATAGCAGTTGACTTCAACGAAATTCAGGACAGATTTATAGAAAAATTATCAGGGAAAAATGTGTTGGATTTTGGCTGCGGTTCAGGAAGAGATACGAAATATTTTCTGCAAGCAGGGTTACATGTAACAGCTATTGATGGATCGGAAGAAATGTGCAGGTGTGCTAGTAAATATACGGGAATCAAAGTTCAACACATGTTATTTCAGGAGTTGAGTGAAAAGAATACCTATGAGGGCATCTGGGCGTGTGCTTCCATTCTACATTTATCAAAAGAAGAGCTACATCAGGTGATTTTAAAAATGGCGGATGCACTGCGAATGGGTGGCATCATATATACTTCTTTCAAATATGGGGATTTTGAAGGAGAGCGAAACGGACGGTATTTTACTGATTTTACGATAGAATCGTTCACAGAATTTATACGGAATATAACCGGTATACAGATAGAAGACTATTGGATCACAGGTGATGCAAGACCTGGAAGGGGAGAGCAGAAATGGCTGAATTTGATTCTGCGGAAAGAGTAAGCACATATCTGGAAGAATACGATACGGATGTAATGACTGGAGATCGGGATAAAAGAATGTATCTCTATTATCAATTGGTCAACAGTATGAAAAGAGCCGACCGTATTGATATCATTGTGTCTTTTTTGATGGAATCGGGTGTGAAAATGTTGCTGAAGGATCTGGACCAGGCAATGAAGAGAGGCGCAAAGATTCGTATTCTTACTGGAAATTATCTGGGAATCACGCAGCCATCCGCGCTGTATCTGATCAAGCATGAACTGGGAGAAAACGTAGATCTCAGGTTTTACAGTGAGAAAGGCAGATCTTTTCATCCGAAATCTTATATTTTCCATTATGTGGATCATAGTGATATTTATATTGGCTCTTCCAATATTTCAAAGAGTGCGCTGACATCAGGAATTGAGTGGAACTATCGGTTTAGTAGTCAAAAAGATCCTGAAAATTATGAAAAGTTTTATCAGACTTTCGAGGATCTGTTTGAAAATCATTCGATTGTTGTTGACGATGAAGAACTGAAAAGATATTCAAAATCATGGCACAGACCGGCTGCTTTCAAAGATTTGGATCGCTATGATCAGAATGAAGAAAATGAAGACACAAAAGTAAGACTTCTATTTGAACCGAGAGGAGCACAGATAGAAGCTCTTTGTGCGCTTGAAAACAGCAGGGCAGAGGGTGCAACCAAAGGAATTATTCAGGCAGCAACAGGAGTAGGAAAAACATATTTAGCAGCATTTGATTCAAAAAATTATCAAAAAGTTTTATTTGTGGCACATCGGGAAGAAATCCTGAAGCAAGCGGCAGTGTCATTTAAAAATGTACGAAATTCAGATGATTACGGATTTTTCTATGGTGGAGAAAAGACATGGGATAAATCTGTTATATTTGCTTCCGTAGCAACGTTGGGAAGACCGGAGTATCTGACTGCAAAATATTTTGCACCAGATTATTTTAACTATATTGTAATCGATGAGTTTCATCATGCGGTCAATGACCAGTATATGCGAATCGTGAATTATTTCAAACCACAATTTTTGTTGGGATTGACAGCAACACCTGAGAGAATGGATGGTCGAAACATCTATGAAATTTGTGACTACAATGTGCCGTATGAGATTTCGCTGACAGAAGCAATCAATAAAGGGATGTTGGTGCCGTTCCGGTATTATGGAATCTATGATGAGACGGATTATTCGGGCATTCATCCAGTGCATGGACATTATGAAGAGAAAGATCTGAATGGAATCTATGTTGGAAATGAACATCGCTACGATTTAATCTATAAATATTATAAGAAATATGGCTCAAAGAGAGCACTTGGATTTTGCTGTTCCAGAGTACACGCAGAGGAAATGGCAAAGCAATTTTGTAAAAGAGGAATTCCGGCGGTTGCAGTTTACAGCAATTCAGAAGGAATCTATGCGGTAGATAGAGCGTCTGCAATTGAAAAACTGAAATCAGGAGAAATCAGAGTTATTTTTTCGGTGGACATGTTTAATGAAGGTGTAGATATTACAGCTGTAGACATGGTCATGTTCTTACGACCTACGGAATCTCCGATTGTATTTTTTCAACAGTTAGGCAGAGGTCTCAGAAGAAGTGCCGGTAAGGAATATCTGAATGTTCTGGATTTTATTGGTAACTACGAAAAGGCCGGAAATGTAAGAAAATTTCTCACAGGAAAAGCATATTCCACTGGTGAAATGCATGATTTCTCAGAAAAAGAAGACTTGCCAGATGACTGCATTGTTGATTTTGATATACGCCTGATCGATCTGTTTGCAGAGATGGATAAAAAGCATCTGAAGATAAAAGAACAGATTGAAAGAGAGTATTTCAGAATAAAAGAAAATCTTGGTCACAGACCATCCAGAATGGATCTGTTTACCTATATGGATGATGATATTTACCAGTTCACAATCTCGCATCCTAAGGACAATGTATTTAAAGACTATCTAGGATTCTTAAGAGAAACCGGCGAGATAAATGAAGCGGAGAACTTTTTAGTTGATGGGATTGCAAAAGAATTCCTGAATGTATTGGAGACAACCAATATGACAAAAGTTTATAAAATGCCGGTGCTGATGGCTTTTTATAACAATGGGGATATGCGGCTTGATGTAACAGACGAGCAGCTTCTTGTTTCATGGAAAACATTCTTTGACCAGAATGGAAACTGGAAGGATCTGGATAAAAACATGTCTTATGAGAAATACAAATCTATTTCCGATAAGGCACATCTGAAAAAGATACTTGCCATGCCGGTTCATTTCCTTCAGGAGTCAGGAAAAGGGTTCTTTGTGAAGAGGGACGGTTTTGCGATATCTCTGAAAAGTGAGTTAGAGAGATACATAGGAAATCCGACGTTTGTGGAACAGGTAAAGGATATTGTTGAATATCGGGCGATGGATTATTATCAGAGAAGGTATAGGGGGAAGAATTTTAATTTTGTAGGGAAAGAGAGATGAGTATATGAAGAATAAACCAGATGATTATTACACTAATGGTATTTTTGAATTGGCGAGATTTGGAAATAATGTTGTATTAAAGAACAATATGACACCAGAAATGCATGAAAAATACTTGAGTTTTTTGGCAGAGAAATATGATGAAAAAACAAAATTAATAAATAAACTTATTGATAAAATTCGGAAAAATGTTTCTATTTGTGATGCAGAACAATTGATGAATTTTATTATAAGTATGCGACAAGTTTCTATGATAAATAAGGCCTCAGAATCAGAATATTCTAGTGAAGATAACGAATTACTTAATGTAGCTGAATATATTCAAAGTATTATAGTGGCTGACGGCGCAGGTGTTGAGGATCAGAATGAAGATCAAAATGAATTATATAGCGAAGTGTTAGAAAATACTATAGAATTATATAAAGAGACAAAATCCTTTTTGGTAATTTGGGGAGCAAAGAAAAGACTTGAGTGCAAAAATCAAAATATTGAAGATTTAATGTATATTTTCGAGGCCCAGTTATTCTCATATGTAAGAGGAGATCGTTATCAAGTATTTCAAATTCCTTATTACGAGGAATTATTGATGCCTTATGATGAATATTTTAAAGAAATATATAATTCTTCGGCTCAGGAAATTTTGGATGGATTGCAAAGACTAGAAAAAGCTCTTTCAACAGGAAGAATTGATTCACTAAATGAACTAAAAAATTTATTTGAAAAATTTTCGATTTGTAAAACAGATCAAGAAAAAGAAAATTTCAGATTGGAATATGAAGAGAAAAATAGTAAATTAGCACATGAGGCATTTGGCATAGATTTGTTTAATATAAAGAAGATTACAGGATGGCCGGATGGCTTTATAAGCGATTTGACGTTTGATGCTGGGGAAAACAAAGAGTTATTTCAGCATGAGCAATTTCCAGGATGGCCGATTTGGAATTTACCTGTAGAAAGGAGACCATTTGTAAGAATTAAAGGTATTGTTTATGGGTTCGATTATTATATTGTGTTTGATAATCTATATCGTGCAATACAAAGAGCTATAAGGGGTAAGGGTGGAAAGTATGAAGATGGATGGGGAAAAATACAGCAAAAAACTAGTGAAACATTAGTTGGAAAATTGTTTCAAAAAATAATTCCGTGTTCTGAACTCTATATAGGAAATTATTACAAAAAAGATTTTGAAAATGATATTTTATTGATTTACAAAGATGTGTTAATAATTGCGGAAGTAAAAGCGGGAGCATTTGCTTATACTCCAGCATTGACAGATCTTGAAGCACATAAATCATCTTTTGAGACCCTAGTAAATAAGGCAGGTAAACAATGTAAGAGAACTCTTGATTATTTAGATTCAAAAGAACAAGTAGATTTTTATGATGCAAAAGGAAATAAAAAGGTTAGCATAAGAAAGAAAGATTATTCTCAGGTATATTCTTTTTGTGTGTCGATTGATGATTTTAATGTATTTGCAGCGCATGCGGAAAAAGTCAAATATGTAAAATTACGAAGTGGAACGATATCGTTATCTGTCAATGATTTATGGGTTTATAGTGAATATTTTAAATCTTCAATTAAATTTATACATTTCTTGAAACAGCGAGCATTTGCAACGACAGTGCCAGAACTAGCTCTAAGAGATGAGTTAGACCATTTGGGATTATATATTCAAAATAATATGTATTCTATTACGGCAAAACAGATGGGACAAGGTCAAGCGGTCGAATTTAATGGATTTAGGAAAGATTTGGATTATTATTTTTCGGCTCAATATAATAATTGTATTAAAGCAGAAAAACCAGAGCAAAAAATGCCAGAATTATTTGAGCAAATATGCAGATTAGAAGAAAAATCAGAGTTTAGTAGTACTCTATTTACTAATTTTATTTTAGATTTTTCGTTGGAATCAAAGATAAATTTTGCTAATAGTGTTTCTGGGATGTTAACTAGGGAAAAAGAAATTGGGATAGAAATAGTAGGTATTAATGCACAAAATGTGTGTTACTGTTTATTTGTATATCAACCAGACATACAGAGATTAAGCAAACAAAGAAAACTAGAATATTCACAGGGATTGATGATATATCATAACATGGAACAGTGTTGGATGATAGAGTTGGAGTTTGATGGTAAGGGGAAAATAACGAATGTTATATCAAGTTTGATATTGAAACAAGATATTAAGCCAGAACAATATGATGAACTGTATGAAATTGGAAAATGTGGAGTTGAGAGTAGGGAAAATACATATTTAATTAGAAATGGACAAAAAAAGGTATATCCTAATGATTTGTGCCCATGTGGTAGTGGAAAAAAATATAAAAAATGTTGTGGGAAAAGAAAGAACAATTAAGGGGTTGCTATTAGGTGCAAGTGAGCAAGCAAATGAATAAAATAAATGAACTACGTTCCGGCTTTGAAACGGCCTACATAGATGGCAGTGTGGCATCGAGCATGGAGTACAAGCCACAATTTTTATCAAACAATTATAAAGAGGGTAAAAAAGTGATCTCATCCATTGAGGATGAGTTATTGGCATGCGATCAGTTTCAAATCAGCGTAGCATTTATTACAATGAGCGGTATTACTCCGTTGCTTCAGACTTTGAAAGAATTGGAGAAAAAGCAGATTCCGGGAGAGATTTTAACGACTAATTACCTGAATTTCAGTGAGCCGAAGGCATTGGAAAAGCTCAATGGATTATCCAATATCACATTGAAAATGTATGATGTGGAAGCGACAGATGTGGGATTTCATACGAAAGGGTATATTTTCAAGAGAGAAGAGATCTATCGAATTATTATTGGTAGTTCCAATATTACCAGAGCGGCATTGACTACGAATCGAGAGTGGAACACCAAGATGATCTCCACGGACCAGGGCGAGATGGCACAGGAGATTGTTGGCGAATTTGAAGAGCTATGGAACTCACCGAATACATTATCATTTGATGAATTCTATGAGAATTACAAAGAACGATACAAGATTATTAAACACCAGCGAGATATTGCAAAGCAGGATGAGATTACTTCTATTGAAAAATACAGATTGCAGCCGAATTCTATGCAGGTTGGATTTATCACAAATTTGCGAAAGATAATAGAGGCTGGAGAATCGAGAGCATTATTGATATCAGCCACTGGTACAGGAAAAACATATGCGTCAGCATTTGCTATGCGTGAGCTGGGATATAAAAGAGTCCTTTTTCTGGTGCATCGTGGTCAGCTTGCAAGACAGACGAAAAAATCCTATCAGAAAATATTTGGAAAGGATGTTTCTATGGGGTTGGTGGGAGCAGGTTATTCAGAGTATGATGCAGACTATGTATTTGCAACGGTGCAGACATTAAATCGCGATGATCATTTAACGAAATATCAGCCCGATGCTTTTGATTGCATTATCTTGGATGAGGCTCATCATAGCTCGGCAGCGACTTATCAGAAGGTCATGAATTATTTCGAACCGAAATTATGGCTTGGCATGACGGCAACACCAGATAAGCGGGATGACGATATTGCTGGGCGAAATATTTATGAGATTTTCCATTATCAGATTGCATATGAGATCCGTTTGCAGCAGGCAATGGAAGAAAATATGTTATGTCCGTTCAATTATTTTGGAATCAGTGATATTTCTACCATAGATGATAAGAAGCTGAAATCCAGAAAGATGACGGATCGGGATTTTAATCAGTTGACCAGTGATGAGCGTGTGCATCATATTATTGAGCAGGCGGAGTATTATGGGTACAGTGGAGATCGAGTAAAGGGATTGATATTCTGCAGTAGAATTGATGAATCGGAAGAGTTATCACAGAAATTTAATGCGGCTGGATACAGAACCATTTCTCTAAATGGAAGTGCTTCAGAAGAAGAACGAATGAATGCATTTGAACGACTGGCTATGGATGAAGAAGATGCCACGGACAAAATGCAGCCGTTAGATTATATTTTTTCAGTGGAAATTTTAAATGAGGGCGTTGACATTGTAGAAGTCAATCAGGTCATCATGCTTCGACCAACAGAGTCTCCCATTGTATTTATCCAACAGTTGGGAAGAGGACTTCGTAAAGCTGAAGGCAAGGACTATGTGGTTATTTTAGATTTTATTGGAAATTACAACAATAATTTTATGATCCCAGTGGCTCTGTCAGGTGATCGGACTTACAATCAGGATGTGATTCGGAAATATGTGATCAGTGGAAATTCAGTGATTCCGGGGTCTTCTACAGTACATTTTGATGAAATCTCCAGAGAGAAAATCTTTGCATCTATTGATAAGATAAAGGGTATGAAATCCATTATCAGATCCAGCTATCAGAATTTGAAAAATCGATTGGGACGAGTTCCGTATTTGATGGATTTTTATGACAATGGAGAAGTTGATCCGCTGGTAATTATTCGGGAATATAAGACCTATCAGACATTTTTGGAATCAGAAGAAAAGGAATTGTATGTTGGAAAACTTTCGGATTACCAGACAATCATTCTGGAATATTTGTCGAAAACAGTTTTGTCAGGCGCCAGGCCCTATGAGCTTGAGATACTGAAAAGTTTCATGAAACAGGAAAGTATTTCGGTAGATCAAATGGCGGAAGAATTTGAGAAAAAGTATGGCTACTCCATTGATTTTGCTTCACTGGAAAATGCGGTTCAGGTTCTTCAGGGACATTTTGTAAGCAAAGAAGAGGAATATAAGAAATATTGCCGTATTGATATTTTGGAAGATGCGGAAAAGAAAGAATTCCATCGAATGACAGGCTATGCACAAGCGCTGAAAAATAAAGAGTTTTATCGACAGATTGATGATATTGTGGAAGTTGGATTGCGGAGATATCATGAAAAATATGATGTGGGTAGAACAGAGGAATATCCGTTTGTCCTGTATGAAAAATATTCCAGACGTGATGTGAGTTTGCTGATGAATTGTGGAAAAGATTTGTCATCTACCATGTATGGTATGAAGCGGATTAATGATGATGTGTTTATCTTTGTTACGTATCATAAAGTGGAAAGTGCAGATAATGAGAAAAATTACGCAGACGGCAAGCCAGATTATGCGGATAGCTTTGAAGACAATGTGATCTTTAGGTGGGATTCCCAGATCGGACGTGGTGTGAACAGTTCCTACATGGAAGATGTTTGCACCGCAAAGAGAAAACATCTATTTGTGAAAAAGAGTGATGCAGAATCCAACTTTTATTATATGGGGCTGTTTGATATTCTGGAAGTAAAAGCAGATACCAAAAAGGACAACAATGGAAAAAACAGAGATATTGCAAAAGTAAAGATGCGCATGAAACATGCAGTAAGAGATGATTTGCTGCGGTATTTACAGAGCAGTATCGAGACAGAAAGGGACAAAAAATGAAGACAGTAAAAGTAGTGGCAGCAGTAATTACTGCATGCAATGACAATGGAGAAAAAATAATCTTCGCAACACAGCGAGGTTATGGGGAATTTAAGGATGGATGGGAATTCCCAGGCGGAAAAGTAGAACCAGAGGAAACACCGCAGGAAGCATTGAAACGTGAGATTATGGAAGAACTGGAAACAGAAATTAAGGTTGGAGATTTAATTGAAACCATAGAGTATGATTACCCGACATTCCATCTGTCTATGGATTGCTTCTGGGCGGAGATCGTGAAAGGAGATCTGGTGCTCAGAGAACATGAGGCGGCAAAATGGCTGACTAAGGAGCAACTGGGAAGTGTTGATTGGCTGCCGGCGGATCTGGGACTGGTGGAGAAAGTTAGAGTGGGGATGTGAAAAGGTTACAGATAGTATGGAAGGAAAATAATACGTTTAGAGTAAGTGTTGATATATAATTTTTAGTTCCATTATTTGGATGATGTTATTAGTGTTATTTTAGAACAAGTAGATGGAATAGAAAGCAAAACAGGGATAATCGGTTTGGAGGAAATGGATTATCCCTGCTTTTTGTGATCTATGATCAAAGTGACTTAAGTCTGCCATATGAATTAAATCCTCACAATAATTTTTTTAAATATTTCATTTATTTGAGTTGTCATATCTTATTAATCCTGACATAAAAATTAACAAAAACGATAAAATACAAAAATAACTTGACAAATTTATAAATAAATGTAAAATAATAACAGAAAGTCATGTGAGGAGGTAAAGAAAATGACAATCAGCGATAACCTTATGATAACGATGACTAAAATGGGAAAAGCAATTGAAAAAGGGGCTATTGAAGACATTAAGTCATATCTTCAAAGTTGTGATACAATTACTATGAATGGATTGCCGGGGGTAAGAGCAGATAAGATAAATACGAATCTTAGCAAAATGGTAGCGTCTGAAAATGTGGAAATCAAGATGTTTAGTAGGAGTTCTTGGAAAGGGATTTTGGTTGTTGATAAAGAAAACAAAACATTATTTTCTGTCTGTACAAAAAATACTTTGGATAGGATTACTAAAAATAAGACTCGTAGAAGTCCTCATTACGCACAGACAATGGTTAACACAATCAATAAGGATGAGGTTGCAGAAGTAAAACAGATGACTATTGCTGATATTGATGCAACATTTGCAGGGGCATTTACAGAGGAAGATTTTGAAAAAGATTTTTTCGCAATAATGGAAGAGGCAGTATGTGAGTATGTTGGTTATCGTTTTTGGGTTATTACGTATGAAGTTGAGAAGTTTGTGATGAAAAGTTTGTCTGCTATTCTAATGGATAAGGATTTCGATAGGGTTCAAGAAATCTCTATACTTGAAGCTTTAAAACCAAACTTTGCAGAATTAACGTCTGTAGAACCGAATCAGGAAAAGAAAAAAGATGTGCGTAGTTTGCTTTCGATTAAGAAAGATGTGCCTGTAAGTAAATCTACTGAGCCAGAGAAGCGTACTGAAATATTGCCGAAGTCTGTAGAGGAGAGTAAGGAAGCATAAGTTCTTCGGCGATAAAATACTAAATAAAAATTATGTTTCCTGTACTGATATGAATGCACAGAAATTTAATGGTCAAAGATTGAAAGAAGCATTACAATTTAGAGAAAAGAAAATGACAGAGCTTGCTGATGAAACAGGTATTAGCAAGCAGTCGTTATCTCTTTATGCTAATGGTGGCAATGTTCCTCCGTTTGATAATGTTATTAAAATTGCAAGAGTATTAGAGTTCCCAACAGATTTTTTTATGTCGGAGGATTTGTGTACAGTATCTACGGGAAATACCTATTTTAGATCACAGGCATCAGCAACTAAAAAGTCTAGAAATGCACAGAAGATAAAGCTGGAATATGTTTCAAAGATGTATGAAGTGATTCTGAATTACATGAATGTACCAGAGTTGAATCTTCCTGATACAACAGGGATCAATATACCAGATGATATTGCAGATGTGGATTCTGAACAAGCAATTAAAGAGATTGAAAAGTTGTCTAAATTAGTTCGAGAGTACTGGAATCTTGGAAATGGTCCGATAGACAATTTGCAGTATGTCCTTCAGTCTAATGGAATAATTGTAACCGGATTCCGAGATGTAGATATAGGGATAGATGCATTTAGTCAACAGATTACTATAGACGGGAAGATGGTTTATATTATTGCCTTGTCAATTGGTACAAAACCAATTGAAAGACTGAGATTTGATATGGCTCATGAACTTGGTCATATATTAATGCATACTTGGGGAGAAGATAATGAAGAAATATCAAAGGATGAATTTAATGTAAGAGAAAAGCAAGCAAATATGTTTGCTAGTGCATTATTACTTCCGAAAGAGACTTTTTCTAAATCGATTTCAGCATATCCTACCAATATAGATTATTATTTGGCTTTAAAGAAAAAATGGAAGGTTTCCATGCAAGCAATGATGTATCGAACAAGACAGCTTGATATTATCTCTGCAAATCAATTTCAGTATATGATGCGGATAATGTCAAAGAATAGATACAGAACACATGAGCCAGGCGATAAACCGGGAGAAATAGGAGATACAATCTTTCAGGCTGCGTTGGATATGCTTTTTGAAGGAGGATATCTCACGGTAAGAGATTTATTAAAAGAATTCGGACGATATGGTATATATCTTTCACAAAGTGATTTGGAAAATTTAATGTATCTAAGAGAAGGAACACTTTATCAGGAGCCTAAAATAGTACCGTTTATGACAATAAAAAAGGATACTGACTAGTAAATTCGATTTATGAGGTGACGATGGATAATTTAAAAGCAATAATAATTATTAGTGTAATAATTATAGCAATGTATATTTGGCTTATTTGGACGATTAAAGACTGTATGGATACGGTTGTTTACTCGAGATTAAGGAAGAAGGTATTTCGGTCTTTAGAAAATATACTATTAACATATTATCATGACGATTGTAGTGAAAATTTATGCTTCGAAGAAGTAAAACTAATTTTTAAGCATATTATTGATAAAAATGATGAGTTAAAAAGAGATTACTCAAGTATAGATATTTTGTTGGAAAAATATTTAATAGAGTTGAATTCTCAAAATAAAAGAATTTGCAATTTAAATATATCAGATATAGATATTTTGAAAAAATATTTGTTACATATGATAGAAGATTTTAAACAAAATAATCCAATGGAACAAATAAAGGGAGCAAATAATATACTACTGACGCAATTATTGGAAAGTGAAGAAAAAGGTGAAAAAGGTAAATTTAAAGAAATAATTAATCAACTGGCAATGGAAATTAAGGTATTACAAGATAATGTTTTTGAAAAAGAAAAGAATAGTAAAAAACAAAATGCTATTTCAGTATTTAGTATTATTTTATCTTTAATTTTTGGAGCCATGACATTTATACAGTTTTTTATTTGAATTACGCAAACTGAATAAGGCTAAAATACTAGTTGGAAAATCATATCTGGAAGAATTGATTGATATTTTTGAGATGAAAAACAAAATATTTATGCAGTTGGCAGAGTGGCGCAGAGTCAGTTGGGATATTTGGGAGTGGTAAAATACATACGTCATCCAGCACATGGCGGAAAATCTGAGCGCATAAATGGAGTTTTATCGATTAAATAATGGGTGTAAAAGCAATCGTAAAAATTTACGATTGCTTTTTCGACCATTTCCGGTTATTTAATGAAGCAAAAAGAGATGTAATTTTATAAATGTAACGTAAAAAGAGTTACATTTATAAAATGTGTAATGTTACAAAAATGCCGAGAACGGTAAAAAAATTAGATGGATATCTTCAGAGGTATCTGTTTGCTGATTCGGCGATATCGCTACCAGGTATTCGTTTATTGAGATGTTGATTTCTTTCGGAAAAAAGTCGAATATAATTGATATATTTCCGAATATAATCTATAATTATTGGAAAAGATACAATATCTGAAAGATTGGAGTGCACATCAATGAAAACTTGCAAAGAAATGGCAGCAATATGGAATGTGACAGAACGTACAGTGTCAGCATTTTGTAAAGAGGGGAAGATACCAGGTGCTGTGAAGAATGGAAAGAGCTGGCAGATTCCTGATGATGCGGAAAAACCTGTTGATGGGCGCATTTCAACAGGGCGGTATCGAAAGAGAGATTCCAGAACTGGTACGAAGCCGCTTCCGATTGGAATCTCCGATTATGTGCGGGCGCAGGCGGAATATTATTATGTGGATAAGACGATGCTGATCAAGGAGTTTCTGGATCAGAAGCCGCTGGTGTCGTTATTTACCAGACCGAGACGGTTTGGCAAGACTTTGAATATGGATATGCTCAGAGTATTCTTTGAGATTTCAGATGAAGATACAAGCAGATTTTTCTCTGACAAAAATATCTGGAAATGTGGAAGCGAATATCGGATGCATCAGGGCAAATATCCAGTCATTTTCCTGACATTTAAGGATGTGAAATTTGATTCCTGGGAAGAGACGCTTGCTAAGATTCAAGATCTTCTTCAGACAGAGTATGGACGGCATAGAGAACTTCTGGATAGCATGAATCTTGCAGCATATGAGAAGGACTATTTTGCAAAGATTCTGGACGGAACAGCAACAGAAGTGGATCTTACATCTGCATTGGAAAAATTGTCTCGAATGCTGACGGAACATTATTACAAAGCGCCGATTATTATTATCGATGAATACGATACGCCGATTCAGGAGGGATATTCAAAGGATTTTTACGATGAAATCATTGGTTTTATGAGAAACTTTTTCTCTGGTGCATTTAAGGATAACAAAAATCTGTCCTATGGGTTTCTTACTGGGATTCTTCGGATTGCACAGGAGAGTATTTTTAGTGGTCTGAATAATTTGACTGTAAATTCTGTATTGGATGAAGAGTATGATCAATATTTCGGATTTACCAGTGCAGAAGTGCATGAGATGCTGCAATATTATGGAGTTCTGGATAAAGAGGAAGAACTGAAAAGCTGGTATGATGGTTATCATTTTGGAAATGAGGAGATCTATAATCCATGGTCTGTGATCAATTATATTGCCAAAGGATGTGTACCGCAGGCATATTGGGTAAATACAGGAAAAAATGAAATCCTTGAGGATGTGCTGAAGACTGCAACGGAAGATATTACAGAGCGGTTGTATGCGCTTTTACAGGGAGAAAGGGTGATCGCCCGAATTGACCAGAATGTGGTGTATCGTTCTCTGACTGAAGATCCGGCAAATATTTACAGCTTATTGCTGGTAGCTGGATATTTGAAAGCACCGAGGAAGGACCTGCAGGCAGATGGTAGTTATTTGTGTGAGGTATCGATTCCGAATAAAGAAATTGCGGCAGTTTATAAAAATGAAATCTTGTCGCATTTGTTGCAGATTGGAGCCATTACAAGAACAACGGCCAATCGGATCGCGGAAAGTCTTTATGCGAATGACTTTGATAAATTGCAGAAAGCAATATCTGAGTATATAGATAAGTCGGTTAGTTTTTACGATGCAGGAGCAGAAGGATTTTATCATGGTTTGGTTCTTGGGCTGATTGCTTTGATGGATAATCAGTATAGGATAAAATCCAACAGGGAGTCAGGCGATGGAAGGTACGATATTTGTATGTTCCCAAGAGAATGTAAATATCCGGGAATCATTATGGAACTGAAATGGCAGAGCGGACTTGGAGAAGAAAAACTGGAACATCTGGCAGAAGATGCTTTGATTCAGATAGAAGAGAAACACTATGATTCTGAAATGCATGAAAATGGAACAGAACATATTTTGAAGCTTGGAATTGCATTTTCCGGAAAGAAAGTTGTGGTTAGAACGGCGTAAGATAATACTGCAAAAGACAAATTTTTTAATGATACACATAAATGAAAGGATCAAACCAATATGAACATACAGATATTTGGTACGAAGAAATGTAATGACACGAAGAAAGCAGAGCGATTTTTCAAAGAGCGGGGGATTAAGTACCAGTTCATCGACATGAAAGAGAAGGGTATGAGCAAGGGTGAGTTCAATTCTGTTGCTCAGGTCAATGGCGGACTGGAAAATATGATCAACTGGGAAGGCAAAGACAAGGATCTGCTTGCACTTATTAAATATACGGTGGAGGAAGACAAGCTTGCAAAGGTGCTGGAAAATCCGCAGGTTCTGAAGACACCGGTAGTAAGAAATGGAAAGCAGTCCACGCTCGGATATCAGCCGGATGTCTGGAAGGGCTGGACTTAATCGTTTATAAATGGTCAATAATTCAATTGTAAATATTTGCGATTGAATTATTGACCGTTCTTGCATATAGGCAGATTTTGTATGAGTTCGGATGATATAAGGAGAAGAATGGATTTGCAAACAGATAAACTGATAGATAGAGAAAATATTGTTATAGAGGATTATTATTACTTATTAACGGTATATATGAAAATAAAAACATTTTGGGGACTTTGGAATTGAAGAGATTCTATCCAGAATGAATATCTAATTCTTGAATATACTATAGAAAACAAAATATTTCTGACAAATGATTGACAATATCATTCAATATATTATAATTGAAGTACAAACAAATCGAAGGAGGTGCTTGATATGGCAACAACATTAGTACAAGTTAGAATTGATGATGAATTGAAAAATCAGGCAACTGCGGTGTATGACGCACTAGGAATAGATTTATCGACAGCGGTGCGAATGTTTTTAAAAAGATCAGTAATGGTTAATGGTGTTCCTTTTAATATGACTTTGCCGAAAAAGGATTATAAGGCTGAAAGAGCAGTAAGGGCTCTTCAGGAACTTAGTAATGCAGCGGTTGAAAATGGAACTTCAGAGATGACACTGGAAGAGATCAATGCTGAAATTGATGCAGTTAGAAAACTAAAATAAGGGGGATCAATGCTTTACTACGCAGTAATAGATACAAATGTATTGGTTTCCGCTATGCTGAAATTCCAATCTGTTCCTGGACAGATTGCCAATGAGGCACTTTTGGGAGCTTTGATTCCCTTATTAAGCGATGAAATAGTTGCAGAGTATAGGGAAGTGTTGGCACGACCTAAATTTAAGTTTAATCAAAGAACCGTGGATGCTTTTATCGATGGAATTATTGATAGGGGGATATTTGTAGATACGGTTCCAGTTGAAGAAATTATTCCAGATCCTAAAGATGTTGTTTTTTACGAAGTGGTTATGGAAGGACGTAAAGAATATGAAGATGCATATCTTGTCACAGGAAATATTAAGCATTTTCCTGCGAGATCTTTTGTTGTTACGCCAAAGGAAATGTTAGATATCATACATAATGAATATAGAATTTATTAAAAAGGGCATCGAAGAATTTGGTGTCCATTTTTTACAGGGATGGGGATAACCCGAATAGGCAAATCTTATGGATGGAGGTGCATGATGATCCCATTAATCAACAAAAGAGAAACCGGAATCAATCTGCGCAGAATCATGGATGCGAAGGGCATTACCGTGAAAGATGTGCAGCAGTATCTTGAACTTGGCAGTGTGCAGAGCATTTATCATTGGTTAAATGGAAACAGTCTGCCGACTATTGACAATCTCTATGCACTCAGTGAATTGTTTCAGATGCCAGTGGATGAGATGATCTGTGGTAATAGAACGCCTGTCATAAAGCGTTCTATCAAAACCCAGACCGATCAGGACAGACGTCTTTATTCTTATTTTGAAAAAATTACAGAAAAGAAAATCGCATAGAATTATACTACAAGTTCAATGACAAGGAACAGATCCTCTCTTAAAATGGTTTTAGAAACGATTTTTGAGGGAGGTTTTTCTATGAGCGAAAAAATGTTAGTGACACAGGCACTTGATGAGAGAGATTTACTGGTAAAGAAGATTTCTGATAAGATTGAGAAAGCAAGTTTTGTAGATACGATAAAGCCGAATGAGGAAAAGGTGTATGCTGGAAGATGTGGAAAGGAAGAATTTGCAAAGGATGCACAAGCAGCTTATCAGCAAATCACGGATCTGATTGACCGGTTTCAGAAGATTGATGCGGCGATTGTTGCCTCTAATGCAAAAGCTGAGATTACCACATCTTATGGGGTTTTCACAGTCGCAGGCGCGATTTCTCTCAGAGGAAGACTGCGCGGCATGGGTGTTTATGAGGATGAGGCAGATTTTGAAGGAAAACTCCAGCGTAAGCTTAAAAATGAATATGATGAAAGAATTCGTTTTTGTGATATCAAAAATGGTCAATTGCAGTCAACAGCTGAGAATATGCGTCTCAGTATTCTTGGAAAAGACAGCAAGACAAAGGACGAAAAGCCGCTGGGAGTGGTGGATACGTATGTGAAAGAAAATACAACGGAGCTGGTGGATCCCCTGGAAGTCCAGAAGAAGCTGAGCGCTCTGGAAGAAAAGAGAAGTACATTGCTTCGGGAACTGGATACGCAGATAAAAGTGTCCAACGCAACTACGTTTATTGAGATTATGTAAGAGATATGCCCGCATTACGAAAACCTTAAACCCGGCTTCCCGTAACAGGGTTACGTTACAAAAGTTGGTTAAGTGAAAAGATGTTGATAACATCTCCAATTTAACGGTTTTATATTTTGTCTGAACTATAACAGAGAAATGGTTAATGATCTTGTTTATAAATGGTTTTACATCAATGGAGAATTTTCTGCAGACATAGAAATATGTTGAAATCCGTGAAACAGGTTGAGTGTTAAGTCGGTTGACAATAGGTGATCCTCACGGCTGTAATGTGGGCTTTTATATTGGTGGAATATAATGAGGAAATGCAGAAAAGAAACTGCAGTAATAGAAGTAATCAATAAAGCCGATACAGGATTTTTGAATTCAGCATCGGCTTTATCGATTATATAGAGACTTTAAAAAATCTATTTGCTATGGTTCATCAGCGTTTTAATGTCTTCTTCTGGTGTGGTGATAGGTGCGATACCATAATTTTCCACAAGAAAGTTCAGAATATTAGGAGACAGGAACGCCGGAAGAGAAGGGCCAAGACGGATATTTTTGATACCCAGGTGCAGGAGGGTTAACAGGATGCAGACTGCCTTCTGTTCGTACCAGGAGAGAACGAAGGAGAGCGGAAGCTCATTTACAGAACATCCAAATGCATCCGCAAGTGCCACAGCAACCTGGATTGCACCATAAGCGTCATTACACTGCCCCATATCCATCAGTCGCGGCAGACCACCGATTTCTCCCAGATCGAGATCATTGAATCGGAACTTGCCACAAGCCAGAGTGAGGATGATGCTGTCAGAAGGTGTCTGTTTCACGAATTCGGTGTAATAGTTTCGACCTGGTTTGGCTCCATCACAGCCGGCAACCAGGAAGAAATGACGGATCGCACCTGATTTTACAGCTTCTACGATCGTATCTGCATGGGACAGGATGGCTGCATGCCCAAAGCCGGTTGTTACTTGTGTGCCGCCGTTGATGCCTGTGAATATCTGATCTTCTTTGTAGCCGCCCAGCTCCAATGCTTTTTCAATAATCGGCGTGAAATCTTTCTTCTCATCAATATGAACCGCGCCTGGGAAGGAAACCATCTCTGTTGTAAATACCCTGTCGGCATAGCTTTTTTTCGGAGGCATCAGGCAGTTTGTAGTGTAGAGGATAGGGGCAGGCAGGTGATCAAACTCCTTCTGCTGGTTCTGCCATGCAGTTCCAAAATTGCCCTTCAGGTGAGGAAATTTCTTTAAGAACGGATAAGCATGGGCTGGAAGCATTTCGCCATGAGTATAGATATTGATTCCCTTGCCTTCTGTCTGTTCAAGTAAAAGCTGCAGGTCTTTCAGATCATGGCCGGTTACGACAATAAAAGGGCCTTTTTCTACTGCAAGAGTAACGACAGCCGGTTCCGGTGTTCCATAGGTCTCTGTATTGGCCTTATCAAGAAGTGCCATGCACCTCAGGTTGATTTCCCCTACTTTAAGCACAGTAGGAAGCAGCGCTTCCACACTTTCTTCATAACCGATCTTAAATAATGCTTCGCAGAAGAAATGATTTACTTCGGGATCTTCATAATTCAGAACTTTTGCATGATAGGCGTAGGCAGCCATTCCGCGGATACCAAAGAGAATAAGGGATTTCAAAGAACGGATATCTTCATCGGCATCCCATAGCTGCTGCATATCATAGTCATCTGTTCGGCCGCAAGGAGACTGACATTGGCTGCAGCCAGGAACCAGAGCGTCCTTTTCAGCCCTGACTTTTTGTATCATGTTTTCAATAGCCGCATTGTCAAAACTGACATTGGTGATTGTGGTAAACAGTCCTTCTATTATGATCTGCCAGGTGTTTTCTGATACCATGGCTGTGTCATCGATGGATCTTGCCAGGCCGATTAATGCACCTGTCAGTTTGTCCTGTAATTCAGCCGTATCTGCTTTTTTTCCGCAGACACCAGAATTTCCAGTGCAGCCGGTACATCCGGCAGTCTGTTCGCACTGAAAACAAAACATTTTCTTATCCATGAGCATATTCTCCTTTTATTCCATGATTTTTCCGTCAATGCCAATCGTTACAACCTGCCAGGGAATAAATTTTCCGCTGTTTTGAAGCGCTTTTTTTGCTGCCATTTCGAGACCGCCGCAGCAAGGAACTTCCATTCTTAGGATAGTTACGCTCTGGATGTCGTTCTGTTGAATGATCGCAGTCAGCTTTTCGGTATAATCCACCTGATCCAGTTTGGGACAGCCAATGAGCGTTACTTTATTCCGCATAAAATCCTGATGGAAGCCTGCGTAAGCATACGCAGTACAGTCTGCAGCGATCAAAAGCTTCGCACCGTTAAAATAGGGCGCATGAACGGGCGCCAGTTTGATCTGTACAGGCCAGTTTTGGAGCCTTGATATCTGAGGTCCTGTTGAAGATGATGGATCTGATTCAGGTGTTTCTGTCCGCTGGATCTGCATGATCTTAGATCCGGGACAGCCAGTGTGTGCAGATATTGCCTGGTTTTTGGCAGATATTTTTTTCTGCGCTTCTTTGACAGCCTCTTCATCGTATTCCGGCGCTTCTCTTTCTTCAAAAGAAATCGCTCCTGTGGGGCATTCCGGGAGACAATCTCCCAGTCCGTCACAGAAATGTTCTCGTACCAGCTCTGCTTTTCCGTTGATGATATCAATGGCGCCCTCGTGGCAGGCATCTGCACAGGCACCACAGCCATTACATTTTTCTTTATCGATCCGAATAATTCTTCTTATCATTTTTTTCCTCCGTCAGTAGCATTTAACAGTTGATTCTGCTGGAAGTATAGTATAATAATTACAACATGTATGTTTGATTTCCAACAGGAGGTATGATTTTGAAAAAATATTTGCCCATTTTAAAAAACAGTCCATTTTTTACAGGACTTTCTGACTGTGAGATATTATCGATCCTTCACTGCGTAAATGCAGCAGCAATTTCCAGAAAACGGAATTCCTATATTTTCAGGGCAGGAGATTCTACGGAGGTAATGGGACTCGTAGTGGCTGGCTGTGTCCTTGTGATCCAGGAAGATCTCTGGGGGCATCGGAATATCCTGTCCAAATGCCATGCCGGTGATTTTTTTGGTGAGCCATATGCAGCAAGTCCGGGAGCGGTGCTGAATATCAGTGTGGTAGCAGATGAGGATTGTGAGATCCTGTTTTTAAACGTTCAGAGACTTCTGGTTTCCTGCCCGACGGCATGTGAACATCATCAGAAGCTGATCCGTAACTTAGTCAGTGTCCTGGCGAATAAGATACTGATCCTTAACGATAAGATCACGCATGTCGGTAAGCGGACCACCAGGGATAAATTGTTGTCTTATCTGTCAACCGAATCGATCAGGCAGTCATCCTTATCCTTTGACATTCCATTTGACCGGCAGCAGCTGGCAGATTATCTTTGCATTGACCGTGCGGCAATGTCTACAGAGATATCAAAATTACAAAAAGAAGGTTATATAAAAACAAACAGAAATCATTTTGAGTTACGAATTTGACAATGTTTAGGTTCAAGCCGGAGTGTCTGGAACAGGGATATCCTTCCTTAGTTTACTTTGTGTGCAAAATAAACAACAGACTGAATGCAAAATAATAAAATTTATAACAATTTTTATATTGATATTTTTTTAACGAATTGATACAATACAGTCATGACAATGTTAAAAAAATATCAATGAAAACATCTATAAACGATACCACTTTTCAGGAGGTCAAGCATGACAAAGAATGCACAGGTAACCGTACCAGAGATCATCGACAGTGTAGAAGCGCTGACAGCGAAGATGGCTGCAATGCGCGAGGCTCAGAAAGTATTTGCAACCTATACCCAGGAGCAGGTAGATAAAATTTTCTACGAGGCAGCGAAAGCAGCAAACCAGCAGAGAATCCCGTTAGCAAAGATGGCAGTTGCTGAGACTGGCATGGGTGTTGTAGAGGATAAGGTTATCAAAAACAACTATGCAGCAGAGTACATTTACAACGCATATAAGAACACCAAGACCTGTGGTGTGATCGAGGAAGATAAGGCATATGGAATCAAGAAGATCGCAGAGCCGATCGGTCTGATCGCAGCGGTAATTCCGACTACTAACCCGACTTCTACAGCGATCTTTAAAACCCTGATCGCACTGAAGACCAGAAATGCCATCATCATTTCCCCACATC